>ENA-OQCO01000314-OQCO01000314.1-human-gut-metagenome-genome-assembly--contig:-NODE-314-length-28137-cov-1.689504_pt1 | contig 28137 bp, 39 predicted proteins | sample MGYA00242500_ERZ504582 | MGnify/ENA primary metagenome ERZ504582 (study PRJEB26092, sample SAMD00036346) | human gut metagenome | host: Homo sapiens | study: EMG produced TPA metagenomics assembly of... | reverse complement strand
ATACAGTTCAAAACGGCCGCGCTGAAGATCTCCATCACCTGCGTCGACTCCGGCGGCCACTTCACCCAAGAGGTCTATGAGGCGTGCCGGGCCCGCGTCGGCAAGCGCGTTTTTGCCATCAAGGGCAAGGGCGGCGACGGCATCCCCTTCGTCTCGCCCCCGAGCAAGGTGCCGATCCGCGACAACAAGCGGATCACCTGCTGGCTCTACACCATCGGCGTCGACGCCGGCAAGGCGACGATCATGGCTAATCTGAAGGTGCAGGAGCCCGGGCCAAAATACTGCCATTTCAACCGGCACCCCGACGCCGGTTATGACCTCAATTTCTTCAACGGGCTCCTCTCCGAGAAGCTGGTGCTCACGCACACGCGCCGCGGCGACCGCTGGGCGTGGGAGAAGCTGCCCGGGCACAACCGCAACGAGGCCCTCGACTGCCGCGACTACGCCAACGCTGGCCTCAAGATCATCAACCCCGACATGGACGCCATCGAGCGCCGCCTGCAAGGGCTGGAGGAAAAACCGAAGGCCCCGCAGCAGCGACGGCAGCGGCAACGGCACAACCGGGCCGACGCCTTCGACGACTGGTAAGGAGGACAGACCACAATGAGAAAGACCCGCGAACAAATCGAGTACCAGCTCTCCATCAAGAGGAACCGGCTGGAGCTCTACCTGAAGCGAGAGGCCGAGATGCTGGACGGAGGCGTCCAGAGCTACGGCATCGGCTCGCGCAATCTGGCCCGCTACAACACCGACCTCGGATCCATCCGGGCCGCCATCAAACAGCTCGAGGCAGACATCGAAGCCCTCGAGGCCGCACTGAACGGCGAGAAGCCGCGAAAAGCTGTGGGAGTAGTGCCCCGAGACTGGTGAAAGAAGCCCCGAAAGGGGCTTTTTTCATAGGCCGACGCCGGGAGTTTTCGCTCCTTTTCTCCCGACTCGGCCATCTTCACCATGAAGGAGGTGAGCACCATCAGCAAAAGAAAAAGCAGAAGCCGCCCACAGAACAGGCGGCAGCAGCCGCGCCCTGTGAATAAGGCTACGGCGACGCCGGCGCGAGCTGGCACAAGAAGGCGACCAAGGGCTTCAGAGCTATGAGCGGCAGCCCGAAGGAGGACATCGACGCCAACAACTACACCCTGCGGCAGCGTGCCCGGATGCTTTACATGGCGGCCCCGATCGCCACCTCTGCCATCCGCACCAACCGCACCAACGTCGTCGGCATCGGCCTCCAGCTCAAGAGTCGGATCGACCGCGAGGCGCTCGGCATGACGCAGGAGGCCGCTGACGCATGGCAGGCTCAGGCCGAGCGTGAGTTCGCTCTCTGGTCTGAGAACAAAAGGGCGTGCGACGCCACCGGCGTCAACAACTTCGCAGCCATGCAGCAGCTCGCACTCTCCTCGTGGCTGGTCAGCGGCGACGTGTTCGCCGTCGTGAAGCAGTACGAGCCGACGCCGCTCACGCCCTACTCGCTACGCCTGCACCTGATCGAGGCCGACCGAGTCGCCACGCCAACGACCTCCGGCATCATCACCCCGATGCTGCTGACCACCGGCAAGGCGGCCAACGGCAACACCATCTACGACGGCGTCGAGGTGAACGACGACGGCCAGATCGAGGCGTACCACATCCGCAGCACCTACCCCTTCGAGCTCGGCAGCACGACGACGACGTGGGCCCGTGTTCAGGCATACGGCGAGCGGACTGGCCTGCCGAACATCCTGCACGTCATGGAGAGCGAGCGCCCGGATCAATACCGCGGCGTCAGCTATCTCGCGCAGGTCATCGAGCCCCTGCTCCAGCTTCGCCGCTACACCGAGAGCGAGCTGACTGCGGCGGTCGTCGAGTCGTTTTTCACGGCCTTCATCAAGACCGAGGCGGGCGCCGGCGACAACCCGTTCAACGAGGTCGGGAGCAGCCTGCCGGAGGTGAGCCGAGATCCTAATGAGTACGAGATGGGCCCCGGCCAGATCAACATCATGGAGCCCGGCGAGGACGTGACCTTTGCAGACCCCAAGCGGCCGGCCAGTGGCTTCAACACATTCCTGCGCGCCATCTGTGAACAGGTGGGCGCGGCACTCGAGATCCCGGCCGACCTTCTGCTCAAGAGCTTCAACAGCTCGTACAGCGCCAGCCGCGCCGCCCTGATGGAGGCGTGGAAGGCGTTCCGCATGAGGCGCAAGTGGTTTGTCGATGACTTCTGCACGCCGGTATATGAGATCTGGCTCTCTGAAGCCGTCGCCCGCGGCCGCATCAGCGCCCCGGGCTTCTTCGCAGATCCGGCGATCCGCGCCGCATACCTCGGCGCCGAGTGGATCGGCCCCTCTCAGGGACAGCTCGACCCGACGAAGGAGATCACGGCCGAGATCCTCGCCATCGGCGAAGGCATCACGACCAGAGAACAGGCGACCATCCGACTCAACGGCGGTCAGTGGGACGCCAACGTCGACCAGCTCACTCGGGAAAACGAGAAGCTGCGCGCAGCGCAGGGGCAGGTCGACCAGAGCACAGCGGCCAGCGGCACGATCTCCGCAGCTCTGCGGGAGGCGATCGTCGCCGAGGCCATCAAAAGCATCAAGGAAGGAGACAAGCATGAGAACGCATAACACTCCCCGGCTCTGCGCCGGGCCTCAGACTGCGGGAACGCCGATCAAGTTCTGGAACGTCGCCAGCATCGGCGACGACGAGGGCGAGATCACCCTCTACGGCGACGTCGTGAGCCGTCAGCCTGTGGACTGGTGGACGGGCGAGCCCGAGCCCGGCCTCTACATCGCGCCCGAGAGCTTCATGGAGGATCTCGCGGCCGTCAAGGGCAAGAGCAACATCACCATCAAGATCAATAGCTGCGGCGGCGACCTCTACACCGGCATCGCCATCCACAACGCCATCAAGGGCCTGACCGGCCACAAGGTCGTCGTCGTGGAAGGCATCGCGGCCAGCGCGGCCAGCGTCATCGCCTGCGCGGGCGACGAGGTACAGGTCTATCCCGGCAGCATGGTGATGATCCACGGCGTCGCCGGGCTGCTCTACGACTACTACACCCTCGCAGACCTGAAGAAGCTCCAGAAGGACTTCGACGCGAGCGAGCGGGCCATCGCGGAGATCTACCACGCCAAGACCGGCCTCGAGGTCGACCAGCTCCGCAGCATGATGACCCGCGAGACGTGGATGGTCGGGCAGGAGGCCATTGACAACGGCTTTGCCGACACCCTGCTCACAGACGAAGGCCCCGACGTCGCCCTGAGCGCCGACAAGAAGGTGCTCCTCGTCGCCGGCATCCGGCACGACGTCAAGGGCTTCAGACACATCCCGTGGACGATCCCCATCGACAACAGCATCCACGCCGCCCCTGCGGCTGGAAATAAACACGCGGCCGCCAAGAACGACGGCCCCAAGAAGGAGGACAACAAGACCATGACCCTCGAAGAAATGAGAGCACAGCACCCCGACGTCGTGGCTCAGATCGAGCAGCAGGCGGCCGAAACTGCCAGAACGCAGGAGCGCGCCCGCATCGAGGCCATCGACAGCATCGCCGCAAGTGTGGGCGACGCGCAGCTCGTCAGGGACGCCAAGTACGGCGAGACCCCCTGCACCGCTGAGCAGCTCGCGCTCAAGGCTATGCAGAAGCAGGCGGCCCTCGGTGCCAAGCACCTGAAGGACGCCAAGGCTGACAACGACGAGTCCGGCGCTGCCGGCGTCGGCGCTGCCCCTAACGGCGGCGAGGAAGGCAGCGAAAGCGACGACAAGGCAAAGGTGGACGCCATCGTCGGCCTCTACAACTCCACCAAGTCTCAGAACGGAGGTAAGAAGTAATGAGCAAGAGACTGGACGAAAACCTCGGCAGCGTCGGCTATGACGGCCTGATCGTTGCCAACGAGCCCGTCGCTGACGTGTTCACCGTGACCATCCGCAAGGAGGCCACCGCCGCAGCCACCTATAAGCGCGGCACCGTGCTGGCCCTGTCTGCCGGCACCGCCGGCGACGGCAAGCTGGTGATCCTCGGCTCCACCGCGACCACCAACGAAACCCTGACCGCCAACTGCATCCTCGCCGAGGACGTGGAAGTCGGCACCACCGCGGACGTGACCGTGCTGGCCTACCGCACCGGCCACTTCGCCCGCAACAAGCTGGCCGTCGCAAGCGGCTACACCCTGAAGGCGACCGACGAGGAGGAGCTGCGCAAGGCTGGCATCCTGCTCTCCGACGCCATCGAATACTAAGAGAAGGAGGACAACAAAATGCCTTTTAACTTCTACGACACCCACACGCTGCTCATGGCCGTGCAGCAGCTCACCCCTGCTGCGACCTTCCTGCGTGACCGCTACTTCCCCACCAACGACGCGAGCGACATCTTCGCCACCGACGACGTGCTCGTCGAGTTCCGTGACGGCAGCAAGAAGCTGGCGCCCTTCGTGGCCCCTCGCAAGGGCGGCGTCACCGTCCTGCGCGCCGGCTACAACATGGAACGCTACACCCCGCCCTTCGTGGCTCCCCGTCGCGTCCTGACCCTCGACGAGCTGCGCAAGCGCGGCTTCGGCGAGGCTCTCTACTCTCAGCTCACCCCTGAGCAGCGCCAGCAGACCCTCATCCTGCGCGACGCTGACGAGCTGGGCGAGCTCATCACCAACCGCGAAGAAGCGATGGCCGCCGAGACCATGCTGACCAATGGCTGCGTGATGAAGCACATCGCCGACGACGTCGACAAGGCCGACGAGATGGAGATCCGTTTCTACTCCGAGGCCAGCAACCCCGCGACCTACACCCCGACGGCCAAGTGGGACGCCACCGGCGGCAAGATCCTGAAGGATCTGGAGGCCATGATCCGTATGCTGACCAAGCGCGGCCTCCGCGCTTCTGATCTGGTCTGCTCCCCGGACGTGGCTGACACCATCATCAACGACGCGGCCGTGCAGAAGCTCCTCGACAACCGCCGCATCGAGATCGGCAACGTGGAGCCTGAGCTGCTGCCTGACGGCGCTGCCATCGTGGCCCGCCTGAACGTCCTCGGCCGCATCATCAGCGTCATCTCCTACGACCTGACCTACACCGACGACGAGGGCAACGACAAGCTCTACATCCCGTCCGGCAAGTGCGTCCTCACCGCTCCCGGCGCTGGCCGCACCGCCTACGGCGCCGTCTCTCAGGTCGAGCAGAGCGACGGCGAGTTCCACACCTACGCCGGCCGCCGCGTGCCGAAGTATGTGAGCAGCGCCGAAGGCAACAGCCGCACGCTGACCATCTCCAGCCGCCCGCTGATGATCCCCAACAACAAGAACCCGTTCATCGTTGCGGACGTCCTGACGGACTGAGCGCAGCAGAAAGGAGCAGAGCATGATCCAGATCATCAAGGGCACCTTCGGCTACTATAACGGCCGCAAGGTGATCCCCATCACTGAAGCAGACGGCCCTCAGAAGTTCGACGACGAGCTGGAGGCCCGTCTGGTGAAGGAAGGCGTCGCCAAGTACATCGGCGAGCTGGGCGAGACTGCCGAGCAGCCCGCACCCGCTCCCGGCGACGACGCCGACGAGCCTGCCAGCACCAACACCGCGGCCGACGAGGCCCCTGAGTACAACGAGGACATGAAGCTCGACGAGCTGAAGGAAGTGGCCGCGCGCTATGGCGTGGACGCCTCTGCTATGCGCAAGAAGGCCGACGTCATCGCTGCCATCGAGGCCACCAAGACCGAGCAGCCTGATGACGGCGCCGACGACGAGGAGCCCCCTCAGATCGGCGCCGCCGATCCCGTCTGATGGCCTTCAGCTTCAAGGCGATGGTCGAGGCTGACCGTCGGCGCACGTTTCTCAATCTCGACGAGTTCGGTGAGAAGCACACCGTCGAAGGCAGAGCCATCGCCGCCGTGCTGGACGACAACGCCCTGAAGGAACGCCAAGGGGGGCAAGAGCTGAGCGTCGCGGAGTCCTCTCTGCTGCTTTATGCGGCGGTCGAGGATCTGCCCGCTCGGCGCCCGGCGGGCGAAGGGCTCAACGTCGACGGCCGCGAGTACATCGTCAACGACTGGAGCGAGGACATGGGGATCGCCACCGTGGCCCTCGGCCAGACTGTCACCATGTAGGAGGTGCCTCATGTCCATCGTCAACAGCATCGAAACCGTCCGGGACTGGCTGACCGCCGAGGTCTGCCCTCTGGTCAAGCTGAAGCTCCCCGACGACAACGCAACGGACGCCTCCTACCCATACAAGCTGGTAAACCCGGCCGCGTTCTCGCTTTTCGTACCATCGAAGGACAGGACGCCCCCGAACATCGCCGCGCCGATCCCGTCGGTCTGCGTGCAGATCGTTCAGGGCGACGACGACCTGCTCCAGAGTGCCCGAGACATCAAGATCCGGCTCTGCTTCTCAGCGTGGGATCCCGGCTACCACGGGCCCGACATCTTCAAGCCGAAGGGCGACGGCAGCGGCACCTACATCCAGCAATACAACGAGGCGGCGGCCTCCTACTTCGTGAAGAACGGAGAGGGCTGGCGTGACGCATGGAATTTTGTGGACACAGCTCTCCGGCTGATTGAAAACGCCGAGTACCTCGGCGACCTCCGCGTCATCAAGGAGAAGGGCATCACCTTCGGCCCTGTCACGGAGCAAGACGCCGTCCCCGACTTCTACCCGTACTGGTTTGCATGGGCTGAGTTCTCCATCGAGGAGACACTGACCCGCAACCAGAAAAGCTACCAACACCTGCTTTAAGGGCAGCCACTCGGCTGCTCTAATTTCATGCAAAGGAGGATAAGCAGATGGCAAACGAATACCTCTACGGCGCCTACGGCCACATCGGCGAGACTGTGGCACAGAGCGCCGTGCAGGCGGGCACCACGCCGGTCTATATCGGCACGGCACCCGTCAACCTCGTGCGCGACTTCGGCAAGGCCGGCATCATCAACGCGCCGATCAAGATCACCAGTCTGGTCGACGCTCAGAAGAAGATCGGCTACTCGTCCGACTGGGGCACCTTTACCCTGTGCGAGGCCGTGTACGCGCATTTCAACAACACCCTCGGGAACATCGGCCCGATCTACGTCATCAATGTGATCGACCCCTCCGCGGGCAAGCACCGCAAGGAGACGGCCACTACCAAGACCCTCACCTTCACCGGCGGCCGCGCCGAGTTCGCCAGCGACAAGATCATCCTCGACACCCTGACCATCGCAAAGAATGACAGCGGCAACTACGTCGAGGGCACCGACTACGCTGTGGACTATAACTTCACCAAGGGCACGGTCATCATCACCAGCCTGAAGGACGACGCGCAGCTCGCCGGCAGCCTGACGGCCAGCTTCAGCGAGGTGGACGACTCTGAGATCGCAGACAGCGACATCATCGGCGGCGTCACCTCCTCCGGCGAGTACAGCGGCCTGAGCGCGATCGCGCTGCTCTATCCCGAGCAGTTCGCGGTCTGCAATCTGATCGCGGCCCCCGGCTGGAGTCACAGCCCTGCCGTCTACAACGCCATGCTGACGACCTGCAAGAAGATCAACGGCCACTGGGACGCCTTCGTCGTGGCCGACCTGCCCCTCGTGGACAGCACCGCGCAGGCGGTCGACACGATCACCAAGGCGATCGCATGGAAGAAGGCCAACGCCTTCACCGGCGAGCGTTCTAAGGTCTACTGGCCGCAGGCTGTGGACAACCTCGGCAACGTGTTCCACCTGAGCACGCTGGCCGTGGTCGAGCTCATGCGCGCCGACTTCAGCCACAACAGCGTCCCGATGGAGACCTGCGGCAACAAGGCGATCCCCGTCATCAAGCAGTATTTCGGCGCCAACGCGAAAAACCGCGGCTTCGACCAGCAGAGCGGCAAGGAGCTGACGCAGAACGGCATCAGCACCGCCGTGGCATGGGGCGGCGAATGGGTACTGTGGGGCGACCATACGGCTGCCTACACCTACGGCGCAGACGTGGATCCTCGCGCGATCTTCGACGTCTCCATGCGGATGCTCATGCACATCACCAACGACTTCCAGCGCGAGTGGAGCCCGGAGATCGACGAGCCCATGACCCGCGCACTGAAGGATCGCATCATCAACCGCGAGCAGGAGAAGCTCGACGGCTATGTCAGCATGGGCGCGCTGCTCGGATCCCCTGTGATCCTGTTCCTCGAGAGCGAGAACAGCACCACCGACGTGATGAATGGCGACTTCCGCTGGGACATCGCCGTCACCCCGACCCCGCCCCTCAAGTCTGCGAGCGTCTACGTCGCCTACACCGACGCGGGCTTCTCCGTCTACTACGAAGGAGGTGACGAGTAATGGCAAACCTGTGGCTCGACCTGAAGGGCCCCATCCTCGCCGATACCGTCTATGTGGACGGCGTTCTCGCCGCCAAGGACGTGACCATCGCCCTGCCTCCCGTCAACCTTGTGACGGCTGACTTCAAGGCGATGGGAACCTACACGGCGCCGCTGCCCGGCCAGATCGAGGCGATGGAGGCGTCCATCACCAAGATCGGCATTGACCTCGGCCTGCGCAGCCTCGTCAAGCTGACGAGCAAGACCATCGAGATCCGCTGGGCGCAGGACGTCAAGCTCTCCGACGGCTCCACCAAGACCGAAGGCTGCAAGGCATTCCTCCGCTGCGTCTCCAAGGGCATCCCCGGCCTGAGCGTGGATCCCGGCAACGCCAGCGAGAACGAGATCGCGCTGGCCGTCAGCCGCTACCAGCTTTTCGTCGCTGGCAACGAATACTGGCTGATCGACCAGCTCAACACCATCATGCGCGTCGGCGGCGTCGACTACGCCAAGGACATCCGCAGCGTCCTGTAACAAGAAGGGCGTCGCCTCCGGGGCGGCGCCCTCTATTTATCGAAAGGAGACACACATGGAAAAGCTGACACTTCAGAACCCCATCACCATCAACGGCAAAAAGGTCAAGACTCTGACCTATGACACCGACGCGATCACCGTGGGAATGTTTGCCGATGCTGAGGCCCGCAAGCTCCGCGCGACCTCCAACAAGGGCGGCGGCAGCGCCGGCGCCTGCGAGCTCGACTACTCCCTGCACGCCTATCTCGCCATGATGGCGATCGTCGCCGTCAACAGTGACATCGACGTCAGCGACCTCGAGCGCATCAGCGGCCCCGACGTCATGGAGCTTATGAGGATCGGCCGAAATTTTACTACGGCGAGGTCGGCGGCACAATCCGAGGAAAGCGGCTCGGAGAGCTCGTCCGAGACTACTCTCGAGCCTTCCACACCTCAGTCGGCGAGCTCCGACGGGAACGCCTGACCGACTTCCTGATGGAATACTACGAGGCAGCCGAGGAGGCTAAGCGGCAACGCGACAAGGCCGCCTCAATGCCCCGGAATAACTTCAGGAAATACAGAAGGAGGTGACACTGATGGCAGGCAAAAACAAGATCATGCAGGCCGTCGTCAGCTTCGCCGGCACCATCGACCCATCCCTCGGGAAGGCGATGGACAACGTCGCGGGACACCTCGACAAAGTAAACTGGAGGCCGTTGCCGTCGGTGCTGCCGTGGGCGGCATCGCTGTGGCGACGGGCAAGGCGGTCGTCGAGGCCGGGAAGTATCTGGCAGAGCTGGGCGACGACTACAACAAAGCCATGAACCAGCTCTCCGCATCTACCGGCGCCACCGGCGACGAGCTGGACGCGCTGGGCGAGAGTGTAAAAAACATCTACGCGCAGAACCTCGGCGAGGACTTCAACGACGTGGCCGAAGGGCTGGCCGCTACGCAGAAAGCGAGCGATCTGGCCGGCGAAGCGCTGGAGCAGGCCACCGCGGCCGGCTTCGTGCTGCGTGACACCTTCGACTACGACATCAGTGAAAGCGCCAGAGCCGCCTCGGCTCTGATGAAAAACTTCAACATCAGCGCCGAAGAAGCCTACGGCCTAATCGCCACCGGCGCACAGAACGGCGCAGACAAAAACGGCGACCTGCTCGACACCCTGAACGAATACTCGGCGCAGTTTGCGGCCCTCGGCCTGAGCGCCGACCAGTTCATGGGCTCCCTCGTGGAAGGCGCTGACGCCGGCCTGTTCAGCATCGACAAAGTGGCCGACGCCGTCAAGGAGTTCAACATCAGAGCGAAAGACGGCAGCGACAGCAGCGCCGAAGCCTTCAAGGGCCTCGGCCTCAACTCCGACAAAATGTTCGCGGCCTTTGCAGCCGGCGGCGAGACCGCGCAGGCTGCATTTTTCGACACCGTCGAGGCTCTGAACAAGCTCGAGGATCCTCTCAAGCGCAACGAGATCGGCGTCGCACTGTTTGGCTCACAGTTCGAGGATCTGGAGGCAGGCATCCTGCCCGTGCTCGGAGACATCGAGACCGCAGCCTATGACGGCGCCGCCGCACTCCAGCAGATCAACGACGTCAAGTACAACGACCTCGGCTCTGCCTTCGAGGCGGTCAAGAGGTCGGCCGAAGTGGCTCTGCTGCCTATGGCGTCGATGATCGCCAACACGCTGACATCGCTGGCCCCAATCCTGACCGACACCTTCGAGGAAATCAGCCCGGTCATCACCGACACGCTCAACGCTTGTATGCCGTTTGTGCAGGACTTCCTCGTCGGCATGGGCGACACCCTGAAGGAGGTCATGCCGATGGTCACGGAGCTGGCTGCGGGCATCCTGCCACTACTGGCTCAGCTCGTGGGCTCGTTCCTGCCGCCTCTGCTCGACCTCGCACAGCAGCTACTCCCGCCGCTCATGCAGATCGTTCAGGCTATTCTACCGCCGATCGCCAGCATCCTTGCCACCGTGCTCCCGATGCTGACGCAGATCATCTCGACCGTGCTGCCTGTGCTGGCGAACCTGATCGCCGCGCTGCTGCCGGTCATCACCCCGCTGCTGGAGGTTGCCCTGCAAATCGTCAACAGCGTCATCATGCCGCTGCTGCCTCCGCTGATGCAACTGATCGAGGCCCTGCTGCCCCCGGTCGTGAGCCTGCTCAATGCGATCATGCCGCTCCTCTCGCCCCTGCTGGCTATTCTGGAGCCCATCGCAAGCGTGCTCGGCACGATCGTCGGCTGGGTATCGAAGATTGTCAGCTTCGGCTCCGGCGTCATCAGCAAGATTGTGGGCCTGTTTGGAGGTGGAGGCGGCGGCAGCGCCAACGTCTCCGGCTATGCGACCGGCGGCTTCACGAGTGGCCCGTCCATCGCGGGCGAGGATCCGCGCTATCCGACCGAGGCGGTCATCAGCTTCAACCCTGCGTACCGCTCGCAAAACCTGTCCTACTGGGCCGAGGCTGGCCGGATGCTGGGCGCATCCAGCGAGGCCGACTACGAGCCCATCAGCAGCGGATCGGGCACGGCTGTGGTCTATGACCTGAGCGGCCTGTCCTTCTCACCTCAGATCAAGGTCGAGGGCGACACCGACGAGGACGCCCTGATCCGAAAGCTCCGCGACCTCGAGCCGGAGTTCATCGACTTCATCCTCGAGGCACTCAGCAGAAGGGAGGGCGGCGCCTATGTCACAGCAGACAGTCGGCTTTATTGATTATGTGGCGCAGGGCGGCGACACCTTCGACAGCATCGCGCTCGTCGCCTATAACGAGGAGCGCATGGCGAGCACCATCATCGAGGCCAACCCCGACCTCAGCGACGTGCTGATCTTCGAGGGCGGCGAGGCTGTGCGGATCCCGATCGTCGAGACCGTGGAGACGCCGGAGACCCTGCCGCCGTGGAGGAGGTGACGCCGTGAAGATCCTATACGAAGGCGTCGACATCTACCCGGACGTCAGCGTCCACCGCTGCTATCACGATATGTACGCCGAAAAGCAGAGCGACGAGCTGCTGCTCAAGCTCAACGACACCCGCGAGCTGTGGGACTCGTGGAACCCCAAGAAGGGCGACACCATCGCCATCGAGGACGGCGCTGCCAAGACGGGCAAAATGTTCGTCGAGAGCGTCGTCCCCGAGTCCGGCATCATCACCCTGCGGGCCTATTCCGTCCCGCAGTCTGCGAAGGATAAGCGGAGCAAATCGTGGGAAAAGGTCAAGTTCCTGCAACTGGCTCAGGAGATCGCCGGCCGCCATGGCTTGACGCTCGAGACCTACGGGATCACCGACCAGACCTACGACTACGTCGAGCAGAACAACCTCGCAGACTTCGCATTTTTTCAAAACCGCTGCACCCTCGAGGGCGCGGCGTTTCTGGTGTATGACGGCAAGCTGGTCGTCTACGACGAGGCGTACATGGAAAGCCAGCAGCCCGTCGACACCATCACCATCACCCCGGCCAATGACTTCGAGTACCGCGACGAGGGCACCAACGCCTACGGCTCGGCCGAAGCCGTCAACGGCGGACTGACCGGCACCTTCGCAGCCCCGAACGGCGGCGACAAGGTGCTGCGCCGGATCCTACCCTTCCGCATGACTGACCAGAGCGAGGCCGACCGCTTCGCCAAGGGCCTCCTCCGGGACGCCAACAAAAACGCGACCGTCGGCACCCTCTGGACGGGCTCGCTACTGCGAGACTATGCGGCGGGCTCTGTGGTCACGCTGGCGACCGAGGGCGTCAAGTCGTGGGACGGCACGGTCTTCATCAGCCGGATCCGCACGACTACGTCAAAACGCGGAGCAAGCTATACCTCCGCAAGCCACTGGAGGGATATTGATGAACAGCAACAACCAAATGATCCAGAAGGGCAAGATCTCCAGCGTGGAGGGAAAGGCCGACAGGAACGGCGACAAAACCACGGCCAGAGTGCTCCCGAGCACCGCCGACAGCATGGTCACACGGCCGCTGACGATCCCGTGGTATCTGCGCGGAGAGATGGGAAACCTGACCCCCGGCGCAGAAGTCGCCTATGCTATGTTCGAGGACGGCACCGGCATCATCCTCTCCCGCATGGACGGAGAGTGGGACGGTATCGTCCCGGGCGACATCACCGTCAAGAAGGGCGCGCTCACGATGCAGGACAAGGGCATCAGCGTCCCGTCGGCAGACGTGACCGCCACGGGCATCAGCCTGACCGGCCACACCCACACCGACAGCATGGGAGGCGGCACTTCTGGCCCGCAGTAAGGAGGGATAGACATGGCCGTCATGGCATCATGGAACGGCAAGACGTGGGGCGTCTCCAGCCAGAGGATCGCCGCCCTGAATGGCGTTTCCTCCAGCGTCGAGCTCGACACGGAAAACAGCGACGACAAGGCCGGATCCCCGGCCACCAAGACCAAGGCGCTCAAGCTGCAAAGCATGAGCTTCGACTTCGATCTGGCGTCTGCCGTGGGCGGCGACGCCCGGGGAGAGTTTGAGTCGTGGACGTCGCTGGTCGGGCAGTATGCCCCCTTCTATCTGGCTGGCCGGCGCTTCGGCCCGGCCAATCTTCAGCTCACCGGCGTCAGCCTCTCAGACACCACACTCGACAACTTCGGCCGGATCCTGAAGGGCAAGATCACGATCAACCTGACGGAATACGCCGAGGAGGCCAGCAGCAAGAAGGCCAGCGCAGGCCGGCTCGAGCAAAAGCTCGTCCGCGGCCGGCGTCTCGTCCTCTGGCGGCGTCGGCCGGCGTCTGAGCGCCGTCACCGTCGGAGCATCCAGCAGCGACAAGGCTGCGAAGAAACCCAACAACGCACAGCTCAAGTAAAGCGAGGTGATCCCATGAAAGCATCCGGCAACGGAGCGCCCGAGATCTGTGTGCAGAACCTCCTCAAGACCATCCGCGGGGAGGTGCCCTATGAGCGCATCAAAGGGATCGACCGCACGCTGATCGACAAGCCGAGCGAAACCGCTGCGACCGATCTGGCCGCCGACGTGGAGTTCCTCGTGGAGACCTACGAGCCCCGCGTGCAGCTCAGTGACTCCGACCTGAAGGCCCTGACCGCTCAGGCCGGCGACTTCGAGCTGCGGGCCAGCATCGACAACATCACATGAAGGAGGTGAACAGCGTGAGCGACGCGACAAACACCTACGGCGAGGACATCAAACTCACCACGACAGACGCGAGCACCCTATACAAGACCATCATCACCGAGCTCGAAAAGGGCGCCGGCGAGCCGCTCTACCCGGGCGACGAGCGCCGGATCTTCGGCGAGGCTCTTGTGCCCGTGTTCGTTGCCCTCTACAACAGCCTCAACGACGTCGGCCGGCAGACGCTCCTCCGCTATGCGAGAGGCGAGGTGCTGGACGCCATCGGCGAGCGGCAGGACGTGAAACGACTGGAAGGCACACCGGCCAAGACGACCATGCGCTTCTCTGTCTCCACGCCGCAGGAGAGAAACATCATCATTCCGAAGTGGACGAAGGTGACGCCGGACAGCGAAAACTATTTTGCGACCGACGAGATCGCTGTGCTGCAAGCTGGCGCCTACTCTGTGGAGGTGCCGACCTCGGCCGTGAGCAACGGCACGAAGTTCAACGGCTACGCAGCCGGCACGATCACCACCCTTGTCGACCTGATCCCCTACATCGAGTCCGTCACCAATCTGACCGAAACGGCCGGAGGCGATGACGGCGAGCCCTACACTACCGAGGGCGACAACCGCCTCCGCGAGCGGATCCGTCTGGCACCCGCCAAGAGATCCACCGCGGGCCCTGAACAGGCTTACATCTACTGGGTAATGACGGCCGACAGCTCCATCGTGGACGCAAAGGCTGTCAGCGAGAAGGAAACCGTCAGCGAGACCCTCACGGTCTACGACGGCAAAGCCTTCAAGGGCGGCGGCACACTTCTGACCGACAGCCTCGTCGTGAAGGCCCACGGGCAAAGCACGGCGGCGGCCAAGGACACGGACTACACCGTCGACTACACCGACGGCCTGCTAACCATCACGCTCAAGGGCAGCCTCTCGGCCGCCGAGAGCATCGACATCATCATCACCCGCACGCTGGAGGGCTGCGTCAAGATCGTGCCCCTGCTGGAAGGCGGCGGGATCCCCGACGCTGCCATGCTGGCGAAGGTGCTGGACGTGGTCAACGCCAAGGACATCCGGCCGCTCACTGACAAGGTGAGCGCCGTGCCCCCGGAGGTCGAGACCTACGACATCGAGATCGTGTACTACACCACGCCGGAGAGCGAGGCCGAGGTGATCGCCAACGTCGAAGGCACCGGCGGCGCGATCGACCGCTATAACGAGTGGCAAGTCGCAGCCCTCGGCCGGGACATCAACCCCGACCAGCTCCGCAAGCGGATCCTCTCGCCTTCGTGGGGCGAGAACCTGACCGGCGCCTTCCGCGTGGACGTCGTCAAGCCGACCTACAAGGCCCTCGACGACACGCAAGTCGCCAAATTCAGCGGCCACCTGACTGTCAGCCACAAGGTCGAGAGCGAGGTGGTGTAAATGCGGCTCAATGAGACCGAGATGGTCAAACTGCTGCCTGCGTGGATGCAGGAGGACGGCAGCGACAAGGGCATCGCCACCGGCTGCGACATTATCAGCCGCGACGCCTATGCACGCCTGAAGCTCCTGAGCAGGTGGGACAAGATCGACCAGCTCAGCGACGCAGAGCTCGACGAAATGGCGTGGGAGCTGAACATCCAGTGGTATGACAGCACCGCGCCCATCGCAGCCAAGCGGGCCGTCATCCGCAACAGCGACCGCGTCTACGCGAAACTCGGCACCCCCTACGCCGTGGAGCAGATCGTGGCCGACTACTTCGGCACCGGCGAGGTCAGGGAGTGGTATCAGTACGGCGGGCAGCCGCATCACTTCAAGGTGCTGAGCGACAACCCGAGCCTCGTCAACAGCAACCTCGACCTGTTCCTGAAGCTGCTGCGGACGGTCAAGCGCCGCAGCTCGTGGCTTGACGCGATCCTGATCTGCCTGACCGGCGAAATGTTCCTCTATTCCGGCATGGCCGTCAGGGATCACACCCAAGAGGTGCACGTCATGGGCAGCGACGAGATCCACATCTACCACGCGGCCGTCGTCCACGACAACAACCGCGAGACCGTCAGCATCGGCACCGACGCGGCGGTCATCTCAGACTAAGGAAAGGAGATAGACATGGCTGCATTTATCAACAACGACATCACCACCGCCGGCCTGATCGTTCTGGCGAAGGGCGTGGCCGGCCAGAAGATCAACTACACCAAGATCGTCCTCGGCGATGGCTACCTCGAGGAGGGCCAGACGCCCCGCACCCTCACCGGCGTGGTCAGCCCGAAGGCGACCGTCGACATCACGAAGCTGAAGATCAACGGCGACGGCACCGTGGCCGTCGGCGGCATCTTCACCAACGGCGACGAGACCGAGGGCTTCTACTACCGCGAGCTCGGCCTTTACGCCGAGGATCCCGATCCAGAGGTCGGCGAGGTGCTGTACTGCTACGGCAACTGCGGCGATCTGGCCGAGTGGATCCCGCCCTCCGGCGGCGCCACCATCGTCGAGAAAACCATCGACATCGTCACCGCGATCGGCACGGCCACCAATGTGACCGCCTACATCCCCGCCGACGCCTACGCCACCAAAGAGGACTACGAGACCTACAAGGCCATTGCCCTCGGCGCGCAGGCTACGGCCGAGGAGGCTCTGGCACTCGCCCGGCAGGCCATCACAATCGCGCAGGCTGCCGAGGCATCGGTCAACGACCTGAGCAACGCGGTCGGCCAGAACACCAGCAAGATCGCAACGCTGTGGGACGCCGTTTTCAGCGACATCACAAGCAACCCGTTCCAGATCACATTCGCAGACTTAACAGGCATCACGCTGAAGTCTGGCGTCTGGAACGCTCCACTTCAAAGGCTTGAGTGCTGATGGGAAACTGCTACAACTACACCCCGATCCCACCAGCCGAAGCCTCCTGCATCATCGCGCACCTGTTCGTCGAGCTGGCCCTGCCCTGCTCCTGCTGCAAGCGGGAGGACGGCGTCATCGTCATTCAGGGCAAAACCTACGACGGCAGCAGCGCCCGCGTCACAATCAAAGGCGAGGAGGTGAGATACTACGGCAAGCAACGGACACTCGCGGCCATACGAGCGGGCCAATGTAGGCCGCCCGCCCTTCGGCCGTGACAAACTGCCCGAGATGCAGGTCATCACGGACGCCAAGGAGCTCGAGAAACACACCTACATCAAGACCAGAAACCCGGCCGTTTTCCCAAAGAAGGAGCGGCTCGGTCTGGCACAGAGGATGATGAACGAGGCCAGCGACCTCGTCGCCGATCTGATGGAGGCCAACGATCTGCTCCTGACTGATCCCGAGGAGTGTGAGCTCAGGTATCGCGCGCAGCGGTCGGCGCTTCGCAACTGCCGAAAGCTGATCCACCACATCGAGCTCGCGCATGAGATCCTCAGCGGCTTCAGTGATGACGCCTTTGCATACTGGGCGAAGATGGCGGCCGGCGTGAAGAACCAGACCGCCAAATGGTACAAAACCGATAAAGAGAGGGCCGCCAAGCTGGACGCACAGAAGCGTCACCAGTGAGGCAGCCCTCGGGGTATGCCTTGTTTTTTCGTGACGGCTCGGCCAACAACGCCCGCAACGTCAACACCGATGGCACTCTGAACAGGAACAACGCCTACAACGGCAACAACGGCCTGCGCCCCGCTTCGATGGATCGCCCGACTTATTAACCGCCCGGAGACGGACGGCGAACACTGTGCCCCATCATCCAAGGAAGGCATATCCCTCCCGCAGCCGCGGCCGTCTGACCGGCCCGGTCATGGGTAAACACAAGACCGCCGATGCCCCCGGCGGCGCACGCAAAGCGTGGCCGGAGCTATACACGGCGGGGAGACTTTTCAATGGAGAATATCGTAAACAGCACCATCGCGCTCTACAAAGCATACCGCAAAACCCGCTGCGGAAAGCGCGACAACCCGACCGCCATGCGCTACCGCATGGAGGCCATCGAGCGCACCGTCGCCCTCTCTGAGAGGCTCCAGCGGCGCGACTATTCCTTCGGGCCCTACTACCCCTTCAAGGTGTACGAGCCCAAGGAGCGGCTCGTCCTCGCCATCGACTTCGAGGGCAAAGTCGTCCAGCACTCGCTCTGCGACAACGTCCTCGAGCCGGCGTTCTCCCGGCGCTTCATCCGGGACAACTACGCCGGCCAGATCGGCAAAGGCACCCACGACGGCCTCGACCGTCTGGCTGCGGCCATGCGCCACTATTTCTTCAGTCGAAAGGCAGCAGACGAAGCAGCCCGCAAGGCTGCCGGCCTGCCGCCCCGGCCGTTGAACGAGTGGGACTACGCCGACGGCTGGGTACTAAAGGGCGATTTTTCAAAGTTCTTTTACGCCCTGCTCCATTCCTACTGTTACGAAACGGCCCGCCGGGCCCTGAAGTGGCTGAAGGATCCCGAGCTGATCGACTTCGCTGAGTGGCTGCTGTGGCTCATAATCGACAGCACGCCAGACCCCGGCATCCCGATCGGCAACCAGTCGAGCCAACTGCTCGCGCTGCTCTATCTGGACGCCTTCGACCACTGGCTGAGGGATGACCGCGGCCTCGTATATGGCAGGTACATGGACGACTTCTACATCATCCACAGCGACAAGCTGCTGCTCCGGCAGATACTCAAGGAGATCGAGGCGTACATCAAGCCGCTCGGCCTTCGGCTGAACGGCAAGACGCAGATCCTCCCGCTGAAGAACGGCATCGACTTCCTCGGTTTTCACACCTACCTCACGCAGACCGGCAAGGTCGTGAGAAAAGTGAGAGCCAAGAGCATCGACAACATGAAGCGCAAGATCCGCAAGTTCCGCGGGCTGGTGGACTCCGGCAAGATGACACTCGACAGCGTCGTGCAATCCTACGCGAGCTGGACGGGCCACATCTCACACGGCAACACCTACCACCTGCGGCAGAACATGGACGCCTATTTCTTCAGCTATTTCCCGGAGCTCAAACCATCACCGAAAGGAGACACAACTCATGGCCCAAAAACTGAGCAACCTCGCAAACAAGTCGAAGGTCAAGTTCGGCAGCCTGTACGGCAGCCCGATCGTCTGGATCGTGGCCGATAAGAACCACGCAGGCTACCCCTCCAACAGCGTCACGCTCGTGACCAACCAGATCATCAAGATGCTGTGCTTCGACGCGACAGAACCGAGTAACGGCAACAGCGACCGCCGCAACTACGGCAACAACCGCTACATCTACTCGAACCTGCGCCAGTGGCTCAACAGCCCCGCGGCTGCCGGCCAGTGGTACACCGCACAGCACTCCGCAGACCAGACGCCGGACTCCTCCCACGTCTGGAACGGCGTCAACCCGTACAGTGGCCTCGCCGGTTTTCTGAACGCCTTCACCGCCAACGAGCGGGCGGCTCTGCTGAACACCACCATCACGGTCGGCAAGAGCTCCACAGACGGCGGCGGGACGGAGACCTGCACGGACAAGATCTTCCCCCCTGTCCTGCACTGAGGTCGGCCTGAGCGGCGACCACGTCTGCGGCAGCAAGCTGGCGATCTTCAGCGACAACAACAGCCGCATCGCCACCGTGACGGCCTCCTGCGTCGCCAATTCCAACTATTCCAGCAACCCGGGCTCTGGTGCCGCGTGGTACTACTGGCTGCGGGACGCCTATGCCGGCTCGGCCAGCAGCGCCCGCCTCGTCCTCACCGATGGCGCTCTGGACGGGAACTACGCCTGCAACGGCAGTTACGGCCTGCGCCCCGCTTGTAATCTGTCCTCTGATCTCCTGATCTCCGACTCCGTCGACTCGGATGGATGCTATACAGTGATCTACAATCAGGCGCCCACAGCGCCGTCGTCCATCACTGTCCCGAGCGAAGTGCTCGGAGGCGAGAACCTGAGCATCTCGTGGGCGGCCTCCACCGACCCCGACGGCAACCTCTCCGGCTACGTTCTGGAGCGCAAAGTCGGGAGCGGCACATGGGCGCAGATCTACAATGGATCCTCGCGCAGCTACACCGACGCCATCACCTACGGATGGACGAGCGTGCAGTACCGCGTCAAGGCATACGACGCCGCCGGCGCGGAGAGCGCGTACACCACCAGCGCCACCCGCACCGTCATCAATAACCGGCCGCCCGTCATCAGCGGCACGGACAGCGCCCTCGGCAGCTTCAGCACGGCGGCCCCGTCCTACGAGTACACCGTCACCGACGCCGACGGCCATCAGGTCGACGTCGTCGAGATGCTGGACGGCGTGACGCTGCGCAGCTACACCGTGACCCTCGGCCAGACCAACACGCTGACGATCGGCTCCGAGGCGTGGCTGAAGGTCGTGAACGGCAGCCACACCCTGAAGATCGTGGCGACCGACGCCAAGGACGCCAGCGTCACCCGCACGCTGACCTTCACCAAGGCCGTCACGTCCGTCGAGTTCGAGCAGACCCTCGCTATGGAGGCCGACGCCATGCCGACCAAGGCCCTCGTCAACATTCAGGGTAATTTCCCGGCCGGCTGCACGCTTCAGGTCTGGATCTGCAACAACGGAAACGACGCGAGCCCGACGTGGGAGGACATCACGCAGAAGGCCCGCACCGGCCAGAAGCACTATTTCACCAACCAGACCAAGACGGCCGCAGCGTGGGGCGTCAAGGTCAAGGCCAAGCTGCTCCGCGGCTCCGCTACGGAGACCTGCTACATCCAGTCGATCGGAGGTAACTTTGCATGATTAAACACAGAGCCGACAGCATCCAAAAGCTGAACGACGAACAGGCCGCAGAGGCCAAGAAGGACAAAACCATCGCCGAGCAGGCTGACACCATCGAGCTGCTGAAGGGCTGCATCATGGAGCTGGCCGACGTGGTCTACGGCGACGGAGGGGAGGTAACAGCATGAGCAAGATCGTCGAGCTGTACGTCAGGGAGCTGACCCGCGAGGCTCCATCATGACCATCAACGACGTCCCGAAGAAGCTGCGCAAGCAGGTCGAGGACGCCATTGCTGCCATCGAGGCAGCCGCAAACGCCGGCACCGCGGAGGAAGGGGCGACCGAATGATCGCCCGGGCCCTCGCGTGGCTATTGTTAAAAATTGCAGGAAAGGAGGAGCGTGAAATGCTGGTACGTCTGTATGCAGGCGAGATCATCATGGGCCGCATCACCGAGGACAACGTCCCCGCGAAGCTGAAGGCCCGCGTGCACAAGTATCTCGTCGACATGGGCTACTTCGACGACGTCGAGGAGTAAGCCCAACAACAAGGAGGGCCGCGTCCTGCGGCCCTCCGGCTTTTATGAGGTGACACAATGATCGAAATCAACATCGGCGCGCTCGTCGTCCTACTGGGGATCCCGACGGCCGCGACCGGCTTCTGCTTCTGGATGCTCGAGCACAGGATCCAGAAGCGCGAGAGGCAAAAGGAGGCCGAGGAGGCCAAACGACAGAAAGAGGCAGCGGCCCGAGAGCGTGCCCGTGAAGATCTCCAGATCATCACCATTCAGGGCACGTCGGCAGCCATCGCTCTCGGCGAGGCGACGGCCCGGGCCGTGCAGAGCATCCCTGACGCGCATTGTAACGGGGATATGCACGCGGCCCTCGACTACGCTGCCAAAATCAAACACGCGCAGAAGGACTTCCTCACCAGTCAGGGGATCCACGCGATCATCGACTAAGGAGGTGAGCAGCATGGCCGCAAAGAAGCGCCGGCGCAAGCGTAAAAAGAAAATCGAGGCGAGCAAAAAGCTCGCATACTGGGCGGCCAGCGTGGCAACGCTCAGCGCAGCCAGCTCTCTGCTGCTCTCTGCCTTCGGGCGCGACCCGGTCGGTGAGCTGACCGGCACCATCTTCACCGCCTGCGTCGCTATCTAATCACATACGCCGGCAAGAGCCTCGGCGAGAAAATCAGCCGAAACCGCCACGGGCTCGACGCGACGGCAACCCGCTCCCGGATCCGTCCGGGGACACTCTCAACAATGAGGAGGCAAAAGGATGAACACCATCGACATCACACCCATCGTCAACGCAGCCCTCGCCCTGATCGGCGCCGGCGTCAGCGTTTTCCTGATCCCGTGGCTGAAGAAGCAGACCACCGAGGCACAGCGCAAGGAGCTGACCGCGTGGGTAAAGATCGGCGTCGCTGCCGCTGAGCAGCTCTACGTCGGACAGGGCCGCGGCGAGGAGAAGAAGCAGTACGTCCTCGACTTCCTGAAGCAGAAGGGCTTCAAGGTCGACGAGGAAAGCGTCGTCAACGCGATCGAGGCAATCGTCAAGCAGCTCAACACTGAGGGCCTGACCATCGAATAACGGAGAGGGCGGGCTCCGGCCCGCCCTTTTCTTGCTTGTAAAGGAGGCAAACCCATGAAAAACCAGAACACCGACGACATCAAGCTGAAGCCCGGCGAGACCATCACAGACGAGACTCTCGACGAGCTGACCGGCGGGAAAGGAGACGACAATGAGTAACAGTCCTCTGGTGGTCTACACCAAGCTCAGCCCGAACCACTCGGGCAAGCGCACCAAGAAGATCGACACCATCACGATCCACTGTATGGCCGGCAACTGCTCCGTCGAAACCTGCGGCAGCCTGTTCGCCAACTCTGCGCGGCAGGCGTCCAGCAACTACGGCATCGGCACTGACGGCCGGATCGCCCTGTACGTCGACGAGGCAAACCGCTCGTGGTGCACCTCGTCCAACGCCAACGACCAGCGGGCCGTCACCATCGAAGTCGCCAACAACGGCGGCGCGCCTGACTGGCCCGTCTCCGCGAAGGCATACGCCGCGCTGCTGGATCTCGTGACCGACATCTGCAAGCGCAACGGCATCAAGCGCCTCGTCTGGTCGACCAGCAAAAACAACCGCGTGAACCACCTGAACGGCTGCAACATGACCGTGCACAGGGACTACGCGAATAAGAGCTGCCCGGGCGACTACCTCTACAACCGCCACGGCCAGATCGCGGCCGAGGTCAACAAGCGCCTCGGCATCACGGACGCAGGCGGCAGCACCGGCGGCCAGACCTCCGGCAACACCGAGACCGGCCTGAAGGTCGGCGACGTGGTCAACTTCAAGGGCACGCAGCACTACACCAGCGCAGCGGCCAAGGACGCCAAGACCTGCAAGCCCGGCAAGGCCACCGTCACGGCCATCGCGGCCGGAAAGGCGCACCCGTACCACCTGAGGCGGTCAGCGGCGGCGGCTCCACTGTTTACGGATGGGTAAACGCTGCGGACGTCTCGACCGGCAGCACCGGCACAGCCGTGAGCTACCGTGTGAGGACGACGGCCGACGTGCTGAACATCCGCAAGGGCCCCGGCACCAACTACGGCGTCGCCGGCCAGATCAAGGGCAAGGGCATCTACACCATCGTCGCCGAAGCCGCAGGCCCCGGCGCGACCAAGTGGGGCAAGCTCAAGAGCGGCGCGGGCTGGATCTCTCTGGACTACGTCACGAAACTCTAAAACCGCATAGAAAAGCAGAAACCCGCCCGGAGATCCCGGGCGGGCTTTTTCTGTTATGTGGGGCTTTACTCCTCGGCGTCAGGATCCGGCGCTTCACCGGCAGCGGCGAGCTCGGCCTCTGTGGGCTGGAACCGCAGCACACGGCCCTCGGAGTCATAGAAACCGCCGAGCAGGATGGTGAAAATATCGACCAACCAGCCGATCCCGCAGGCCCCGGCCGTCAGCAGCCAAATGACGCCTGTGCCGGTTTTCCCAACATAGAACCGATGGACACCGAAGAAGCCGAGGAAGATGCACAGCAGCAGCGCCACCGTCTTATTTTTCGGGGACGTCGGCCGCTGTGCTGCGGGGATGCTGACCGCGCCCTGCTGCGCGCCGGACTTCCCGCCGGAGCTCGTCGTATAAGACAAGCCCGTCCCGGGGATCCCGACGGTCGTGTGACTTTTTCCCGTCGTGCTGATCGTGTGCTTCAGGCCCTTCGGGCCGAAGCTGACGCTCGCGCTTTTCTTGTTAAGGTTTACCCGGACACCCGGGGCAATTTTGAAACTACGTCTGAACCGTGTACCCATGCCGTTGCCTCCTGTTTGCGTTTTTTAGCGCTTAGTCATCTTTGGCATAATATTACCATGCCAGAACTGGTAAAGTCAATATTGCATAGTCATCTTTAGGATAAAAGGAGGCGAGGGCGTCGAAAATCTACAAACCAGACGGCAGGTGCAACATCTCCGGGGAGCGAGTCAAAGAGGAACGGCTGCGGGCTGGTCTATCACAGGAACAGCTCGCCTACAAGCTCCAGATCATCGGACTGGACGTCACGCAGAAGGTCATCAGCAGGATCGAGAACGGCAGCCGAGTCGTCGCTGACTACGAGCTGGACTATCTGGCGACCGCCCTCGGCACCACGATCAACCACCTGCTCGGGAAAGAATGAGAAAACCGCACGGCAGCGACGCCGTGCGGCTTTTTTATGTGAAAAAACGCGGGAAAATGTTGAAAATCTGCCGAATTATGCTTGACATTATAGAGCAAATGCTCTATAATATAATCACAGGCAAGGGATAGCCGAGTACAGAAAGAAAGGAGAGCAAAACCGCGGAAAGGAGGCAAAGCCGTGGATGCTGAGCAGATGAAAAACTGCTCGAGCTGCTGGAACAGGCTCTAAAGTGTGAACAGGTTGCCACCATTACGATCACAATAAAGCCGAACCAAAAGCCCAAGCAGTAAGGTCGAAGGACGGCGGGAAAAATCCCGCCCGCCGTTCCTTTTCATTATAACCACGAAACCACGGCAAAGTCAAGCGGGAGGAACAACATGGACATCTCGATCAAAGTGACCTACAAAAGCGAGGGGCTGCAAAAGCTCCGCAAAGCTGCCGGCCTGTCTCAGTCTCAGCTCGCCGATCTGGCCGGGATCAACGTGCAAGTGCTCCAGCAGTACGAGCGAGGCGCCCGGGACATCAACGGCGCGAAGCTGCCGACGCTGCTGAAGATCTGCAACGCGCTGGAGTGCAGGCTGGCCGACATCATCACGGACGAGGAGACGCTCGAGCTCCTGAAAAAGTACGAGGAACACTGACACACAGAAGGGGCGGCCGGCGGGCCGCCCCTTTTCTTTTATCACGGAGGGGAACACAATGGGACAGCACTGGAGCCATCTGACGCCGACCAAGCGCATCCAGCTCGACGCCTTCATCCGCGCAGGAATGAAGCCGACCGACATTGCCAAGGAGCTCGGCGTCCATCATACGACCATCTACCGGGAGCTGAAGCGGTGCACCTATGAGCACCTCAACAGCGACTACACCACCGAGACCAGATACAACCCCGAAGGCGCACAGGCCCGCTATGAGGCCAACCTCCGCGCCAAGGGGCCGGAGCTGAAGATCGGCAACGACTACGAGCTGGCCGACTACCTGATCGCCAAGATCCGCGACGAGAAGTACAGCCCGGAGGCTGCGATCGGTGAGGCCGAGGTCAAGGGCTGGCCCTTCAAGACCCACATCTGCGCGAGTACCGCCTACAACTACATCCGCGGCGAGATCTTCGGCGACGAGCTGACCGTCTCCATGCTGCCGCAGCACGGCAAGCGCCACCAGCCGGAACGCCCGGCCGGATCTATGCCGCGCAAGCCTGCGGGCCGGAGCATCGAGGAGCGGCCCGAGCACATCAACAACCGCAGCACCTTCGGACACTGGGAGATGGACAGCGTCGAAAGCTGCCAAGGCGTCAGCAACACCTACATCGTGATGACCGAGAGGAAAACGCGCTGGGAGCTCATTATACCGTCGCCGGACAAGACGGCCGCCAGCGTCGTCGCTGCGATCGACAGGCTCGAGGCCAAGTACGGCGACCTGTTCCCGAAGGTATTCAGATCCATCACCTGCGACAACGGCTGCGAGTTTGCCGACGCTGCCGGGATTGAGCGAAGTGCAAGCGGCAAGGGCGCCCGCACCGAGGTCTACTACTGCCACCCCTACCGGCCGAGTGAGCGCGGATCCAACGAAAACCAAAACGGCCTAATTCGGCGGCACGTTCCGAAGGGCACCGACCTCAGCACAATCTCAGACGAGGAAACCAAGCGGATCGAGGCGTGGCTCAACAACTACCCGCGGAAAATGTTCGGTTATCTGTGCTCCGAGCAGCTTTTCCGCGAGGAAATGGCCATCATTCTGGCCTCGTAAAATTATTTTTGCTTTTTTGTGCATTTACTCTTGACAAACGGCAGGCAGATGCGGCATTTTGTCTTATTCATCATATATTTAAGGAGCCGTCCGGGCGGGCGGCTCCTTTTGTTTGTATTTTTCCATAGCGCTGCGGTTTCTCCGACAGCAGCAGAAGGTTGACGCTTTCCGGTGCTCAGGAATGTCTTGCCTTGTCGCAGAATGCACGGACCTCCCGTTCGTCGATCACCGTACGCCTCTTTTATCTATACTGTAAGCGGCGGTTCCGCTGCCGCGCTTGGGCAGGTGCCAGAAAATACATTTGCGCTCTGCCCGGCTGATGGAACTGGCTTCCTGTCCGTTATGCAGCATATGTTCTGTGAAACCGTCGTTCTGTACACGTATGAGGACGGCGCACTGCATGAGCAGACGCTGCTGTATGAAGTCCCTGTCGATCAGCTGCCCAAAAACGCGTCCACGCCTCTGGATGAGATGGGTACCATGTCTTCACATGGTTCCGCACCTACCCGGTCGACGATCTTTCCGGTCTGTCCCAGTCCGGCGTTTCGTCCGGCTCCAATGCGGATATTGTCGCTCTGCTCAAAGCAGAAGCGAGCGCTTCCTGAATTTCTCTGCAAAACGCGCGTCTGTCTGCAGCAAAGCCCGGCTCCGCGCGGGAGCCGGGCTTTGCTTGGTATTAATCCACCATGCCGTATGCCTGCTCAAAGAGCTGGTAAAATGGGAGAAGGAATTGAAAGCCTGCTTTGACCCAGTCTGTCAGCTCCGGGCCGCTGCTGCGCTCGTCGAAGGGGTGCATACTTTCGATGGAAAACGAGCGCATATTATAAAGTCTTCCAACCGGTTCCCCGGCATGGCCCTTCGGCCTTGCATAGGCGGGGCCGGAAAGCGTATATTCCTGCTGCGCGTCCAGCTGCCGCAGGAGCTTTTCGGCGCGCTTCGGGTCGTTGTCCAGAATCCGCCGCAGCTGTACGCCGGATGCTGCCGGCATCCACCAGCCCGCGCCGCAGCCGTAGCCGTCCGCGCCGACCTGGAACCAGAAGCACGGCGCTTCACCGCGGTTCTCGATCGCGTTCTGGAACGAAAACCAGATATGGTCGTTGAGCGGCCCGCGTCCGAACAGCCGCCGCGCGTCGCGGTAAATGCGTGAAATGTGGACATTCAGGTGCAGATCGGGGTATGCTTCCTGGAACCAGTCGTAAAGGTCCCCGGCCAGCGCCTTTGTCGGGGTCATGACCGCGTCCTGAAATTCCTGCTTGTGCTCTGCGAACCACGCCCGGTCATTGTTGAACCGGATGCCCCAGAACACGTCGACCGTCTGGTCGGTATATCCTGTAAACATTGCTTTTACTCCTTCTGATTGCGAAGATAGGCCAGATAGCCCTCCAAAATCAGGCTGGCCGCCACGGCGTCGACCGTGTTTTTGCGTTTTTTGCCGTGATAATTGCTTTCGTTCAGGATCTGGTGCGCCTCGATGGTCGTGCGGCGTTCATCCCACAAAACGGGCTTTATCCCGACTGTCTGCTCCAGAAGCGCGGCAAAGTCGCGGTAGAGCGCGGCACGCGGGCCCTCTGTGCCGTCCATATTGCGCGGGAAGCCCATCACGAGCCGCTGCGCGCCGCTTGCTTTAAACATCCGCGCCACTTCCTCCGCCGTCTTTTCCGGCTTCCACGAGTGAATGACCGCCGTCTGGCCGGTCATCCAGCCAAGCGCGTCTGAAATGGCCACGCCGGTGCGTGCGTCGCCGTAGTCGATCGCCATGATTTTCATGCAGTCTCTCCCTGTTTCCTGTTTTTTTTATAGTATAGCAGATTTTTTGCCTTCCTGCAATTCGCGAGAAAATTTTCCTGTTTTCTTGAAAAAAACCTGTTGACCTGCAATGCTTTTTATGATAATATGGCTCTACCTGTGAAAAAGGGGTTTTCTTTTTTTGCGCCCATTTTTCAAGCTGCGGGACGCCACGTAGTTTCGGCGTCATCTAAATTTTCAATAGCCGCAGTTTTGCAGGGAGGCAAGTATTAAGGAGGTGCCGAATATGCGAGTTAAGATCACGCTCAGATGCAACGAATGCAAGCAGAGAAACTACAACACCATGAAGAACAAGAAAAACGACCCCGACCGTATCGAACTGAAAAAGTATTGCAGATTCTGCAAAAAGCAGACTGTGCACAGCGAGACGAAGTAACACATCGGACAAGCAGAAAGGGTGAACATCATGGCAGAAGCGAAAAA
>ENA-OQCO01000312-OQCO01000312.1-human-gut-metagenome-genome-assembly--contig:-NODE-312-length-28165-cov-2.403203_pt1 | contig 28165 bp, 9 predicted proteins | sample MGYA00242500_ERZ504582 | MGnify/ENA primary metagenome ERZ504582 (study PRJEB26092, sample SAMD00036346) | human gut metagenome | host: Homo sapiens | study: EMG produced TPA metagenomics assembly of... | reverse complement strand
GCGAAACAGGCCCACCACCGTCAGGGTGTAGCGCATCTGCCCCTCCCGGTCGAACACCGGAGCCGACACGGACCGCAAGCCGATCTTGTACTCGCCGTTTTCGATGGCATATCCCCACTGGCGGATACGCTCCAGTTCCTCCGTCAGCGTCGCCAGGTCCACGATAGTATGGGGGGTAAAGGGATCCATGCCCTGGCCGTTCATCAGATAGCGCACCGTGGCATCCGGCAGCTGGGACAGCAGCAGTTTCCCCTGCGACGTGGCGTGAAGGGGCGTACGGCCGCCGATCTCCGATGCCACCTGGATCCCCGTGCCGCTGACCCGCTGGTCGATGACCACGATGTTGCTGCCCTCCACGCAGGAGAGCAGGGCCGTATACTGGGTCTGTTGGGCCAGCCGCTCCAAATGGGGACGGGCGCAGCGGGTGATCTCCCACGCAGCGGACACGCCGCAGCCCCACTCGAACAGCTTTGTCCCCAGATAGTACCGGCCATCCGACTCCTGCCGGATGCAGCCGTAGCTCCGCAGGGTGGCCAGCAGCGAGTGGATGGTGCTCTTGGGGTAGCCGGAGGCCTGACTCAGCGCCTGAAGGGTCATGGGAACCCGGCTCCGGTTCAGCAGCTCCAGCAGCTCCAGCGCCTTGCCCAGCGACCGCACGCTTCCCTTTTCCTGCGGCATCATACGTCCTCCTTCCGCCGGGGGATGGGCCGAAAGTCCGGCTTTCCCGGCAAGCTGCCGGGCAGCCCTCGCTCCATAGGCGGCGGAGACGGCACCTCGTCGTCCCGCTCCCCGGCATAGAAGGCCCGGTTGTTCTCCACCAGCTCCGCCAGCGTCACCGGACGATAGCGGTTCACATCCACTCCGGCATTCAGCACACGGGGCAGCTGCCGCAGCAGCTCATAGTCCCGGCCCCGTCCGTGGTGGAGGTGTCCGTGGATCATATAGCCCCGCTTGTGGTACAGCATGGGATAGTGACACAGGAGGATGTGGGTCTCCCCGTCGTCGATCTCGTTGAAGTCCGTCACCGTCTCGAACCAGCGGTACAGCCGCCCGGCGTCCTCATAGCCGGTGTCGTGGTTGCCACGGATCAGGTGCTTATGGCCCGACAGCCGCTCCAGCAGCTCTCCCGGCACCCGGCCGCCGTTCCAGCCGATGTCTCCCACCAGATAGACGGTGTCCTCCGGACCCACGGTGTCGTTCCAGTTTTTCACCAGTGCCTCGTCCATCTCCTCTACGGTGGCAAAAGGCCGGGAGGGAAGCAGCAGTGCATAGTGAAAGTGCAGATCGGCGGTATAGTAGATCATGGTGCTCTCCCTTCTCCGGCGGATATTTTTCTCTATCATACCGTCTCCGCCGGTCTGCGTCAAGCGTTCATTCCGTATGGCGGAATTTTTCTACGTTTTTCCGGCCTCAGATTCCGCTATGCCGTCGAAATGTCCAATTCCCCGGAAATGGACCGGCGCAGTCCATCGGGAAAATCCTCCGTTTCCGGGCAGAAAAAAGAGCGCCCCGCAAGGCGCTCTTTTCAGTACGTTATGATGGGGATCGCTTACTCCTCCGTCTCGTCGGCAGGCTCTTCCGCAGGCATGGTCTCCTCCATGGATACGCTGTCGGCAGCGCCCTCCTCAGGCACCAGCTCCTCAGCGAAATGGCGGTAGGCGTTCAGGCCGGCGCCGGCGGGGATCAGCTTACCGATGATGACGTTCTCCTTCAGGCCCACCAGATGGTCCACCTTGCCCTTGATGGCGGCCTCGGTCAGAACCTTGGTCGTCTCCTGGAAGGAGGCAGCGGACAGGAAGGAATCGGTGGCCAGAGATGCCTTGGTGATACCCATCAGCAGCTGGGTATAGGTGGCCTCCTGCAGCGGCTCACCGGTCTCGGCGTTGACCTCACCGGCGGCGATGCGGGCCCGCACCTTGGCGTTCTCGTCCTCCACCTCCAGCACGTCGGCCATGGCGCCGGACAGCAGGCCGGTGGCGTCATTAGCGTCCTCCACACGGACCTTGCGCATCATCTGGCGGACAATGACCTCGATGTGCTTATCGTTGATGTCCACGCCCTGCTGACGGTACACCTTCAGGACCTCCTGAATGAGGTAGTTATGCACCGCAGAAGCGCCACGGATCCGCAGCACATCGTGGGGATTCAGTGCGCCGTCCTGCAGCTGGCGGCCCTTCTCGATGACCTCGCCGTCCCGCACCTGCAGACCGGTGTGGGGCATGGAGTAGGTCCGGGTATCGCCGTCGTCGGCGGTGACGATGATGTTCAGCAGGCTGCCCTTGGTGGCATCCTCGAAGCGGACCTTACCGGCGATCTCCGACAGGGTGGCCATCTTCTTGGGCTTGCGGGCCTCGAACAGCTCCTCCACTCGGGGAAGACCCTGAGTGATATCGCCGCCGGCCACGCCGCCGGTATGGAAGGTACGCATGGTCAGCTGGGTACCGGGCTCACCGATGGACTGTGCGGCGATGATGCCGACGGCCTCGCCGGGTCCCACCGGCTTGGAGGTGGCCAGATTCATGCCGTAGCACTTGGCGCAGATACCGCTGTGGGCCTTGCAGGTCAGCACGGTGCGGATCTCGGCGGAGTGGATATCGAACTTCTCCAGCAGGGCGGCGTCGTCCTCGGTCATCATGTGATCCTTGGAGATCAGCACCTCGTCGGTGCCGGGCTTCAGGATATCCCGCACCGGGAAGCGGCCCTTGACACGCTCGGAGAACTTCTCGATGACCTGGCCGTTCTCGCTGATCTCGGACACCACGATGCCCTTGTCCACGCCGCAGTCATCCTCACGGATGATGACATCCTGACACACGTCCACCATGCGGCGGGTCAGATAACCGGAGTCCGCAGTACGCAGAGCCGTATCGGCCAGACCCTTACGGGCGCCACGGGAGGAGGTGAAGTAGTCCAGCACGGACATACCCTCACGGAAGTTTGCCTTGATGGGGATCTCGATGGTCTTACCGGCGGTGTTGGCCATCAGGCCACGCATACCGGTCAGCTGACGGATCTGCTTCATGGAGCCACGGGCGCCGGAGTCAGCCATCATGAAGATGGGATTATACTTATCCAGGCTGGCGGTCAGGGCGTCGGTAACGTCGTTGGTGGTCTTTTCCCACTCACGCACCACCAGCTTGTAGCGCTCCTCGTCGGTGATGAAGCCCATGTTGTACTGGTCCTCGATATCCACCACTCGCTGCTCCGTCTCGGCAATGAGGGAATACTTCTTCTCAGGCACCGTCATATCCGCAATGGAGATGGTGATGGAGCCACGGGTGGAGTACTTATAGCCGGTGGCCTTGATGTTGTCCAGCACCTCGGCGGCGATGGTAAAGCCGTACTGCTTGATGGTGCGGTCCACGATCTTGCCCAGCAGCTTCTTGCCGCAGGTCTCGGTGATCTCGTAGTCGAAGAACTTATCGGAGGGCGTACCGTCCTCGTTGAAGCGCTTGACAAAGCCCAGATCCTGAGGGATGTTGCGGTTGAAGATGATCCGACCGGGAGTCGCCCGCACCACATGGCGCAGCGTCTCGTCGCCCAGTTTCTTCTCCACCCGCACCCACACGGGCTGGTGGATGCCGATGATGTGCTCGTTGTAGGCCATCAGCACCTCGTCCTCGTCCCGGTAGACGTTGAGGCGGTTCTGCTCCTTTTCCTCGTCGGTGAGCTCGTCGTAGCTCTTACCGGCCAGCGCAAAGTCGATGCCCTCGGGCCAGAACTCGTCGTTGGTCATCTGGCACATACCGTTTTCAAACCGCTCGAAGGTCAGGTAGTAGGAGCCCAGCACCATATCCTGCGTAGGCACGGTGACGGGGCCGCCGTCCTGGGGACGCAGCAGGTTGTTGGCCGACAGCATCAGCAGACGAGCCTCGGCCTGAGCCTCGGCGGACAGGGGGACGTGGATCGCCATCTGGTCGCCGTCGAAGTCGGCGTTGAAGGCGGTGCAGTTCAGGGGGTGCAGCTTCAGGGCACGGCCCTCCACCAGCACCGGCTCGAAGGCCTGAATGCCCAGACGGTGCAGCGTAGGCGCACGGTTGAGCATCACGGGGTGATCCTTGATGATCTCGTCCAGAGCGTCCCACACCTCGGTGCGGCCCTTATCCACCATCTTCTTGGCGGACTTGATGTTGTTGGCGGAGCGTCCTCCACCAGCTTCTTCATGATGAAGGGGCGGAACAGCTCCACGGCCATCTCCTTGGGTACGCCGCACTGATAGATCTTCAGCTCAGGGCCCACCACGATCACGCTTCGACCGGAGTAGTCCACACGCTTGCCCAGCAGATTCTGGCGGAAGCGGCCCTGCTTGCCCTTGAGCATATCGCTCAGGGACTTGAGGGCACGGTTATTGGCGCCGGTGACGGGACGGCCACGGCGGCCGTTGTCGATGAGGGCATCCACGGCCTCCTGCAGCATCCGCTTTTCGTTGCGGACGATGATGTCGGGGGCGTTGAGCTCCATCAGGCGCTTGAGGCGGTTATTGCGGTTGATGACCCGGCGATACAGGTCGTTGAGGTCAGAGGTAGCGAACCGGCCGCCGTCCAGCTGCACCATGGGGCGCAGCTCCGGGGGGATCACCGGCAGCACGTCGATGACCATCCACTCCGGCTTGTTGCCGGACAGGCGGAAGGCGTCCACCACCTCCAGCCGCTTCACCACACGGGCCTTCTTCTGGCCGGAGACGGTTTTCAGCTCGGCGTGGAGCTGCTGGCTCAGGCCCTCCAGATCCACCTGCTGCAAAAGCTTCTTCACGGCCTCGGCGCCCATACCGGCGTCGAAGTCATCCTCATACTTCTCCCGCATATCCCGGTATTCCTTCTCGGAGAGGATCTGGTTCTTCACCAGCGGCGTCTCGCCGGGATCGGTGACGATATAGGCGGCGAAGTACAGCACCTTCTCCAGAATACGGGGGCTGATGTCCAGCAGCAGGCCCATCCGGGAGGGGATACCCTTGAAGTACCAGATATGGCTGACGGGGGTGGCCAGCTCGATGTGGCCCATGCGCTCACGGCGCACCTTGGCCCGTGTGACCTCCACGCCGCAGCGGTCGCAGATCTTGCCCTTATAGCGGATCTTCTTATACTTGCCGCAGTGGCACTCCCAGTCCTTGGTGGGCCCGAAGATGCGCTCACAGAACAGGCCGTCCCGCTCCGGCTTCAGGGTGCGGTAGTTGATGGTCTCCGGCTTCTTCACCTCGCCGTAGGACCACTCACGGATCATTTCCGGAGAAGCGATTCCGATTTTAATGGCGTCAAATGTTGCGTAACTCATAGTATGCTGCTCCTCCTGTCCTTAAAATTCTTCCCCGTCGCCGTCGTAGGAAGCGTCCACTTCCTCGTCAGCCACGTAGTCAAAGCCCGCATCCGCCAGCTCGTTGTCGTCGGCATAGCGGTTCTGGCGCTCGTCGTCAGCATCCATCCGGGCCAGATTGAAGGTATCCAGAGCGTCCTCGTCCTCCTTCAGCTCGATCTGGTTGCCGTCCTCGTCCAGCACCTGAATGTCCAGGCACAGGGACTGCAGCTCCTTCACCAGCACCTTGAAGGACTCCGGTACACCGGGAGTGGGTACGTTGTGACCCTTGACAATAGCCTCGTAGGTGCGGACACGGCCCGTCACATCGTCGGACTTTACCGTCAGGATCTCCTGCAGGGTGTAGCTGGCGCCGTAGGCCTCCAGCGCCCACACCTCCATCTCGCCGAAGCGCTGGCCGCCGAACTGGGCCTTGCCGCCCAGAGGCTGCTGGGTCACCAGAGAGTAGGGGCCGGTGGAACGGGCGTGGATCTTATCATCCACCAGATGGTGCAGCTTCAGGAAGTACACATAGCCCACCGTGACCTTGTTGTCAAAGCGCTCGCCGGTGCGGCCATCGTACAGCCAGCTCTTGCCCTCCGGGTCCAGACCCGCCAGCTGCAGGGCCTCGGAAATATCCTTATCGGTGGCGCCGTCGAAAATGGGGGTAGCCACCTTCCAGCCCAGCGTCTTGGCGGCATAGCCCAGATGGACCTCCAGCACCTGACCGATGTTCATACGGGAGGGAACGCCCAGAGGATTCAGCACGATATCCAGCGGCGTGCCGTCGGGCAGGAAGGGCATATCCTCCTGAGGCAGCACACGGGACACGACGCCCTTGTTGCCGTGACGGCCGGCCATCTTGTCGCCCACCTGGATCTTGCGGCGCTGAGCGATGTAGACACGGACCACCTGATTCACGCCCGGCCCCAGCTCGTCGCCGTTTTCACGGGTAAATACCTTGGCATCCACGATGATGCCGCTCTCGCCGTGAGGCACCTTCAGGGAGGTATCACGGACCTCACGGGCCTTCTCGCCGAAGATGGCCCGCAGCAGGCGCTCCTCAGCGGTGAGGTCGGTCTCGCCCTTGGGGGTGACCTTACCCACCAGAATGTCCCCGGCGTGGACCTCGGCACCCACCCGGATGATGCCCCGCTCGTCCAGATCCTTCAGAGCATCCTCGCCCACGTTGGGGATGTCACGGGTGATCTCCTCAGGCCCCAGCTTGGTGTCACGGGCGTCGATCTCATATTCCTCGATATGAATGGAGGTATACACATCCTCCTTCACCAGCCGCTCGTTGAGCAGCACGGCGTCCTCGTAGTTGTAGCCTTCCCACGTCATGAAGCCCACCAGAATGTTGCGGCCCAGAGCGATCTCGCCCTCCTGCGTGGCAGGGCCGTCGGCCAGCACCGTAGGATCGTCGCCGCCGTGGACCCGCTCGCCCACGGAAACGATGGGCTTCTGGTTGATGCAGGTGCCGTGGTTGGAGCGCAGGAACTTGATGAGCTTATAGTCCTTGGTCTCGCCGGCGTCATACTTGACGGACACGTTGGTGGCGTCCACCTTGGTGACGATGCCGTCGCCCTCGGCCAGCACCGCCACAGCGGAGTCCAGGCAGATCTTATGCTCCATACCGGTGCCCACGATGGGGGCCTCCGGCCGCAGCAGAGGCACGGCCTGCCGCTGCATATTGGCGCCCATCAGCGCACGGTTGGCGTCGTCGTTGGGCAGGAAGGGGATCATGGCCGTAGCGATGGACACCATCATACGGGGGGAGATGTCCATATAGTCCACGTACTCCGGCTCCACCTGAATGGTCTCGTCCTGATGGCGGCAGGTGATACGGGGCCCGATGAGGCAGCCGTTCTCGTCCACCGGCTCGGCGGCCTGGCAGACGATGTACTGATCCTCCACGTCGGCGGTCATGTAGGTGATCTCGTCGGTGACACGGCCGGAGGGATGCTCCACCCGGCGGAAGGGGGCCTCGATGAAGCCGTACTCATTGACCCGTGCATAGGTGGCCAGATAGGAGATCAGGCCGATGTTGGGGCCTTCAGGCGTCTCGATGGGGCACATACGGCCATAGTGGCTGTAATGCACGTCACGGACCTCCATGTTGGCACGCTCACGGGACAGGCCGCCGGGTCCCAGAGCGGACAGACGCCGCTTGTGGGTCAGCTCCGCCAAGGGGTTGGTCTGATCCATGAACTGGCTCAGGGGGCTGGAGCCGAAGAACTCCTTGATGGCCGCCGTAACGGGCCGGATGTTGATGAGGCTCTGGGGCGTGACGATATCCAGATCCTGAATGGTCATGCGCTCCCGGATGACACGCTCCATGCGGGAGAAGCCGATGCGGAACTGGTTTTGCAGCAGCTCGCCCACGCAGCGCAGGCGGCGGTTGCCCAGATGGTCGATATCATCCTTGGTGACCAGCCCGTGGGCCAGAGCGTTCATATAGTTGATGGAGGCCAGAATGTCGTCCACGATGATGTGCTTGGGCACCAGATCGTCGGCGTGGAGCCTGCACTGCTCCATCAGTTCCTCGCCGCTGTACTGGCTCAGCAGATCCTGCAGCACGTCGAAACGCACCCGCTCCTTGATGCCGCAGCACTCCTTGGGATCGAAATCCACGTAGCGGCTCATGTCGCACATCCGGTTGGTGAACACCCGAATCACATCGCCGCTGTCCAGCTTCACGGAGACCTCCGCCACGCCGATGGCGTCCAGCTCCCGGCACTCTGCGCCGGTGAGGACGTGGCCCTCGTCGAAGAGGATCTCTCCGGTGGCGGGATCGGCCACAGGCATAGCCAGCTGCTGGCCCTTGGCCAGCGTCCACAGGGTCAGCTTCTTATTGAACTTATACCGGCCCACGATGCTCAGATCGTACCGCCGGGGATCGAAGAACAGGTTCTGCATCAGGGTCTCGGCGGAGTCCAGCGTGGGGGGCTCGCCGGGACGCAGCTTGCGGTAGATCTCCAGCATGGCGTCCTCATACGTCTTGCAGGCGTCCTTCTCCAGAGTCACCACGATGCGGGGATCGTCACCGAAGCGGTCCATGATCTCGCTGTCAGTCTTGAGGCCCAGCGCACGGATCAGGCAGGTGATGGGCAGCTTCCGGTTCTTATCGATGCGGACCCAGAACACCTCGCTGGTGTCGGTCTCGTACTCCAGCCATGCGCCACGGTAGGGGATGACAGTGGAGGTCAGCAGGGGCAGATCGGTCTTGAGATCGATCTCCTTGCCGTAGTAGATGCCGGGAGAGCGGACGATCTGGCTGACCACCACACGCTCGGCGCCGTTGATGACAAAGGTGCCGGAGTGGGTCATCAGGGGGAAATCACCCATGAAGATCTCCTGCTCCTTGATTTCGCCCGTCTCCTTGTTCCGCAGCCGCACGCTGACCTTCATGGGGGCGGCATACGTGGCGTCACGGGCCTTGCACTCCTCCACGTCATACTTGGGCTTCTCGTCCATGCTGTAATCGATGAAGCTCAGCTCCAGATTACCGGCATAGTCCGTGATGGAGGCTACATCCGCAAACACCTCCCGCAGGCCGGTATCCAGAAACCACTTGTAGGATTTCTTCTGGATCTCCAGCAGGTCGGGCATCGCCATGACTTCCTCGTGTCTGGCAAAATTCTTTCGCAGGGTCTTGCCATAGTACTTGTCCTTGGCCATCTTCAACACTCACGCCTTTCTTTTAGCTTTTTAACATCCTCTTACACATCCACGCCGCCTGTCCCGGCCTCCGCAGGGGCCGTCTCCGGCACAGGCTCTCCCTCGCCGTGAGGGCGCCGCCTTCGTCGTGATACGCGCGGGTCAGTTGTCCGTTTTCTGCTATTCCCGCTTGTAATTTCCGCCGAAAGCTGGTATCATACACTTACGGATGAAGTGGGAATATGACCCCACTATCCGAATATAAGCGTCTTATTGTACCAAATGTGTCTGCGTTTGTCAACCCCTTCCGACTCGATTTTTCTTCGAGCCGGTTTTTTGTTGCCATAGAACAGAAGATCCCCCCATACGAGCCAACATAAAAACAGGCGGGCGGCCCGATGGGCCGCCCGCCTGTTTGTTGTTATGATATCATATGGCGTCTCAGCACAGCTTGGCGCCGGCGGGGATAGCGTCGTCCAGCAGCAGCAGGTGCAGCTTCTCCTCCCCCCGCTCCTTATGAACGGCGGAGATCAGCATCCCGCAGCTGGGGATGCCCATCATCTTCCGGGGCGGCAGATTCAGAATGGCCGCGGCGGTCTTGCCGATGAGCTGCTCCGGCTCATAGTAGTGCCGGATGCCGGAGAGGATGACCCGATCCGTGCCGGAGCCGTCATCCAGCGTAAACTTCAGCAGCTTGTCGCTCTTTTTCACCGGCTCGCAGTTCTTGATCTTCACCGCCCGCAGATCGGACTTGCAGAAGGTGTCAAAGTCCACGTTCTCCTCCGTGTAGGGCTCCACCTCCAGCGCCGGCAGCGCCGCCTTGCGCTGCTGAGCCTCCAGCTCCTCCAGCTCTGCCAGCGCCTTTTCGGCGTCGATACGGGGAAACAGGGCCTCGCCCTTGTGGACCGTGGCATCCGGGCGCAGGGAACCCCATACGTTGGCCTTCTCCCAGGTGCGGCAGCCCTCACAGGCGCCGATCTGGTCGAAGATCTTCTCGGCGCTCTCCGGCATAAAGGGCGTCAGCAGCGTAGCGCAGATGCGGATGGTCTCCAGCAGATGATACATCACCGTAGCCAGCCGCACCCGGTTGGCGGGATCCTTGGCCAGCGCCCACGGGGCGTTCTCGTCGATATACTTGTTGGCCCGCTGGATGGTCTTGAACACCTGCTCCAGCGCATTCTGGAACTGGAAGCGCTCCATCTCCGCCTCATAGCGATCCCGGAGGGTAGAGGCCATGGTCCTCAGCTCTGTATCCGGCTCGCCCTCCTGCCGCTCCGTGGGCAGAGTGCCGCCGAAGTATTTCTCCACCATGGCGGTGGTGCGGCTCACCAGATTGCCCAGATCGTTGGCCAGATCGATGTTGATGGTCTGGATCAGCAGCTCATTGGAGAAATTGCCGTCGCTGCCGAAGGGGAAGGTCCGCAGCAGGAAGAACCGCAGGGCATCCACACCGAACTTCTCCGCCAGCAGATAGGGATCCACCACATTGCCCTTGGACTTGGACATCTTGCCGCCGTCCAGCAGCAGCCAGCCGTGGCCGTAGACCTTCTTGGGCAGGGGCATCTCCATGCTCATGAGCATGGCCGGCCAGATGATGGAGTGGAAGCGCACGATCTCCTTGCCCACGAAGTGCACATCGGCGGGCCAGTACTTCTCGTAATCGTCATACCTGTCATTCAGGAAGCCCAACGCCGTGGTGTAGTTGAACAGGGCATCCACCCACACATAGACCACGTGGCCGGGGTCGAAGTCCACCGGGATGCCCCAGGAGAAGCTGGTGCGGCTGACGCACAGATCCTCCAGACCGGGCTTGATGAAGTTGTTGACCATCTCATTGACACGGCTCCGGGGCTCCAGAAAATCCGTGTCCTCCAGCAGGTGACGCACCCGGTCGGCGTACTTGCTCAGCCGGAAGAAGTAGGCCTCCTCCTCGGCGTCCGTCACCTCACGGCCGCAGTCGGGGCATTTGCCGTCCACCAGCTGGCTCTCGGTCCAGAAGCTCTCGCAGGGCTTGCAGTACTTACCCCGGTAGGTCCCCTTATAGATATCCCCCTTGTCATACATCCTCCGGAAGATCTTCTGGATGGCGGCCACATGATAGTCGTCGGTGGTGCGGATGAACCGGTCGTTGGAGATGTTCATCAGCTTCCATAGGTCGAGGATCCCTCTGGGGCCCTCCACGATCTCATCCAGAAACTCCTTGGGGGTCTTGCCTGCGGCCTTGGCCTTGTCCTCGATCTTCTGGCCGTGCTCGTCGGTGCCGGTGAGGAACATGACATCGCAGCCGGTGAGCCGCTTATAGCGGGCCATGGCGTCGGTGGCCACCGTGCAGTAGGTATGGCCAATGTGGAGCTTGTCGGAGGGGTAGTAGATAGGTGTGGTAATATAGAACTTCTTCTTTTCCATGGGTGGATATCTCCTTTTCCGCCGTCCCGAATGGAAGGACGGCTTAAAATTACAGGCACAGAACCGCCATCGTCCGGGCAAAGAAAAAGCGCCGCAGCGGCGCACGGAGCCACGGGCCGGGACGATAGACACGTTCAGTTTATCCCATGCCGCCCGGTCTGTCAACCGCTTTGTTGCTTTTCCCGCGGAAACACGGTATAATATCAGAAAATCCCGCCGAAAACAGGAGGAATCCCCTATGAAGCTGGTAAGCTGGAACGTCAATGGCCTGCGGTCGTGCCTGACCAAGGGCTTTCTGGAATATGTGAAAAACGAGGACCCGGACATCCTCTGCCTGCAGGAGACCAAGCTCCAGCCGGAGCAGGCGGTGTTCGATCTGGAGGGCTATCACCGCTACTTTCACTCCGCCGATAAAAAAGGCTACTCCGGCACGGCGGTGCTGACCAAGGAGGAGCCCCTGTCCGTCACCTACGGCTTCGGAGCGGATATCCACCGCCACGAGGGCCGGGTCATCACGGCGGAGTACCCGGACTTCTATCTGGTGTGCTGCTATACCCCCCAACAGTCAGGACGGCCTGAAGCGGCTCCCCTACCGGATGCAGTGGGAGGACGATCTGCGGGCGTATCTTCTGGAGCTGGACGGGAAAAAGCCCGTGGTGTACTGCGGCGACCTGAACGTGGCCCATCAGGAGATGGACCTGAAAAATCCCAAGACCAACCGCCAAAACCCCGGCTTCTCCGACGAGGAGCGAGCGAAAATGACCCGGCTGCTGGAAAGCGGCTTTGCCGACACCTTCCGCACCCTGCACCCGGAGGAGGTCACCTACTCCTGGTGGAGCTACCGCTTCCACGCACGGGAGAAGAACGCCGGTTGGCGCATCGACTACTTCATCGTGTCCCGGCGGCTGCTGCCCTGCGTGACGGACGCCGCCATCCGCACGGAGGTCTACGGCAGCGACCACTGCCCCGTGGTCCTGCAGCTGGACACCTCCTCCGGGCAGGCGTAAGTGCCGCTCGGCCTCCCGCCTGTCAATGCAGGCAAAAAATAAACAGGATTTCCTGCAAAAAGTGTCGCAAAATGGTGAAAAATGCCATTTACGGAGGTTTTGGCCGGTGTTATAATCGATTCGTTAAAAAAAGAGCAAACGATACACGCATACAGGAGGTATGTCTTATGTCTTACAGAATTCTGACCATCGATCCCGGCTCCACGTCCACCAAGATCGGCGTGTTTGACGACGAGAAGATGCTGTTTGAGGAGAACCTGCACCACTCTGCCGAGGAGCTGGCCCAGTTCGAAACCATTCCCCAGCAGGAGGCCTTCCGCCGCCGGCTGGTCCTGAAGGCGCTGGAGGAGCACCGTATCCCGCTGGAGAGCCTCAGCGCCGTGTGCGGCCGGGGCGGCGTTCTCAAGCCTGTCCACGGCGGTACTTACCTCACCACCGATGCCATGATCGACACCCTGAAAAAGGGTCCCTACGGCCACCATGCCAGCAATCTGGGCGGCCTGCTGGCCCGTGAGATCGGTTCGGCACTGCACATCCCCTCCTACATCGTGGATCCCCCCGTGGTGGATGAGCTGGCGCCTCTGGCCCGCTACTCCGGCCACCCCCTCATCACCCGCCGCAGCATTTTCCACGCCCTGAACCAGAAGGCCGTGGCCAAGCGCTACGCCAAGGAGATCGGCAAGCCCTATGAGTCCCTGAACCTCATCGTCTGCCACATGGGCGGCGGCGTGTCCGTGGGCGCCCACGTCAAGGGCGAGGTGGTGGACACCGGCAATGCTCTGGAGGGCGAGGGTCCCTTCTCCCCGGAGCGGTCCGGGACGCTGCCCAGCGGCGCACTGGTGGATCTGTGCTTCAGCGGCAAGTATACCCAGCAGAAAATTCGCCGCATGATCACCGGCAACGGCGGTCTGCTGGCCTACACCGGCTCCACGGATATGCAGGAGCTGATGCGCCGGGCCGCCACCGACGCCAAGGTGCGGGAGGTCATCGACGCCTTCCACTACCGGGTCGCCAAGGAGATCGGTGCTATGGCCGCCGCCATGAAAGGACAGGTGGATCAGATCATCCTTACCGGCGGCATTGCCCACGGTCAGGAGACGGTGGACGCCCTGAAGGGCTACGTCAGCTGGATCGCACCGGTGACGGTGTACCCCGGCGAGGGCGAGCTTCTGGCGCTGGCGGAGGGCGCTCTGCGGGTGCTGCGTGGCGAGGAGACCGCCAAAATCTACGAATAAGCCTTCTCATTCCGGACACGGGGTCTGCGGCGCTGCCGCAGACCCCGTGTTTTTATATGCATTCCGATGGTCTGTCCATCGCCCTCTTTATCACAAATCAACCGTTTGTGTCAAATTCTGACCGTTTGTGCCAAAGCCGTTGCGGCGGCGGAGGCATCCCGATAGAATGTAGATGTTGTAATATGCCCTGCCGATACCGGCAGGCAGGCAAATGGAATTGATAAGGAGATGATCGAATGCACTTGCGCAGTAAGACCGTGCAGCAGCTCCTGTCGGTGATCCTGTCGGTAGTCATGGTCCTATCCATGCTGCCGATGGAGGTCCTGGCTCAGGAGACGCCGCCGGTGACCACTCCCATGGACCTGACCGCCATCACGGAGGATACCTCCGGCGACGGCTGGTCGTGGACACAAAGCACCAAGACCCTGACCCTCACGGGCCTGACCCTGACGGTCAGCGACGACAGCACCCATGCGCTGATCCTGCCCGACGGGGCCACCATCGATCTGGCCGACGGTACCACCAGCACCCTCACCGGCGGCAGCAGATCCACCGTATACAGCAGCGGCGAGGTGAAGCTGCGCGGCAGCGGCAGCCTGACGGTCTATGGCCGGGGCTGGCGCAGCGCCACGCTGGATATGTTCATCCCCGGCACGCTGACGGTGGAGTATGACGACCCCGACGGCGGTGCCGTGCTCAAGACCGACGAGGGTACCGAGGGCGCAGCCATCTGCGCCAACGTCACGCTGGATAACGGCATCCTCCGGGCCACCGGTCCGGACTTTGCCTCCGCCGACGACGGCAGCAGCGTCGGCCTCCGGGGCCGCCTCACCACCCACGGCAGCTCCGTGGAGGCCCAGCTCACCGCCCGCACCGGCTATGCCAGCTATGGTCTGTACTTCGACAAGCAGGGCAGTGGCCGGGGCGACACCTGGACCATGGGACTGGGCAAGGTGACCGCCACCGCAGGCCACGCCCTGAGTCGATACAGCTACGGCCTGTACGTGGATTACAGCTCCGTCAATGCGCTGGAGCTGGACGGCACTCAGCTGACGGCCATGGGCGGCGAGAGTGACCAGTACGGCAGTCAGGGCGTGTTCGCCGGCGAGGAGGTCATCGTCAAGAACGGCGCCACCGTCACCGCCACCGGCGGACAGGTCAACAGCTCCTATGAGAGCGTCGGCTTCAATGCCGTCAGCTGGCTCACCGTGTCCGGAGAGAACTCCAGGGTGCTGGGCTACGGCGGCACCTCCGTCAAGGGCGATTCCAAGGGTGTCCGATGCGACAGCCGCTTCACTCTCACCGACGGCTGCGTCTTCGGTCAGGGCGGCGTGTCCTGCACCAGCTCCAGAAATGTGGGCGTCGAGTTCAAGCGTCTCATTATGGAAAGCGGCAAGCTGGAGGGCATCTCCGGCAGCCCCGACTCGTCGTACCAGACCTGGGGCGGCCAGTTTAACGCCTACGGCCTTTACTGCACCGGCACCGCCAAGATCACCGGCGGTGAGCTGATCGGCACCGCCAACGGCACGGACCGGGAACTGGACTACAGCGCCTACGGCTTCTACGGAAGCGATGAGCTGACCATGAGCGGCGGCACCCTCCGGGCCACCACCGGCGACACCCCTAACGCCAGTTCCGGGACACTGGCGGCCCTCAGCGTGGTCTCCAACAAGTCCAAGACCCAGCTCAGCGGCGGCACCATCTACGCCAGAGCCGGTGTCTCCAACGATGACCGCAGCTACGGTATGCGGATCCTCGGCACCGGCTCTACCCTCACCATGACCAATACCGAGGACGCCGCCCAGCCCCTGAGTCTCTACGTCACCGGCCGGAACATGGCCCTTTACGCCACCGCTCTGGCAGACGGCGGCCTCCTGCCGGAGATCACCGCCTCCTCCGCCTACGATGCCGAGGCCGACACCCTCACCGATGGCTACACCTTCTCCAACAAACAATACCGGAAGGACGGCACGGCGGCCCTGTCCCTGTCCGCAGCCGCCTGCCTCCACAGCGCCAGCGATGATACCGGCCTGTGTACCAAGTGCGGCAAGCGGGTATACGAGGCTGTGCTACTGACGGACGGTGCCGTCACCCAGTGCTATGCCGCCGCCGGCGAAGCCTTCACCGCCGCCCAGACGGAGGAGCATCAGGGCTGCACCCTGCGGCTGCTGACAGATCTCATCGACGACGGCAAGCCTCTGGCCCACGACCCGGTGGTGACCATCACCGACGGTCGGTTCACGCTGGACCTCCACGACCACACCATAGCGGGCAAGACCTCCGACGATAAGGAGGGCGTCATCACCGTCACCGGCGGCCAGCTCCGCATCGAAAACGGCACACTGGAGAACCTCAACACCGGCAACGGCAGCAAGGCCCAGGCCCTGACCCTTCTGGGCACCGACACCCATGTGACGCTGGCCAATGTCACCGCCATCGGGGCCACGCCCCCCAACGGCGACACCAGCGCCTCCGTCTATGCCCCCGACGGCGCCCGTCTCACCATCGAGAGCGGCGATTTCACCGGCCGGGTTGCCGGCACCTACGCCTCTGCTCCGGCGGAGACGCCCCACGTCTCCCTCGCCGGAGGCACCTTCCACAACGGCCTGTCCTACTCCATCCACGAGACGGAGGCCAACGCCGCCACCCTTCTGGCCATTCTGAAGGAGGGCTATGCGCTGGCCCACGCCGACGGCACGCCGGTGGATCTGGGTACCGAGCCCTCCTTCAGCCCCTTCTCCGGCACCTATACGCTCAGCGGCGAGGTGCAGGTGGTGGCCCACACCCACAACGTCCGCAGCGGACGGCCGGGCTGCTGTGGCTGCGGCTATGCCTGCCCCCACGACGGCCAGATACCGGACAGCTACTTTACGTTGCCGGTTTGCTCCCTGTGCGGCGTCTCCTACGGCACTCCCCTCAAGGACCTGCGCACGCCCACCGGCAAGATCATCATCGATGAAAACAACTGGTGGCAGGACTTCCTGAACACCGTCACCTTCGGCCTGTTCTTCCCCACCGGCGCCCGGTTCACCATCGAGGCTGCCGATGACAGCGTTGACCACGCCGGCTATGACCCCGAGCTCTACCCCGTGACGGTGGAGTATCTGGTGACGGATCAGCGCTATACCTCCGACAAGATAGGCGATCTTGCCCATCAGTTCCGGCCCTATCCCGGCAAGGCCGTGGCCCTGCCGGACGATCAGACCAGCATCGTCTATGCCAAGATCACCGACTGGGCGGGCAATGTCACCTACCTCAGCACCGATGACCTGACGGTGGACGCCACCGCCCCGGAGATCTCCTCCGATGTGGCCGAGAACCAAATTTACTGCCAGGACGGTCTCCGCATCGCCTTCCGGGATGACCATCTCAAGAGCGTCACCCTCAACGGCACGGAGATGACCTACGCCGCCGAGGACGGCTGGTATGTCCTCCGCCTCAGCGCCGTCTCCGGCTCTCAGGAGGGACAGCAGACCCTGACCGTCACCGACGAGGCCGGCAACGGCACCACCGTTCACTTCCAGTGGTACGCCGGTCACGGCTTTGACGATACCGGTCTGTGCAGTCACTGCGGCCTTCAGGCAGAGGCCCGGTGGAACGACGCCTTCTTCCCGCATCTGGAGGATGCGCTGACCTCCGCCGATGCCGACGAGGACGGCGCCCGTTTCACGTCGGTGGTCATGCTGACCAATGTCTCTCTGCCTGCCGATGCCTTCTCTCTGGACGGCATAAGAGCCGTGCTGGCGCTGGAGGGCCACACCCTGACCCTGTCGGCTCCCATGACGCTGGAGCAGAGCTCCGGCGACCTCACCATCCGTGACAGCACCAGCTCCGGCAAGATCACCGGTCAGGCACTGACGGTAAAGGACGGCCGCCTGACGGTGGAGGCCGGCTGCTTTGAAAACACGCTGAACCTTCAGGCCTACAACGTGACCCTCTTCGGCGGCACCTTCGCCCGCATTACGTCGGAGGATGCCGCATATCCCCGTGCGGCTCTGGCCTTCCGCACTGCCTATCAGCAGGCGGACGGCCAGCTGATCCGCCGCAGTGACATCACGCCCACGCTGGAAAATATCGCCGTGGTCTCCTGCCCCCACGATGAGATCGACGGCATCACCTGCCGCATCTGCGGCACCAAGATGGTGGCCAAGGTGGCTAAGGATGATACCCTCCGCTACTTCGCCGTCTTTGAGGACGCTGCCCAGTATGCCGCAGCGCTGGAAGCTCCGCCATCACCCTGCTGAGGGATGCCCTCTGGGGCAGCATGGGCCTCCCCACCGGCACCTATACGCTGGATCTCAACGGCAAGACCCTCTCCGGCTCCAACGACCTGATGATCGACGCCAGTCTCACCATCTGCGACAGTCAGGGTGGCGGTAAGCTGTGGCGGGACGGCACCATTTGGGTGCTGGGCGGCCATGTCGCCATCACCGGCGGCCAGTTCAACCGGGTGTATCTGGCCTCCGACAGCGCTGATCTGTCCGTCACCGGCGGCACCTTCGCCCGCATCGCTTACAGCGGCGAGGATACCTCCCGCACGCCTCTGTTCTTCCCGGCGGAGGGCTATACCTTCCAAAAGGCCGACGGCAGCTACGCCAATACCGGTGACGTGGTCATGGAGGAAAATCTCCGCTATCTGGAGGACGTCACCGTCACCACACCTCCCTTCATCATCACCCGTTACCCTGTGGACACGGACCTCTATCCCACCACCCCCGTCGGCTATCGGCCGGACTTCGTCACGGAGGTCACCTTCCACATCCCCGAGAGCAGCCCCACCATCGAGTTCCAGTGGTATCAGGTGGGCGATCCCGACCGGATCAAGAGCTACGGCAGTGCAGTGGCCTGGCAGAACCCCTTCACCATCTACACCTTCATCGACGGGCCGGCCCAGTACTACGGCATCTTCTCCTACAAGGGCTATTCCGTCCGCACCGACGTTCTGACAGTACGGGAGCTGACCTGTGACCACCCCGGCGTGGATGCCGACAATCGGTGCAGCCAGTGCCGTGCGGAGGTAGCCGCCTCCGTGGAGCTGAACGGCTCCACCGGCTACTACCTGTCCCTGTCGGAGGCTCTGGCGTTGGCCCGGACCGATGCCTACCGTGGCTGCACCCTCACGGTTCTCCGCAGCAGCACCGATCCCATCTCCGTCAATAGCGGCTCCTTCACGCTGACGGCGGCGCAGGGCGTGATGCTGGGCGGCAAGGTGACGCTGGCCAAGAATGCCGCCGTCACCCTCTCCGGCGGCAGCTACACCAGCTCCGCCAGCATCTTCGGGCCCAACCGCATCGAAGGCGGCACCTTCTACGGTGCCGTGGCCCTGCAGGACGGCTCCTCCGTCTCCGGCGGCAGCTTCCTCGGCGCCATCACCATCTCCGACACCGTCACCGTCACCGGCGGTACCTTCACCGGTGATGTCACCATCGACAATGGCGGCAAGCTGGTCGCCAGCGCCGGCACCTTCGGCAGCGTCAACGTCCAGTCCGGCGGAGGCGGCGCTCTCACCGGCGGCCACTTCGGCGAGATCACGCAGATCGATGGCAGCCCCTGCGCCGCCCTTCTGGCGGAGGGCTACGCCTATTCCGACGGCGGCATCATCAACGGCTATGTCCCCATCGTCGGTGGCGTGGACGTGGTTCCCCATGCCCAGCACCAGTACGTCTGGCTGAACCAGAAGCTGCTGTGCGGCTGCGGCCATGTGGCAGATGAGGACGCCGACGCCCCGGTCATCACCGGCATCACCGACGGTGAGACCTATTACGGCGACGTGACCTTCACCGTCACCGACGCCCATGACTTCACCGTCACGGTGGACGGCCAGCCCGCCACCGCCGAGGGCAGCCTGTACACCCTCCCCGCCGACAACGTCTCCCACGAGATCGTGGCCGTAGACGTGGCCGGCAACCGCACCACTGTCACGGTGTCGGTGTATCGGATCTATACCGTGACACCGCCCACCGGCACAGGCTTCACCTTCACCGGCGAGACCACCGTCCGCCACGGGCAGGATTACCGGTTCCGGGTGGATATCGCCCCCGGCTACTCCAAGCTGCCGGATTACTCCCTGCTGGTCAACGGCCAGACCCCCGGCGGCATGGGCGATGTGGACTTCGACGAGTGCCTGATCCCCAGCGTGGAGGGCGACCTGACCATCACCGTCACCGGCGTGGCGGATATCACCCCGCCGGAGGCGGAGCTGACCATCGCCGGGAATCCCTTCCGCCAGTTCCTGAACACCGTCACCTTCGGCCTGTTCTTCAAGAGCACCCAGACCGTGACGGTAACGGCCTCCGACCTGGGCAGCGGCGTGGACACGGCGGCATGGATGCTGTCTGACACCGTCTTTGCCAGTCAGGACGCCATCACCGGCAGCTGGACGGACCTGTCCCTCACCGACGGCAGCGGCAGCTTCTCCATCCAGCCCGGCCAGAAGGGCTATGCGTACCTGCGGGTCACGGACCGGGCCGGGAACATCACCGTTCTGAACTCCGACGGCGTGGTGGTCTACACCGACGCTCAGGCGGATACCCGGCAGATCACCTATGTTAAGCGCAGCGGACAGGATGTCTCCTTCCACGTCGCCCTCAACGGCAACACCGTCACCGGCGTGCAGCTGGCGGACGGCACGCCTCTGGCGGGCTTCACCGCCGCCGAGGACGGCACCGTGACCCTGCCTGCCGCCACGCTGCAGGCGCTGGCCGCCGGGGACTACACCCTGTACGTCACCTACGCCCCCTTGGGCGTGGCCTACAACGCCCGCTACGAGGCCAGCGAGGCACCGGCCATGACCTCCGTGGCCCTGTCCGTCCAGAAGGCCGAAGGCAGCGTCGCCATTCTGGATGACGTGAGCCGTGACTACAACGGCCAGCCGGTGGAAACTCCCGCCATCACCTCTCTCGGAACCGGCGCTCTCACGGTGGAATACCGGGCGCAGGGCGGCGAGTTCACCACGCAGGCCCCCAAGGCTGTGGGCAGCTATACCGTCCGGGTCACGGCGGCGGCCGACGATGATTACGCCTCCGCCAGCGCCCAGCGGAACTTCCGCATCACCGCCAAGAGTGTCACCATCGACGGCGTCACCGTGGAGCCCTCCAAGACCTATGACGGCACCACCGACGCCACCATCGTGACGGGCGGCACCCTCAGCGCCAACTTCGACGGCAATGACCTCCGCATCGTCACCGGCTCTGCCGCCTACGACGGCAAGAACGTCGGCACCGGCAAGACCGTCTCCTTCTCCGGCTTCTCGCTGGAGGGCGACGCCGCCGAAAACTACATCCTGGCTTCCCAGCCTGCCGGCACCACGGCGGACATCACCGTCCGGACGGTAACGGTGGAGGACCTGCACATTCAGGATAAGCTCTACGACAGCACGGATCGGGCGGAGTACGACGGTGAGCCCACCCTGGGCAACGCCGTGTCCGGCGACCATGTGGCGCTGGTGAAGGGGACTCCCTCCTTCACCTCCATCCGGACGGCAGAGGACATCGCCATTCGTTTCACCGAGTTCTCCCTCACCGGCGCTGACGCCGGGAACTACGCCCTGACCCAGCCCACCGGCATTACTGCTCCATCCTCCCCTACGCCCTCACCGGCGGCGAGTATGCCGTCAACTCCAACGACTGGATCAACCACGACTTCGTGGTGACGGCGGCGGAGGGCTATCTCCTGTCCCTGACGGACACCGCCGACGGCGTGTGGCAGCAGACCCTGCGGGCCACCGACGAGACGGCGGAGGGCCGGCTGACCTTCTATGTGAAGGATCTGGCCACCGGCGCCATCTCCCTTCAGGTGACGGAGCAGTACCGCATCGACCGCACCCAGCCCACCGGCGAGATCCGGGTGGACGAGCGGACGGCCTGGCAGTCCTTCCTGTCCAGGATCACCTTCGCCCTCTTCTATCGGGAGGAGCAGACTGTGGTCATCACCTCTGCCGACAAGACCAGCGGCGTGGCGGCCACGGAGTATCTGCTGAGCGCCGAGGATCTGGACATCCCGGCGCTGGAGCAGGAGACCTTCCTGCCCTATGAAAAGGCGCTGGCGCTGGCTCCGGACGGCGAGTATGTGGTCTATGCCCGCATCACCGACCGGGCGGGCAACGTCACCTGCCTCCGCTCCGACGGCATGGTGCTGGACGCCACGGCCCCCGCCATCACCGGGGCTGAAAACGGCGGCGTGTACTGCGCCGCAGTGACCCTGACCATCACCGACGCATACCCCGTCACCGTCACCCTCAACGGCGCTCCCGTGGAGCTGACGGAGGGCCGGCTGGTGCTCCAGCCCGCCGAGGGGACGCAGCTGGCGACGGCCACCGATCCCGCCGGCAACGAGTCCCGGCTGGAGATCACCGTCAACGACGGCCATACCTGGGGCGACTGGAGCTCCAACGGCGACGACACCCACACCCGCACCTGCACCATCTCCGGCTGCGGCGCTCTGGAGATCGAGGACTGCACCGGCGGCGAGGCCACTTGCGTGGACCGGGCCGTGTGTGAGGTCTGCGGCGGGGCCTACGGCGACGTGGACGCCCATCGTCACGCCGATCTGCGCCATGTGGAGGCCAAGGCCGCCACCACGGAGGCCCCCGGCAACATCGAGTACTGGTACTGCGCCGCCTGCGGCAAGTATTTTGCCGATGCACAGGCCTGCCGTGAACTCCGGCAGGCGGACACCGTCACCGAGAAGCTGCCTGCCACCCCCACCGGGGACGAAGCGCCCCTGACGCTGTGGGTGATCGTGCTGGCAGCCTGCGCCGGTCTGGCGCTCCTGCTGCTGGTGCTCCGGCGGAGAAACAGCCACCGCACCGCATAATGGCGGCAGCCTCCTCGCTGCCATATATCTGCGGATCAAAAAACAGGGAGGCGGCCCATAGCTGGGTGTATGTAAGACAGTATTGCGCTAAGATTGACGAAGCGGCACGAAACCGCATGAAGCTGATCGTGCGGTCACTGGCAGAGCAAAACGGCGTGACCGAGCAACTGAAAGCTGAAAAACAAATGGAATGGGTGCGGCAGATGAACGCTTGCAAGGCACAGGCAGAGGAAGTTGTGAAAGCGGAATTGATTTATGATTGAGCGAGGAAGTCCGGGCAGAAAACTGTTCGGACTTTTCTCATATAGTCCAAAGTTGCGGTAGAACTGTTCACAAGTTTTATGGTATAATTTGAATACGAAAAGTGAGCAACAAATCGGAATTTGATGAGGTGATTGGGTGAAAACTTATACAATTTGTGGAAGCATGAAATTTGCCGAAGATATGAAAAAAATTGCTTATGACCTTGAAATAAGCAAAGGATATAAGATATAATATATTACAATGTGTTTATTGTGAAGATAATATTGTTCCAACTGAAGATGAACTTTTAAAACTTGAAGATGCTCATTACAGAAAAATAGATTTAAGTGATGGAATATATGTTGTAAATATGGATGGTTATATTGGAACATCTGTGAAAAAAGAAATTGAGTATGCTGAAAGGCATGGAAAAGAAGTGTTGTATCATTACAATCAGTAGATTTTAATTCATAAAACAGTTAGATAAATTTGAATTTGACGAGGTATTGATAGAATGGTAGAAGTAAAATTTTATGACAATGTCGCAGATGAATTTTTGAAGTTTGCAGTGATAATATCCAAAACAGATAACAAGTGGGTATTCTGTAAACACAAAGAAAGAGAGACTTATGAAATACCAGGAGGTCACAGAGAACCTGGAGAAAGTATTTTAGAAACAGCTAAAAGAGAATTACAAGAAGAAACAGGAGCAGTTGATTTTAGAATTGAACCAATATGTGTGTATTCTGTTAAAGGAAAGACACGAGTAAATGAAAATATTGATGATGAAACTTTCGGAATGTTATTTATTGCAGACATTAACTCATTTGAGGAATTACATAGTGAGATTGAGAAGATATTGATTTCAGATAAGTTAGTTGAAAATTGGACATATCCTTTAATTCAACCTATATTGATTGAAGAAGCAAAAAAAAGAGGCTTTATATAAATAGACAAGCAACGGAAACTTTCAGTTTGTCGAACTGATAAAATCCCTTTAGGAACTAAAGGGCGCACTTCTATACTCTCCTATCGGGAGTATCGTGCGTCCTGGGTCGCTTCATTCCCGGTCAGCAGAAAAAAAACTGCCCGACCGAACATGTTTCGTCACGACCTTCCGTCAAGGTGGCTACACCCCCTTGCGCCGCTTGTGCGGCTATCCCCTGTGTACTTGCCGTCCGCAAACGGTTTTGACAAACCGTTTGCCGCCAGCAAGTTTGAAGATTAGACATAAACAAATCCTCCGCATGGTCTAAGCCATACGGAGGATCAACTGTTTTACGGACGCCCGTCTATGCCGGGCCGTCTCCCTGTTTTTTCTGTTCAGAATACCATAGATGGACGAGGGCAAGCATGGCTTTGCCGGGCAGAAATCTGTCCATCCTGCGTCAAATCCCTTGACCATCTCCCATGCAGAGCAAAACACTGTCCCGCTCAGCTGTTTTTGCGCTTGTCGCTGAGCCGCAGCGCAAAATAAAACACTGCGATCAGCCCCACCGCCATCAGCATCGCCGGATTGACGGAGGCAGACGTCCGCATCGTATATGCGCTGGTGGAGCATCTGCGCCGGTCCCATACGGGCTCCTGACAAAAAGCAGGCACATGGCCGGATGGCCATGTGCCTGCTTTTTGTCTATTTGCCTATCAGAGAAAGTCTCCGAAGAGTCCTCTATCTCATCACATATCCAGCGTTTGCAGATCCGTCTCCTCCACCTTCCGCAGCTCCCGGCGGCTGAGGATGTCGTACATACACGGCACCACCAGCAGCGTCATGAGAGTGGCGTACAGCAGGCCACCGATGCACACCAGCGCCACCGGCTGCATCAGAGCCGTACCGGCGTCGCCGCCGAAGGCCATGACCACAAGGCCCAGAATGGTGGTCAAGGATGTCATGAGAATGGGCCGCAGACGGGTGACACCAGCCTCCACAATGGCCTCCCGCCGCTCCATCCCCGACAGGCGCAGCTGGTTGATGTAGTCCACCAGCACGATGCCGTTGTTGACGATGACGCCCACCAGCATCACAAAGCCGATGAGGGACACCACGCTCAGCTCGATACCGGAGATCAGCAGGGCCAGAAAGCCGCCGGTAAAGGCCAGCGGGATGGTGAACATGACGATCAGCGGGGAGCGCAGAGACTGGAACTGCGCCACCATCACCAGATACACCAGCAGCACGCCCAGCCCCAGCATCAGCAGCAGCTGGCCCATGGCATCCATGATGGCCTCGTTCTCGCCGCTGAACCGGGCGGTGATGCCCTGCGGCAGGTCTACCCCGGCCACCGCCGTCTGAGCGGCGGCTGTGACCTTGGTGACGTTGTAGCCCTCGGCTACCTCCGCCGTAACGGTAACGCAGCGGCGCTGCTGCTCCCGCTGGATGCTGCCGAGGCTGACGGTCTCCTCAATGGTGGCCACGTCGCCCAGACGGAAGCTGGACACTTCCTGACCGGCGCTGCCCGTCAGGGCAGAGCTGCCGGAGGCCGTGCTGCCGCCCGCCAGCGCAGACATTCCGCCCATGGAGGAGGTGCTGCCGCTCATACCGCTTATGTTACTCATACTGTCCAGATTCGTACCACTGGACGGGGTGATCTCCAGATCCATGAGCTTTTCGCGGGTCATGCGGCTCTCCTCTGGGGACTGGACGGAAACCTCCATCTCCAGTCCATCCAGCGTCAGGTCGGAGGCGGTGGAGGTGTTGGTCAGGGCAGAGGCCACCGCCATATACACCTGCGCCACGGTGACGCCCTTTTCCATGGCGGCGTTACGGTCCACGGAGATGTGGAGAGCCGTGGTGGCCTCCTCCAGACCGTCGGACACCTCGCCGGTACCCTCCACGGTTTTCAGGGCCGCCGCCAGCGCCTTGGCGGAGGACTGGAGGTCCTCCATGTCATCGCCGTAGACCTTCAGGGAGACGCCGCTGCCCGCCAGATAGGTAGACATACTGTCCATGGAGCCGGAGGCCGTCACCTGACAGGGCAGGTCGGCGCACAACTCCTCGATGGCCTTGCCTGCCTTGGCGCCGGAGGCCCCCTCCGGCATGGTGATGTAGGCGGTGACGTCATAGGCACCGCCGGAGCCGCCCATCATGCTGCTCATATCCATGCCGCTGCCGGAGGACATCATGGCACCCACGGCATCCACATTTTCCACCGTACCGGCCCGGCGCACCACCTCGTCCGCCAGTGCCACCGCCTCCTCCCGGCTGATGCCCTCCGGCATGGTAACGGTGAGGCTTACGTTATTCATATCGATCTGGGGCATGAACACGAAGCCCCGGCTGACGGCACCCCACGCAGAGCCAGCCAGCAGCACCACCGCCAGCAGCAGTACCACGGCCTTATGGCCCAGCGACCAGCCCACCGCCCTGCGGTAGGCGGGATAGACCCGCTCCAGCAGGCCGGGCTTCACGGGCTTTTCCTTTTTCAGCATCCCGGAGGCCATGGCCGGCACCAGTGTCAGGGCCACGATGAGGCTGGCCAGGAGAGAATACGTCATGGTCAAGGCCAGATCGGTGAACAGCTGCCTGGTGATGCCCTCCACGAACACAATGGGCAGGAACACGCACACCGTGGTCAGGGTGGAGGCGGTGATGGCCCCCACCACCTGCGCCGCACCGGACACCGCCGCCTGAATGACGGTGGCTCCCTTGGAGCGCAGCCGGTAGATATTCTCGATGACCACCACGGAGTTATCCACCAGCATACCCACTGCCACCGCCAGACCCGACAGGGAGATCATATTGATGGTGACGCCGGAGAAGTACATCAGCACCACGGCGAAGATCACACTGACGGGGATGGAGCAGAGGGTGATGAGGGTGGGCCGCATGTCCTTCAGGAACAGGTACAGGATCAGCACCGCAAACAGTGCGCCCCAGCCCAAGGAGGACAGGATGGAGTTAATGATGATATAGATGTAGTCCCCCTGATCCATCAGCGGCACGAAGTGCAGGCCGTCGTACTCTTTCTCCAGCGTGTCGCAGCGGGCCTGAATGTTGTCGGACACCTCCGCCGTGGCGTAGGCGGACTGCTTGTTGAAGGAGACGATGACGCCGTTGTCGCCGTTGAGCTTGGCGTAGATCTCATCGGAGTTATCCGTCACCACGATCTCCGCCACGTCGGAGAGCTTCACCGGCTCCACGCCCTCCAAGCCCAGATCAAAGAGTACCATGTCCGACAGTTCCTGCCGGGAGGAGATGCTGTCGCCCACGGAAACCATGTAGTTCACGCCGTCCTCCTGCAGATACCCGGCAGGCATGGAGAAGTTCTGAGCCGTCAGCAGGGCGGTGATGGTCTGGATGTTCAGAGCCTCGGAGAGGTCCGCCTGCTCCAGCGCCGAGGCACGGGAGGACTCCAGCGTCCGGAGACCCTGCTCCAGCTGGGTCAGGGCGCTGTCCAGCTGCACATTGGCGGAGAGGAGCTGGGTGACGCCATCGGCCATGGTGATGACTCCCGCTGTTACCTCATCGGCAATGGAGGCCACCTCGGAATCATCCTCCAGCCGGCGGATCTGCTCTTTTAGCTGCTCCAGCGTCTCCCGCCACCGCCTGGCGTCCTCCGCCGCCTGCTCCCACGAGGTGTTCAGTGCGGCGATTCGCAGCTCCAGCTCCGCAAGGTCCGCCTGCAGCTGGATGTACTCCGGGTCGTTTTCGATGGCGGCCAGCTGCTCCGCCTTCTCCTCCTCCGTCAGGGAATCGTCCTGCCGGATGGCCTCCATCCGGGCCTGATAGACGGCGTTTTTGGCATCCAGCTGCACCTTCAGTGCCTGAATCTCCGCCAGCTCCTTCAGGTTCGCCTCCAGCCGGCTCTGGCTGCTGCGGAGGGTGGTCAGAGACTGCTGCACGGCGGTCAGGGCCTGCATGGCGGCCTCCCGGACGGCGGACTCCTCCGTCGAGCGGATGGCCCCCTTGGCGCCCTCCAGCTGGCTGCGGGTCCCCTCCAGCTGGCTGGCCGTCTCGTCCAGTGTCTTGCCGATGGCCTTCCGCAGCGTGGCGGTGAGGGCATCCAGCTTCTCCTGACTGAGGATGATATGGGCCTGCCGCTGCACCGTGCCGCTGACGGTGACGCTGGCTACGCCGGAGATGCCCTCCAGCTTCTGGGTGAGGGTGTTTTCCACAAAATCCGACAGCTCCGTCACATCCTTGCCGCTGTACGACACCGCCGCCACCTGCACCGGCAGCATGGAGGGGTTGATCTTCAGCACATAGGGGGTGCCGACGCCGTCGTCCCAGTTGCCCTCCAGCATATTGATCTTCTGCTGGATGTCCACGCTGACGGTATCCATGTTCACGCCGTCCTCAAACTCCAGCACCACCATGGAGACGCTGTCCTGCGAGGTGGAGGTCACGGACTTGATGCGGTCCAAGGTGGACATGGACTGCTCCATGGGGCGGGTGACGGCGGACTCCACCGCCTCGGGACTGGCACCGGGATCAGTGGTGACGATGACCACATAGGGGAAATCCATGTTGGGCAGCAGGTCCGGTGTCATTTTCAGATACGCCACCACGCC
>ENA-OQCO01000310-OQCO01000310.1-human-gut-metagenome-genome-assembly--contig:-NODE-310-length-28219-cov-3.844902_pt1 | contig 28219 bp, 27 predicted proteins | sample MGYA00242500_ERZ504582 | MGnify/ENA primary metagenome ERZ504582 (study PRJEB26092, sample SAMD00036346) | human gut metagenome | host: Homo sapiens | study: EMG produced TPA metagenomics assembly of... | reverse complement strand
CATCAATTCAGGCAAAACTGGGTTGACATCACTGCTTTGATATGTTATCATGCAATTGTATACAAGAAACTGCATCGGAATTCAGTCCTTTGCAAAAAACAATCTGCGCAGAAACGTCTCGCACCCGACGGCTTATAAATCCGTTGGGGAAGTGAACAAATCACTCTCAGTTTCAAGGAGGTATTCAAACAATGAAAAAAATCCTGTCTCTTTCTCTTGCTTTCGTGTTGATGCTCTCCGTGCTTGTTTGCGCGCAGGCATCCACGATTTCCGACAACCAAACGACCCGCAATGCGGAAACTTCTTCTGCCGAATCGGAAAAAGCCCAGGCCGAACCTTACGTCGTTAAGGTTTACGACGCCGCAAGCTTTACCGACAAGCATTCCGCTTTGACGAATAAACGCGGCGAGCATGTTGAATCAAGCGCAATTCTCACAACTCATTACCTCATGAGCGACGGAACATGGCGCGTGCAAAAGTATGACGGCAGCGGCATGGACGACCAGGTTTTCAACCACAGGTACATCCTCAGCAGCGGCAACAGCTTCGATCTTCCGTTGGTTGTGCTGACGGTAAACGATACCGATATGGACTGGTATTATGCCCTTATCGCAGGAACCGGTCTCAGCAGCGACTTTGACCAAAGCACGGAATTCCGGAACGAAGCACGTGTTGTTGCACAGTTCTTCAGCGATGCTACCGTTGAATTCCTTGACATGCAGGATCAGGTTCCCGCACACTGCATGACGCTCACACACAGCGAAACAAGCAAGTAAAGTGTAATCCTGCTGCGCTGCGCTCGATAGTCTCTCTGCATCACGCAAAGTTCTCTTTCGAATTCGCGGTCAATTGAATCGGCAACAACCGACAGGCTGCCGCTCGGGCTTCATCACTCGGGCGGCAGGTTTTGTTTCTGCTGTTTTTACACCGTGAAAAATGAATTGTTAACAAATTGTTCACAATTTCAGGGCAAAACGGGGTTGACGTTATTACTCTGATATGTTATCATGCAAGTGTATACAAGAACTGCATCGGAATTCGCTCCTTTGCAAAAAACAATCTGCGCAGAAACGCCCCGCACCCGACGGCTGAAAATCCGTTGGGGAAGTGAACAAATCACTCTCAGTTTCAAGGAGGTATTCAAACAATGAAAAGAACGCTTTCCATCGTCCTTGTTTTTGTGTTGCTGCTGTCCGCATTTGTTCTTGCATCCTGCAAGGGAACCGACAAAGACGCACAGAACACCGCCCCGCCGCATTCGGCTGCTTCCGAAACCGCCGCGCCGACGGAGACTCCCACCGCCGCACCGGAAACCGAAGCCCCGACGGCAGACCCCTATCCGAGACCCGATCCCGTAACCGTCGAATGGCTTGCAGGGGAAATGCAGCGCCGCTATTACGTCGGCTGTATGAACCTTGAGCTTATGGATTTTTCCGACATTATGGACAGGAACGAGGATACGGATCTGTTCTTTTGGGATAATCAGCTTGAGATCGATCTAAAAAACTCGGCCGGGGATACAATTTTGTCAATGTAACCGTTGAGGAGGCGTATGTCAAACAAATTGTGGATGAAACAGAAACCGAAATCACGGCGGATGTGGCTGTATTCACGAGGCATCCAGGTCCCTCTATTCCCAGGAGCGGCACCGGCATGGATTTTCGGATCACCGTTGATAAGCAGAGAATGGTCATAATCTCCTACTCTGAGCCCAATCTTTGCGCTACCCGATATTCTGATCGGCTGCTTCCGCTTGCCTCAAACTATCGAAGGGAAGGGCTGACCTGGCAGGAAGCAAATAAAAAGGCATATGAAGAAATCTATGCCGAATTTGTCATTTTTGCCACTACCTATCCGAACCAAACACCGCAGGGCTGATCAATCATGCATTCAGTCTTGATCGCAAAACAATTTGAACCTAAGTTTCGGTTAAATCGTTTCCGACAACAAAAAAGCGATAACAAATTCAAAATACGGAGGATCAAAAAATGAAAAGATTTTTCTCGATTATCCTTGCGATAACCCTTGCCTGCGCAGGAACTTTTGATACGGTTCTTGCAAGCGAAGCTGCCGCTGCGGATGAGCTGCCCGAAGGAACAAAATCCGTGCCGGGCCGAAGAGTGCGACTTTTTCGAAGTAACCCCCGCCTTTGCGGGCGGAATTGAATCAACCGCCGCCTGCCGCTCGGGTTTCATCGCTCGGGCGGCAGGTTTTGTTTCTGCCGTTTTCACATCGCGAAAAACAGGTCATCAGCAAATTGCCTCAGTTTAGATATCAAAATTTTTGTGATTGACAAATGCTTTTTCGTGCATTATAATAAAGACTGAATATTTTTATGTCCCTTTGCCCGGCGGCAATCGGGCAAATACCAAATCGCAGATTGGGACGCGGTGCGCCGCAGTTTTCCTTTAAGGCATACCTCTGTTTTTGCAGTCGGAACATGCCGAAAGAGAGCCGTGCAGGGTGAAAGGCGGCAAGGGACTTCGGATGCATTATCACCCATGAGAGCGAAGGGGAAACCGCAATAAGAGTCCGGTTTGTTCAACTCATGCCGAATATGTTCGGCAATGCGGGATTATCCTTCGACGCAGCCCCCGCGTTAAAGGGCAGGAGTGCAAAGGCACGGTTTTTGTTATGCCTTTGAATCCGGGTGGTACCGCGGTTTCGATCGTCCCGTTTTTCGGGGCGGTTTTTATTTTTAAAAATTTCCTTAAAAGAAAAGGAGTGTTTGAACAATGTACAAAAAAGTTTCCGCCTCGCTCGACTTTGTTCCGAGAGAGAAAGAGGTTCTGGAATTCTGGAAGGCAAACGGCATCTTCGAGAAATCCGTTGAACAGTCCAAGGGCAAACCTGCTTACACTTTCTATGACGGACCGCCCACAGCTAACGGCAGGCCGCATATCGGGCATGTTTTGACCCGCTCCATGAAGGATATCATTCCCCGCTACCGCACGATGAAAGGCTTTGACGTGCTGCGCAAAGCGGGTTGGGATACGCACGGACTTCCCGTTGAACTTGAAGTGGAAAAGCTGCTCGGACTGGACGGCAAGGAGCAGATCGAGAGTTACGGCGTGCTTCCTTTTATTGACAAATGCAAGGAGTCGGTTTGGAAATATAAAGGCGAATGGGAACAGATGAGCGATGCCGTCGGTTATTGGGCGGACATGGAGCATCCCTATGTTACCTATACCGATGATTACATTGAATCCGTTTGGTGGGCATTGAAGACAATCGACGAAAAAGGGCTGCTCTATAAAGGCCACAAAATCGTTCCCTATTGCCCGCGCTGCGGAACCGCACTGTCAAGCCACGAGGTTGCACAGGGGTATAAGGACGTTAAGGAAGTTTCCATCTTTGTGACCTTCCCCGTCATTCCCGATGCGGAACACAGCTTTGTTGACGGCAGCGAAAGCTTTATTGCATGGACAACAACACCGTGGACGCTGCCCAGCAATGTCGGTCTTTGCGTCAATGCCGACGAAGACTATGTAACAGTTCTTTGCGGCGAAAAAAAATACATTCTTGCGGCTGAGCTTGTTGAAAATGTTCTCGGCGAGGACACAACCGAGCTTGCACGCTTCAAAGGTTCGCAGCTTGTCGGCATTCACTATAAACCGCTGTTTGATTTCCCCGTCAACCACAAAGGCAGGGATGCCTGGCGCATTGTTTCGGACGATTACGTAACCCTTACCGACGGTGCGGGCATAGTTCACCTTGCCCCCGCATTCGGCGAAGACGACGCACGCGTCGGCCGGAAATGGGAGCTTCCGTTTGTTCAGCTTGTTGACGCCCGCGGAAGGCTCACCGGCGGCACCCCGTGGGACGGCACTTTCGTTAAGGAAGCCGATAAGCCCATCATTGCCGACCTTAAAGCGCGCGAAAGGCTGCTTAGGGAACTTCCCTATGAACACAGTTACCCCCTTCTGCTGGCGCTGCGACACTCCGCTCATCTACTACGCAAGGGAAAGCTGGTTTGTGAAGACCACTGCCGTGCGCGACAGATTGATTGAAAACAATAAAAAGATAAATTGGATTCCCGAATCCATCGGCGAAGGCCGCATGGGTAATTTCCTTGAAAACGTTATCGACTGGGGCATCAGCAGGGAGCGCTATTGGGGAACTCCCCTGCCCGTGTGGATGTGCCCTGATTGCGGACATTACCATGTCATGGGCAGCCGTGCGGAACTGCGCAAATATGCTCCGGACACGCCAGAGGATATCGAGCTGCACAAGCCCATGCTCGACCCTATAACCTTTAAGTGCGAAAAATGCGGCGGAACGATGCACCGCGAGCCCGTTGTTATCGACTGCTGGTTCGACAGCGGCTCAATGCCTTTTGCACAGTGGCACTATCCGTTTGAAAACAAAGAGGAATTCGAACGCCGCTTCCCCGCGGATTATATCAGCGAAGCCGTTGACCAAACCCGCGGTTGGTTCTATACGCTGAGCGCACTTTCAACCATCCTTTTTGACAAGCCCGCATTCAAGAACTGCATCGTGTTGGGACTTGTTTGCGACAAGGACGGCAAAAAGATGAGCAAGCACGTCGGCAATGTTGTTGCGCCTGCGGACGTTTTAACAAAACAGGGCGCGGATGCGGTGCGTTGGTATTTCTACACCGCCTCCAGTCCGTGGCTGCCCAGCCGTTTCAGCGGCGACGCCGTGAGCGAGATGCAGCGCAAATATATGGGTACGCTGTGGAACACATATGCGTTCTACATTTTGTACGCAGATATTGATGAATTTGACCCCACGAAGCATGAGCTCGTTCGCGAAAACCTTTCCGTAATGGACAAATGGCTGCTTTCGCGCCTTAACACGCTCATTCGAACAGTGGATAACTATCTTGAAAACCTCCGCATTACCGAAGCGGGGCGCGAATTGAACCGCTTTGTTGACGACCTTTCCAATTGGTACGTTCGCCGCGGCAGGGAACGTTATTGGGGCAAGGAAATGACTGTGGATAAAGAAGCGGCGTATATGACCCTGTTCACAGTGCTTGAAACGCTTTCCCGCCTCACCGCACCGTTCACTCCGTTCATGGCAGAAGCGATTTATCAAAACATCGTCCGCACGGTGAACAACCTTGCACCGGAGAGCGTACACCTTTGCGCATTCCCGATTTGCGACGAAAGTTTCATCGACGCGGAACTTGAACGCAGCATGGACGAAATTCTGGAAGTTGTCACACTCGGAAGGTCGGCACGCAATCTTGCGAACATCAAGAACCGCCAGCCTCTTTCGGAGCTGTTTGTTCAGGGTGTTGATGAACTGCCGGCTCGGTATACCGAGATTATCGAGGATGAATTGAACGTGAAAGCCGTTCGCTTTGTTAAGGATGCTTCCTCATTCATAACCTATCGCGTAAAGCCCCAGCTGAAGCTTCTCGGGCCGCGTTACGGAAAGATTCTTCCCAAAATCAATCAGTATTTGCAGGGAGACGGTATAGGCAATGCGGTTGTTGCTGCCCATGCAGAGGGACGCGCTTATGAATTTGAGCTTGAAACGCTCACCGTCTCGCTGAATCCTGAAGATGTGCTTGTTGACACCGTCAAAAAGGAAGGCTTTGCCTCAGTCGGCGATAACGGCGTGACCGTTGTGCTTAACACCGCGCTCACGGATGAACTGATTGAAGAAGGCTATGTCCGCGAAATCATCAGCAAGATTCAGACCATGCGCAAAGAAGCCGATTTTGTTGTTACCGACAGGATTATAATCGGCGTCGAATGCGGCGAAAACCTGCTTGCGGTGTTGGATCGCAATTCGGACGAAATCCGCAGAACGACGCTTGCCGATGAACTCACTTTCGGCACGCCCGACGGCTATGTGAAAGAGTGGGATATAAACGGCGAGAAGGTCGCTCTCGGTGTTAAAAAAGCATAAGGCAATCGCTTATGCGTGTCTTCGCGCTTCACGAAATCATTGGACAATGTTTACCTGAATACATGCACGGAGCGGAACAACCGAGTCAGGCCTCCGCTCCGTCTGCCTGTATTATTTCATCAAGGAGGAAAGGCAGATGCATTCAAAATCAAAACCCGGCTTTATTCGCTTGAACACGCTCGCGTTTGCGGCGGCACTCGCACTTGCCTGCACGCTTGCACTGCTTTTCTGCGGCTGTCAGTCGAAAGCGGAAAAGGAAAAGCTTGCCGAGGAAGGTCTCTTATATTATAAGAATCTTGATTTTAATAATGCAAAACGCTGCTTCCTCACCTGCGGTGATTCGTATAAATACACAGAGTATCTTGAATCAATTGCCGAATATGAAAAGCTTTATGCTCAGGCGGTTGAATTGGTTTCTGCCGGCAAGCCGAACGAGGCGCGTGCGATATTTATCGGAATTACCGGATATCTCAACAGTGCTGACTTTGTTGAATATATTGATTCGCTCAAAGTTCATTACGACAGCGGCGTAAAGCTTTATGAAAGCGGCCGCTACCTCGAAGCATATTCAAGTTTTGCGGATGCGTGCGGCTATGAATCAAGCGCGGCATACCTTCAGAACATTGAAGATCTTTTGAAAGTCTACAATGAGGCCGTTGAGCTTATGAACATCGGCAATTACGAAGATGCTGTTTTGCTTTTTCAATCGCTGAACACAGAATTTGAAAATTCCGACGACCTTATTGAAACCTGCCGAAGTCGGCTTGCGGTAAGTCCCGTTCTGCTGAACAGCTTCATCAAAGCTTATAACTCAGAGTATTCTTCCGAGGGCATACGCATTGAGGCGGGCAGCACGGGTGAACCGGGCTCGCAATTTGCGCTCCGCGACACAAGAGGGATACTTTTTACGGGACTCACGGATGAGTTCGGAAGGATAACCTATATTACCTGCCGATTTGAACCCGAAGTTCTTGAATCTCCTTGAACCCGGCAGCGTGTCAACAGTTGCGGCGCATTTTATCCACGCGCTGAACACGCATACATGCAGCCTCGATTCCGTAACGGCCGATATTTCATCTTACCTTAACGCAGGCGAAAACGGCAGGCTCTACGGCTGCATGAATGTATCAAGCCTTTCCGAGAACAGCGGCGCATTCGTCATATCGGCAGGATACGAAAAATGACCCGCCCCGTTCACGCTTTTTTTCGCTTGGCGTATGTTCAAATTCATTCGTTAAAAGGCTTGAACTTTTTTTAAAAACTGGTATACTTAGGCTCATGCCGAACAGCGTGAAATCAATGCGCATTCACGCTGTGCCGATTTGTTTTTTCGGAAACGATACGGCAATTAATAAAACAAACCCGAAAGGAATATCGTTATGAAAAAAGTCAATCGAATGATCGCAATCATGCTGTCCGTTCTTCTGCTTGCTGCCGCATTTTGCATGACAGCATGCAAGGACGACAAAAAGCCTTCCAACCCTGCCACAACCACCGCGAACCCGAACCCGAAGCCGGGCAATGACACACGCAAAACCCCAATACCACAACCGACCCCCGCACTCTCGTTGTTGAAACGAACTGGGGACTTGCTGCGGATACCGTTGTTATGACGCTCAATTTCAAGGGCAGCGAATACAAGCTCACCGCAGGTGAACTTTATGCTCTCGGTGCCGAAAATGTTTCCGCACTCGACCAGACCAACGCACTCGTCAGGGGCGGCTCCGTTAACGTCTTCAACGGAGTGAATCTCAAGGCCGTTCTCGATTCCGTCGGTGTTGATGTTTCCGATGCCGAAACCGCCAACATATATTCGCTTGTACTCACCCAAGTCGGCGGCACCGAGCAGGATCTTTCCGACAAAATCTCCGCGCTGAGCCTTTTCGATTGCACGCTTGCATTTGCAAACAACGGAAAACCCATCGGTTCACCCGATAACGGCGGCTATTTCACTCTGCATACAACTGAACAGGGTTCTACGGATGTTGCCTATTCCGGCGTTACCGCAGTTACCATCAAGTAAACACTCTGCACAGTTCCGTTCCGGCGACAAATAAATCAAACCATAGGCAAAAGGGAGTTCGGCAATTGCCGTTCTCCCTTTTTTGATTCAATTGCATGATTGTAAAAAAATACCGGTTTTTAAATGCCGAGTTTCGTGCATACGGCTGAGTCGGGCGGGCATAATAAGCCCATGAGGAAAAGAGCGAACGGAAAATTTCAGGAGCGGATCAAGCAAGACCATTCGAATGTGACGGATAAAGAAACCGCATTCACAACCGAAGGCAGAGGCGCGATCAAATCGGATGTGTTGGGCAGCTACACCGGCACCGCCGAGGATTATGAGGCTCCGGTGCAGGATGCGGACGATCTGTAAATGCCGCGGATGAACAGCAGCTCGCCGTCAACGGCGGCGCAGTGATGCAAATGTTCCGACCCGCAGGGCATTTCAACCGGATGCTTTCGATGTTCCCCCGAGTTGTACGGATGATTACCCCCATCCCGGGAAACCTTTGAATCGGGAATACCCCGAAAATTCGGCTTTTACGGAGAGCCGAATCGAGTGTTCCCGAGTTTGTGCAGAGTGTTTCATGAAAACCCGAACGGAGCAGAGAACTTTTCTCATGATTTGTCCGCAATTGAAACTGCCGCAGTGATTGCATCTGCGGCAGTTTTTTGATTTTTGAATATGTAATGTTCAATGCACAGAGAGGGCACTCTGCTTAACGGCTACACAATATGCATGACTTTTTTTGCGATTGCAACCGCATCTTCAACGGAAACTGCGCCGTCGCAGTTATAATCCGAAAGCTCGCGCCGTTCCGGGTCAAACCCGTCCAGTCCGAGCGCGGTGCGCAGCGCCGCCATGCTGTCCGAAAGGGTAATTTTCCCGTCCATGTTCACATCCCCGCGAGCGGCATCCAGCCCCACGGCTTTCAGCTCAACGTTGTCAATATAAGCGCAGTCATCAACTCCCGCCGATTTGTCGTTGCCCTTTTCATAGCTCCAGCGGAAACAATACCTTCCGTCGATCGGTGCGGTGAAAATGTATTTCGTCCATCCCGTTTCGCCCGATATCTCCATCAAGACCTTTGTTCCGACGGTGCAGATAAACCTGTCCGTATCGACCCCGCTGCTGACGCAGTAATCAAAACTCAGTGTGTCCCCCGCTTTCATCGTCACTGTCAGACGCAGATCGCTTTCTGAATTGTTTTCGCCCGCATTCGAGCTTACGGCAGCAATGCGTCCGCCGACAACGGTGTTGCCGACCATGCCTCTTGAAACTGTCGTGCTGCCGACAAACGGATCATCCGTCCCGGATGTGAACTCAAGTGAGCCGCCCGGAACGTTCAAAGCATAATTAAGATCGGTAATTCCGCTCTGTCCGTCGAGCAATTGAGAATCCAGCCATTCAATTCGTCCCGTAAGCCAATTGGTGAGAAAATTGACGCCGTGATCAAAGTTCTTTTCCCATTTTTCTTCGGTTGCGGCGGTGCAATTGTACAAATATGCCGCCTGTTCGTTGATAAGTGCAAAAAACTCGGGAATCAACGTGCTGCGGTATTCTTTGTAGCGCTGTTTGAACCGCGCCTGAAAATCCGGATAGTTGTGATACAATGCGTTAAACCACGGAGCGGAACTGTTTATCGCAATGAACCCGACCGGTCCTCTTCCGCCGACGCAGTCCTCAACATCATTGTGTTCCGCACTGGCATTATTAAATGCCGTCAGCCCGAACGCAATATCAAAATCCCATATTGCGGTCATGTACAGCCTGTCGTCCTGACTCTGTTTATACAGGTAACAGCTTGTTTTAAAATTACCGTCGATGTTCTTTGTTATTTCCTGAATAATGATGTAATCTATCCATGAATCGACATCAATGTATTTTTGATAATCTTCGCCGCTTATTCCCATTACGGCATTATGAACGCTCTTCATGTGTTCCTCAAGGTATTCAAGCATTCGCGCCGTGAGTTCGGATGAAGCGGGTTCCGGCTGTTTAAGCACGAAATAATCCTGCGTCTGATTCGCCCAATACGGACAGCCGAACCACATATCCCGTGCAAAATCAACCTTCATCGCAATATCCTTTTCGATGAAATAACCGCCCGTTATATCGCTCTCATCCGCTTCGTCAATATCGATTTTTGTGCTTTCAATGCCCGGACGTTCTATGAGGATATAAATTCCATTGTATTCTCCGTTAAAATAAACGTCAACGAATTCGCATTTCGGAACATAGTCCATGCCCGAAAGCAATGCACCGGCTTTGTATGTCACAAGATTGCGCATCAGGGAGGGATCCGAGTAACTTGCAACGATTGCATACCGCTTTGTTGCAGGAATATCGAGCAGCGATGTTTTTTGTTCCAACTTAATCGAATAGGGCTTTTGCGGCTGCGTCCAAGACAGATTTCCGCGCCCCTTAACATAGCCCGAGCCGCTGAACTCGCCGCTTGAATATTTTTTCGTTCCGAGACTCAAACTGAAATTTGCAGACACCCAATTATCCTTGCCGATAAGCGAAAAATCGTTTAAGGTTGTGATATCCAGCCGCGGAAGGGATTCAACTGCGGCATAAATTCCCAAGAGATATAAGTCAGAGAATGCCACGCTCTCCCCTGCGATTGCGGAAAACGAAAAACGTATGCTCGCATCGCTGTTGAGCAATATGGTTCTTCGCGCCGGATTGCTTGGGAAGAACACGCTGTATTTATCGTTATAGCTCCAGCCCTCCGCAAACCTTGCAACGAGGGTCACAGTTTTCGTTTCCGCAAACGTGAAAACACCTGAATGCAGGTTGCCGCGCAGAACCGTTTTGCTGTATTCCAAAGTTACCCCATCCGAATGTCGGGGCTTGATCTCGTATTCAACAACTCCGTTTGAATCCTCTGCATATGAAGTAATCCCGCCCGCTTCCGTCTCGGTTCTTGCGCCGGCAGGCAGAGAGCAGAGCACAAACAGCAATGCTGTTATCGCACACAGTGCGCGCCTGCAAAGCTTGTTCACAAGCAACTCCTCCGAAAATAGAATTTTCGCAAACATATCGGTTATTTTAGCATATTTCACGGTTCATTTCAACCCATTTCCAAACTCATATTGTAATTTTTCGACTTTTGTCACAGAATATTCGAATTCTGCACTCATTTTTCGCATTTTTTTGCCGCCTAATCGCACATGAATACTTAATAAGTGATGAATTTAATGTATTTCCCGGGAAATTTTGCAGGATTACCTTTTTTTGAAAAAGGCGTTGACAAAACCGTCGCTGCTGTATTATAATCAATAGCACAGTTGTGGCAACTGATTCAGTACGAACGGAGGTGGACTTTTTGCAGATTGATAAATTCTCTCGAACGCCGATTTATGAACAGGTCATAGACGGTATTGAGCGAGAAATACTCACAGGCGAGCTGAAACCCAATTCGCCCGTCGCATCCGTGCGCGCATTGTCGGTGCAGTTTTCCGTGAATCCGAACACGCTTCAAAAGGCTTATACCGAACTGGAGCGGCGCGGACTTTGTTACAGCGTTCCCGGCAGCGGGAGGTTCGTTTCGCCGGACGCAATGCAGCGATTGCACGAAGCACGCAGCAAACTTCTTGACGAAATAACCGCACTTTCCCGTGAGCTTAAGCTGACAGGTTTCAACAGGGCGGATGTTATCAACGCAGTGAACAAAGCCTATGATGAAAACATTATCGAAAACAACCAAACGGAGGAAAAATGACATATGATTAAAGTAACCGACCTTTCAAAAAACTTTGGCGAACTCAAAGCATTGGACAAAGTCAGTTTTTCTGTTCCAAAGGGCAGCATATTCGGGCTTGTCGGGGCGAACGGCGCGGGCAAATCCACTCTTATGCGCATAATTGCGGGAATTTACACTGCGGATGACGGTTCCGTGCTCATTAACGATGAACCGGTCTATGACAATCCCGCCGCAAAAACGCACCTCGTTTTTGTTCCGGACAGAATGCACCTTACGGGAGGCGGGGCAACGATCGAACGCATGGCAAATTTTTATGCTTCATGCTATCCCAAGTTCTCATTTGAAAAGTTTGATGCGCTGCTCAACATTTTTAAGCTCGATAAAAAACGCCGCGTTCGTTCCCTGAGCAAAGGGATGGTGAGGCAGGTGCAGACGGTGCTTGCGCTGAGCTGCAATGCGGATGTTCTTCTTTTTGATGAAACCTTTGACGGACTGGATCCGATTGCGCGCAACATTGCCAAACGCCTTATTTATCGCGATATGTGTGACTTCGGTTCAACCGTCATTATGACCAGTCACTCCCTGCGCGAACTTGAGGACACTTGCGATCGGTTTGCAATGCTGTATCAGGGTAAAATCGTTTTTCAAAATGACCTTGCCGATGCTAAATCGCAGCTGTTTAAGGTTCAGCTTGCATTCGCAAGACAGGTTACGCCGGAGGACTTCAAGGATGTTGAACTGCTTTCTTTCACCAAGCAAGGCAGCATTGTATACGTTCTTGTGCGCGGCGAAGCAGCCGAAACCTCGGCAAAAATCGAAGCGTTGAAGCCGCTGATAATGGATATGCTTCCCTTATCAATCGAGGAAGTTTTTACATATGAGCTGTCTTCCCTCGGCTACAATTTTGATGAAATCAAATAAGGAGAATCCAACCATGAGAAAGAATCGCGTTCCGTTTTTCAGCAAATCCTACTGCCGCGAAATGCTGAGGGAGTTTTCAACCACGGGAATCGTATTTGCATCGATCGAATTTGTTGCATCCATGCTGTCGTTTTTCGGGATTACGCAAAACCTTCTGTCAATGCTGCTCTTCGGTGCAAATGTGTATATCCAATCTTCCGCCGTAAGTTACGTCAGTCTTTTCTGCTTTGTTGCCGGATCTGTTTTTGTTGTGAAGCACCTGGTCCGCTCCGCATGGGATTTCCGCGGAAGCATTCCTGTCGCAAAACGAACCATGCTCATTTCGGCCTTCACCGCAATGCTTGCGTGGGCGGGCATTTGCGCCGCCGCAAACATTCTCGGAGCATTCGTCGGCAGCCTTGTTTCAACAATTTCCAACTCATCCGTCCTTGTTCCGAGTTTCGCCATGGTTGCGGAGGCGATCGGTGAGTCACTGCTTCGCGGATTGATGCTTTTCGGCGGCTTTGTGCTTGTTTTTTCGCTGTCCACACGTACTTTCCCGACCATTGTGCTTGCGTTCGTCTGTCTTCTTCTGCCGAATATTGCATATAATGCGCTCATGAACAACACCGAATCAGCCTTCACGTTTACGGAGCTGCTGTTCCCCGTCAGCCCTGCCGCGTCAACATTTTTGAACTGTCTTGTTCGCGTTCTGTGCTGTGCGGCGGTTCTGATTGCTGCATATTTCGCTTTTGTCAATGCGCGGGCGGAAACAGCGGGCAAACCTGCAAGAACCCGCTGGATCCACGTCCTGATAAGCATCGGCTTTGCACTCACCGCATCGCTCATGTTCACGAATGATGTGTTCTATCCCGATGTTTATTCGGGCAGTCCCCAAATTGCATGGAATCATCTCATCGCGCCCGCAATTGTCGGAGTTGTTGTGTATTTCGGGTTCAGCTGGATCACACTTCGCAGCTTCAAATCCGCAGTAAAGCGGCTGATGTTCTTCCCCGTCGTGCTTGCGGGAGTCGCAATCGTTCTGCTTTGCTCGGCAGCAATGACAAGTGCCTCTGAAAAAATCGAAATTCGCGCAAGCAATATCGAATACGTCACCGTGCAGGGCGGATTGGTTCCTTCTTCGGGTTTTTACTCGCTCTGTTGGCGCGGAAACAAGGATTCGGAACGCATGAAGCTTCATGATGAAATGCTTTTTGACTACTGTGAACAGCTTTCAAAAGCCGATTTCGATTATATTTCCACCTATGCGTATACGTCATCCGAATCGCAAATAATCGGACATTCCCTGTTCAATCCATCATCCGTCATAAGATCCGTAGACCGTTTCGAAAACACCGTTACCCTCGCCGTAAAGCTTAAAAGCGGGCAGACATATTATTATCCGGCCTCCCTTGATTCATATGACTATTTGTGGAAGAACGAAGAGTTTACGCTGCGCGACATTCTCTTGATGAACACGGATTATGTTGAAAGCAATGTCAACCTGTCCCGATTCGAAAACGGAAAAGTCGCCCTGCCGCACGGGCTTGACGCGAACTTTCATGACACGCTTATGCGTGAGCTGAAAGCTCTTGATTCAGATAAGCTCATGCTCCAGTTCGGCATCGGCAGCGAGGAAAAAGCAGACCCTGCGGAACTCATGAATCCGTGGAGTTTTTCGGAAAGCGGTGAATTCGGCAACGATTTCCAATTTGCAGTGCTTTCCGACATAAGCGGAAACTATTGCCGCGTTGTTGCTGTTGATGAAAACACTCCCGAATCTCTTCGTATGCTTATTTCTTACGAAAACAGGAAAACGGAGAAAACCCGCGGATTCGATGAAACGCTCAACGCACTTGAAAGCGGCTCGTTCAACATTGTCGGCGGCTCGATTTCAGGTTTGGATGACATGTTCCAAAGCAATTTTGTCTATTTCAATGTTGACGGCATGAATCCTCCGGCGCTTGCGCAGCAGGCTTATGTAAACCGCGAAACAATCGATACTCTGTTGAATTGCATTGAACAAAGCCGCGGCAAAACACCGGAGCCGGGTCAGCACGTTCTGTCCGTGTGGTTCAGCACTATAGCTTCCGGCAAATACAACAGTGAGCTTGACGATGGAATGTATGATAAAAGTTTCATCGATGATTACGGTTACATCGACAGATACACTCTGTCCGAACTCGGAATTGAGTATTCCGATGCCGGCACTCTGCACTACTTCATCTTTGTTGATGATGCAGCTTACAGCAGGATTCTTCAGCTGTTCAGCAACATGCACGGCGGTGTTGCGGATGCATAAGCATCATAACGGACTTCGGAATTCAAACAAATAAGGCCGTTACTAAACAGCGTCCGTCCCGACATACGGGGCGGACGCCTTGTTTTTTTGAACGAGGGCAATCCGGGGAGTGCCGAACATTACATTTCCCGGCTCAAGCGAAGCGGGCTTATGCAGAAAGCATGATTTTTGTGTGCAGCAAACGGACTTGTTCATGTTTGCTGCTCTCATACTGTCCTTAAAAGCAGTTCTCCCTGTGGGAACAGCCGAAACAGTCCATTTTAGATTCTTCGATCGTATCTGCTTTCAAGTCTGAAAGTGTCCAAGTTTACGGACTAAAGAAGTTTATGACTTGAACCGCAAAAACTTTTTGCTTTGCTCTGAAAATGCAGTGCTTACTCGCTGAGCAGCCAGTCGATGAGGTTCTCGGATTTGATTCCGTCATAGGAAGCATCAAGCCCAGGCTCAAGAGACAACACGATTTTTTCGTAGTTGTCGCGGATACTTTGCAGCGGTGAAAGCTCCCGCTTGCGTACATCTTCGCTCATCATCGACTCCGTTACCTGAATATATTTTTTCTCGTCGGCGGTCGTTGCAATGAAGTCAACCTCCGCATTGCCGATTTTGCCAATCGCTGCATCATAGCCACGGCGAAGCAGTTCAAAGTAAACGACATTCTCGATGGCATGACCGCTGTCCCGATTACGGAAACCCAGCAGATAGTTGCGAAGTCCGATGTCAACGATATAGTATTTTCCGAGTGTACGGAGGTAGGCTTTGCCCTTGATATCAAAGCGTTTGATCTCGTAGAAGAAGTAGCTCTCCAGAAGCGCATTTACATATGCCTGCACCGTATGGGCGCTGGGTGCGCCTTTGCGTTTGCCATCGTCCAAAAGTCCCTCGTTGACCAGTGTGTTGCCGATGGAGGCAATAGAAACACTGGAGCCGATATTATCCGCAAGGAACAGGATGATCTTACGAAGCAGCATAGGGTCTGTGATCTGCTTTTGACCTCTGCGTTTTTCTCTCTCCAGAATGTCACGAATCACGACTGTGGAATAGATGCCGTCGAGAAGCGACAGTGCCTTTTCCTGTTCCAGCCCAACATCGGCGATTCCGGGCATTCCACCGAAGCGCATATAGGCGTCAAAAACTTCTCGCAGTTCGTAGCGTTCACCGTTCTTATCAAATACCTGCTTGCGGAGTCCACCGAGAGCACTCTGCGTTTCGCGAACCTCAAAACCGTGAAAATCAAGGAACTCACGGAAAGAGAGCGGCAGCATTTTGATTTCGACGCACCTCCCGGAGAGATAGGTTGAATACTCTGAAGAAAGAAGATAGGCATTCGACCCGGTAACATAGATGTCGCAGTCAAGATCCACACGGAAGGCGTTTATAGCATCCTCCCATGCCTCGATCCGTTGCAGCTCATCAAAGAAAAGGTACATCCTCTTTCCTGTGACAACGCGCTCTTTTACATAGTGGTAAATATCATCGGCACTCATCCCTCGGAAATCGAAGGATTCAAAATTCATCTCGATGATCTGCTCCGGCTGAATACCGGTATCTTTCAAATGCTGAACCATCAGCTTTAACAAGCTGGACTTGCCGCAGCGGCGAATGCCGGTGATTACCTTGACCGGCTCCGTATCCTGAAAGCCGATCAGTTTATTTAAATAGCTGTCACGCCTCTTAAGTTCATGGGAATCTATCATGTCTTCACACCTCCTGCGCTATTAGTATAGCACAAATCAGCGAAAAAACCAAGCAAATGCATCATAGTGCAAAAACTTTAAGTTTTCGACCGATTTTGCAGAGCTGAATTGACAGCAGCCCGTTTGTTTTGGAACCGATGCAGCAAACCCCTTATTTTTTAAATCGACTGCGTTTAAATTCGGTTTTAAAGCAGCCTCTCAATCGTGTAAAATCACTCGGATTCGGTTATGTAACCCTCTTTCATCAAAGTTGAAACAAAGGCAGAAAACCCCGATTGCGCTTCATCACGAGAAATCTCATACTCCTGCATGACAGCGCAAATAATGCTTTCCGAAGCAAGACCCTTTTCAAGCCCGCGCCAAATAAATGCACCGGATTCCGAAAGTTTCCTGAGCTGCGGCAGTTTTCCCCGCGCCTCACCAACGGCAACAAGCAGGTATTCATCACAAACTTCAACATAAACCGCATTCGGATTAACTCTGTATTCCATAATAAACTCTCAAACCCCCCGTTCGGTCGATTATCCTTCAAAAGCCGAATGATTCCAAACACTGCATCGTTAATTGTCAGCGCAGCAAAGTTCGCTTTCAAGCGTCCTTCGGCAAAGCTCGGCCGATGCACCGTCCCCGCGATTCCTGAGCAGCCAAACCGGCGTGCGCTCAAGTATACGTTCCGTATATTGCGCTGCAAAACGCACCTGTTCCGCGTTGTCGCACGGAATTATGAATTGCAGAAACAGCCGAACACCCGCTTCTTTCGGAGACAAGCGTTTAATTATGTTTTGCTTATCCTGAGCAAGAAACACAATGCCGCCGAGAGGCGCCGTGCGCAGCTGCCGCATGTTTTCCTTTCCTGCCCACGGCGAAGCCGAAACGGTTACATGCTGTTTTTCGAAATTCAGCACGGGCTTGTCGCCGTTCAGCATTTCCACTTCATTCGGGAAAAGGCGTTTCCACTGCTTATAATGCGTTGTTTTTCCCACTCCGCTCGGAGCGCAGATGAGCCATGCCTTTCCGCACCACACGAAGCAAACCGCATGAATGATTGCCCGCCCGTGCGGAAGAAGCGCGGCGCAGGCCTTGGCGCAAAGCTCAAGATCTTCAACGCTTTCGGGAAGCGTTCCCGGTTCGTAACCGCGTGCGGCGCAGGCGCATTGCTCCGGCGTGATTTCAATGCAGGCGCAGGGTTTTTTTTCCGTTTGAAAATCCGCATATCTATCGCGGAACATTTTGTATCTGAGCGTCAGCTCAAGCGGGATGCCTGCAAGCTCGATATTGATTTTTTCCATCCTGTTCCGTGCCTCCGTTCAGCTCTTTTGCAAGGTCCGTGCGCATCCGCAGTTATGTTGAAAGCGGCGGAGCAGCATCTGCCCCGTCGCCTTCGTGCCAATTGCACCGATTTCATGAATATCATGAATTATGCAATCATCATGGTTTTATATGTTACGGATTGACGATGTTTCCGAAGTTATCAAAGTAGATAACAGTTCCGTCGCCAAGGGTCATAACGTTCAGGTTCTCACCGATTGATTCGATGATTGAGCCGCTGGGCGGTCCTATGGGAGCAATAACGGGCTTGCCGTCATCGGTGAAAACGGTGTTGAGGGTCGGATCAAACTTTTTCATGCGTATTATCCTTCCTTTAGCTTATTCGGTGATTCCGTACCAATTATAGGTAAGGGTGCGGGTTTCGCCGCGAACGGTCGTGCCGTCCATCGTTACCCAATAGGGGGTGATGTTGAGCCTTGCGCCGTATGTCACGCCGTCGAAAGCGTAATCGCAGGTCATGAGCAGAGCGTTGTTTGCAACTTCCCTGCCGAACAGGCTGCGCGCACTGCGCAGACCGTAACGGGTGCTGTAATCGGAAACGGAAATCCTCTCGCCGTTAACGATAAAGCCTGTTTCAGCGTAATTTCTGCCGTCGATTGCGGAAACGAGGGTCAGGCTGCGGAGCCTGAAGAACCCGTTGCGATAGTAGCGAAGCCCGAGATAGGAATCGGAAACGTACTTTGCATAAACATCAATGCTTTCGGTAATGTTCGAAAGGTCTGCGGGAACGGTGCATGCTTCATCCGCGAACCAGCCTGCAAAGAGCTTTCCTTCAACGCCGATATAGTCGAGCTGAACCGCATTGTTCTCCGCCGCAACGGTGTAAAGCGTTTCGCCGTCGTGAACGGTGACGATATTGCCCTGAACAGGTTCATCAACGGGATTGATGGGTGCTCCGTTTGCAAAATAGCTGTTCATCAGAACGAGCATGTTCTCCTGCTGTGCATCGTCAACAAAAGCGTTTGCAATGCCGCTTGCAGCAGTTCCAACAACATGGAACTTCTTGTAGGTACCGTCAGCATCCGAACCTTGGCCGAGATACTTTGCGGTGCGGGTCTGCGGTGCAACCTTAACGCCGTCAAGGGTGATCCAATAGGGTGTGAAGGTGATTTCAGCGTCTGCATTCGACCAATATTTGTCCTTATCCATGCCGTAGCAGGCAAGGTATCCGCGGGTCTTGCCGATGTTAACGTTTGAAACATTGTACTCATCGCTTGTGCCGTTGTTTAAATCGACTTTTACGGTGTCGTAAACATAGCACTGGCTGCCGGTAAGAACCTGAGTGGTCTCCGCACCGGACTCCGTTATATAAGTCTCGGTGAACTGCTTTGCGGGCAGGGTCTTGCCGCCGACCATGAAGCCGACTTCCTTGTAATTCAGGCGATCGACCGGGGTCACAAGATAGAAGCCGGTAACGTCAACGGTGTTTTCGGAAACATGATTCCAGCAGCTGAGGTTCCTCGGGGAGAGGAACTGTGCGTCCGCTTCCCAGATATAATAGGTATCACCTGCTGTGGGAGTGAACGCGGTTGCATTCTGTCCTTGCGCAAAGGTCTGAACCTCTTCACATGCTGCATCGCTGAATGCGCCGCCGTAGAGGAATCCGTTCGTTACAACCGAGGTAAGGTTGAACTGCTCAACGGTGTGGGTGGTGATTTTCTTCACAACGGCATGGGTTTCGGTTTCGTTAAACTGAACATGCGCCACGTTGAAGCTCTGAGTGTATGCGAACCAAACATGCTGGTTGGAGTTCGCTGCGTTGAGAGTTACGGTTGCCGCATCGCCGGTGGTGAGATTGTCGTTGTTGATAATGTACTTTCCGTAGTATTTGTAACCTGCAAAATCGGTCTTTGCAACGATGTACGGTGTGTTGTAGTTGAGACCGGTTGAACCGTTATCCGCAAAATACTCTGCGGGCTGAACCTGCTTTGCAAAGGAGGGGCCATCAACGACCTGACCAAGCTCGTTGATGGGCTCGCCCTTTGCATTGACCTGGTACCAGTGAACAAGTATCGCGCCGCCGCCTACGGTGACCTTCGGAATCGGGAACTCGCCGACAGTGTCATTGCCGAGGTAGTTAATGTAGCTGAGGTCGTCCTCTTGTTCGTGTCAAGAACATCGCCGGTGGAGGGATTATAGCCGTCAAGGATGCCGACTTTGTATTTCATGATGGGGTTGTCGCCCTCGCGAACATTGCCGACGGTCCAGCTGATTGCGCGGGTCTCGGCGTCATAGGTCGCCGTACCCTGGCTGATATAAACGTCCGCATGGCCGGCATCGTAAACTGCCTTGTCGGTGGTGATAACGGGAGCGGAGCCGCTGAAGTTGAGCTGAACATTTTCGCCCATGGGGTCGTTAACAACGCCCTGACGCGCTGCGATCGCAATGCTGCCCGCAATGGATGTGAAAGCGGTGGTCAGCGTTTCCTCAACATTGTCGGCGGAAGCGATTGCGTAGTAATCCTTGGTTGCATCGGTTGCACAGGCGCGAAGAACGTTTTCACCGGTCGTTCCGGCCTGAAGCGCAATTGAGAATACGGTCATGCCGTCGTTTGCGGCTTGCTGTGCTTCCCAAATTGTGGCATATGAATGGCTAATTTTGAAAGTCTCGGTTGCCGTCTCACCGTGTTCGCACGTAAGTGACAAGGTGATTGCGCCATCATCTGCACGTCCTCCGTTACCTTCCTGCATATTATAATAGCATCCGTTAACTTTTACGGTGCTTTCATCATACTCAGCATTGTGAAATTCCCAAAAACACGTTCCCGTTGCCGTGCCTGTTACACGGTAGCTCGCAGTCGGATCACCGTCACTGAGCAAAACAATGTTCTTGTTGAGGCCGGTTGAAGCCGAGGATTTCAGCAGATCGCGGGCAGTCTTGATGCCGAGCTGTGTGAATGTGCCGCCGTCCTCATTATTCTGCGAAACAGCATTGATGTAAGCTTGAGTTCTTCCTTGTTGCTGTAATCGTAGAAACCTGTTTGCTTAACAGTGAGGTTGAAAACAACAACCGCAATGCGGGTCGCGCTGTCCTGCGTAAGCAGTGCATCAACGAACGCATTTGCAGCCGCTTTGGTCTGCACCATGCGATCGTTTTCGTACATACTGTTGGAATTGTCAATAACCAACACAACGTCAGATTTTGTTTCGAAGTTTTTGCCCTTAATGCCGAGGGTAACTTCCCAGAGATTCTCCTTGCCTGCAACTGCGGCGGCGTCTTTGTCGAGCTTTATGGAGCCCTGCGCCGGCCAAACGGGCTGCGTGCCGCCCGCTGCTTCGCCTTCCGCCGAAACGGCGGAGAACGCTGAGAACACAGTCAGCATCATCAGCATTGCCATGAAAAAGGCAGAGATGCGTTTGAGTTCTTTCATTAATAAGTGCCTCCCATTAATAATATCTTGCACACATGTGCTGCACTGCGGCGCAAAACTTGCCTCGCAGCACGGCGGGATCGGGAAACTGCCCTGTTCCCGCATATGCAATGCAGCCATGCATGACTGTATAAAGCTGCCGCAGCGCACGAATCTTTTGAATCAGCCCGTTCCGCATTCGGATGATGCTTCCGCACAGGCGAAACATGCTTAACGAAACCGAAACGGCACTGAATGTTAATTCTCCGTGCAGCTGCAAATACAGCATTATATTTTGTTTAACGTCTCAATCCGAACCCCGCATCCTCTTCCGTTCCCCCGGTCCGTTGTCGGATGATTCCCGCCGTACGCAAAAATACGCACCGACGGGTGTTGTCTTTCAAATCAGCATTCCGCAAGCACACATATTATACATTGAATACAGACGCATGTTTTAATCTGGATCCTTTCAAAACGGACCGCGCACTGATTTATCGGCTTCTGTGATTGAATTTTGCTGCGGGAAAAATCGCTGTGAGTCGTGCAGGATCGCCGCAGTTCATTTGACATATTCAGTGTATCACGCTGTTTTCAGTTTGTCAACACCTAATCATCTGAATTAACCTGCTTTCTTTTGCCGAATTTGGCAGAAAACCGTCCTTTTGTGCTTACGGTGTACTTTTTTCTGTATTGATATTACTTTTTCATATTTGTGACATATTTTTGCCGCATTTCGCGGAACTAACTTGTTTTAGATCCGCACGTTGCTTTCCGTGCAAGCATATGCCTCCGACTTCAAATATATTTGTTTTTCGGTGTTTCGACGGGCAAAATATGCTTGCAAACCGTTCACTGCCATGGTATAATGGTTCGGTATGAAATAACTCACCCGTGCGGATTTTCGGGGCTGTGCCGCTCTGCGGTTCTCCGAAAAGATGATGTGCGGGGCGGAAATAAAAACAGGAGGTTTTAGTTATGTCAGTTATTTCTATGAAGCAGCTTTTGGAAGCAGGCGTACATTTCGGTCACCAGACCCGCCGTTGGAATCCGAAGATGAAGGAATACATCTTCACCGAGCGCAACGGTATCTACATCATCGACCTTCAGAAAACCGTAAAAAGGATTGACGAAGCCTACAATTTCGTTCGCGATATTGCGATGAACGACGGCACCGTTCTTTTTGTCGGCACCAAGAAGCAGGCTCAGGAGAGCATCGAACAGGAAGCAAAGCGCTGCGAAATGTTCTATGTCAACCAGCGTTGGCTCGGCGGTCTTCTCACCAACTTCAAGACCATCCAGACCCGTATTGCAAAGCTCAACCAGATCAACAAAATGGAAGCGGACGGCGATTTCGATCTTCTCCCCAAGAAGGAAGTCATTCAGCTCTGCGCTCTTCGTGAAAAGCTCATGAAGAACCTCGGCGGTATCAAAGAAATGAAGAAACTGCCCAGCTGCATGTTCGTTGTTGACCCCCGCAAGGAGCATATCGCCGTTATGGAAGCACGCAACCTCGGTATCCCCATCGTTGCAATCGTTGACACCAACTGCGATCCCGATGATGTTGACTATGTTATCCCCGGCAACGACGACGCAATCCGCGCTGTCAAGCTCATCGCTTCCAAGATCGCCGATGCAGTCCTCGAAGGCAAGCAGGGCGAACAGATGACCGATGCCGCTGTTGATGCAACCATCGACAACGATGCTGCCGACGAAGCAGATAACTTCTAAGTTCAATCATTCAACCATGATTTTTCCGCGGAGAAGCCTGCCGGGCTTCCTCCGCTTGAACGTAACATTGATTAAATGCGGGCAAATATCAGGGCGTTCTGCGCTCGATTCCCGTGTTGGTCAACGTTTGCATTATAACTACAGGAGGATATTTTAATGGAATTCACCGCTAAAGACGTAATGGCTCTGCGCGAGCGTTCCGGCGCAGGCATGATGGACTGCAAAAAGGCACTCAAAGAGTGTGACGGCGATATTGAAAAGGCTCTCGACTATCTGCGCGAGAAGAGCCTTGCTGCATCCGCAAAGAAGGCTTCCCGCATTGCGGCAGAAGGTATTGTTGACTGCTTCGTTTGTGAAAAATGCGGCGTCGGCGTCATCATCGAAGTCAACTGCGAAACCGACTTTGTTGCAAAGACCGATGATTTCAAAAACCTTGTTGCTTCCCTTGCAAAGCATGTTGCAAAGAAGAATCCCGCTTCCGTTGAAGATATGATGGCTCAGTCCTTCTCCGAAGACGAGAGCAAGACCGTCAGCGACGTTATCAACGGCGCAGTTGCAAAGATCGGCGAAAAGATCACCATCCGCCGCTTCAATCGCGTTGAAGGCATCGTTGATACCTATGTCCACCTCGGCGGCAAAATCGGCGTACTTCTTCAGATCAGCAACAATGAGTTCCCCGCTGTTGCACACGATGTCGCAATGCAAATCGCGGCTGCAAAGCCCACCTGCCTCCGCAAGGAAGACTGCGACCATGCCGAACTCGAGCATGAGCGTGAGATTCTCCGCGAACAGGCAAAGAACGATCCCAAGCCCAAGCCCGCTGCAATCATTGAAAAAATGGTTGAAGGCCGCATCGAGAAGTATTATAAGGAAGTCTGCCTGCTTGAGCAGCCCTTCGTTAAGAACCCCGATGAGAGCGTTTCTCAGATGATCAACGGCAGGTTCGAAGTCATCGGCTTCACCCGCTACGAAATGGGCGAAGGTCTCCAGAAGCGCACCGAAGACTTTGCGGCAGAAGTTATGGCTCAGACCAAAAAGGCATAAGTTTGCCTTAATATCCGCTGTTTATTTCCTAATTGAATAAACTTTGCACTTAAACAGGCTCCCCGCAGCAAGCTGCGGGGAGCCTGCGGTTTTGTCCCGAAAACAGCATTTCAACCCCTGTTGCAGCGGCAAACCATGCCCTTGAATGAAGTTGAATTCCGAAATGAATTTAAAGCCGCATTTCAATTTATCTGCATTGAAAAAGTCGCCATAATCTGCTATAATACCGCATGTGAAGTTTTATTTCTTTCTGACGCAAAAGGTGGGAATCAAACGATTACGGGAACTCGGTCATTTTCGCATGTGTATTGAAACATACTTTCGCAATTCACGAGGATTCCGCATGCTTTCCGTTTGCCGCAGCATCCGAATCGGATTCACAAATCATAAACAGCAATGATTTCATTGCCGCACATTTCGCCGTTTTCAACAAAGCCGTACTTTCTGTAAATCTCTCTTGCGCGCACATTTTCGGGTTCATATGAAAGCCAAACTTTATCCGCTTTTCCGAACGGATACGTGCGAATCAGCGCCATTGCTGCGTCCAATGTCTGCCTTCCGAAACCTTTGCCCTGATACTTTTTATCTATCATCAGCCTCCACAGACTGTAGTTTTTCTTTATCAATTCACTTTCTTTCTCGTTGCCGACGGTACCTTTGCCGATCATGATAAAACCGACAAGCGTTCATCATTATAAACTGCCAACGGCAGCGCATTGCCGCCCTCGTTTCTTGTTGCATAGGCTTCCGCCAGACTCTGTATGTTTTCTGCAACAAAATCCTTTTGTTCTTCAAAAGGTTCCAGTGTGCAAACTTTCCATATGTTTGCATTTGTAATTTCTTTAAAGTTAATCATAGTCAAATTTATCCGATTGCAACTCCTGTTTTCATTAAACTTTGTCAAAAGTCAAAACTGCATGGTTTCATCAAGCGTTTGAACCGAACAGCTCTTGCTTTCATAATAATCCGGCATTTCGGGCAGTTTCTTCTTATCGTAACTGTGATGCAGTCAGACAGCACGCACCGTTGTCCGCCGCCTCGTTCTCTACGGCGGTGCAATTTATGGAGTAAATGCTCCCCTCCGTGAAGTGAAGTTCCACGCAGGCGGTATCTATATTGAACGTACAGCTACGAGCTTTTCCATGGGTATATCCTCCTGAATTTGATGTTATTCTATCCCGCAACTAAACTTCAATATCCTTGATAAAAACAATAAATCCGAACCCCTGACCGATTGGTCTAAGGTTCGGATTATCTTGCTTTGGTGGACCTATCGCAACTTTATTCAAACCCCTTTTTACAGATAAAGAAGTTCAAAGAAAAGCTAAATCCACTTGATTTCGGCGCTGATTCGGGCGATTTCGCCGAAAAATCAAACCCGCCAGCTGCAGATAATATATCACCAAAACGTCAAAATGTCTATGGGGAGACTGAAGTACGTCGCATTCGCCAAAAACAAAAAAAATTGTCAGATATAGAGATCCAAACCATATGTAAGAGATATCAGTCCGGTGACTCCGTATATAAGCTAGCAATAGACTTTGATTGCCATAGGAGTACTATAAGTGCAGTATTAAAGCGTAATGGCATAGAAGTTACCCATCTGGCTTCCAAGAAACCAGAACTCGTTAAAAAAGTCATCAAGCTATATTCTGAGATGAAGACCCCGAAAGAAGTCGGAACCATCGTTGGGATCAACGAAGGAACCGTTCGGAATATCCTACATGACAACAATGTTTATATCCGGAAGAGCTGGGAGTACCCGAAAAATTAATACAAACTAAGGTTTACCCTCGGAGTTGCCCCTAGCATCCTTTGAGCTATTCGAGGATATTTTTCTTTTTTGAATGGACTCATCGAACGCATAGATAGTTTTATCAAATGAGCCTTTCTTAGCTGATTTGATGGATTCGGAAAAAAGATCAGGTCTATATACTCCACTAAACGTATATGTTTTCCATTTTCCGTTTTTTCCCTGCAAAGATATGAAGAGATTCGCAATATTACTCGAAGGACGGCGCTCATAATCGACACGTACTTTATGTATGTCAACATCAATGATATCTTCAGATTTATCGGGTACAACACCATATAGCCGTGAAGCGTTATGATATAGATTCAGCTTCTCATACCCCTTACTATCAGAAAGTGCTTTCGTAAACTCTTGACCCGCAGCACTTACTAATGCTCCACCAATAACTCCTAAGCCAAATTGCCCTAATGCAAGACCCGCCGCATCAAGAACTTGACCTGTTACGCTAGAATATTTTCCTTTTCCGTGCGGCAATCCGTAAGCAAAAACAACTTCCTCATTAATCCGCGTCGATGGTTTGTGACGATTATGACTAGACTTCGAATGGCTGCGTTTTTCATCTGGAGAGCCCCCGAAATTTTTCTTTTCATCTTTCAAGCCCGTAATAGTAATCTTTTCTTCGGAATCGTATATAAAGAAATCATCTCCAGTTTCACTCGTATATACATCTATAACATCCTCACTTGATTCCATTCTTTTGATCATTCTAGGTTTCTCTTTTAACCAATCAAAAATAGGTTTATAGTATTCGCCTAATTCCGGATTATCTCTACAGAATGGTTTAATATACTTTTTAGATAGCTTTACGGAAATAGAGAACGTCTCTAAAAAGTAAGATAATAGCCACGAAAATAGCGCAAGTTCTATTGCATGGCCAATATTTGCTCCAATTAAAAACATGGCTGCCAAGGACGGAATAACAAGCGCAAGAATACTAATCAGTATGAGGATGATCCTTGTCTTCTTTTCTGAAAAAACGAGTGTAGCATACAGAGGAGCACAATTGCTTAGAAACTTTTCAACGCGAAGCCTCGCCATTGCATTAGCGTATACGAACCACCCCAATAATAAAATTATTCCATAAATTACATATCCGCTCAAAAGTGAATCCATAGATATACTATATCACGTTCTGAAATAATGAGCAGAATGGAAACCATATACGGTTAACATGTCAAACCAACCTTCAGTGGATTTAATTCCTTCTTCCAGCCCATCGGTAATTATTTTACATCCAGACCCTCGCAACTTATCGATAATATAGTTCGACTGAGAGATGTGATTATTAGTATCATATCCTAGTCCTTTTCTTTTTCTATAGACATGGTCATCAAACAAAGTATATTCCTTTTCACCTAAGCCTTTAGCTTTAATTCTAAATGAGAATTTCCAATAGCAAAACTGCAACCCGTGCTTTGAATATATTGGGATAATCTGAGGAGTCAATTCGCAGACATCACTAATTCTAATAATTGTGGCTTCATCTTTAAGAATTATGTAATTATTCGTAATGTAAATATACGATGCGAATTCCGGTTTTGTCTCGATATATCCAGAACGAAGCTCTTTCTCGACTTTCTTTAGATCGTCTTTATGAACCGATCTACTTAATTGATATCTCCTCTTTCCATCGAAAAATGCCGAAATTCCGAGAATTCCAATGAATAAACAGACAATCGCGATTATGCCAAAGATTATTAATCCGAAAACGCCCGCTGCTTTCTGTGGCGGTAAACTACGAAAGATTAAAAAGATGAATAATGCGCCGACTCCAACGAACAAAAGACCCCAAGCGGCCATTCTCGCTCTACCTTCGAATTCGGCACGAGAAAGGGATAGGTTAGGATTTTTCTCCCATTCGAGCGAGTCTCCGTACGTATCATAAGCCTCAAAAGATAGTTCACCTAAACCATCAGCCTCTTCATCTAGTGTTTTCACTATACAATAATTATATCAAAAAGTGATTATATATTGTTATGGCTTCTCGACTTTCGTGCCGCAGCTAGGACAAATATTATCATTATGTGCTATAGTTACCTAGAGCGTAAAAGAATATGAATCAGTTAAGTCTTCTGAAGCCATCATATATAGTCAATCTAAAACTAGGAAAAGTTGCCGACTTTAGGAAGATTCCAAGAAAGGAATTGAGCCATTATTTTGAACCGAACCATTATAAAACATCTACGGTTATGGGCAGGGTAATTCCGTACAAAGAACATTGTAAGTGCGCGTATAATAGCAAAACTAAGACCGGACTATTTCCTCCAGAAGTATTGCTCATACATACGATTAATAATGAAGGACGACCCTACCCTCTAGCCTGGGGGGCAAAGTATTCTGACTTCTGGTGGTTCGAGTGTGGGATTATAGACGTAGCGTCTCACATTAAAAAAACTAGAAAAAGAAGGCTATATAATTGTAACAGACGGACACTATTCTGTGACCGCTCTTGGAAAAAATGAA
>ENA-OQCO01000309-OQCO01000309.1-human-gut-metagenome-genome-assembly--contig:-NODE-309-length-28294-cov-1.545674_pt1 | contig 28294 bp, 26 predicted proteins | sample MGYA00242500_ERZ504582 | MGnify/ENA primary metagenome ERZ504582 (study PRJEB26092, sample SAMD00036346) | human gut metagenome | host: Homo sapiens | study: EMG produced TPA metagenomics assembly of... | reverse complement strand
CGAAGGCGGTCAGGGCGGCGGATTTGCTCACGTCGTAGCCCTTCTGCTTCGCGTAGCGGTACAGGATCGTCGCCAGCTGCTCACGGGTGATGACGCCCCGGCATATTGGTGCCGTCCGAATGCCGTTGTCCATGGCCCACTTCTGGCCCGCCGCGTACCACGGCGTACCATTCGTGTTCACGCCCTCGACACGTGCAAGGATCGTGACGATCATGCCGCGCGTCGTATTTGCGTTCGGGCTGAAAGCATTGGAGGACGTGCCGTTCATCAGGCCCTTTTCATAGACATAATTCACAGCATCCTCATACCAGCTGCCAGCCGGAACATCCGTGAACGAAGAACCCGTGGTGGGCTTGTCGTCCTTCGGCTTGCTCGGCGTGGTGGGCTTCGACGGAGTGGGAGGTGTAGGCGGCGTAGGCGGATTCGGAAGATCAGCGTATGCCTTTTCGCAAGCGAGAAGGACATCATAGTTGGTGACAAGTGCCTTCTGCGCATCGGTCAGCGCGTCATAAGCCTTGCGTGCCTTTTCAATCTTCGGGCCGCTGCTGCTTGTAACAGAATCAACACCGCCGATATCATCAATCAGCTTGATAACTTCCTGTGCCGCAGCCTTGTCGATCTCTTCCTGCTCTGCCTGCTGCTTCAGTTCCTCATAGCGTGCTTCAGCTGCTTCCAGATTTGCCAGTGCTTCAGGATACTTCTTCTGGAAGATCTCCTTCTGCGCGTCCGTCAGTGCATCATATGCTGCACGGGCGGCTTCAATGGCGGCCTTGCTCTCAAGCGTGACATTTTCAGGCAAGCCAATATCCTCGATTGCCTGATTTGCCTTCTTCGCGGCATAAGCATCTGCAAGTTCTTCTTCAATCTGAGCGCGCTTGGCAACTGCGGCTTTGAGCTTTTCGGTATTTGCTAACGGGTCGCAGAGCGTATTGTCAAACACATCCAGATACGTCTCATTGCTTCCCAGCAAGTCATCTCCGTAGGTCTGACGCAGTTCCGCAATCATAACCGTCAGCTCTGTCTTGTCGCCGCTGTCGCCAGTGATACTGGGCTGACCCCATGCAGAGTTATCAGCATTCAGGTCGGCGCCGTATCCCCAAACCGTGAACTGCCAGCGCATGACATCGCCATCGGACATCTGCCAGTTGGCTGCACCGACACCCGGGAAGGAGGGCAGATCGCTGTCATTGACATTGCTGATGGAGTACATCCAGCCGGACATCTGGTGATAATCGAACTCACCGAGATAGTTGCCGGTATTGTACTTATCGTAGTCAATCGCGCCTGCGGAATCTGTGATGTACTTCGGAACAAATGCGTTTTCCTGACCGGGCCAGTAAACCTGTGCCAGATAGAAGCTGTCCGTCAGCGTACCTGTGTGCATATAAGCGCACGTCTTGTCCGGTTCGCTTTCGTGATAGGTCTGGTACGGCTCCCAGCCGATATCGCCGTATTTCTCCTTCAGGGTTTCGATGATCAGGTCGCTGATGACGACGCTTGCCGGCGTGTTCTTGTCCACTGTAACAATGGTGGGCTTAATAAAGTAGCCAAGCGTCAGCGTCTGCGCATCCATGGAAACAACAACGTCGATCTTGCCAACACGATCCGGCGTGATGGCCTGCATGGCCGCCAGTGCCTTGTTGAGCGCGTCGATGATGTTGTTTTCGGGATACTCGCCCTCTGCGGGGCCAGCGTTGTTGATGTCCTCGATACCCTGTTCGTAAGCAGCCACGAGCTTCTGCCACTTTTCAGCGGAGTAGTCCGATTCCGTGTACTTGTCGAACTGCTTTTTCAGGCTCTTGAGCGCTGCTTCTCTGTGGTAGGTCAGGTCATTGCCGTCGCCCCAGAACGCGTACAGCGTGACCTCGCCGTAAGGCATGCGCGCCGTGGTCGGATCCCACTTTTCGCCGGAGCCGTCCTTGGTGTAGTACCAGCCCATGAACGACTTGCCGGAGTAGGATGCGCTCGGCACCTTGCTCTCGTCAATCTCATCGTGTACCGTCCCGGTCAGCGCTGTGCTGCTGCTCAGTGTGCCGCCGTTGGCGTCAAAGGTGATCGTGCCCTGCTGCGTGGCATACATATAGAGCGCACCGGCACCACGCGGGCCATAGAGGAAGCTGAGACCGGAAAGGGGAGCCGTGCCGGCGGTGACACCAGCCGGGCGGATCTTCTTGTCGTAGGTCGTTTCGTTCGGGTCATTGTAGGCGCTGATCTGCTGCAGCTGCCACTGGCCGTCCACGAGCTTGAACGTATCGGTATCTGCATAGATGTTCGTATAGACCTGTCGGCCGCCAAAGAACGCATATACCTCACCGAACTGGTCGAGTGCCATGCCGGTTCTTTGCGCATCGACTCTCGCATATCGGCCAGTGACGGCAGATCCTCTGCTGTTTTGCTCTCTGTGCTGAAGCGCTGGTAGGTATAGGTGCCGGTCTTCAGCAGCAGATAGCCGGGGGACTGGCTGACGATCTCCGCAGACGTCGTTGTGACGGACTCCCATGCGGAGCCGTCATAATGATACAGACCGTTTTCAGACCCGGCCCATGCGTCAACTGCAGAAAACTGTGCAAAGGAATTGAAGCTGTAGCCATGCGTGCTCCATGCTGTGCCGTTCCAATGGTACAGATTCTGCCAGATATCCGTGCCGGACAGGATCAGAACCGCCGAGCCGGAGCTCCGCGGATCCGCAAAGTTCCAGTTCCCATTGCCGTCCTTTACATACATCGAGAAGCAAGAGTCCGGGATCATGGTCCATGTCTCCTGCTCGCTGTCCCAGCGATAGAGGAACTCGTTGCCCATGGGCGTACCGGTTCCGCTGTCCGCATCATAGCCGGGCGTAGAAACCTTATCGATTTTGAACGGAATGACCTCAACTGCGGCAATCAGGCCGTCGTCGCCATCCGGACCGACCGCGATCACACCGTTATATGCCATCTTCGGGATCATAGTCGGCAGTCCATTGCCTATGCCCTTGAGATCCTGCACGCCGGTCTCATCCCATGAGCAAATGCCGTTCTTGCCGTAGAAATACGCCTCCAGCTCCTTCGTCACTGCATTCACGCGCGTATAAACGCCCGCAATGTTGGGGCCGGCATCTGCGGTATTGCCCTGATCGTCCTGATTGTACTTCGGCGTGGTCAGATAGACATAATTGTCGTTTGCCGCCACATTGTTGTTTACCGCGATCTCATAGGTTTTTTCCACCGGATCCAGTGTACCGGCCGTCGTGCGCAGCGTCGCGTGCACCTTCAGCGCACTGGTATTTGGGACCGAATCAATCGTAATATATGCCGTATTATCCTCGCCAGCGCGTAAGGTGTTTCTTGTTCCTATGGTCTGGCTTGTCACAAGCGTCCCGGATGCGGTATAAACATCCATCTGCAGTTTCGGCATAGGTATCGCCGCAGACACCTTGAACGGTACATAAAGCGTCGCCCTTGTGCCCACATACGGCGCCATAACGTCCCGCGTTCCGCCCCAGCCAGGGTTGATAATGTTTGTGCTAGATGTTCTGCTCTCTAAATAAGCACCGTCCAGCAAATCAAGGGTCGCCAGACGGTAATGAGCAGTAAACTCTGTGTTTGCTGTTACATTTGCTGTATATGGATTTTCTGATGAGATAAAGGTGTCATTCTGAGACCAATGATCAAACTCATATCCATCCGCAGGTGTTGCAGAAAGTCTCCACTGATCTGCACCGTTTTGGGAATTGACATATTCGGCAGTCTGTGTACCGGCCGATGAAATTTCCGCACGAACCGTTACATGATATGGTTCCCGGAAGTACGCAACAAATGAAGCCGCTTCCGTTGTCTCAACCATATACGGATTTTCCCGCAGATGGTTTGCAGCCGTGTCTTCTGCATTGTCCCGCAGCCAATAGTCAAAAGCATATCCAGCGGCTGATTTTGCGAGAACGCCGTAGGTGTTTCCCTTTTTATTTCCCTTTTTATACATAACACCAGCGGTCCCCTTTGATTCATCGCTGGATGCCGCGGAAACGTTGTCGACCTTGGCCGGGGCTTTGGGCGTAATGGTTACAGTCGTTCCGCCGCCCCAATTGTCTTTTCGTCTGAGAATAGACAACCGGATGCCGGATACAAAGGTTAGTGTATTGCCCTGCATGGTTATGACAGGGCGATCCATTGTCGTCATTGCATGGATACTATAAGTATGATCCGAAGAACTGAATCTGGTATAACTTTCGTCCAGACCGCTTACAGTCCAGCAGTTGTAATTCTCCGTCTGTTCCCCTGCCGGGAAATCCGTTAACGTTACACTGCTCGTCGAAAATCCTGCACTCGGAATCAGGAACTCATTTCTCTGACCAGCGGTTAGCTCCACTTCAGCGTTTCCGAGCTTAATCGCTCCGGTTATGTCTCCCTGATAATCGCTGAGATCAACCACCACAAGGATCTGCTGCTTTGTCGGTTCCGCGGCAGAAGCCAGGAGTGACAGCGATGATATAAACAGGCATAAAATCAAAAGAAGACCAATTACTCTACGTCCTTTGATTTTCTTCACCTTCCTCCGTCTCTTTGCGTATCCCATGCTTCCCGCAGTACAGCGCTGCAGGAAGCATGGGCAGCGAAATGGCCCGGACACCGAACGCCTGTCTGTCAACGAAGGCGTGCAAACGACGGCCGATGTCCGGCCACACTATGCTGTTGCAATGTTAATTAAGGATTTGGTTTCTAATGCTTTATGCCGGATCGTGAACCACGTACAGATGGTTATAATCGTTGCCGAACACAGCGTAACCGTTGTCGATCGCCATGCCGCCCAACGCATAGGTATCTGCATCAGTTGCCCAGACCTGCGTGCCGGTCGTGCCGTCAAACTTATAGCAGACTCCAGCGCCCGAGCCGGAATTGGTGTTGAAATAGAGGTAGTCCGTGCCGGTGCCGTCGCCCTTCACAACGATAGAGCTCTGAATCGGCATCTGGTTGTTCACACTTGCATTGTAGGGGATGACCTGAGTGAATTCCTGCGTTAACGTATTCACGCAGAAGAGCGCGCCGTTGTTGAAGCCCGGATAAACGCCGACATAGAGACGGTTGCCGACCTCGTCGGGGTGGAGGTGGACTTGACACCAATATCCAGGGACCATTCTACCGCCAGCTGATTAGAGCCAGGATCAAAGAGGCAGCACCACACGAAGCCGCCCTGCGACGTAAAGTACAGATATCCATCGTCTAGCATGATCGAGGAGCGGACATTACCGGCCTCGCTTTCTTCCAGCTTGAGGTCGTAATAACCACCGGTCGTGTCAAATGCGTTAATCGACCGCCAGTAAAGCTTGCCGTTGTCGCCGCCGAAGTAGACATTCGTGCCATCAGAGACAGCACCGGCCCAGTAGAAGCCATACGCATCCGGGGTGAACACCTTGGTGGTGCCATCGCTGATTTTGGTTTGGTAATAGTGACCAGCACTATTGCCGCTCCAGGAGCCGTAGTAGATGTAGGTGCCGTCCGTGGTGATCGGCGTGTTGATCTGCTGCGTGACCTTCAGCGTCGCACCGTCCACTGTCGGCTGGAACGTGCCGTCGAGCGTCGGGGTCGTATACAGATTGGTAATACGGGCGATGGAGCCGCCATTGCGCAGAACGCTGGGATCCTGAATCTTCAGGCCGCTGACGCTGCTGTTCACGCTGACGATTTCCACCTCGAACTTGACCGTGCTGTTGCTGCTCAGCGTCAGGCCATCCGTGGTAGCGAGGTTGACGTTGTAGTAGTGATAGTAGCCGGTATTGTTGGTCGTATCCTCCGTCGGAGCGTCACTCGTTGTGAAGACGACTTCATCGACCGCCGTCGTTGTGGAGGTGCTGTTATTGATTACATTGAGCTGCGTGCCATTGATATAGGCGCGAACCTTCACGTTGGCACGGGCAGCCGAGCTGGTGCCAAGATAGACACCGAGGGACAGACGCAGCGTGTCGTCCGAATTGAAGTCAACGCCAGTCTGCTGCAGGGTCACAGTCGTGTTGGTCGTGGACGTGGGGACAACAGCGTTGCTGCCGGATTTGGAGCCGCCGGAAACAGTCCATGCGTCGTCGTTCAGAGCGGCCAGCCGCTCGGCAGCGGACGTGGATGCAACATAAATCGCATCGCCGGAGCCATCAGCAGCCGTACCCTTCGTCAGCAGCGGAGTTGCAAGCTGGAAGGTCTTGGAATCGTTGATTTTGAGGTTGTATGCGCTGGTTTCCGTACCCGCAATCACATTGTTGCAGTTGATACGGGCAAGCGTAGCGCCTGCTGCATGACCGTCGTACATGACAAACGCATAGGTCGTCGAGCCGATGGTACTCATGACCGGAACATTGTCAACGCCGTCCCAGCCGGAGCCGGAGTTCAAAAGGTTGATTTCCTTCACTGTGGGGGATGTGCTGGTGGGGGCTTCAGTAACCACACTATTGTGGTTATCGTTGCCACCGTAGACTGTCCAGTCAGCGAATGCTGTTACGGAGAACAGCATTGCCAGTGCCAGCACAAGCGCTAAAATTCTGCCAGTTCGTTTCATAATCAGAAACTCCTTTCTTTTGCAGAAATTTTCGTTCCTCGCGGATTCCCAATGCAGTCGAGGAACAGCCCTGCATTGGGTCTATGTCACAGCCGGATGCTGTAAACACCAATATTGTCGGATATGCGAAAGGGGGTTCCCCGGCTCTGTGTTCCCGCGCAGAGTCGGGGGCCCTTGCGTCTGTGACGCACAATGAAGCGAATCTCAGGGGGATGAGACGCACATCTATCTGCAAATCTGTCCGTTTCAGATTGGCATACATTATTATTGGGACAGCGCTGTTTCCGGCGCGGCCGCGGGCGATTCCGCCTGCTTCTGCGCTGCCTGCTGCGTTTCCTTTTTCGCAGTTTTCTTTGCCGCCTGCTGCTGACGGAACTGCGTCAGCTGGCGTTGGTATTCCTGCTTGAACTCCGGCGTTTTCCGAGGATTCCAGCCATCGGGGAACTTGATGCCGCGCATCTGCAGCGCGTTCAGCGTCCGGCCGGTGATTTTTTCATCCAGCCAAAGGTCAGCCCGGAACTGGCGGCCTTTTCCTTGAATGGGGGTCTTCCGTTTTTTCATCCTGTGATTTCCTTTCTCCAAATAGATTTCATATTCTTTGAAAGAAAATCTATGTTTGCACTTCGGCGGCCTTTGCCGCGCGCTTTTTCTCGGACTTCTGTTCGCGCCGAGCGGCTTCGGCCGCTTTTTTACGGTCTTTTTTCGCCTGCGCGTGCAGCGCGGACTGGCGTTCGTACTCCGCCTGGAACAGCGCTGTCCGTTCCAGCGGGAAATTGCTCACGGCCGGGCCAGTGCTGACCGGAAAGCCGCTGTATGCCAGCGCGTTGACCCACGAGCCGAAGCGAAGGGCCAGCAGATCGCCGCCGAGGACTTCCGACTGCGCCGGGACGTGCCCCAGCTCTGCCTGACATCGCCGCAGGTAGTTGGCAAGCTCTGCCGCCGAATCCTTCTGGTGCTCCAGTATGAATTCAATGTTCCGGCGGGATATCTCCAACCGCGCAGCCTCGTTCATTTTCCGTTCGTGCAGCGCCCGGTTATCCTGATAATAAAACGGCTTGTCCTTCATAGCCGCACCCCCGCTGCCGCGCAGAGGTCACGCACGATCTTCCGGTTCGCAAACGACGGGGGATTTTTCAGGAATTCGGCGGCTTTGCCGTCGTAGACACTGCGCAGCGCCTTTTGCCACGAGCCAAAGCGGTATTCAAGGAAATCTCCGCCGATGACCTCTACCCGCGCGGGCGGATGGCCGATGTCCTCCATGCAGTCCCGCAGGTACAATGACAGCGCCGCAAGGCTGTCGTGCTGGTGGTCGAGAATAAACTGGGTGTTCTTTTTGATGGATGATGCGTCTGACGCGGCCCAGAACCTGCTGGGTACGCGCGTCCGGCTGGCGTTGCTGTTCGTCGTGCATGATGCTCCTCCTATCGTACTTTTTCGCATACCATCCCCGTAGTAGGATAATCTGGATTTGGCACATACAAAAAAGCGCCATTTGTTCCGTAATGGAGAAACAAATTGACGCCCGTGCCAAGTACGATAAGCAGATCATCGTGCCGCTTACCATACGTTTTTGTTTACCTCCTGCACATCGCGGGATCATAAAACAGACAGCATCCCATGCAGTGAGAATAGCGATTCTTCCGACTCGGACTATGGATGCAGATCGCATCCGCGCTCTGATTCCTACCTTCTCATGGGAAACCCCACAATGGCGGCCTTTCGGCCACATGACCTGCGAACAAGCGCTGTCTTACGCTTTCCCTCAGATCACTTTGGAATCTTGCTCATCCTTACGGCTCCGGGCGAGCAGCCGCGCACACTCCCAATGCGCACAGCCTTCCTCTTTCATCACAAGCTCAGTCCAAACATGGCCGCGACCTGTGATTACACATCCTCAGCAAACAAAAACCAACGATATGAAATTGTAAAATTGAACAGTATTACACTTTGCTCACCGTGCCCTACTAAAATAGAAAACACGGCATTCGCATTTCCCAAAGTGTAGCACTTTGAAACCAGACAAGTTCCATGACTTTCGCATTATTTCACTCATATTATACAGCATGGCAGAAAATTGTCAATCTGATTCCCGCTCATTTTCAAGTAAGACGATAAAAATTATTGGATTGACAAATGATCGTTCGTCAATTTGGGGGAATTTACTGGTTTCGTAGTTTGCAAAAAAGTCGATTCGCCGTCAGCATTCTGGTAACAGCATTTTATTGGGGAGGAGGATTCTCTTGTCAAACACAGGCGAGAACATCTATGAGCGTCGGGATGGACGCTGGGAGGGCCGTTATATCTGCGGCAGGAAGCCGGATGGGCGCGCGCAATATGTATCCGTTTACGGGCGGAGCTGCTCAGACGTTCGGAATAAGATCCGCGAACGGCTTCGGGCATGTGCGCCGGAGCCTGCGCCGCGCAGCACCGGGGCATCCGTTTTGACAGTAAATCAGCTTTTTGAATCGTTTCTAAGTCATGCGGATGTGAAGCCGTCCACGTATGCCCGCTATAAAACCGTCATTGACCTTCACATTCTTCCAAAGCTCGGCAAGCGACGTGTCGCAGGTTTGACGGCGAAAGAACTTTCTGGGTATCTAGCTGAGAAACGGAAGTGTGGAAATCTGCGCACCGGCGGCCCGCTCTCTGAAAAGAGTGTACGAGATCTGGCTGTACTGCTTAAAAGTGCGCTCCGCTTTGCGCAGAAAGAGTTCCACATTTACACGGATGCGCTGAATATGCCGCTGCCGTCATGCAAACAAAAGCGTGTGCGCGTCTTTTCAGATCAGGAGGTGCAGTTGATGGCAAGGGAGATTCAAGATGTGTCCAATCAAAAGAACGCCGGCATTCTGCTGGCCTTGTGCGCCGGGATGCGGATCGGCGAGATCTGTGCGCTGAAGGTATCTGATATCGACTTTTTAGCCGGTACGATAGACATTTCACGCGCCGTGCAGCGAGTTCAGGCGAGCAAGAAAACGGAACTGCTGGTGCAAACGCCGAAAAGCGACGCTTCGGAGCGCGTGATCCCGCTCCCATCGGACCTGCTTTCTCACCTCAAAACGGCAGTCCGGGGATTGCCTGAAAATGCGTATGTTCTGACTGGCCGAGCGGATAAGCCGATGGAACCGCGTACGCTTCGCTACTATTTCAGCGGTTTCCTGAAGCGGTGCAATATCCGGTACCGAAATTTTCATGTGCTGCGGCACACGTTCGCAACACGCTGCATCGAGACAGGCATGGATGTCAAGAGCCTGAGTGAGCTGTTGGGCCATGCGGACGTTCGCACCACTCTAAAGTTGTATGTGCATCCATCTTTGGAATCCAAGCGGCGTGCAATTCAAAAAATCGCACTTCTGGATATTTGTTCGTAAAGTTTATTCGCCGTCAAGCATTCTGGTCAGTGCGCCGAAGGCACTGAAATTACGGAGAAAGTCAACCGATAATCCCTGAGTGCTACACTTTGGGAAAAGTTTTCGGAGCATTTATCCACCATTCACATATTACCGCCAGGTGTTATGGCTGGGTGGATTCTATTTGCGTATCTGTTATATGAAAAGAAGGATGCCAAAAAAGAGGCATCCTTCCTGTTTAGACATGATTAAATACGGAATTTCCGAATGCAAAGGAAAAGCTGCAGACAAAGCTCCTGATACAGATCTTCATCGAGCGCTCCGTCAAGAACAGATTCCTTCACCAAAATAGGCTGATACATCGTCAGGATGCGTTCAGCAGCTTCGTTGTCTCCGGCTTTGGCACAGATCAGCAGTTCCAGGAAGTTCATTTCCGTTCCTCCAATTCTTTCTTGATTCGCTGGATTGTGCGGTAATAAATCGCAGCTACTCCTTTATAGCCTATATGAAATTCGTCGGCCAACTCTGCAAATGAGCGTTCTTCTAACGCTCTGGAAAGAAATATCATTCTGTCGCGCTCCTGAAGCTTTTCCAGAAGTCGCATCAGTGCGGCATATTCGGTCTGCAAATCAAGCGCCCGGCATACTGCATCTTCCATGTCATAGGTGGACACAAACACGTTGTCGCTTGATTCTATAGGCTGTTCATGCTGCTGGTGGCTATCGCGGTGGGAAAGAAACGCACTCTTTCTTCGCCGCAGCGCCACCAGCAAATAAGCGGTAAACTGGTTCTGAATCACATGTTCTTCGCTTGCTCCGCTGTTTCTATATTGCATGGCACCCTCCGTATTTATCTGTTCTGCTGTTCGGACAAAACAGACGGATACGGGGGATTTCTGCACCGTGGAAAGATTCGATGCGGCGGGGCCTGAGAATCATAGATGCTGTAACAGCGGATATATACGAGTAGGCTGGTATTTGCGGGATCATTGCTCACGGTCTGTGTTTACGCCTCCGGACTTAGCTGGGTATGATTGCTTTTCCACCGTTGACCGCACCGCTGTGAAAAGCAAATGCCCGCTCAAATGAACGGGCAATGAGGGATCGGTATTTTATTCTCTGTCAGTCTGCGCAATGTCTCTGCATACACGCAGCATAAGGTTGCGGCTTTTCTCCGAGCAGCCGTAGGCAATTTCTGAAAACTGCCTGGCAAGACTGAGCTTTTGCGGATTGTCCGCATTGCTCGGCACAGCATTCTCCATGCAGCCGCTGATCAGATCCTCCAACGGGACATTCAGCAGCACGCTGATCTGAGCTAAACGTTCTAAATTCGCACGGCATTCCCCGCGCTCGATCTTTCCGTAATACGTATCAGACATATTCAGTTTTTCTGCGACTTCCCGTTGCGTCAATTTCATTCGTTTTCTCACTTCCTGAATATGCCGGCCAATTACTTTGTACGATACGGACATACGCCACCTCAGCTTCTAAAAAATGCTACTTATATTTTAACTGGCACGTTTAAAATGATACAGAAATGTATAGAGGTAGATATACCTTTATAAATTCATATTATCTTGATTTTTTATACTGTCGGAGGCAATCATACTTTATAATAGTCTTAAAATGTCCGTTTACCCACTGCGCTGGTGTACTTATAAAAAACTCCACAGAAGATCTGCAATCTTCTGTGGAGATTCTGTAGCTGACATTATTTGCGGAACGCTTTCAGCGTGCCCGCAATCGTATTGAGGTTTTCTTCTGTTAAGAATGTATTCGGTGCCGCATTGGCGCACACCTTGCTTTCTGCTGGCGCTCCAGCCGTCTGGCTTGACCGTGGAGTGTTTTCCAGTATGGAACGGACGATTGCTTCAAGCTCGGCCCGTGAGGGGCCACCGCTGCCGTTTTCAATTCCAACGTAATGCAGAATGGCATTGGTCAGAAACTGTGCCTTCAAGCGCCCCTGGGCGTTCAATTCCTCGACGGCTCTCTTTTGCCTTGGGTCGGACATACAGAAGCGGATCGTGAATTTTCCGGGATCTTTTTTAATATCCATTGTGTCTACCGATCCGTTCCGCCTGATAGAGCAGCTGATAGCCCTTCACATTTGCGGCGATGTCCTCAATAAAAACAGGCTCGCGCACCTTGTCCGACGCTTCAATCTGCTGCCGAAGCAGGACGGCCCCACCACCTGTGAAGATCACCTTCCCGCTTTTCAGTTCCAGCATTCTCTCACGCAGTGAGCTGAGCAGGTCGCTGACAAATTCCTGCGCCTGATGTCGCACGATCTGTGATACCGCATCGGGCTGTCCGCTGTCTCTGCCGAGCAGGATCGCGTCGATCTCCGCCTCGTCCAGCAGCAAATCCTGTTCGGCAGCGACACGCGATTTGATCCGGTTGTAGAGCAGGATCACGCCGTTCTCCAATGAATCGCAGACGCTCAGGTCGCCCTCTCCGTTCCGGAGCAGCAAATAATCCGCTGTGAAGCCGCCAATATCAATGATAAGCGCCCTGGGGCTGCTTTGCAGCGTCTGGAATACGGTAATGGCTGCGGCGTAGGACTGCGGATAGCAGCTGACCTCGTCGATCAGAACCTCATACTGCCTGTCATGAAGCGTGAAGCTGACCGTCCCTCGATTCAGAAAATATTCTGCAAACCGTTTCTGCTGCGCACCGTAATGTGCCGGCGGCAGGCCGACCGCAAGCTGCACCCGCACCGGGCCCGCTCCCGTAGAAAGATGCAGTTTCCAGCTCATACGCGATTGCAAAGAGCGTCAGCACAAAGAAGCGCTCGTCCTCCGTTTTGTCCCGGCGATATGGAATCCGCTGGTCTGTGAGCGTATAGTATTTTCCCTGATAGGTCAGCGTTTCACCTCCAAATGGCCGTACCTCGCTGCATACCAGCCCGGATGTGAACGGCGCATGGTGGATCGTTTTTACTTGTTTGTTCCCGTGGTCAATAGAAATTAGCATTGTATTTTACCTCCCGTACTTTTCTTATACGTATGGAGTACGGCAGGTTCAACAAAAGGCACACAAAAAACCGGCAGCACATGTTGAAGTGTACTGCCGGTTCGGCTCCTGCTTACATTGCGCACAGACGCTCATAATTCTGCCAGACGAACCGGACAACATAATCTCTGCGGATCTCCGCGTCCGGCATGATCTCGTTCACGATGGTTTCCAAAGTCTTTTTTGTCAGCGTCGGAACAGCATACTGGATGTTTTTCTCCCGCAGCAGCTCCTGGAACTGTCCGATGAGCGGATTTGCGATTTTACTCAGGTCGCTTGCGTAGCCTCTGGAAATCAGTGCCATGTTGTTATCAAAGTTCGGTGCCATCGAGAAAATCGCACCTGTCTCGCGGGAGCGGAGCAGACCGTAGTTCTGCGTATGGCGGTCAACATTGAATACCAGCGCGTCCATAAACAGAATGTCCAGATAGGGTCGCAGAAGCAACGGATTCAAATTTTGCAGGACATTATAGTTGAAATCGTATTCTTCATTGTCCTGCACCAGATTTGCCATCGGCTCAAAATTCAGCCGCCCCTCCGTAAAATCCCTTGAAACGACATACGCGCCGCTCAGCGCATACTCTGCCATATCGAAGCCGAGATGCTTGCCGAGCGTCGTCGTGAAAATCTCGGAAAAATGTTCTTCCGGCGTTCCGCTTTTCACCATGACCCAATGGCCATCCTGCTGCCGCCAGCATTTTTCATAGCTGCCGATGTTCGTCAACTCTGGCGTTGCCGTGCGCAGCTCTTCGGGCGTGTGATTCTTTGCGATGCTGCTGAACCGGCCGCTGAGTGCCAGGTCGGCAAAATAGTTTTCGCGGAAGCCGACATCTGCCCAGGTAAGCCCGGCTTCATCCGCTGTCTTGACCCAGTAATTATCTGTGATCGTCGCGCCGTGCACATGGAGCGCCGTGTTCAGATCGGATGTATCGCCGAGGCGCAGAATGCGCTTTAGAATTCTGGCATTGGGTCGCTTTCGGTCAATCGCACGAGCCTTTAGCCACGAAACAATATCGCCTCCACATTGAAAGCATAGCGGACAGTGCTCCGGCAGAAGCGGCAAAACAATATTGTCACGAATGGATGCGGCGACTGTATCTCCGCTCATGATCCATCCGTTTATCATCGTCCCGCCTCCTTTACGACTTTAGTTATTATATCAGAAGTATGCCCACCCTGCAAGCAGATGGATGCCTGTTTGCAGGGTGGGCGGCATATTATCCCGCCGCGCGCTCCTGCTCCAGCAGGCGCATGGCTTCTTCCATTTCTATGGTCTTGTATTCTTTCGCTTGCCCCGCCTGATACGCAGCGGCAGAGCCGTCCATGCAAAGTGCTTCTGCGTCTCCGATATGCACCATGCGGTCACATTCCTCAAGATAGAGATAAATTCTGCCGCCTATGTCCATAAAATATCCGCGGCCGTCGGCAATATTCTGATGATTGATCCGGACAATATGCGCGTCAGACAATGCAATGAGCCGTTTCCGCTGCAAATCGTTTGGTTCACCCAGCTTTCTTGCCGTAAACTTCTGCGTGTAAGAAAGCCGTTCCGTTTTCGTTTGCAGGAGCTTCTCCACACGGCCGATCAACTCCTCCACCTTGTCCAACCGAACATATTCTCCCGGCTGGTGTGCATGGTAATAGCCGGTGCTGAGGTTGACCGCGGCAAGATTCAGATGCGGTGCCAAAATGGAAATGTCGCTGAAGCTTCCGAACGCTGTCTGGAATCCAAAGCTGTTGATATGTCGCTCGAACTGCCGGTTGCGGCATTGATAGAATACCGCGTCGTTGCTGCCCGTGCGGTCCAACTCCACGATATAATTGACATCCGGTTTGATTCCGGACTTCGTAAATGCGCGTGCACCGTGACCGCCGGTTTCCTCATCCTCACAGAACAGGACGTGACAATGACAGCTCTGGATCAGACGCAGGATCATATACACGCCCGCCCGGTCATCGCCGCCAATTCCCTGTGGTGACATCATGACCGTGCCGTCTGCGGAATAGCAGATCGTTTCCGGTTGGGTGCGATGGACAGTGTCCAAATGCGCAACCAGCAGGACAGGCACCGTCCCTTCCGCGTACAAAAAGCCTCGTTGCTTCCGCACGGCGTATCCGTTCTCAATCAACTCTGTTTCTAACGCCTGCTTGAGACGTTCCTGTGAAAACTGAAAAATCTCTTCAAACTCCATCGCCGCAAACTGCGTCAGCTTTAAGCACTGCTCATATAAATTACGCATATTGTTCCTCCAATTCTATTTGTGTATAGCGGCTTCTCTCGCAAAACAGCAAACCGCGCAAATCCTTACAGCAACTACGCGCCGCACAGGTACGGCAATTTGCCAGCTCTGCTTCTTCACAGGATGGGCAAAGCTGATTTGTCCGCCCGCGCCGGTTGAGCACCGACCGCAGCGCTTCTCTCGGAAGCAGTTTCCCACAGCAGCTGCACGGCTGCATACACTCTGCGCAGTAAAATCCGTCGCCGTCTAAAAAATGGCCGCTGTTTTTCGGAACCACACTTCCGCACGCCTTGCAAACACACATGTCTTCACATTCGCCGCAGTGCGTTGAGTTGTGTCGATCATGGAGCCGACCGCAGCCAACGCAGCGCGCCGCGCTTCCGATATCCAGATGCCCATAGTCTCCATAGCCCTTCATCAGTGACAACGCGGCATAGCCGTTCTCATAATCCGTGTAATGCAGGCTGCCCTGCACGGTTGTCCAATAAGGCCGGATTTCTGTAAGGGTCGTATTCGTTTTCCAGAGGTTCGGCAGGCCAAGGCATCTTGCAATGACACCCTGCACGATGCTTCGATACAGCTTCCGTACATCATCGTCGTTCTGCGGATACAACCTCGATTGCAGCAGCACGCCAGCGTGATAGCAGAAGATCTGCCGGGTCAGCCGCCGTGCACGATAAAAGTGATCCTTGACCTCATCATCGACTGTGAAGAATACCATGCTCACGCCGTCGCCCATATAAGACTGGCAGCCGGCCTTCCATCCGCCGTCAGCTAAACAGTGACAGGAATGCCATGCGTTTTTCTTCGCCGACATTTCCAAGAAGTCACACGGATGGACGGACAGCACGCCGGTCTTGCTGATCCGCACCGGATTGAGCGCATCAGCCAGCCGCGCGAAAACCGCGTTGTAGGGCTTGACCCGTGCGGTATGCAGCGTCTCACCGTGTCCAAGCTCCCGCTCTGTTTCATATTGGTCGATGCCGAATTTTGCGCACAGCCGGTTGATGATGCGGCTTGCCTTCATGCCAACATCGCACTTGATATGTCCGCGGTTTCGGATCACCGGTAGCCGGGATTCGTCCGGAACGGTCGCATAGTCCGCTGTCGCAGCGTCCAGCGCGTCCCGGAATTCTTCCAGCCGTTCGCCGGTCAGCCCTGCTTCCTCCGCGAGCGTCAACATTTCAAACTTTGTTTCATCCACGCAGGCCCGGTCAAGCTGCCGCTGCTCGGATAGATCGAACACAACCGCAAGCTCCTGCTCCCGCCAGTTCGGGTGACGGCGCAGCAGTTCCAGAAGTGGCGTTTTCTGCTGCCGCCACAGGTCGAGGTTTGCCTGCACACCGTCCGGCGTAAAGGCCAACCTGTATTGGTACATGACGTTGTAAATCGCTTCTGTGATATGATCCATGTTTTCAGTCCTTTCTATGGGAGTGGAAGCGCCGCTGCGCTCCCACTCCGTTTTTGTTATGCCGCTTCCATCAGATCTTCTGTCAGCACATCCACAAGCAGCCGACCTGCAAGGTCGCCCGTGTGAATCGTGACCTGATCATTCCGCAGCTGCACCAGTTCTTTGATGCGCAGTTCATGGCTGTCTGCCGCAAGCTGCTTATCTTTCTGCGTCAGCCGCTTGGCAAGCTGCTTCTGCCAGATCTTCAGGAATGCGCGCACCTCGCCAATATCGTCATTCTGGCGATTATACTGGGTGCGGACCTGCCGTACCGTGCCGCCCGGCTCTGCCTCTACGGTATAATAGGGCGTGTCCGGTTCGGCTGTCTTTCTCAGAAACAGCAGATAGCTTTCCCTGCGCTCCATACGCTCCCAATAGACATCACTGTTGGCAATGCAGTGGCAGAGCTTCCGGCTGTCCATGAAAATATCTTCCAGCTTATCTGGAACCCGAATCTGGAACTGTTTTCCTGTAAACGCGAACTTTTTCCGGATTGCCTGCAGATTCTGCTCTATATGCGGATATGTCTGTAGGATCTCTCCGGCACGGAGGGTCAACTGCTTTTCCTCTCCGCGGGCGGCCAATTCGTCATGCCGCTGCTGAAGTTTGCGTACACGATACACGATGGGGTCGTTTGTGTCATAACCGAAGCGGAACGCCATGGAAAGGTAGTCCCGCCACAGTTCAATGACACGTTCGCTGCTCAAATTCAGTTCCTGCATCTGCCTGTTCAGGTAATGCTGGATCTGCCCATAGCGCATCCGATCTGCAATGAATTGCAGCTGCTGCGGGTCAATATGTTCCTTGCACATCCACTGGATCGCAAAATCTGAGATCGGCTTTCCTGTCTGCTTTTCAAATTGCAGCCATTCCAGAAATGCATGCCCGCCCTGATTCTTCCGCAGCCGTGCAAGTTCCAGTCGGTTCAGGCCGAGTTTTGGTGCAAGACCTCTCTGCACGGGTGTTGTCTGAAAAATTGAACTCAATTTGTAATAATCCTTCGTACATTCCACTGCAAGCCGGAACAGACCGGCTTTTGTCAGCTGCTCCAAATTCGGCATCCTTTTCAGTACGACAAGATATTTTTCCGGGTCCGTCTTCATGTTTGCATGAATCAGTTCCGGGAGACCGGTCCGCTGCAAGCAGGTTTTGGCAAGGTACGGGATCGTTTTCCCATACACGCGTCCGCTTTCATCCGGGTAATATCCCTCGCTGCAGTTGCAGCCTTTGATCCAACGCGATGTGCGCTGCTTATAAACACCCCAGTAAAATGCCTGCACCGGTTTTGCGTCCGCGTCAAAGATCGCGCGGCGGAACTCATGGTAAAATGCCTTGATATTCCTGTATTTCTCTTTGTCATAGGTTCCGTTCCGCCCAAAATTCCCGGATCACAAAGCCGCCCGGATAAGGCTGCATCAGATACAGGATATTCCGCCCTGTGCGCAGCCGTCCCATCTTGCCGAAGGATTTGAACTGCACCGTTTTTCTGCATCTGGGGCATCTGGTAAACGCATTGTGCTTCGGCTTCCGAATCGGAACCTCGCGGTCGCAATAGCTGCAATAACCGGTTTTGGTACCGCCGCGCCGGTATTGATAGAACATATAATTCTGCTCGCCGCCGACCTTGCTGACCCATCTGTCCCAATCCTTCGGAAGCGGAGACATGAGCGCCATTGCCGCATCCCACGGATCGGTTTCTTTCTTGTGCCGGGCCAGAAGCTGCTTTTCCCGAATCCCTTCCTGAAACTCCCGGATCGCCGCAATCGCCTCCCATTTGGAATGCAGATATTGGCTGATCACAGCGGAATCACGGGATGAGATCTGCGCGTCAGAGATGCCAAATCCCTGCTGCGGTAAATTGCGAAGCATCGCGGTACGCCACTTCTTTTCCACGAAACTGTATGTCAGGAAATCCTGCGCATCATAGTCAAGAAACAACTCGTACACCGGCTTTCTGCCTCCGGCAGCCAGATTTTTTGTCAGATAGATCGCGACCTTCAGAATCCGGTCAAACCGCTTGCACCGGGCATAGCACTCGTGTTCATAGCGCAGCTCTTTCCGGTAGTATCCGCTCTCTATCATCGGTTCGTTTTCCGCCTGCTTCAGCATCGCAGTCGTTGCCCGCAGAACAGGCAATTTTTCTAATTCTTTTCGCTTCATTCGTTTATACCGCCTCACATTCTTCAAAATTGTCATCATACCAGGTATCCGGCAGACGCTCCTTGCCGTCGATCACGCACAGCGAAAGGTGCTCGATCTTCGGTCCGTTCACAGCTTCTCTGGCAAATGCCAGAATATCTCCGAGCTTGCCCTTTGCGCGCGGGTGCTTGCCGCGCACGACGGCGTAGCCATTCCATGCCTGCGCACGTTCTCTTTTGACATCACAGCCATCCGGCATCTGCGGATGGTCTGCCATATACGCAAGCGCATGCAGGAAAAACTCCTGTGGCTCCAGCCTTCGGAGCACCCAGAGCTGTGTGCAGGAGATTCTGGAATCTACTGCATCCTCATCCAGATCGCCGCACGGACGAACCAGATAGTATTCCGAGTTCTGAAAATCCCCATAATAACGCAGACAGTCCATTGGATTTGCTGCGCAGTGAAATCCATTTGCCTGACAATTTGCCTGTTCCGTTACATTCAAGCCCATCTTTAGCTGATAGCCGAGGCAGATCATACCCGGACACATTCCTTTGTAAGCGATCATCCGGCCATGCCTCCCATCAAATCAAACATGGAAACCTGTTCTTCTTTGGGGGCTGGCTCTGCTTTCGGCATCTGAATGACCGGTGCGGGCTTCGCCGCCGGTTTTTCCTTTTTCGGCTGGCGTTTGTTTTTTGCTGCAGCGCTCATATAAGCCTTGGGAACGAATTTCTCTTCCTTGACCTCGTCCTCTTTGGCGTTTGCGTCCCGGTAGTATTCCTCTGCCCAGTCGTAACAGGTGTCCTCCGGCACATCGCCGCCGTAAATACCGTCCGGCCGCTGCTCCTTGCCGTTGTCCTTCATTTCCGCAAGCAGATACTCCCGTGCTTTCCGGTTGATGTACTGCAGACAATGCGCCATGCTCTTTCTGGGGTGCATGACCATCCGCGCGAACGCGGGATCACTGAGGCAGAGCGTCTGCACATACTCGGAAACGCATTCCTTGAGATTCCGGCGCGTCAGGCGCTCGGTTTCCTTTTTCATGCGCTCCATCGACGCTTTGACCAGCTCCGTCTCGCTCATCTGCTCAATTTCTGCAAGCGCAGCCTGTTCAGCGGCACGCTTTTCCGCCTGCTGCCGTTCCCATTCTGCTTTCCGCTTGGCTTCCGCTTCCTCGTGCTGGCGACGCCGTTCTGTTTCTGCTGCCGCAGGATCTTCCTGCTCTGCTTCCGTTTTGGCAACCGGCTTCGCCGCAGGCTCCTTGCTCGGCGCTTCCGAAGCGGCGGCAGCTTTTTTCTGCTCGTGCTGCTGGATCAGCTTTGCCTGCAAGCTCTGCATTTCGGCCGCCTTGGAATCGTGTCCCTCTGATTCTTTCTGCTGGTTTTCCAGATCAAGCTCTGAAAATACGCCCATGATAAAACTCCTTTCCGATAGAAAATGGGCGCAGCGATCCTGCTGCGCCCATTCATGTGTTATACCCGGTAGATCAGCGTGCTGAATGCGTCGAAGCAGTAGCACACGAATCCCGGATATTCTGCGGTCTTTCGTTTGATTTTCCTCTGGATCTCAGCGGCGTCGCGTTCACTGACGCTGTCCGCATCCTCCCAGAGCATTGCCGTAAAGCTGGCGCCGTCCTGCACTTCGCGGACGTGCACGCCAAGGCTGCGGCAAAATGTGCGAAGCTGCAAAAGTGCGGATTTGCTTTCCGCCTGTGCGTCACTCACCGGCAATCCCATCCACGCAAACAAGCGCGCCGCTGCCCGAAACAGTCGGCAGGCGGCCATCCCACTTTTCAATCTTCTCATACTCGATCAGGATATCCGTAACGCTTTGCGCCAGCTTGCGGTTCGCTTCTGCCTGCGCCTCGGCAAGTGAACGGACAGAATCGGCCTCTGCCTTGGATGCAACAAGCTTCTGCTTCGCATCGGCTTCTGCCGCGATCAACTGCTCCTTTGCCTTTGCTTCGGCTGCGCTGACGGCGGTTTCATTTTGAATCTGCTGCTTCTCAAACACCATCTGCGCAATTTGTTTTTCTGCAATCGCCTGATTATACGATTCCTCAAAATCCATATCATCGATATTCACAGCAACAATGCTGATGACCGGATTCCCACCGTATTTCTGGTCGATCGCCGTTTGCAGCTGCTGCCGCGCAATCGGTTCGATTTTGGCTCGATTTGTTACCTCGTCGGAGGGCAATGACACCATTGCCGCCTTGATTGCCGACGAAAGCAGCGTTTGCGGCAAAGCGTTTTGTTTGTAGTCGGACACATTCGCATAGATCCATGCGGAGTAGTCCGGGTTGATCCGGTATGTAACCGTCACGCCCGCGGCATAAACGACTGTGCGCTCTGAACTCTCGCCCCAAATTTGATCCGTATAGGATACTTCCTGCTGCTTGTTGTTGACGCGCTTGATGCTCTGCACATATGGGATCTTTACAATAAACCCATTGGAAACTGCCACTGTATCGATCTGTCCAAAAGTCGTTCTCACACCGGTGTAACCGGATGGAATAATTGCGAAGCTGCAAAGCAGCGTAATCAGCATAAACAGCGCAGCCGCAATCGTCAGGATCAACCTCTTTACGCGCAGCTTCTTTCTGCGGTAGGGTGTTCCGTCGTTTAATATCTCATAGAAAAAACTCATGATTTTTCTTCCTTTCGTTATTTTTCCTTATCCGCGTCAGTAGCGATTCAGGTCGTGACTGCTTTCAGCTTGACCTGAATCGTGATCTCGTCGGATCGCAGAATGACATGGTCGATCTTCGCTTCGAGCACGCCCGGCATCGCCGTTTCCGGTATTTCGTATAAGCAGCGGAAGCGTCCAATGACCTTTCTGTCCGTTTTTACGATCACAGGAACCTCGTCACTGAGGATGCCGATCTGATTTGCAAAATCCAGAACCGTAATTTTTCTCATACGCTGTTTCCTTTCATTTTTGTATTGGCCGCGCCATCAGCGGAGAAAACGCCACCGGCACGAACTGCTTCATATCCCGATAGTAATATCGCCGCTTTTCTGCGTCGTACAGCTCCAGTACATCAGACGGCGCAATGCAGCGCCCCGGATAGTCTGCGGGCAGCTTGCCGTTATAGTGGTCAAATACACGCTCCAGCACAGCCAGATCCGGTTCATCTTTCGGGCAATAGAGCGTTTCATCATGCACCAGCCGGTACTCGCTCGCGGGCGGCTGATGAAAGCCTGCCTTGTGGAGCGCGTCGATCCCGGAGAATGCAAACGGTTTCGTTTTCTCCGTGTCCGTAAATTCCAGCTGATAAATGCGGCAGCCGATCTGCTTACGCTGCGCGTTCAGAAGCTCTGCCAGCCGTGCGTTGCCGCCGGGCTGCAAAAAAGCGTGATATTCTTCATCCGGCAAGCGAGGTATGCCTGCAAAGACACGCCATCTGGCTGTGCTTTGTGCCACCGTTCCACGCAAGCGTCTATCTGGGCAATTTCACACGCACCATACAGATACTGCTCCCGGAACGTCATGGTCTTTGGTTCCTTCGCAGCATTCTTCCGGAGCGCAAGCTGCCAGTCGTCAAGCCCTTTATAATTAGGGTTCCATGTCAGTCGGCGGCATTGCAGGCCGTGTTTTCGTGCCATCAGATAGATCTTGGACGCGCCTTTCTCAACGTGAACATTCCGATACTTGTCCATGTCCTGCGCTTCGATGATCTCCTCCGTGCCGTTCTTTTTGAGGAACGCAAACAGCTCGTCCAGCTTGGACACGTTGTTTGCTCCTGCAGTTGCTGCAAAGGTGCGGTGCATCAGCGCATGGCAGATGTCAGCCTTGAGTAACCCTTCCGTCACATAGACCACTCTGGAACACGGATCGCCGACAAAGTGAATGGGGCTTTCCGAGGATGTCCCCATCGGTTTGCTGCTCGACGACAGCCAGAGGTACTTCGTGCCCTCCTTATCGGCGGGCGCGTTTTCCTCCCGGATAGGGGTATCCAGCCGGATCTGCGCGCCGCAGATCAATCCGTCCGCGCTTCTGGCCGGGATCAAGATCCCGGCCGTGCGCGTTCCGAACCGAACCGTCCATCTGCCGTCCTCTGCCATATAAAAGCCAGGGACTCCCTGCAGGGTACACCCCTGCTTCAAAAGCCGCGCCGTCAGACTCTTGCAGAGATAAGGCGGCGGGGTGCTTTTGAAGCCGAACCGTTCGATCTGGTCGTCCGTCAGTCCACGCACCTCACGCAGATGCGCACGGTGCTTCGGCGTCAGCGACAGCATGGAAAACAGCATCGAAAGCGTCTGATGGATTGCCTGCCGGGGTGCTCTGACCGACTGCACGATTTCTTGCGGCTGCCGGTTCTGGTAGCTCTGATACTCTGGCGCGTAATCTCCGGTTTGAAGCGCTTCGCAGATCTCCCGGTAGGCGTCCGCGTTGCTGATCCCGTAGACCTTTGCATAGAGCGCCAGCATCCCACCGGACTCCTGACAGTAATTACAGTGCCATACGTCCCGTGACGTTTTCAGATAGAGCTTGCCGCGATGATCGCCGCAAAGCGGGCAGTCCACATACAGAAAATCTGGGCCGCGCCTGCGGATATTGAGCCGCAGCAGCGATGCAATATCTGTAATGTGGAACGGAAACTGCGAAGAACCGGCTCTGATAACGGCCACACCCTTTCATCCAAACTTGACGCTTCATCCGGCTTTCTGCTGCAGATTGTCCAGCAGAACGGACGCTGCGGCTTTGAGAATATTGTCCGCCTGATCGCAGCCATAGAGGTACCACTTGAGGCTCGCCGGGCGGCGCTGCGCGACCTGTTCGAGCGTCCAGCCGCGGCAGGTGCCGATCTGCACCACAACGGCCTTGGCTTCGTCCACCGTCATACGCTGCGTGATCTCGCTGACATCCATATCTGCCGTATAGGACGCGGCTTGCGGCTGTTCTGCAAATTCCTCCGCTACTTCTTCCTGCTGAGGCGGCACGACATGAAGGTCAGGCGTTTCTTCCACGACAGGCGCCGTTGTTTCCTCGACGGGCTGTTCAGCGGGTACAGAATCCGTATCCATCGTCTGCTGTGTTTCTGCGGCAGTTTCCTCCGCAATGGGCGCTTTGATTTCCTCGGCAGCTGCTTCTGCGGCTTCTGCCTGAACCGGCATTTCCGAGCCGAACAGCTCGCCGCCGTAGTCGCGGCTCACGTCGCAGAATTGGATGCCGAAACCGGCGTTTTCCAGCGCCATGTTGAGCGCGTCCTCCTGCGCAGCGCGAAGAAATTCCCCGCCGGGGACATTCTCCCTGCGCTGCTCCGAGGTAAAGCTGGCGGCAGGAACCGGATCGTCCTTGCTGAAATAGACCTGCGCCTCGATAATTGCCAGCTGGTCGCTGATGCGCAGCGGCTTTAAGAGCATTCTTCCGTTCGGGCAAGCCAGACGGAACCAGAGCCGCTTATAGCGAAGATCCAGTTTCCAGACCGGGTGCCCGGTTTTGACGGAGATCGTCTTGCGCAGGAGCTTCATCGGGTCAAAGCCCGGCACCTTGCGCAGCTGCTGCACGGCGGCGTTGTTCATCACGGTGGATTTGTTGTCATTCATTTCTTAGAACTCCTTCCATAAATAAAATAAGAGATGACTGCGCAAATTCTGCACATCCATCTCAACTTAACCGGCTTTTTCAATTTCTGCTCTGTCGCGCCCTGCGGCAGAGCCTTTTGTCTGAATACCTGATTGTATTTTAAGATCCGTTCGGCGAGGCAGGTGTTCCGTTTGACCTTTCTGCCGGAGTGGATCGCCAGAAACAGTGCGCGCTTCTGACCAACCAGAATGACACGCTTCTTTGCGCGTGTCACGGCAGTATAGATCAGATTCTTCGTCAGCAAAATGCGGTGCGCCATTAAAATGGGGATAATGACCGTTTCGTACTCCGAACCCATGGATTTGTGGATCGTAATGGCATACGCCAGTTCCAGATCGCCGAGTTGCGTTTTGGAATACTCCACGATGCGCCCATCATAATCCACGCACAGCTTGTCGTGGAGGATCTTGCAGATGCTCCCGATGTCACCGTTGAACACACCCTTGAATTTCTGCTTACACGCGGAATCATAACCTTCCAGATTGTAATTATTCTTGGTCTGCATCACACGGTCGTGCAGACGAAAAATACGTTCTCCGAACGCAAACTCCGGAATCTTTTCCATATGCGGATTGACCGTCTCGCGGATCAGCGCATTCAGGCCGTTGGAGGACGCTTCTCCATCCGTCCGGTAGGGCGAGATGATCTGAAGCTGTCCGATAGACGTATCCTGCAATTCCCGCAGATAGAGCTCCTGGATCTGCGCCGCGGCTTCCTCCTGATTTTCTGCCTTGACGAACTGAAAATCTGGACCATAGAACAGGCTGCTGTTTTCCTCGTTGATGAATTTGGCATTGTAGGCGATCAGGCTGTCCTTGGATTGCCGGAAGATCTCATCGAGAACCGTCACCGGCACGATACCGCTTCCAATCAGCTCCGCGAACACGTTGCCCGCACCGACGCTCTCCAGCTGATCGACGTCGCCCAACAGCAGGAGTTTCGTGCCCTTCTGTAAGCGCGTAAACAGCTGATGCGCCAGCCACATATCCACCATGGAGGCCTCATCCACGATCAGAAAGTCAACTTGCAGCGGCTTATCCTGCTTGTCCTTGCTGCAAAAATCGCCCTGCAAGCCAAGCAGACTGTGCAGCGTCAGCGCCTCCAGCATACCGGTACTCTGTGCCATGCGTCGGCTGGCCTTGCCGGTCGGTGCGGCGAGGACGATGCGGTTTTTGGGGTGCAAAATCCGGTAGACCTCGATGATAGCTTTCAGAACTGTCGTCTTGCCAGTGCCAGGGCCGCCGGTGATAATGGAGAGATTCCGCTCCATCGTCACCTCAACGCCGCGGCTCTGCCGCTTTGTTAAGTGCAGACCCAGCTTCTGCTTGACCTGTTCCAGCGGAAGCGTCACATCAATTTTTGCCGTGTGTTCCATGAGCATGGCTGCCGCCTTTGCCGCAGTCTCAACCTCCTGCATGAAAATATGCGGAAGGTACAATCGGCCGCCATCAGAAACGATCTCGTTGTCTTCTGCCATCTGCTGCAATTTCTGCTCTACCTCCGCACGCCTGACCTGCATTTGGGGAAGCGGGATCGGCTCGTTGAGAAATTGCATGGATTCTGTGATCAAGGCATTGACCTCCAGATACAGATGCCCGTGCTGCCGCGCGTTTTCCAGCGCACAGATCATCGCGCCATGGATACGAACCGGGTCGTGCGGGTCGCCGCCGGACTTGCGGATGATCGTATCGACACGCCGAAAACCAAAGCCGGATATTTCGCAGAGCCGGAACGGGCTTTTCCGCAGGATATCCGTGCAGGCGGGGCCGAAATGCTGATAGATCTTCATCGCCGTCACTGGCGTGACCTGAAACGGTGTCAGCAGCTCCATAATATCCCGCATCGCGCGGCTTTCTGCGTAGCACGTCTTGATCTCCTCCAGCTTCTGCTCCGTGATGCCGCGGATCTCCAGCAGCTTCTCCGGGTGATACTCCAGCACGTCGAGCGTATCTGTGCCGAACCGCCGGACAATACTTCTGGCCGTGCTTTCTCCAATCCCCTTGAGCAGGCCCGATGAAAGATAGCTCAGAAGTCCTTCCGTTGTCGGTGGCACAAGCTCGTGCCAGTGCTCTACATGGAGCTGCAGGCCGTACTTACCTCTTTCCAGTCTCCCTCGATCTCCAACTTGACGGAATCCGCCTGCGGCAGTCCATAGCCGACAGCAGTGAACCGAAGCATCCGGTCACGAAACGTGTATTGGGAACGGGCTTCTTCCGGTACGGAGGGATCATCCGTGCGCATCCGAAGAATGGTGTATTTGCTGGCTTCATTGAAGTAGATGAGCTTGTCATAGACTGCAATCATTCGTTTTTCACCTCACTATGCGGCGGCCTGCGCCGCGATTTTGATGCTGAACCGTCTGGACTCCGACGTTTCCACAAACTGTGCGTAAATCTCTGGGTAAACCTCCCGCAAGCGAACCAGATTATCCTTGGAGATGCCCTGCCTGAGAATGGGATTGTAGGAGATAACGTAGCTTTGTTCACCGTCCGCGCAGGTCGCGCAGTCTTTACCATCCAGTTCGCTGACAAGCAAGCCTTTGAGCTGCTGCATCTGCGTATCCAGCTGTGTGACCTGTTTTGCAAGCGCGTTTTTCTCCTCCTGAAGCTGCAAATACTGGTGGATCTGCGTGACCTGCGGTGCGCCGAACGCTGCCGGCGGCAAGTCTTTTCGGTCAATGCCTTTCCATCTCTGCAAACTCTGCAAAATGAGGTCGCCGCTTTCCGTATAGTCCGGCGGGCATTGCTTCTGGACATTGTCATTCCAGAACGTATCCTCCAGCGCGATCAGCTCCGACTCATAGGCATAGTCCCGGTCCAAATGCCGGATGATGACCTCATCCTCATTGTTTCCATACAGGCAGCAGAAGTAGACCCTGTCCAGATTCATGACCGACATATAATGCCGACCCTGAGATTCGTAGTACACCGGAACGATCTCCTCGCCGTTGTACCACCAGTTTTCTCTGGCATTATAATTTGTCGTTTTGATCTCCAAAATGGCATTGCTGCCGTCCGGAAGCTCCACAAGGTAGTCCAGATCCGCCAGCATCCACGGATACAGCGGGTGCTGGAACATGACCTTCCGCTGAAAGATATGCAGCCCGGTTTTCTTCGCAAAAATCCGCGCAACCAGATCCTCTAGCAGATGTCCTATCTCCAGCGCGACCCAGTTTTCATCCATGTCCGCCTTTACAACATTCAGCTTGTCATAGTACAGATCCCGTGCTGTCCGCCAGGGCGAAATGCCGAGGATCGCCGCAGCGTCGCTGCCGCCGATGCCCCGCCGTCGGTAGGACAGCCATTCTTCGTTGCTCAGATCACTCGTGTCTACCAACTCCTGCGGCTCATACATCAAGCGCAGCACCATTCTTTTCTCCTTTCTTCCACACCCGCAGCCGTACCACACGCTTCCGCTCGTGAACCGCTTTGCGATGATACGCCGCAGACTGCCGCTGCCGTCCTCCGGGTCGCCATTTCTTTCTTGTTTTCATTTGGTTACCGCCTTTCGTAAAAATATATCCTCAAAGCCTTTCGGCATTTGGGCAAAAAATAGCGGGAATACCCTGCGGCGCAGCTTCTTCTGCGTCGCGGTCATTCCCGCAATCTGTGGGCGTTGCACCCAAAAAAGAAATCCGGCAGAAACCTGTCCTGCGGACATGGAAATTCTACCGGAAATCGTAAAAACCTGACAATGCGTGTGCAAGTCGGAATACTTCGAACGCTGCGGCTTTCATGCCACAAGCGGTATGCACAAATCTCAATTACAAGCCAACTTTACCACAAGATATTGTGGTTGTCAAGGAAAGGGCAGCTTACGGCCACTCGGATGTCAGTTCATCCCGGAGATATTCATACTCCGGAAGCTGCCCAAAATACGGCTGCCAACGGCGCACGATCTCAGCGCGCTCCAACGGGTCTGCTGTTTCTATGGAATGTTCGTTTTCTGCAGCAGGAGTACATCCAGCGCAATGTCCTCCAGCATGAGTTC
>ENA-OQCO01000307-OQCO01000307.1-human-gut-metagenome-genome-assembly--contig:-NODE-307-length-28499-cov-3.705308_pt1 | contig 28499 bp, 34 predicted proteins | sample MGYA00242500_ERZ504582 | MGnify/ENA primary metagenome ERZ504582 (study PRJEB26092, sample SAMD00036346) | human gut metagenome | host: Homo sapiens | study: EMG produced TPA metagenomics assembly of... | reverse complement strand
TTTTTGATTCATTGTATTGCTGCCCATGTCCTTTCCTTACTCAATTTAAGGTATTGAGCGATGTTAAAAACGGTTAATGCTGACATTGTTTAATGCTGCAGCGTCACGCACCGCTGTTTGATACAGTGATGCGCGCAGGCTTATCTTCCGTGCAGGTTTTCTGTGCGGTATCGGAAGTGCTGCCGAAATGCTCCGTGCTTCTTGAGTATCCGCGAACTATCGCATAACATGCACTGCTGCAAACTATGATATGTTCCTGCATGTCGATTCCGACTTCGTTGAGCAGAAGCCTGAGGCGCCGCGTATTTTCAATATCAAGCGCGGAGGGCTTCGGATCGCCGGACGGATGATTGTGCGCAATGATTAGTGCATTCGATTTTTGTGCGAGTGCGATCTCAACAATTCGCCTTAACGAAAACGGCGTTTCGGAGCTGTTTCCCCGTCCCACAATTTCGCTGTAAGTTACGGCGGATTTTGCGTTGAGACAAACCGCAAGGCAAACCTCCTCGCGTTCTTCCGCAATCAATGCACTGCAAAAATCCATTGCATCATCGGTATTTTTCAATTGTTTCCCGGCTGCGTCGGCAATTTTTGCGCGAAAATTGATATCACCGACCAATTTAATCAAAATGGCCGTGCTTTGCGAAACCCCTTCTTCCGCAAGTTCGGAAAAGCTTGCTTCAAGCACTCCGCGGAGTGAACCGAAGCGGTTGACCAGACGATGTGCAAGCGGATTTACATCCCGCCGGGGAATGGCATAAAACAGCAGAAGTTCAAGCAGCTGATGATCCCTGAGAGCATCGCTTCCGTTGCTTTTGATATAGCTTTCACGCAGTCGCTTTCGGTGTCCCTCGTGAATATTGCTGCATGTTTTATCGCTCAAAACTGTTTCTCCGTATGCGCTGTCAAATTGTTTACTTTATGCTGCCGAAAGCGCGGCGGTTAATCCTGCTGCGCAGCAAGTCGAACGTATTCGCGCGCCAGAAGGCGCACACGTTCGTAATCTTCACTTTTTATTGCAGCTGCATTAAAATCCCCGTGCTGATGCCGTATGCGCACGCACCCGCCTTTTTAAAGAGCAAAAGGTTTTCGGGTGTAACTCCGCCGACAGCCGCAACAGGAATATGCCTGAGAGGTGCTTTGATCGCTTTGAAGTATTCCACTCCGAGTGCACCGGCGGGGAACAGCTTCACAATATCCGCGCCTGCCGCATGAGCTGCCGTGATTTCCGTCGGCGTCATTGCGCCCGGAATCGAAATCAGCCCGCGTCGCTTTGTTTCCTTGATTATATAGCAGTCACTGTTCGGCGAAACAATATATTTCGCTCCCGCCTGTGCTGCAATGCTGAGCTGTTCAAGCGTCAGCACCGTGCCTGCGCCGACAGCCAGTACAGTGCCGAATCTGCGAACAAGTTTATCCAATGCTTCGCCCGCAATTTCGGGTGCAAGATTTTGCTCAAACGTAATTTCAACGGCTTTGATTCCGCCGCGTGCAGCCGCATCAACGGCGCGAAGCAGAGTGTCGCCGTAATTGCCGCGGGATATTGCAATGATGCCGTTTTCAAGTATTTTTTCAAGCGTATTGTGTGATTCGATTTTTGCCATTGCTGCAACCTCTTTTATCATATGGGCAGATACGCCCGAATTTAACAAAAAGTTATTTATAACGGAACGTGATTGAAACGGTGTCACACAAGCCCGGCATATCCGTTTTGACGCAAGCCTTCGTAAACGACGATTGCCACGGAGTTTGAAAGGTTGAGTGAACGCAGACCTTTTCGCATGGGAATGCGAATTGCATCCGAGCTGCGCCTTGAGAGCAGTTCCTGTCCGAGTCCCGCCGTTTCCTTTCCGAAAACAAGAAAATCGCCGGGCAGGAATTGCGCTTCGGCAAAGCTTGCTTCCGCATGGGTGGAAAGCAGATGGAACCGTGCATCGGGATGAGCCGCTTCAAGTTCTTCAAAGCTGTCATAATAGTAAATCTCAAGCTCGTTCCAGTAGTCCAAACCGGCGCGCTTCAAATACCTGTCATCAACGGAAAAACCGAGGGGACGAACAAGGTGCAGCCTGCATCCGGTAACGGCACAGGTTCGGGATATATTGCCGGTGTTTTGCGGTATTTCCGGCTGAACCAAAACAATGTTAAACATACTCGTTAATCAGGCGATTTGTGTAAATCCCTGCAAAACATAGCGAAACTTTTTGAAAAGGAGCCGAGAAAAAAACGAGCAAGCATTTTTGGCGGGAACCTCCTTTAGGCGGTGTTTCGTTGATTTAATTAAAACCTTCTCGGTCGGTGCGGTCGCTCCCGCGCGGCACCGAAGATGCGGAACGGGAGCGGCGGCCGATGCGGGAAACGGTCCGAATAAGCAAATACGGAACGCTTCCCTAAAACAGTCCGAAATAAGCGGAATCGGCTTAAAATCGGCAGAAAAGGAAAACAGTTATGACCTCAGAACCGCATCAAGACGGAATTTGAGAGCCTTCAAAATGGTATTCACTGCACGGTTGATGTCTTCATCAGTAAGCGTGCGTTCATCGGAACGGAGTTCGAAGCTGAATGCCATGCTCTTCTTGCCTTCGGGGATGCCCTTGTCGCCCGCTTCTTTGGGATAGTAGACATCGAATACCTTTGCGTTTTCAACAATAACCTGTGTCTTGGCTGTGTTGATGATGTCAATGACAGTCTGTGCTTCAATGTTCCTGTCAACAACAACCGCAATATCACGCGGCACGATCGGGAATTTGGGCAAAGGTCTGTATTTGCGTGAATTGTTTGTGTGCGCCGCAAGCTTGTTGAAATCGATTTCGGCAAGGTATGCGTTGCAGCTCAGGCCGAAATTCTTTTCAACGCGGGGGTGAGTGCAGCCCATTTCACCGATGACTTCGCCGTCAATTGAAACAACGGCTTTCTGGCCGGGGTGCAGATACGCTCCGCCTCCGCGCTCAAACCTTGCGTTCTCAATGCCGAGTATTTCAAACAGCTTTTCAATTATACCTTTAAGCGTGAAAAAGTTTTCGGCATTGCGGACATTTCCTGCACCGCCGTATGCGATAATGCCGAGCATCTTGCGTTCCTCGGGCAGATCGGGGTTGTTGAAGTGAACATTGCCGATTTCGAAGAACCTGCCGTGGCCGCTCTTTTTGTTGCAGTTTGTGCGCATCGTGCGGAGCAGGCCGCCGATGAGCGTTGTGCGCATAAGGCTTTGATCCTCTCCGAAGGGGTTTTGCAGGCGAACGGTGTTGCGCTTTTCGTCATTCTCCGGAATAAGCAGCAGATCATATCCTGCGGAGATGTGAAATTGTAATTATAAAGCTCCATGAAGCCCATTGCAGCCATTGTATCCTTCACCCTGTCTTCAATTATGACGGAGCGGGAAAGCCTGCCTTGGAAGGAATCGCCGTGCATAAGCGTAGGCTCAATGTTATCGTAGCCGTAAAGCCGCCCGATTTCTTCCGCAATATCCCAGTCGGTTTCGATTCCGTCTTCAATATCCGTGCGGAAGTGAGGAACCTTGATACGCAGCTTGTTTTCACAAACCTCAGCGGGAATGCTGATGGTCGAAAGCAGCTCCGCCATGGATTCTCCGCTGAGTTTCGTGTTAAGAATACGGTTGATATGACAAACATCCGCATTCACGACTTTTTCGGAAATATCCGCATTGCAAACGTCGATCATGCTGCCGATGACCCTGCCGGCTCCGAGAATGTCAACAAGCTCAATCGCACGGTTGACCGCAAGTTCCGCATTCACGGCTTCAACGCCCTTTGTGAACCTTGCGGAGGAGTCGGTTGAATGATGCAGCTTCTGCGTTGTGCGGCGAATGTTTGCTGCGTTGAACACCGCACTTTCGAACAGCGTGACCTTTGTATTTTCGGTGATTTCGGAATTCAGTCCGCCCATGACGCCTGCGATGCCGACGCCTTATGCGGGTCGGCAATGAGCAGCATATCCGGTGTTACGGCGCGTTCTTTGCCGTCAAGCGTAGTTACAACCTCGCCCTCAACTGCATTGCGAACAACAATATGCGCATCTTCAATGCAGGCAAGGTCGAATGCATGCATCGGATGACCGTATTCAAGCAGAACGTAATTTGTAATATCAACAATGTTGTTGATCGGACGGATCCCCGAAAGTTTCAGACGCAGCTGCATCCATTTCGGTGAGGGCTCGATTTTCAAATCGGTCACAACCCTTGCGCAATAGCGCGGGCAAAGGTTGGGATTGAGCACGGTGACCTTTGCATAATCCGCCGCACTGCCGCTGCCGGCAACGGGTTTGATGACAGGTTCGTGGAATTTCTGACCGAGAGCACTCGCAGCCTCGCGGCAGAGGCCGATAATGCTTTGACAATCGGGGCGGTTGGGCGTGAGTTCAATATCGAAAATGACATCGTCAAGCCCGAGTGCTTCCTGAATGCGCATACCGTTTGTGTATTTTGTGCCGTCGTTCAGAATCAGAACGCTGTCCGCACCCGCGCCCTCGTATTCAACATCGTTGATGCCGAGTTCCGCACCGCCGCAGAACATTCCGCTGCTCAGCACACCGCGCATCTTTGTGGGCTTTATTTCCATGCCGTCCGCAAGAATCGCACCGTCCAGCGCAACGGGAACCTGACAGCCTTCGTACACATTAGCCGCATTGGTAACGATAACAAGTTCGTTTTCCGCGCCGATATCGATATTGCAAACGCGCAGCCTTTCCGCATTCGGGTGCTGCTCAATATGCGTTATTGTGCAGACAACAACATTGCTGACCTTCATTTCGGGAATGATATCCGCAACCTCGAATCCGCGCAGGAGCATTTTTGAAGCAAACTCTTTGTGTGTTACGTTATAGTCAACATAATCTTTCAGCCATTTAAGCGGTAGTTTCATTATTTTGCCCTCCTTAATTACAGCTGCCTGAGGAAACGCGCATCGCCTTCGTAAAGCAGGCGAATGTCGCTGATGCCGTATTTCAGGCACGCAACGCGGTCAACTCCGACGCCGAATGCAAGCGCGGACCATTCGTTGGGATCGAGTCCGCAGTTTTGAAGTTCATGCGGGTTTGTGATGCCGCAGCCCATAATCTCCATCCAGCCCGTGCCCTTGCAGGAGCTGCATCCTTTTCCGCCGCAGATCGTGCAGGAAATATCAACCTCGGCAGAAGGCTCCGTGAACGGGAAATAACTCGGGCGGAGGCGTGAGCGGACGTTCTCGCCGAAAACGGCCTTAACAAAAGTGTCGATAGTGCCTTTCAAATCGGCAAATGTCAGGTTTTTGTCAACAACAAGCCCTTCAATCTGCATGAAAACAGGGCTGTGGCTTGCATCGGGCTCGTCAACGCGGAAAACTCTTCCCGGAATAACAAGGCGGAACGGGGGGCTCAAGCGTCATAAGCGCGCGCGCTTCGCAGGGGGATGTGTGCGTGCGCAGCAGAACCCTGTCGTTGATGTAGAAGGTATCCTGCATATCCCTTGCGGGGTGATCCGGCGGAAGGTTCAGCTTTGTGAAGTTAAAATCGTCATATTCGATTTCGGGCCCTTCAAAGGTTGTGAAGCCCAATCCAACAAGCGCATCGCGGATTTCGCGATATACCTTGGTAAGCGGGTTGAGCTTGCCGGACGGCAGCTCGATAACGCCCGGAAGGGTAACGTCAACGGTTTCGTCTTCAATGCGCTTTTGCTCTGCAAATGCATCAAGCATTGCTTTTCGTGCTTCAAGTGCTTCGGCAATGGACTGTTTAACCTCATTGGCCGCTTTGCCGAGCTGCGCGCGCCTTTCGGCAGAGAGTTTGCCCATTGTGCGCAGAATAGCCGTCAATGCGCCGTTTCTGCCCAAAACGGAGGTGTTCAGTTCGGACAGCTCTTCTTCGCTTTTGATGTTCTCAAGCCGCTTAAGCGCGTCCTCACGGATTTTTGCAAGTTCGTCAAGCATTTTGTTTTTCTCCTTTATTTTTTCAAATCAAAGAAATTTGTTCCGCAAAATAAATCAAGCGCATCCGTCCCTGAGGGACGAGTGCGCTTTTCTCGTGGTACCACCCTGTTTCACAGCCCGAAACGTGCCGAATGCATCCGCGAAATTGCGTTCACAAACAGCAACAGTCCAAGGCTGCCTCAAAAAGACTTTATCGGGTCTGACGCGGCAGCGACTACACATTTGCCCCGATCCAAACCCGCTTTTGTCCGTGAATGAACCCGAAGAGTACCGACGGACATAGCACAAATCTCAGATTTGGAAAGCAAAACTTCACCGCTGCGGCTCCGGAGCGAACTTTATGAGCTTTAATTGCGGCTCGCTCCCAGCAAATGCGAACCTCTCTTGGGCAACCGCCGCTCTTTTCTCCATCAAAGCCAAATTTAATTTGATGAGAATTCTAACACTTATTTTTTGCAATGTCAACCCAAATTAACAATATAAAATGCAAATACAAGCAGGCAAAGAAAATATATATAACTTTTTTAAAAATAATGCTTGACAACCGCTTCCGTGCGTGGTATCATAGCTCTTGCATTGTGGAGCGAGAGTTCCAAAGGCAATGACCATCGCGGGGTGGAGCAGTCGGTAGCTCGTCGGGCTCATAATCCGAAGGTCGGGGGTTCAAGTCCCTCCCCCGCAACCATTTCAATTGCGGTCGTGCATCAGCCCCTCCGCACGAATACGGCGGCATAGCTCAGCTGGCTAGAGCATTCGGTTCATACCCGGAGTGTCATCTGTTCGAATCAGATTGCCGCTACCAAACAAAGGAAGCATTCGTTCGATTGCTTCCTTTTGTTTTGCAAAATGAATTCCGTTGCTCTTTCAGCAAAAAAATGCAAAGGGTGAAAAATGAACGAAAGAAAAAGCAGCAGCGCAAAGAGAATGAATAAGGTATGCATTCTGTCAGCGATTGAACAGTTTGTAAAGAAAAATACCGTAATGGTTATTGCGCTTTCGGCTGCGGTCATAACCATGTTTTTTGTGCCTCCGGATAAGCTTTATTCGGGGTATTTCGATTTCAAAACTCTGACATGCCTGTTCTGCGTGCTTGCGGTTGTGTGTGCGCTGAAGAACATTAACTTTTTTTACATGCTGGCACGCAAAATAGTTCGGCTTTTTAAAAACGCCCGCATGAGCGTGCTTGCCCTTGTGTACATAACTTTTATCGGTTCCATGCTGATAGCAAACGACATGGCTCTGCTGACGTTTTTGCCGCTGGGATTTTTTGTGCTCACAACAACGCACAAAGAAAATACATGGCATTCACTTTCATAATGCAGAATATAGCCGCAAACCTCGGCGGAATGCTGACTCCGTTCGGAAATCCGCAGAACCTGTATCTTTACACAAAGTTTGAAATCCCGAACCTTGAGTTTATGCGTATCATGGCACCGCCTTTCGTTTTTTCGGTCGCTCTTATCACGTTTTGCTGTCTGATATTTGTAAAGCCGGAACCGCTGGAGCTGAGCGATGAAAAGTTTCGGCTTCCGCCGGTGCGTCTTGCGGTTTACCTTGCGCTTTTTGCGTTGGCAATTGCGATAGTTTTCAGAGGAATTCCGTATTGGATAGGCTTGGTTATAATACCGGCTGTTTTGCTTGCGGCGGACCGAAAGGCACTGCTCGCAGTTGATTGGCCGCTGCTGCTGACATTTGTATTCTTCTTTATTTTTGCGGGAAATATGAGCAGAATAGGCATCGTTCGGCAGTTTCTGTCGGGGCTTTTGGAGCGGAACACGCTTGTGTTCAGTGTTCTTTCGTGCCAGTTCATAAGCAATGTTCCGTCCGCAATTCTGCTTTCACAGTTCACGGAAAACTATGCGGATCTGCTTGTCGGAGTAAATATCGGCGGCGTCGGCACACTCATCGCATCGCTTGCAAGCCTCATCACTTTCCGTGAATATGTAAAGCATAATCCCGGAAAATCAGGAGCATATGTAAAAGAGTTTTCCCTGTTTAATTTTTCCTTTCTCATATTGCTGACGGGGTTCATGCTTCTGCTTAAAACCGCCGCGCAGCACGGCTCTTAAAAAAGTCGCTTAAATGTCACAAAAACAAACAGCCCCTTCCGATGTCGATGCATTCGGAAGGGCTGTTTATGCATACTTTGCGTACTGTACAGTTGATTGGAACAATACGGTGAATGTCTGGATACTCACCCCGCACCGTTTCGCCGCAAACTCACGGCCGCGGGCGGATTCCGTCGCCTATTTGCGATGAAACGATCGCATGAAGGTCTATGATGAACCAATCTCCGATAATTATTTTGCTCTTTTCAACAAAGCCGGAACGGTGTCCGATTCGAACATAGTACCAGTCCCCGATTTCAAACCAAACGCGGATCTGTGCACCGGCATTGAGTGACACGATTTCGGCTGCATATTGAGAAGGGGAGGTACGAAGGGCGGCCGCTTCGGTTGTTTTTGCCTCGCAGACTCTTTGCTGCGCAGCAATGGGCGACGGGAAAAGCTTAACATCGATATAATCGCCGCGAACATGGCCGAGTTTGCCGTCTGCAATGCAGCAAATCCAACCGTTAACGGCATTGATAACGTCAACATGCGTGCCCGTGTTGAACTTGCCCAAACTTGTGAATGATGCGGAGGGACCGGAACGAAGGTTGACATTGGTCGTGTTGAACTCGCCGTATGCTTTGATATTAAGGCTGTATGCAAAAGGACGCTCGGGATTCAGCTCGCAAACATCGGTAAGCTTCATTTTCCCATAGTAAAATTTAAGCACCTGCTGATACGTCTGACCCTCACGCGCCCGCGCCTGAGCACCGTATTGCGACATTCCGAGGCCGTGCCCGTAGCGGCAGAAATAGATGTTGTAACCGGTGCTCGTCGGTTCTCCCCAGTACATCTTATAATTTTTTGTAAAAACACCTTCAGCTTTCAACCTGTCGGCTGAAAACCCGAAGGAAACTTCCTGCTCGCCGCTGCCGGTGCCAACAAGAATACGCACATCAACATTCGCCATGTTGCGTTCGCAGTTTTCGAATTTCGGTGTGTTCACATCCGTTTCAAGAATTGAAATGAGCCGAACGGAAGAACCGACAATTTTTTTCGCCTCCCTGCAAAGGAGGGCGTTAAATGCTTCGTTGTCGGATATTTCTCCGTATGTAATTTCAAGATTCTGCCTGCAGGCAGGATTGGCTTCATAAAAGTCAATGTCATCAAGACGGATTTCATACAGCGGGTCAAGCGAATCATATCCGAAAAGGTGTGACGGCAAAGCGGTCTCTCCGCCGTTTGTTGCGCCGTAAAACGCAAGCGGGATTTCGTTATCGACAGACAGAATGACGCCCGTTGTTTCAACGCAGGCACGCATACATTTTTCGTAGCCGGGTTTATAGCCGCGATAACCCTGATAGTTAAACGAATCGGTTATATCATAATCATCACCGGGCATGGTAAAGCCGAATGCATAGGTTCTTGAGGCGACCGCCTGGCATTTGAGTGATTCGATGGGGCAGGACTCGCTCATTTCGTAAGGCACGATGCCATAGAGATAATGCGCCGTCGGAATATTGTTGATGACTCGGAGCGTTCCGTCATCATTGATGCGGAAAACAAGGTTGCCCAAGTATTTCCTTTCGTTTGCGTTTCCGCTGCAAAAGAGCTGGAGCCAACCGGCGGATTCGTTGTAATTCACGCGCATGAGCGTTATTTCGGAACCCCGATAAACGGTCGAACCGCCCGAACTGAGCGTAATTTTACCGTCTTCAACGGTGACGGCAGCTGTGCGGGGGGAGCTTTCGCTGCCGACAACAGCACGCATATTTTCCGCAACATAATATGCGCCGCAAAGCTCAAGGCGAACACTTGCCGTTTCTCCGACGGACAGCTTGACATTTATAAACGAAAAATCAGAATTTACACTTCTTCGCACATCGCGCTTCAGTTTCGGAACACCGTCGGCAGTCATAGGAATGCCGTTGGCATCCATAGGAATGCCGTTGGCATCCATAGGAATGCCGTTGGCATCCATAGGAATGCCGTTGGCATCCATAGGAATGCCGCTCGAGAATGCTTGTTCATCGTTCGAACGGAGATTATCGGCTGCTCTGCCGGTTTGGGTTTTGGCAAAGTCCGCCGTAAAGCTCGCGGCTGTCGATGCTGCCGCAGGCAGTGCCGCGCCGAGTGCGATCGCGGCAAAAAGAAGCACGGAGATCGACGATGAAATAAACCTTTGCAGTCGTATTTTGTTGTTATTCATTAAAACTTATCCTCCTTTTTCGTTCAAGAATTGTGCGAACGGCCTCCGAAGCAAGAGCAAGCCCGAACGCTCCGGGAACAAAGGGTACGCTTGCGGGTGCGTTCAGCTTCATATCCGGATCCGGAACGGGAATGACGGGTGTTTTCGGCTCTTCAACGGAATAAACAACTTTGAGTTTTTTTATACCGCGCTTGCGCAATTCTCTGCGCATAACGCGGGAAAGCGGGTCGATGCTTGTTTCAAAGATATCCGCAATGCGAATTTTGTCCGGCTCAAGTCTGTTGCCCGCACCCATGCTGGAAAGAATCGGAATGCCGCATCGTGACGCTGCCTCAATGAGTGCGATCTTTGCCGTGACATTATCCACGGCGTCGATGATTATATCGGCGTCTGCGGGAATCAGCTCTTCCGCATTTTCACGCGTCACAAAACAGTCGAATGCTTCGGTGATGCAGTCCGAAACATCCGCAATATGAAGACTCATCGCTTCAACTTTTTTCATGCCTACGGTGGATTTTTTTGCACAAATCTGCCTGTTCAGATTGCTCGGCTTGACCTTGGCCGAGTCAAAAATTGCAATTCGGCCGAGGCCGCAGCGAACCAATGCATCAACGCAGTGCCCGCCGACTCCGCCGACTCCGAAAACCGCCGCCTTGGATTCGAGCAGGATGTTTTCTGCATCCTCACCAAGCAGCATTGCCGTTCTGTAAAAAGTTTCTCTCATTCCGAACCCGTATCTCCGAATACCTTTGTATCTCGACTGTTCAGCCGCTTTGGGTTTTTTAGGGCAAATGCACGAGCATTGCCCGCCTGTTAAGCAACATTATATCAAATCGGCACGAATACTGCAAGCTTTTGTCAATGCAGGCGTGTTTTGAAAAAAGCAGCTTTACCTGTCGCCTCGTTTTATGGTATCATTCTTTCAAAGGATTAAAATTTTGAACAGAAGGAAGGGAAAACATGGCGGCAAGAATAGTGCATCACGCGGCAGCGGAACGGTTATTGAAATGCGTTGAATTTAAAAACCCCGACAGATTTCGCTTCGGCATAATAATGCCCGACTCGGCAGGATGGTCTTCGGAAGAGAGCAAAAAGGCACATTTTTTGAAGTTAATTTGCAGCGGCACAAAAAAGACTTACGATTTAACAGCATTCCGCAGCAGATTCGGACGGAAGGTGATGACAGATGACCTTTATTTGGGCTATTACCTGCATCTTGTTCAGGACCTGCTTTTTCGCGGCTTTATTTACGGGAAATATAATTGGGATCCGCACACCGACGGCAACATAGACAGGCTTCACGATGATTATCGAAAAGCAAATACATACCTGTCAAAAAGACATGGTTTGACTTTCAATATTGTTTTGCCGGAGAATTTGAACGCAGAAGAGCTGAGTCATATTGCGGAATTTAAACCGCGGGAGTTCCTTGCGGAAATGTATTCGGATTATAAACAAAACTCCGGAGATTTAACGAAGGAGTCCCCCGCATTCTTTTTTACGGGCGAAATAGCGGATGAATTCATTGAAATTGCAGTTGACGGCTGTTTAAATGAGCTGAATGCTCTTCAAAAAGGCGTTTCCGCGATTAATGAAACTTTGCTTGCATTTGCATGGTAACATATCGAAAAATGATTATTTTAAAAATGTTGAATACATGCAGCGGCAAAGGCAGATGCTGAACAAAAAAGAACGGAGAAAAAACTGTGGAAGATACGGTGTTTGAAAAAATTTATAAAGTAGTTCGCAAAATTCCGCGAGGCAAAGTTGCAACCTACGGGCAGATCGCTGCTCTTGCGGGCAATCCGCGCTGGGCACGTGTTGTAGGCTATGCCCTGCATGTAAATCCGGACCCCTCCGAAATTCCATGCTATCGCGTTGTGAACAGGCAGGGCAAAGCTTCTGCCGCATTTGCTTTCGGCGGTGAAAACATGCAGATTCAGCTGCTTTCCGCAGACGGGGTTGAGTTTGTTGACGGGCATGTGAACATGGAAAAATATCTCTGGCGGCCGGACGGGGACGAAAAATAAACCGAAACCGAAGTCTGCATGCCCGTGAACCGAACGCAGCAGGTGTTCACGGCACACCTTATATTCATACCGTGCCTCCCTTCTGCATAAACCGTTAACGGGAAATCCAAAAACGGGCGCAAAACGCGAAAGGAAGGCAAACATGGAATACAGACGCAGACGAAAGAACACAAGGCGCAGGCGCGGGGGATATCAGGCATATTCCGCAGCCGGCGGACGCGGAGAGAGCGGGGGAGGCTTCGGGTTGCTGATACTCCTGCTGCTGATGGGCGGTATTATTTATGTTTTATTTGCAACTTCGGTCGGCTCATGGCTTACGGAAAACGTTTTCGGCAGAAAACACGGCGGGAATACGCTCGCAACCACCGAACCCGCGGCGGCAACCCCGGGCCTGAGCTTTTCAAACCCGCAAACGCAAAAAATGCATTTTTCGGGGCTGGACATGTATGCACTGCGGCTCGGCAGTTTTGAATCCGATGCCGAAGCAAGTGTACTCAGTGCCTCCGTGCGTGCACTCGGAGCGGCAGGCTGCATTATCGACAACGGGGACGGAAGCGTTTCGGTTTTTGCCTCGGCATACACAACGGAAGCGGGTGCCGAAAGCGTTCGAAAACGCCTTGTTGAACAGGGGTACAAGGCGGAAATCGTGCCCTTTGCATGCGAACCCGTCGAAATTGAGGTCACGGCAGAAGCGGAGCGCTTGGACGGAATTGCGGAAGCGGTCGGGTTTTCGTTCGGAATAATTAATGATTTAAACAACGAAGTGATAAATTACGACACAGCCGAACGCGGCATTGAATACGGAAAGGCCATCGGGAGCGAATTGCTTGAAAACATCCGAAGCCTTCGTTCCGCATTGAACGGTGTGCACGACGGCAGAGGTGTCATGGATGCGCTGGATGAGTACTATATGCAGCTCACCGCACTTGTAACAGCCTTCAATTCGGCAGAAACGCAAAATCGCGTTGAACTGAGCGGATTGCTGAAAAATTTGCAGATAGGCGCAATTAAAGCCTATACGAATATGCTCAATGCAGTTGCAGACATGTAAAAAAAAGAATAAAACACTCCCCCCGCGGTACGCTGCGGGGGGAGATTTAAATCGTTGATGTATACCTGCAATCGTGTATAATATAACTGAAGTTTTCCCTTGCGAAACCTGTGGATTTATAGTAAAATTCAAATATTTATTAGGGAAATGCGGTGCGGATCTGCTGCAAGCCCAAAAAGGCTTTGATTTGCAAGCTTTTTTTGAAAAATCGGCACTTTTGCTGCGCACAACCCGAAAACACGGAGGGCGTTCGGCATGAAACTTTTGGAGGAGCGCATTGCGCGCGAGGGAAAGGTTCTTCCCGGCAATGTTGTAAAGGTTGACGGATTTTTGAACCACCGCGTTGACGCTGCTTTTTTGGGCAAGCTGGCGGATGAATTCATTGCTCATTTTGACATAAACGGACTGACGGCGGTTATGACTGTCGAAGCGTCCGGCATTCCGCTTGCAACGGTTTGCGCCGAAAAGATGGGTGTGCCGATGATATTTGCAAAAAAAGCAAAGAGCGACAATATTGAAGGCGGACTTTTTAAAAGCGAAATCATGAGTTATACTTACAAAAAGAAAGTTACACTCATTGTTTCCGCAGAGTGGCTGCATCCGGGAGACAGAATCCTTATAATCGATGATTTTATGGCGCGCGGCGAAGCAATGCGCGGGCTTGTTGCGATCATTGAACAGGCCGGTGCGGAACTTGTCGGCATCGGTATTGCGGTTGAAAAAGGCTTCCAGGGCGGCGGCGATGCGCTGCGCGCAAGAGGTATTGATTTATATTCGCTTGCAATAATCGAAGAGGCAACGCCCGACGGAATCCGTTTCCGTGAGCAGTAAATTTGCGGAAACAACATCTTGTTTACAACAAAATGGTTTATATAAGGAATACTATATGGAGAGAATTGTAATCATCAATTTCGGAGCGCAGTATAACCAGCTCATTGCACGCAGAGTGCGTGAAGCAGGGGTTTACAGCGAGCTCCTGCCGCCGGATTCCCCGATCGAAAAAATCAAAGGCGACGGTCTGTGCGGTATTATTCTGTCCGGCGGGCCGGACAGTACATATCTTGAAGGCGCACGAACCTGCTCCGATGAGCTGTTCAACCTCGGCGTGCCCGTGCTTGGCATTTGCTACGGAATGCAGCTTATGTGCCAAAAACTTGGCGGCAAAGTCGGCCCCGCTCCGACGCGTGAATACGGCAAAACACCCATGCATTTCAAACGCAGCCCACTGTTTAAAGACATGCCCGATTCAATAACATGGATGAGCCATAACGACTCCTGCCTTGTTTGCCCTCCCGGTTTTGAAATTATTGCAAGCAGCGATAATTGTGAAATCTGCGCGTTCGCAAACGAAGAGCGCAGGCTGTACGGCGTTCAGTTCCATCCCGAGGTTAACCACACCGAATACTGCAAGCAGTTTTTCCATAATTTCGTGTATGAGATCTGCGGCTGCAAGGGCGGCTGGTCAATGGCAAACCTTGCAAATCAGCTCATTGAAGAAGTGCGCGCAAAGGTCGGAAACGGCAGAGTGGTTGCGGGCCTTTCGGGCGGCGTTGATTCTTCCGTTGCCGCAACCCTTGTGCATAAGGCGATCGGCGACAGGCTGACCTGCATATTCGTTGATCACGGCCTTCTTCGCTTGAACGAGGCGGAGGAAGTAATGGGCTTCTATCGCAACGAAATCGGCCTGAATGTTATCGAAGTCAATGCAAAAGATCGCTTCCTTTCAAAACTTGCAGGCGTTACGGAACCCGAGCGCAAGCGCAAGATAATCGGCGAAGAATTCATTCGCGTTTTCGAAGATGAAGCAAAGAAAATCGGCGCGGACTACCTGCTTCAGGGCACGATTTATCCCGATGTTATCGAAAGCGGCGCAGGCGGAGCATCCGTGATTAAAAGCCATCATAATGTCGGCGGCCTGCCCGAAGATATTGCATTCAAAGGCCTTATAGAACCGCTCCGCATCCTCTTCAAGGATGAGGTTCGCCTCCTCGGCGAAAGTTTGAACATGCCCGCTCCCCTTGTATGGAGGCAGCCCTTCCCGGGTCCCGGGCTTGCGATCCGCATCCTCGGCGACATTACCGACGAAAAGCTCGACATCCTGAGAAGGTCCGACTTTATCCTCCGCGATGAAATTGCGAAAGCAGGTCTTGACCGTTCGATTTGGCAATATTTCACGGTATTTACGGGAATACGCTCAGTCGGTGTTATGGGCGATCAGCGCACCTATGACTACGCAATCGGCGTTCGCGCGGTAACTTCGACCGATGCAATGACGGTCGAGTTTGCAGAGCTCCCCTATGACCTGCTCCGCACAATCAGCAACAGAATTATTGCCGAAACGCCCCACGTTAACCGCGTAATGTTCGATATTACGGATAAACCCCCGGGAACGATTGAGTGGGAATGAGATACGAAAACCGGAAAACCCAGTAAAATCAAGGCTTTCCGGCTTCACAAAGGTTCCTTTGATAACAATTTGATAACAGTTGCATGATCTCCCTTTATTCTCCGTGTCAAGGGGTTTAGGGGTAAAAGAGTCATTCTTGACGGTTTGCGACTGGAACGATCCATATTATGAAAGCCCTTCGCTGTGGGTATGCAGCGAAGGGCTTTTTGTCGTTATTGGGGGTGATATCAGTCTTTATTGAGCCTGCTTTTGAGCGCCTTTACCATAGCGTCGTTCAGTTCCTGGGATGGTACTTTTGCCGTAATCTGTGTGTCATCGTACTGCGGATAGTAGTAGCGCCACTTGTCGTATTCGTCTCTGCTGATTTCTCCAGCGTGGTACTTCTTGGCAATAGCAGCCCAAGCGCAAACCAGCTCAGAGATACGGGTAGCATCCTTCCCCTTCCGGGGATCAATGCGGAAAAGGACTTCTCCGTCTCTGGTCTCAATGGTCAGCCCGTAACGATCTTCCAAAGCAAACAGCGTGTGCATCAGCCCATAGTAACTGTCAATGTCGGGAACATCGAGAGCCAGCGGAGATACATCAAGCGCACCCGCCAGCGCCTTGGTCAGATCCTCTTTTGGGGTGCGACTACCGGCCTCATATTGGGCCATGCGGATATCGGCGGTCTTCTCCGGGAAGCCGACCAGTGTACCAAGATATTTCTGTGTCATGCCACGCAGATTGCGGATGAAGCGTATCCTTTCTCCAATAGCCATAGGAAAACCCTCCTGTGTATGTACTAATCAAAGTATAGCAGATACGTTTAGTGATGTCAAGAATATCTTAAACAAAAAAGATAAATATTTTCTTCAAAGCCTCTTGACTTTAACAGAAACGTTTAGTATAATGAGCTTGACTTAAACAATTAGCGTTAAGTTTTCAACTAAATAACCTCCCGCATCAGAGTCATGGTGCAACCCGCCCGGGCAAATCGGATGGCGGCCAGAAAGTACTTCCGACACTAAACAAGAGAAGTCTATGCTCTGATCCAGGTTATTCAATAATTCCACGAAAACGAAGAAAGGAGATTTTTATGGAAAACAAGTTTATGCGAGTAGAGGAAGTCGCCGCCGAACTTGGCGTCTCTGCCTCCTATGCCTACAAGGTCATACGGAGGCTGAATGACGAGCTCAAGGCCAAAGGCTTCGTCACGATCGCGGGAAGGATCAACAGACAGTATTTCAACGAAAGGGTCTACGGACTCGGAAAGGAGGGGTGTAACAATGTCCGTTTATAAGAACGAAGACAGCGGTACCTGGTATGTGATGACCTGGTACAACAACTGGAAGGGGGAACACAAGCAGAAATGCAAGCGTGGCTTCCCCACCAAGCGGGAGGCGCAGGAGTGGGAGCGCACCTTCCAGCTCCAGAACGCCGCCGATATGGATATGTCCTTTGAAGCCTTTACAGAGCTCTATGAAAAGGACATCAGGCCCCGGCTCAAGGAAAACACCTGGCTCACGAAGGAGCACATCATCAAGACGAAGATCCTGCCGTATTTCGGGAAGCGGAATATCAGCGAGATCACCACAAAGGACGTGATCGCCTGGCAGAATGCGCTGCTGGCTTTTCGGGATGAAAAGAAGCAGCCGTATTCGCAGACGTATCTGAAAACCGTCCACAATCAGCTCAGCGCCATTTTCAACCATGCCGTGCGGCACTATGACCTCCGCTCCAATCCCACCGCCAAAGCGGGCAGCATGGGCGATAAGGACGGCGGCAACATCAGCTTCTGGACGAAGGAAGAATACCAGCGCTTTGCCAATGAAATGATGGACAAGCCGGTTTCCTACTACGCCTTTGAAATGCTCTACTGGTGCGGTATACGGGAGGGTGAGCTGCTGGCGTTGACGCCTGCGGATTTTGATTTCAAGGCCGGGACCGTGAAGATCAGCAAATCGTATCAGAGGCTGCACGGTGAGGACGTGATCACAACGCCGAAAACGAAGAAAAGCAACCGCACGATCAAGATGCCGCCGTTTCTATGCGAAGAGATGCAGGATTACTTGAAAATGCTCTACGGGCTGAAAAAGAAGGACCGGATCTTTACGATCTCTAAGAGCTATCTTCACCATGAAATGGATCGTGGAGCAAAAGCCGCAGGGGTCAAACGGATCAGAATCCATGACCTCCGTCACAGCCACGTTTCCCTGCTGATCGACATGGGCTTTACGCCGGTGGCGATTGCGGACAGGCTTGGTCACAAAAGTATTGAGGTAACGCTGCGTTATGCGCATCTGTTCCCATCAAAGCAGACGGAAATGATCGAAAGATTGGAAAAAGAAAGGACGGTGGAAGCCAATGTCAACTAAAAACAGAGACGAACACAACCGCTGGAGAAATATCACAGTGGGGTTCCGGGTATCACCCGAACAAAACGAGCAGATCAACGCTGCCGTGGCACTCTCCGGCTTACCGAAGCAGGAGTATTGTTATCGGAAGTGCCTGAACCGGGATATCGTGGTCCAGGGCAATCCGAGAGTGTACAAGGCACTGCGTAACCAGCTTGCCGCCGTTCTCGATGAACTCAAACGTATCGAGGCCGCAGGCGAGTTCCGGGACGAGCTGCTGGACAACATTGAGCTGATCACCCGGACGCTGTATGGAATGAAGGAGGGATCGGAATGACGGATGAAACGAGAATGACCGCCCTGAACACATCTGTTGGCGCAGATGACGGGCGATCACTCCATGTAATTATTAGCAGTATAGCGGCATTCCGCCTCAATTTCAAGAACTATTTTGGGAGGAGGTAGAATGTATGACACAATTGAAGCTTATCAGCATGGATCAGGTTCCCATTGAAGAAGTTCAATGGCTCTGGTATCCGTATATCCCATATGGAAAACTCACAATTATCCACGGCGATCCCGGCGAGGGCAAAACCACGCTGATTCTGCGGCTGGCGGCACTGCTGTCACAGGGAGAATCTCTCCCATGTGATGACAGACCGCAGGAGCCGGTCAAGATCATCTACCAGACAGCGGAGGACGGACTTGGTGATACCATCAAGCCACGCCTTCTGGCCGGTGACGCAGATTGCGCACAAATCAAGGTGATCGACGAAACGGAAGCAAGCCTCACCCTGCTGGACGAGCGTGTGGAGCAGGCAATTTCCGAGACGGGTGCCAGGGTGATGATTCTCGACCCGGTACAGGCTTATGTTGGCACCGGTGTTGATATGAATCGGGCGAACGAAGTACGAACAGTTCTTGCTCAGCTTAGCAGGATCGCAGAAAAGTATAAATGTGCAATGATTCTTGTCGGACACTTGAACAAGGCACAGGGCACCAAGAGCCAATACCGTGGGCTTGGATCCATCGATTTTCAGGCCGCAGCTCGGAGTGTTCTGATTGTCGGCAGAGTCAAGGAAAAGCCGGAGGTACGGGTGATGGCACACGAGAAATCCTCCCTTGCACCGGAGGGCGAGCCCGTTGCCTTTGAGCTGAGCGCAGACAACGGCTTCCGCTGGCTTGGACACTATGACATCAGCATTGATGACTTGCTCTCAGGTGTCAGCCGGGAGAAGAAATCCGATCTTGCCGAGAAGCTGATTCGCGATTGTCTCTCCGACGGCCGATACCCGCAACAGGCGCTGATGGACAAGGCTAAGCGCATGGATATCTCCAAGCGGATCATTGACGAGGTAAAGAAGCGCTTGAACGTTCGATCGGTGAAGGACGGTAATCAATGGTTCTGGCAACTGCCGGATGAATTACCGCTGTAAGGTTGCAACATTGCAGGGGGCCAGATTCCTGCATCCTTGCAATGTTCCTCTTAGGCAGTAAGTTTCGGCGGGGATGCAAGGGAGCCCTTTTCAAAGGGCCCTCCCTGCCAGGGAGCTATCCTCAGATAGCAGGGGCAGCACCCCTCCGGGAGTATCTGACCGCAGCGGCGGGAAGATGCTTCCGGCATCCCCCTCGGAGAGCGCAACAGCACCTTTTGATGGCCGCAGGCTGTCAAAAGTGCTTTTGCGTTACTTTCGCAGAAAGTGACAAAGGCCGCTGCTTAAGCAGCGCAAGGAAAGGATGTGATTTGAAATGAAAAGAACGATCAGCGCCGAGGTCGGGAAAGGCTCCGTCAATCACAACAGCCGAAAATTCAAGGCAGCAAATGTGGACCCTGACCGCACCCACCTCAATGTAGAATACTGTAACGAGCCGATCAAGCAGGTCTATCACAAACTGTTCGATGAAGCCCTGGAACGGTACAACGCCAAGCAGACACGCTCTGACAGACGGATCGAGAATTACTATGAAAAGATCCGCGCCGGCAAACAGGAGAAGCCGTTTCATGAGTTGATCATTCAGATCGGCAACCGGGATGATACGGGATCCGAAACGGAGATCGGCGAACAGGCCAAGGTTGCCCTGGATGAATACTTCCAGGGCTTCCGGGAGCGGAACCCCAATTTGTATGTCTTCTCCGCCCACCTTCATATGGACGAGGCCACGCCCCATATCCACATCGATTTCGTTCCCTTCACCACCGGGAGCAAGCGGGGCCTGGATACGCGGGTATCGCTGAAACAAGCCCTCGCCGCACAGGGCTTCCGTGGCGGTACCCGTGGAGCAACAGAGTGGAATCAATGGGTACTGTCCGAAAAGGAGGAGCTTGCCATTGCCATGTTCCGACACAGCTTTGAATGGGAACAGAAAGGCAGCCATGAGGAGCATCTGAGCGTGATCGATTACAAGAAGCAGGAGCGCACAAAGGAGCTCGCTGCTGTGGAAGAAAAGCTCGCCGACAAGTCGTCGGAGTTCAATACCTTGGCCAGGCGGATCAACAATCTGGAGGACGGCAATCAATCCTACCACGACATGCAAGATAAACTGGAACACGATCCTGAGTATCAGCTTCCAGAGCCGCAAACGTTTATGACGGCCAAGAGTTATAAGGCCAAGTTTGCCGATCCACTGATCAAAAAGCTTAAAAAGATGGTAAAAAGTCTCATCGTCCAGTGCGCAAAGGCTTGGGATAACTACCATCGGATTAATGAGAGAAACGGAAAGCTGTATCGGGAAAACGAACATCTGATAGCAAGCAACGACCGGCTCAAAGAGGAAAACACCGCTCTGCGGGAGCAGAACAAGGACTATGCGCTCCTTCGGAAAGTGTTCGGAAGCAAACAAATTGACGATCTGATCGCACAAGCCAGAGAAGCACAACAGGCAAAACAGCGGCATCGCCGCTTAAAAAATCATAGCTATGAAAGGTAGGTAAAAACAATGGAAAAGCAAATCTACGACGAAAAGAACGGGCTGTGGTACGAGTTGCACGGGGACTATTATCTCCCGTGCCTGACGGTGACGGATGAAGAGCTGCGCCCAATAGGGATATGGGGCCAGCGGCATCTGCGGTATCTCCGGCAACACCGCAAGGCACTGTACACAGAGTTGCAGATCACCGGCAAGCTGAACGGTTATCTTGCTGATCTAAACGAGCAGGCGGAAAACATGTTTCTTGAGCTGGTAAAGCAAATGGCAGCTCGAGAGAACGTCACAGAACAACTCAAGGCCCAGAATCAAATGCTCTGGGTGCATAGGATGAACAATATCCGGGATCGGGCTATGGAGGCGGTCAACAACGATCTGATCTACGCATAAGGTATCGGCGGCGGGGGGCAATCCCCGCCGCTATTTCCTGTATGCTTAAAGAAATGTCTTGCAAGTTTCAAACCTACAAGGTAGTCGGTTGCACCCTTGTTTTTTCTATCATAAAAGTTCGGAACTGTCCATGTGTCTTTCCTGCCATAAGCCTTGAAAAGTTTGTAAACTTGTGGTATAATGAATTATCTCATAAGTGCAATTAGGTTTCATTGAAAGCGAGGTGCGTTATGGTAAAGAACGATTTTGATATAGACGTTAAGGTCAAATGCTTGGAAGGGCGTGTCACCCAGGCGCAGCTTGCAGAGATGGTAGGAACTTCCGCTCCATACATCAGCAGGCTCATAAATAAAAAGGACGGCATCGTGAACAAGGTGTTTGTAGAGATGCTTGAAAAGTTGGGTTACGATATCCAGATCACTTATGTTAAGAAAGAGAAATAGGAGAAAAGGCATGGGACTGTTTGATATATTCAAAACGAAGAAGACTATCGGCGTGTCTAATGGCACATCACATGCAGTTTCGAATTCGAAAGATTCTTTTGCAGATTCGAGTTCAATATCTCCGGATGAGCGCCCTTATTATCAGCCGGATGATTATTATACCTTCTACTCATACCCAGGGACAGAAATGGCAACTCGGGTGATAACATTTGAAGAACGGAAAAAAACATCTTTTCCTTCAGCACGAGGTTTGTATGTAGCTGAAATAATGCTTCTTGAGTATTGTTCTCAGGGAAAATATCCAAAACCTAAAGGTGGTTATCCGGGATTATGGTGGTTTAAATATGGAATCCGCGATGTGGGTCATGCGTTAGAATCGCTTCAGGACAGAGGATTTCTCCAATGGGCGTCAAAAGCAAAGAGTCTGGGCACATTAAAAGTTGATGAATTAAAACAACTTCTTGTTAACGAGGGACTTTCCACAGCGGGAAAGAAGGCTGATCTGGTAAGCAGAATTGCAATGGAGATTCCAGATGAGAGGCTTGTTATTCCTGGTTATGAACCAAAATACGAATTAACAGATATAGGTAAAGCCGAGCTGGAGGATAACGGTTACGTTCCCTATATGCACAGACACAATCATCTTACTACCGAGGATAATAGGTTCGGGGAAACATTTACTGTATGGGATATCAACAAACTGTTCCCGGACGGAAATGCGACAAACTGGCGTAGAGTAGTAGGAGATATTGAAAAAATCGTTTTGGCGTAGACATGGCAAATGCTGCGCCCGTGAAAAAAGCAAAAAATGGTTCGGGGAAAGAAAACTATATTGCCCAAAGGGATGAGGTTCGAAATTATCTTGAGTCCATGAAATCCGAAATTGCGAGAGGAATCAAGACGGGTGGAGACGGATTTGAGGAAGAATCCCAGGGATTGGATCTTAAGTCCACAGGGAGAGATAAAGAGGCCTCTGTAGAATTCTACATAGCTATAGGTAAACGATTTGATGCTCCTGCATTATACAGAGAAGCGGCGAAACTGCTGCGTAAGTACGGGATGTATGAAGAGGAATTATCTGTTATTAACGCAGGGCTGCTGAACATCCCCAAAAACAACAGTCATAGAGATGAACTGTTTGAAAGGAAGAAAAAAGTTCAGGAACTTATAAAGAAAGAAAAAGAGGCATACCAGGAGGTAGAGATATGAAAATTGTCAGTATGGTTTGTCCAAATTGCGGCGCATCCTTACAGGTAGATGCAGATCAGAAAAATCTGACGTGCAGCTACTGTGGAAACGGCTTGTATGTTGATGATGAAGTTAAACATGTTCAATATGATAATGCAGAAGAAACGGGCTATCAGTTTGAAAAGGGACGTCAGCGTGCCCAAGCCGAGGCAACCAGGGTACAACAGCAGACATTCAACATGAATTTCGGGAAGCCTCCGAAAAAAGAAAGACATGGCTATGGGTGCTGGGATGGATATTCATTTTTCCGGTTCCGCTTACCATTTTAATGCTGAGAAATCAGAAACTCAGTAAGCCTGTGAAGATTGGCATAATTGTAGCAGCTTGGATAGTTTATCTGATTATAGGTCTTGTCGGTGGAGGATCCGGAGACAACAAGGATTCTTCCAATGCGAATACTGAGACTACAACTATCGAGCAGCCTGCATATAACTCTGCTGCGAATGACAGCACTGCTGGTAGCTCTGAGAGTGCGATAGATAGTTTTATTGCTGAAATTAATAAATCAGAGGATATCAGTTTGGAGTATGTAGAGAACTTCATCCTTCTGATAAAGAGGGCGGTCATTACCGTACCGAGTTCAGACTTAATGCGTGGAAGGATTCCACAGGAAAATCTTATAAATATGGAGATTCAACTGTTGATATCATTCTTTCCAGCAGTGGAGAAATCCAAAGAATCTATATGGACGGTGCAACCCTTGAACAGTGCGAAAACATGATCAGGTACGCTTCTTCATTACTGGACTCTACAGCTACTGAAGCTGACATACAGGAGGCAGTTGATTATATAGACGAGCATAAAGAGGCTAACGGTTATTACTATGGAAAGTTGGGATTGCTTGTACTTGGGCATGGAGATAGCAGCTATGAGTTTATGCTGAAGTATGGTTTATAAAATCATATAGGACATTACACGAGGTGATACGCTTATGGGAATGAGATTCAGAAAATCTGTAAAAATCTGCAAGGGTGTTAAAGTGAATTTTTCCAAGTCTGGAGCAAGTCTGTCTCTTGGAGGAAGAGGACACTCTATGAATTTTGGAGGGCGAGGAACAAGGGCTACTGTCGGAATCCCGGGAACGGGTTTGTCCTATAGCACCAAAGTCGGCGGCTCCCACAAATCACACTCATCATCGAACAGAAGCTCGGCGTCTCATTCCGGATCAAGAAGCAATGCTGTGGCAGTTCCGAATTCAGTTCGGCTGAAGATGAGCCGGATGGGAGAGTTGAGATACTGGATGGCAGAGGTAATGTCATTACAGATCAGTCAGTGGTAAGGAAAATAAAGACCACAGATACTTATAAAAATATGGTCAGAAATCTTGAAGGTCAGCGTCAGAATATGCTTGAGCAGGCCTACAATGAAGCCAAGAAAGAAAATGATAGGTTTATTGAAATCCACAAGCTTTCTCCTCAGGTAGACAGCCAGGAGCAGTATCTTCAGATACTGAACAGCCTTAGACCTCCGGTATACCAAAGGAGACAGTATGAAGTACCATGTCCTACTGAAGCGACAGTGCGTGAACAGTTGATGCAAGAAGCCAAAGCTACAGTACAGGGTAGTATCTTTAAGATCGGAAAATTGCGCAAGGAATATGTAGATTCAAATATACAGAGTCGGCTGAATGCTGCTATCTCCGCCTGGTCTCAGGACAAACATGCTTTTGAAGAACAGGAGACTGAAAACGAAGCATCAGAGAATGAACGCTATGCTGCTGAGTTTAACGCAAACAGGACATATACGAGCAATCTTATTAATGGTGGTGATGATGAGGTAAGTGAAGCGGTCGAATCATGGATTTCATCCTGTGAGCTCCCGGTTGAAATTAATGTAGACTATGATTGGGATCGAAATGACCACATTATGTATCTTGATGTGGATTTGCCTGAGATTGAGGATGTTCCTGAAAACGAGGTAGTTCGTCTTGCGAGTGGAAACCTTAAAGAGAAAAAGAAAACGCAGGCCACATTAAAGCAGGAATATGTAAATCTTGTACTTGGACTTGCAATCTTTATCTCTGCAAATATTTTTAATGCGAGTCCTGCAATTCATAGTATTGTGATGTCTGGTTATACACAGAGGAGAAACAAAGCTGGAGATGTAAATGACGAATATGTTTACTCTATCAAGTTTTTAAGAGAGATATTTGAAAACAGCGTATTGGCTAACGTGAATCCCATGGACTTCTGCATGAGATTTGAAAACAGAAGCAATATTACAAGCACTATGCTTATGAAAAAAATACAGCCCTATGAGATAGGGGAATAAAAAAGGAAGAGGACAATCTTAACGGCCTTTTTTCACGCCACTGTCTCAAGACTTTTTGAAATTGGCCATTGTTCTGGTAAAATAACAGCGCTATTATCCATTGCAACTCCCCGCCTTTGTTATCAACGCTGATAACAAAATGATAACAGAAGGGGTGATAGGCTGGATAATATGGATATATCAAATAATCAAAGGGACTACGAACAGGATGAACAATATTTCCTAAACGGAATCAGTTAAGTCCTGTCGAGTGGGAATAAGTAAAAAGTGGATATGAGGGCCCGCAAACCCTTGAAAATACTGACTTTTTGATTTTTCAAATTCCCATTTGATAGCAGATTGATAGCACTCGTCAAATCCCGATTTATTGAGTTTGAAAAGAAAAATCGGGTGGCTTGCGAGTAGCCTGAAAATCCCCATCTTTTTATTCATAAGTAAAAGGTCTAACTGATTTTTGCTGATCAGTTAGACCTTTTTTATTTTGCTCTCATTTATCTGAATTTTCTGATTTTGTGCAACAAACGGTCTCTCCCGTGGCCTACAAGTGAGAGGTTCAGATCAGACCTTCCGGAGGTACCTTGGCGTGGATCTGGTTGCTGTCGTACTCCGGGTAGTGGTAACGCCAGCGGTCGTACTCCTCCTGGGAGATCTCACCGGCCTCCAGTTTGGCCGCCTGTTCCCGCCAGGCCCAAAGCATTTCGTGCAGCCGGGCAGCATCCTTGTTTTTGCGAAAATCTACCTGCAAGGCAAGCTCACCGTCCTGCTCCGTGATCTTCAAACCGTAGTTATCCTCCAGGGTAAACAAGGTGTGCATGAGCCCCACATAGGAGTCTATATCCGGGACAGAGAGTGCATGGGGCGAGACATCCAGTACCTGGGCCAGGGCAGCAGTTAGGTCCGCCTTAGGGGTTCTTGATCCTGTTTCGTACTGTGCCAGGCGCACATCGGCAGACTTCTCCGGGAAGCCCAGCGCCATGCCGAGATATTTTTGTGTCATCCCCCGCATGAGACGGAAAAAGTGAATTCGTTCGCCAATCGCCATACATCCAGCTCCCATCTATGGTTGTCCTTATATGCAACATAGCATATTTGCTTAGTTTTGTCAAGATAATCTAAACAAATTTATTTAATAATATTTCTTCCAAAAGGCTTGAACTAAGCTTATATGTATAGTATCATAAGAATGCTAAGCGAATAAGCTAGATAACATAGCGCATCAAATGGCCCGCCAGATTTTTGGTTGCGAAACGGAGAAAAAGTGGCGGACATAAGCAAGGAGGCATTTATGAAGCACAACACTTTTAGGCAGCAGTCACCAACAACAAGGAAAGGAAGGTATTTACGATGGCAAACCAGATTTTTATGCGCGTCAATGAAGTGGCCGAGGAGCTGGGGGTATCCGTGCCCTACGCCTACAAGCTCATCCGGCAGATGAACGAGGAACTGGCGAAAACCGGCTGCATCACCATCTCCGGCCGAATTGACCGCAAGTTCTTCCACGAGAAGTTCTATGGCACGAGAACCGAGACGACTAGAAAGGGGGAGTAATTATGGCAGCGTTCAAGAACAAGAACAACGGCACCTGGTATGTGCAGTTCCGCTACACCGACTGGAAGGGTGAGCGCCAGCAGAAGCTCAAGCGTGGTTTTGCCACCAAGCGAGAAGCGCTGGAGTGGGAACGAGAGTTCCTGATGGAAAAGCAGGCCGATGTGAATATGACCTTTGAGAGCTTCGTCGCTCTCTATGAGAGGGACATCAAGCCCAAGCTAAAGCTCAATACCTAGCTTACCAAGGAGAGCATCATCAAAAAGAAGATCCTGCCTATTTTGCCAAGCGGAAGCTGTCGGAGATTACGGCCAAGGACATTATGCGCTGGCAGAACGAGATCCGGGAAATGCGGGACTGTCACGGCAAGCCTCTATCCAAAACCTACCTTAAGACGGTTCACAATCAACTTAGCGCCATTTTCAACCACGCTGCCCGATTTTACGGTCTGAATATCAACCCGGCTCGGCAAGCGGGCAACATGGGGGTGGAAGAACGGAAAGAAATGCTGTTCTGGACCCGAGAGGAGTACACCAAGTTTTCCGAGGCTATGATGGACAAGCCGTTGTCTTTCTACGCCTTTGAAGTCCTGTACTGGTGCGGTATCCGAGAGGGTGAGCTGCTGGCCCTGACCCCGGCGGACTTTGACTTCGAGAAACGCACCCTCACCATCAACAAGTCGTACCAGCGGCTCAACAAGCAGGATGTCATTACCACCCCCAAAACGCCCAAGAGCAATCGGGTGATCCAGATGCCTCAGTTCCTGTGTGATGAACTCCAGGACTACCTCAGGCAGCTCTATGGGGTGGAGCCGGATAGCCGGATGTTTCCCGTCAGTAAAAGCTATCTCCACCGGGAAATGGACCGAGGCTGTAAGCAAACCGGAGTAAAACGCATCCGCATACACGATTTGAGACATAGCCACATCAGTTTGTTGATCGACATGGGCTTTACCGCCCTGGCCATCGCGGAGCGTGTGGGGCATGAGAGCATCGACATCACCTACCGCTACGCTCATCTGTTCCCCACCCGCCAGGTGGAAATGGCCGACAAGCTGGATTCACTGAAAGATGAGAAGGGAGTGTAAGAAAATGTCCAAGAAGAACTATGACAACCACAACCGCTGGAGAAACAAGACGGTGGCCTTCCGGGTGTCGGCGGAGGAAGATCTCCAGCTGGAAACCCTGGTGAAGCTCACCGGCCTGACCAAGCAGGACTATATTATCCGGCGGCTGCTTTGCCGGGATGTGGTGGTCCAGGGTAACCCCAGGGTTTACAAGGCCCTGCGGGATCAGCTGGCCGCTGTGCTGGACGAGCTTCGCCGGATCGAAGCCGGACAGGGTGTGAACGACGAGCTACTGGACACCATCCAGATGATTGCCACCATTATGAATGGGATGCAGGAGGATTTTGCCTATGACCGATGAGAAAAAGAAAATGACCGCCCAAGGCTCATCTGTTGGCGCAGATGATGGGCAGTCAATCTCTCAAAATTCCAAGACCACTATACCAGACCCAGACAAAAAAAGCAATTCCCCGGAAAGAGATTTGGAGGAACTTTACCGAAGAATGCGCCGCATGAGCGACCCGGCCTATCTGCATACTGTGACCTGGACGAGCTGATGGATAATGTGTTCGAGGGCAAGTCCGCGGTGATTGAAAACCTGCTCTACACAGG
>ENA-OQCO01000304-OQCO01000304.1-human-gut-metagenome-genome-assembly--contig:-NODE-304-length-28604-cov-2.772869_pt1 | contig 28604 bp, 25 predicted proteins | sample MGYA00242500_ERZ504582 | MGnify/ENA primary metagenome ERZ504582 (study PRJEB26092, sample SAMD00036346) | human gut metagenome | host: Homo sapiens | study: EMG produced TPA metagenomics assembly of... | reverse complement strand
AAAAGAAGAACCGACAGAAGAGACAGAAAAAAAGAAAGTGGAAGTGAAACCGGAACCAGGTAAAAGAAGAGGAAAAGCCGGAAGTTAAGGAAGAGCCGATAAAAACAGAAAAAGCAGAGAACACAAAAGTGCAGGAGCAGGAGTTTGAGAGACGTATGGCACGTCATTATGACGAACTGAAATGGCTGTACTGTGAACTTTATGAAAACCGGATGGATATGTTTGAAGATCTGTGCAAAAATCTGAAAAATATTTATACAGACAGAAAAGCAGATCTGAAAAAACAGGACAGAGTCAGAGAACAGGATCCGGAATGGTATAAGAAAAATGATATTCTGGGAATGATGATGTATGTCGATGCATTTGCAGGAAACTTAAAAGGTGTCAAAGAGAAACTGGATTATGTACAGGAAAGTAATGTCAATTATCTGCATCTGATGCCACTTCTGGAATCTCCGGAAGGAAAGAGTGATGGCGGTTATGCGGTCAGTGATTTCAGAAAAGTACAGCCGGAACTTGGTACTATGGAAGATCTGGAAAGTCTGGCAGACGAATGCCGGAAAAAAGGCATCAGTCTGTGTATGGATTTTGTAATGAATCATACGTCAGAAGAACATGAGTGGGCAAAAAGAGCCAGAGCTGGAGAGCGGGAATACATGGATCGATATTATTTCTATGATAATTATGATGTACCGTCTCAGTTTGAACAGACGGTTCCGCAGGTATTCCCTACAACCGCACCGGGTAACTTTACCTGGCTGGATGATATGAAAAAATTTGTAATGACCACCTTCTATCCATATCAGTGGGATCTGAATTACTGGAATCCGGTTGTTATGAACGAAATGGTCTATAATATGCTGAATCTGACCAATAAAGGTATCGACGTGATCCGTATCGATGCGGTTCCGTATATCTGGAAACAGCTGGGAACCAATTGCAGAAATCTTCCGCAGGTACATAATATTGTTCGTATGATGCGTATGATCTGTGAGATCGTGTGTCCGGGTGTACTGCTTCTCGGAGAAGTTGTCATGGAACCGGAAAAAGTAGTACCTTATTTTGGCTCTGTAGAAAAACCGGAATGTCATATGCTGTATAATGTAACAACGATGGCAACCACCTGGAACACGGTAGCAACGAGAGATGCCCGTCTGCTGCGTCAGCAGATGGATATCATCAACCGTCTGCCGAAGGACTATGTATTCCTGAATTATCTGCGTTGCCATGACGATATCGGCTGGGGGCTGGACTATGGATGGCTTGGTCAGTTCGGCATCAATGAAGTGGCTCATAAGAAATATCTGAGCGATTTCTTCACAGGTAAGTATGAGAACTCTTTTGCAAGAGGAGAACTGTATAATGCAGATCCGGCTTCCGGAGATGCACGTCAGTGTGGTACTACGGCATCTCTGTGCGGTATCGAGAAAGCAGCATATGAGAAAGACGAAGAAGCAACAAAGAGAGCAATCCGTTATGACCTGACACTGCATGCCTATATGCTGACGCAGTCCGGTATCCCGGTTATCTACAGCGGCGATGAGATTGGTCAGGAAAATGATTATACCTACCATGAAGATCCGAAGAAATGGGGGGATTCCCGTTATCTGCACAGAGGCGATTTTCAGTGGGATAAAGCGGAACTTCGTCATACAAAAGGTACCATTCCAGGAGAAATGTTTGAAGGACTGTCAAAGCTGGAGACAATCCGGAAATCGCATCCGGTATTCGAGAGTACCGCAGACTGCAGAACAGTGGATACCTGGGATGATTCTATCCTTGGTCTGATAAAAGAAAAGAACGGAGAGAAACTGGTAGCTCTGTTTAACTTCAGCGAATATGATAAGGTTGCATGGATCAATGAGGAAGACGGCATGTATGAGGATCTGATCAGCGGCAGACAGATGGAAGCCAGAGGAGTACAGATCCCGGCATTTGGCTGCTACTGGTTGCTGAAAAAATAGGTGTCGGTATGACAATCAGTGAAATTGCAAAACTGGCAGGTGTTTCAAGTGCAGCAGTTTCCCGTTATTTAAATGACGGGAGCCTCAGTCAGGAAAAACGTCAGCGAATCGAAAGGGTGATTCGGGAGACCAAGTACCGGCCGTCGGAATATGCCAGAACGATGAGGACGAAAAAGAGCAACCGGATCGGTGTTCTGGTTCCACAGATCGATTCAGAGTCGGTGCCGAAGATATTATCAGGCATCTCAGAACGTATGGATCAGAAGAATTATCACGTATTGCTGATGAATTCAAATCTGAGTCTGGAAAAAGAAATCGGGATTCTGGAAACCTTTGAACAAAGTCAGGTGGATGGATTGATTTTTGTCGCTTCAGTACTGACAAAACGACATGAGAAAGCACTGGAGCATATGGGTGTTCCGGTGGTGATTCTTGGACAGAAAAGTGAAAAATATCCATGCATTTACCATGATGATGAAGGAGCGGCGTGTGCCATGATGGAAGAGCTGTTAAAAAGCGGGTGCAGGCGGCCGGCATACATCGGTGTGGACCGGCGGGATAAGGCAGCAGGAGAGAACCGTTACCGCGGGGCCTGCCATGCACTGGAAAAGTCAGGCCTGCATATGGATGAAGTTCCGTATCGGGTGGCTGCGTTTTCCGCACAGGGTGGATATCAGGCAATGACAGAGATGCTTGCTGACGGGAAAAGGCCGGATGGCGTGTTATGTGCGACAGATATGATTGCTGCAGGTGTATTGTCCTGCCTTTCTGAGCGGGGAATCACAGTGCCTGGAGAGATGAAAGTTGCCGGTATGGGACACGGAGCTATTGCGGATCTTTTGTGTCCGAGACTGACAACGGTACATTATCATTATCATACCAGCGGAAGGGAAGCGGCAGATCTGTTGCTGGATCTGATGGAGAAAAAGAGGAGACAGCAGGAATCGCGGATGCTGAAATATGAGGTTATCAGACAAAAAACAATATAGATGTTGCTTAAACAACAAATCAATAGAGATACGTAAAATTATTAGCACTCATTAGAAATGAGTGCTATTTTTTCTTGACATTTGGAATATTCGGTATTAGTATTAAAGTCAGTGAAAGAATTTGGCTTTCAAAGAAAAAAGCAGAGAACAGGAGCACAGAAAAAGACGGATGACAGGTTTTCTGCAGGAAAAGGAGTGTGTATAACCATGGGAGCAAAACATGGAAATCTTTCAATTAACAGTGACAATATTTTTCCAATCATAAAGAAATGGCTGTATTCCGACCACGATATTTTCGTTCGTGAGCTGGTATCCAACGGCTGTGATGCAATCACAAAATTAAAGAAACTGGAGATGATGGGAGAATACACTTTCCCGGATGATTACAAAAATAAAATCGATGTGATCGTCAATCCGGAAAAGAAAACCCTGAAATTTATCGATACCGGTCTTGGTATGACAGCCGATGAAGTAGAAGAGTATATTACACAGATTGCTTTTTCCGGAGCAACCAAGTTTCTGGAGCAGTACAAAGATAAAACAAATGATGATCAGATCATCGGACATTTTGGTCTGGGATTCTATTCAGCATTTATGGTAGCGGATGAGGTTCATATTGATACCTTATCGTATAAAGAAGGGGCAACACCGGTACACTGGGAGTGCGACGGCGGTTCCGAGTACGATATGCAGGATGGTGACAAGACAACCGTCGGTACAGAGATCACTCTGTTCTTAAACGAGGACAATCTGGAATTTGCCAACGAATACAGAGTTCGTGAGGTACTGGAAAAATATTGTTCTTTCATGCCGACTGAGATTTTCCTTTCCAACGAGAATGCAGAACAGGAATATGAAACCATTGACGAAGCAGATCTGCGTGACGATGATGTGGTTGTAGAACATATTCATGAAGATGCAAAGACCGAAGAAAAAGAAAATGAAAACGGAGAGAAAGAAGTTGTAGAAATTTCTCCTGCAAAAGAAAAAGTAAAGATCAATAAACGTCCGGTATCCATCAGTGATATTCATCCACTGTGGATGAAACATCCGAATGAGTGTACTGATGAAGATTACAAGACATTTTACCGGAAAGTATTTATGGATTATAAGGAGCCGCTGTTCTGGATTCATCTGAACATGGATTATCCGTTTAACTTAAAAGGTATCCTGTATTTTCCTAAGATCAACACCGAATATGATTCCATCGAGGGAACCATCAAACTATATAACAATCAGGTATTTATTGCGGATAACATCAAAGAAGTGATTCCTGAATTCCTGATGCTGTTAAAAGGTGTGATCGACTGTCCGGATCTGCCATTGAACGTATCTCGAAGCGCACTGCAGAACGATGGATTTGTCAAAAAAATCTCTGATTATATCAGCAAGAAAGTTGCTGACAAACTGACCGGTATGTGCAAGACAGCCAGAGAAGATTATGAGAAATACTGGGATGACATCAGCCCGTTTATCAAATTCGGATGCATCAAAGATGCAAAATTCTCTGATAAGATGGATAATTATATCCTGTTTAAAAATCTGGATGGCAAATATCTGACACTGAAAGACTGCATCGAAGAAAATAAAAAACCGGAAGCAGAAACAGCAGAAGCCGGGAAACCGGAAGAAGAGAAAAAAGACGGAGAACAGGCAGAAGAGAAGGAAACGGAAAAAACAACAGTTTATTATGTATCTGACGAAATACAGCAGAGCCAGTACATCAATATGTTTAAAGAACAGGGTATGGATGCAGTAATCCTGAAACATAATATTGATACTGCTTTTATTACCCATGTAGAACAGAAACATGAAGATGTAAAATTCCAGCGTATCGATGCAGATCTGACGGAAGACTTCAAAGAAGATGGCACAGATCTGAAAGAAATGACCGATGAGCTGACAGCAACCTTCAAAAAAGCACTGAACAATGAACAACTGGATGTGAAAGTGGAAAAACTGAAAAATGAAAGTATTTCTTCTATGATGACTCTGTCCGAAGAAAGCCGCCGGATGCAGGATATGATGAAGATGTATGGTATGGATGCCAATATGTTCGGCGGTGCAAACGGAGCTACATTGGTTCTGAATGCAAATCATCCGCTGGTAAAATATGTGGCTGCACACAAAGAGGACGATAAAAATGTTCCGTTAATATGTCAGCAGCTGTATGATCTGGCAATGATGGCTCACAAACAGCTGAGTCCGGATGAAATGACACAGTTCATCGCAAGAAGTAACCAGATTCTGCTGGCATTGGCAAAATAAAAAGAAGCCGGAGGTAGTGGTATGACGATTGAAGAATTAAGCAGTGTATTACAGATGCAGGAAGAAATCCTTCAGTTTTCCAGTTTTACCAATGCAGATGCATGGGAACTGGGCAATCTGATCGTGGCAGAGGCAGCAAAAGAGGTGCGGCAGTACTGGTACGGATTCGCTTAAACAACGGCTATACCGTATTCCAGTATGGTATGGATGGTACCAATCTGTATCATGAACAGTGGCTGACAAGAAAAGAGAACACGGTGCGGCTTACCGAAAAAAGCAGTCTGCGGATGTATATGGATCTGAGGGAGAGGGGAGAAAGCCTGGCAGACAGATTTCTTGATGAGAAAGAGTATGCGGCCTGTGGAGGCGGATTCCCGATTCGTGTAGAAGAAGTGGTGTGATCGGAACGGTTGCAATCACCGGTCTGGATCATGTATCCGAGCATGATCTGCTGGTAAAATGTATCAGCAAATATCTGCATGTGGCAGAGGTACCGCGGATTCGCGCAATGTAGGAAAACAGGGAAATTCTGTCGGATAAACAGAAATATCATGTGAAAAATAAAAAGATCTGAAAAATGTGAAAAAGCATTTCTCAGATCTTTTTTGTATCTTCTGACTACGACATCATAAAAATACTTACGCATGATATTCCGGGAAAAATTCTGCCATATCTGCAGGGAGGGATGAAGTAAACTCCAGGGGAACTCCGGTGACAGGGTGGGTAAATGCCAGCCGATAAGAGTGTAGTGCCTGACGAGCCAGCAGGGCAGTTTCCGGATTGTACAGAGTATCTCCGATCAGAGGATGTCCGATGGAAGTCATATGCACACGGATCTGATGGGTACGTCCGGTTTCCAGCTGCAACTGCACCAGAGAAAGACCATCCTGTGGAACAGAAAGAGTTGCCGGGTAAAAGGTTTTCGGATGCCAGCATTTTTGCAGATAATGAGTACAGGCGGGATCTCCTTTGTCAGGATCAACCTGCCGTAAGACCAGAGAATGATCTGCGCGTCCGATTGGACGGTTGATGGTACCGGCGGGATCGGTCTTTCCCTCTGTGATGGCAAGATAGATACGGTGAATCTCGCGTTTTTTCATCTGATCGGAAAGAATGGCACCACTCAGCATATTTTTTGCGAGAATCAGGAGTCCGGTGGTGTCGCGGTCCAGACGGTTGATACAGCGGAAGACAAAGGGGATATTTTGTTGCTGGAAGTACCAGGCAACTGCATTTGCCAGAGTATTTTCATAATTGCCGATGGAAGGATGTACCGGCATATCTGCCGGTTTATCGATGACCATCAGATCTTCGTCTTCATAGATAATGTGGAGCGGCAGGCAGACTGGAATGATATTTTCCGAGGGCTGTTCTTCCTCGAGTGTGATTTCCAGCAGATCACCGGTTTTGAGCGGAAAATAAAAGAGTGCTTCCTTGTCGTTCAGACGGACAGAACCGGGATGCTGCTTGAGCCAGGTGCGGATGTGCCGGGAATAGCCGTGATGACACAGAAAATCATAGATGCGCTGATCACTGTCCTGTGCAGTTATTGTATAAGAGAATATTCGTTTCATATGTGGATTCCTTTTTGAATATTGTATTCGAAATTATACAGAGAGTGTATCATAGAAAGAAGACAATTCGCAAGTTCCTCAAGAAAGAATTGTGAAATAGTCTGAAATATGATAAAATAATTAACAGATATTAAAAAATACACAAATATTGCAAAGAAAGGAAAAAACATCATGGAAAAAGAAAAATACATTGCATATGTTGGAACTTATACACATGGAAGCAGTATTGGAATTCATCTGTATGACGTGGATGTGGAAGAAGGTACACTGAGCGAGCGAAAAGTAGTGCCGGTAAACAATTCATCTTATGTGGTAAAATCGAAAAACGGCAAGTATCTGTATTCGATTGCAGATGAAGGCGTGGCAGTGTTTGAGATCAAACCGGATGGTGATCTGGAACTGATCAATAAGGTGGGTATTGATGGTATGAGAGGTTGTTATCTGTGCGTGGACGATACAGGAAAATATCTGTTTGTTGCCGGATATCATGATGGCAAGATCACAGCAGTACATACACACCAGGATGGCCGTCTGGGTCAGGTTTTTGACGGCGTGTTCCACAAAGGAGTCGGAAGTGTTGCAGAACGTAACTTCCGTCCACATGTCAGCTGTGTGAAGACAACACCGGAAGGAAAATATGTATGTGCGGTAGATAATGGAATCGATCAGGTAAAGATTTACCGGATCAATACAACAAGAAATCGCATGGAACTGGTGGATATTCTTCGATGCAAGAGAGAATCCGGACCGAGAGAGATCGTGTTTAGTAAAGACGGCAAATATGCGTACATTCTGTTCGAATTAATTAATAAAGTAGGCGTATTCACATATAAAGATACTGATAAGGGACCGGAATTTGAACTGATTCAGTTAGTAGAACCGCTGTCCGATCAGCTGGATCCGATGCATGACTGCGGAGCAGCCATGACGATGTCACCGGATGGAAAGTATCTGTTTACTTCTACGGCAGGGGATAATTCAGTGGCTATGTTCTCTATTAATCCCGAGGATGGAAAGCTGACGAAGGAATTTGCACTGCCGATCAGTGGGGAATATCCGAAGGATATCGCACTGTTCCCGGACGGAAAGCATCTGGCGGTTGTGAATCATGAGTCCAACAGTATTACAACGTTTGCAATTGATTATGAGAAGAAATTGATCGTGATGAAAGGGAAACCGATGAAGGTGGAGACGCCGAACTGTATTTTAATGACAAATATTGAAGTAGAGTAAGAATGGTTGAAAAGGGGGGACGCAACAGGCTCCGGATTTTCTTTGCTGCAACGTGGGCAGGGTAACTTTGAACTAGCCACTAACTGCGACTATATTCACTTGGGTCAGCTGACCCAAGCGAAAGTCTCCGTAAGTGTCGGATTTCAAAGCTTGCCCTAGGCGCCCACAAAGTGTTGCTACAAAGAAAATCCGGAGCCTGTTGCTGGTTTTTCAATGGGGGCGGTTCTGACAATCCTCAAGAACTGTTTCAAGTGGAAAAGTTCCGATAAATACTGGGAAACATTTCCAAATAAAAACCGTGGTGACATTAGAATGTACATCCTTTCTAATGTTATCACGGTTTTTTATGTGATAAGTTTATTTATCAGTATAGATTTTCTTTACGTTATCCATCGTTGCAGTCATATTAAGCAGGAGCGCGTCGGCGAGGACAAGGGCCGTCATGGATTCTACGACTACTACGGCACGGGGAACAATGATGGGGTCGTGGCGGCCTTTGATGGAGACAGAGATTGGTTTACCCTGTTTATTTACGGTGTCCTGGAAGGAGGCGATGGACGGTGTGGGTTTGATAGCGGCTCGAAGAATCAGGGGACTGCCATCGCTGATTCCGCCAAGAACTCCTCCGGCGTGATTGCTGGCTTTCCGGATGGCTCCGTTTTCACCAGGAAGGAACGGATCGTTGTTGGAACGACCGGTAGCGGATGCTACTGCCATACCGTCACCGATCTCAAAAGCTTTTACAGCACCAATGGAGAGAATTGCTTTTCCAAGATTAGCATCCAGTTTTTCGAAACCGGATCACCAAGGCCGGTCGGAAGACCATTTACGATGCATTCCACTATGCCACCGGAGGAGTTTTGCTCTTTCATACAGTGCAGCAGATATGCGGAAGCTTCAGCGGCAGCATCCGCATCAGGCATATACAGCTTATTCTGTTCAATCTGTGTCCTGTCAAAGGTCTTGATGGTTACGGGTCCGATAGAACGGGTATAGGTAGTCAGGGAAATGCCAAGTGTGGCAAGCAGTTTGGATGCGACAGCTCCGGCCGCCACACGGCCAATGGTTTCCCGACCGGAGGAACGTCCACCTCCCCGGTAGTCACGGAAACCGTATTTTTCATCAAAAGTGTAGTCGGCATGTCCTGGACGGTAATAGGAAGCAATTTCCGAATAATCACGGGAACGCTGGGAAGTGTTTCTTACCAGCATGGAAATTGGTGTTCCGGTGGTTTTGCCTTCAAAAACACCGGACAGAATCTCCACGGTATCGTCTTCCTTTCGAGGTGTGGCAAATTTGCTCTGCCCTGGTTTCCTACGGTTTAAAAAAATCTGAATATCTTCCTCACATAAAGGAAGACCGGCTGGGCAACCGTCTACTACGACACCCAGTCCGGCACCATGGGATTCGCCCCAGGTGGTAATACGAAAAATGCTACCAAAAGATGATCCAGCCATAAACTCTCCTTATTATAATGGTTAAAAAATTATCAATAGAATCTTAGAAAAATAAGCATCTTTCGCTATTATATATCAGGGAAGAAAATTTGTAAAGAAATTGACAAACAGTAGTTGACGGCTTTATAATGAACTTAAATTTTGGCTTTTTATCATGGCAAAGTGAGTGCTCTGAAAACTGCTTTTTGAGCAAAATTTAAAATTAGGAAAGGAAGTGTTATAAATGGAAGCCGGGCCTGATCCTCGAGCGGATAAAACAAAATATCTGGATATGCCGCCCATTGGACCGGAAGTACTTTCTGTGTCTTAGAGCGTACCTGAAAAATCATTTCCGAAATCTGCAAGCCCCACTTTGCGGTATATTTTACCCTCATTCGGTTGCCGTAGCCCGCTACGCCGCCCTCATTCGGATAAAATCTCCCACAAACTGGAACTCGCAGCTCACGAAAAGCCTTTTTTAGACATGCTCTGGCAGTGGCAAACATACAGAAGGGAGATTTATAACATGGTTAAGATTTTCAGAACCATAGATAATAATGTACATCAGATCAATGAGGCACAGGAGGGAAGCTGGATCGCACTGATCGATCCGACAGCCACCGAGATTGTGGAAATAGCAGAAAAATATGATATCGACGTGGATCATCTACGGGCACCTCTGGATGAGGAAGAACGTTCCCGTATCGAAGTGGAAGATCATTACACACTGATTCTGGTAGATATTCCTATGATCGAAGAACGAAATGACAAAGAATGGTATGGAACAATCCCTATGGGTATTGTGGTGACAGACGATAAGATCTTCACAGTATGCCTGGAAGATACCCCGGTATTAAGTTCTTTCATGGATGGAAGGGTACGGAATTTCTTCACATATAAGAGAACACGTTTTATCCTGCAGATTCTGTACCGCAACGCATCTTTGTATCTGCATTATCTGCGAATCATCGACAAAAAGAGTGATGAAGTAGAACAGAAACTGCACAAATCGCAGAGAAATCAGGAACTGATAGAACTGCTGGAGCTGCAGAAATCCCTGGTGTACTTTACTACATCCCTGAGGTCAAATGAAGTGGTTCTGGAAAAACTGTTAAAAGTGGAAAATATCAAGCAGTATCCGGAAGATACAGAATTGCTCGAAGATGTTATTATCGAGAATAAACAGGCTATCGAGATGACAAATATCTACAGTGGTATCTTAAGTGGAACAACAGAAGCATTCGCTTCAATTATTTCTAATAATCTGAATATTGTTATGAAGTTCCTGGCAACAGTGACGATCGTTATGTCGATTCCGACGATGATCTTCAGTGCATATGGTATGAACTTAAAGTCTGTCGGTATGCCTTTTGCGGATAATCCGATGGGATTTCTCATGGTGATTCTGCTTTCTCTGGTGTTCAGTATCCTGGTAGCTATTGTTTTCCGCAAAAAAGACTTATTCTGATTGTGAGAGTACGAAGTACGGAATAATCAGAAATCAATGGGGGCAAAATACTTTTTGACTAACATCTTAAAAAGGAGAAAAATATGAATTTTTTGAATAAAATGGAGCGAAGATTCGGCAGATATGCACTGACCAATTTATCTTTGTATATCGTACTGACTTATGCGGCAGGATATCTGTTGTATATGATAACTCCACAGGTACTTACCTACATGACACTGGAACCGGCCATGATCCTGCGCGGACAGGTATGGAGGATTGTCAGCTGGCTGCTGATTCCACCGTCTACACAGAATATTTTCTTTATATTGATCACATTGATGTTTTACTACTCTATCGGAACTTCTCTGGAGAGAACCTGGGGAGCGTTTCGCTATAATGTATACATCTTCTCAGGTATTCTGATGACAATCATCGGAGCATTTATCCTGAATTTTGTACTGGGCGGCAATGTTTTATTTGGCGGACTGTTCAGCACGTATTATATCAGCATGTCTATCTTCCTGGCTTATGCGGCAACCTATCCGGATAACCAGGTGCTGTTTATGATGATCATTCCATTAAAAATCAAATGGCTTGGTGTCGCTTATGTGTTGATGATTCTGGCAGAGATGATTCAGTCCGGATGGGCGGTAAGAGTTGCGATTATCTGTTCTTTGATGAACTTTATTATATTTTTTTTCATGACACGAAATATGAGCCGGTATAATCCGAGAGAGATTCACAGAAGAAAAGAATTTCAAAGAGCGGTTCATCGAAGCCAGGTAGACAACAAGGGAATCACTAAACATAAATGTGCAATCTGTGGAAGAACAGAAAAAGACGGAGAGCATCTGGAATTCCGTTTCTGTTCCAAGTGTAACGGCAATTATGAGTATTGTCAGGACCATCTGTTTACACATACGCACATAAGATAGGGAGGCATACTTTATGAAAAAAACGAAAATTATCTGCACTATGGGACCGAACACGGATGACGAAGAGATGATGCGAAAACTGGTTAAAGCAGGTATGGACGTCGCCAGATTCAATTTTTCTCACGGAGATCATGAAGAACAGAAAATCAGAATGGATCTGTTAAAAAAAGTACGAAAAGAACTGAAGTTGCCTATCGCTATATTACTGGACACCAAAGGACCGGAGATCCGTACCGGTATTCTGGAAGGCGGACAGAAAGTATATCTGGAAGAAGGAAGCAGGTTTACACTGACAACGGAACAGATAGAGGGAAATAACACTCGTTGCAGTCAGACCTATAAAAATCTCCCGAAGGATGTAAAAGTGGGAGATACGATCCTGATTGATGACGGACTGATTCAGCTGACTGTTGAGAACGTAACAGATACCGATGTAGTCTGTCGGGTTGTCAATGGTGGAGAACTGGGTCAGAAAAAAGGAATCAATGTTCCGAATGTAGAAGTGAAACTTCCGGCGATCACTGAGCAGGATAAGAAAGATATTCTGTTCGGTATCGAACAGGGAATTGACTTTATCGCTGCTTCTTTCGTAAGAAATGCAGAAGCAATCAAAGAGATTAAAGAACTGCTTCGTGCAAACGGTGGAGAGCGGATCGATGTTATCGCCAAGATTGAAAATGCAGAGGGCGTACATAATATCGACAAGATCATTAAAGCTGCGGACGGCGTGATGGTTGCCAGAGGCGATCTGGGTGTGGAAATCCCGGCACATAAGGTTCCACATATCCAGAAAATGATCATCCGCAAATGTAATGAATCCTACAAACCGGTTATCACTGCCACACAGATGCTCGACTCCATGATGCGTGCACCACGCCCGACCAGAGCAGAGGTAACTGACGTTGCAAATGCCATCTACGATGGAACTGATGCCATCATGTTATCCGGTGAGACCGCAATGGGAAAATATCCGGAACAGGCGGTACAGATGATGGTGAAAATCGCGGAATCTACCGAGCCGTATATGACACACAAACGTTTTCTGGACTACCGTGCGCTGCGGGGTAATAAAAATGTTTCCAGTGCGGTTGGTGTGGCAGCAGTACAGACCACAGAAAATCTGGGAGCAGACTGTATAGTAACACCTACGATTTCCGGACAGACCGCCCGTCTAATCTCTAACTTCAGACCGAAAGTGCCGATTTATGCCGTAAGTCCGAATGAGTGGGCCAGAAGAAAGATGCAGATCTACTGGGGAGTCACTTCCGTAGCAGGTTATGAAGAAGATTCCACAGAGAATATCATTTCACATGCCATGTATATTGTGAGAAGAGAAAATCTGGTGAAGAAAGGTGACATTGTGGTATTTACCGCAGGAGATCCGGCTACCAATATGGTAAACGGGGAAGGTGCGGTGACCAATATCATGCAGGTTATTCAGGCAAAATAATGTAACAGAACACAACAGAGGAGATTATGAAAAAATGAACAAGAAACCATTTGTAACAAAGGAACAGCTGGATGAGATTACCGCAAAATTTCCAACCCCTTATCATCTGTATGATGAAAAAGGTATCCGGGACAATGCAAAAGCAGTAAAAGAAGCTTTCGCATGGAACAAAGGGTACAGAGAGTACTTTGCGGTGAAAGCATGCCCGAACCCGACACTGATTCAGATCATGAAAGAATATGGATGTGGATGTGACTGTTCCTCCATGACCGAACTGATGCTTTCTAAGGCGATGGGATGCAAGGGAGCTGATATTATGTTCTCTTCCAATGCCACACCGGCAGAGGAATATCAGTATGCAGCAAAACTGGGAGCAATCATCAACCTGGATGATATTACCCATATTGATTTTCTGGAAAAAGCTATCGGATATATTCCGGAGACCATCAGCTGTCGTTACAATCCGGGTGGACTCTTTAAAATCAGCAATGATATCATGGATAACCCGGGAGATGCAAAATACGGTATGACCACAGAACAGCTCTTTGAAGCATTTAAGATCCTGAAAGCAAAAGGAGCAAAGAAATTCGGTATTCATGCATTCCTGGCAAGCAACACTGTAACCAATGAGTACTATCCGATGTTGGCAAAAGTATTGTTTGAAGTTGCTGTAAAACTGGAAAAAGAGACAGGGGCTGATATTGAATTTATCAATCTTTCCGGTGGCGTGGGAATTCCTTACAAGCCGGATCAGGAGCCGAATGATATCCGTGTAATCGGAGAAGGAGTGCGGAAAGTGTACGAAGAAGTGCTGGTTCCGGCAGGAATGGGTGACGTGGCACTGTATACGGAGATGGGACGTTTTATGACAGGACCTTATGGCTGCCTGGTTACAAAAGCGATTCATGAAAAACACACATATAAAGAGTATATTGGCTGTGATGCCTGTGCAGTAAATCTGATGCGTCCTGCAATGTACGGAGCATATCATCACATTACGGTCATGGGAAAAGAAGATCAGCCATGTGATCATAAGTATGATATCACAGGATCTCTTTGTGAAAATAATGATAAATTTGCCATCGACCGGATGCTTCCGAAGATCGATATGGGAGATTATCTGGTAATCCATGACACTGGTGCACATGGTTATGCGATGGGTTATAATTATAACGGCAAACTGAAATCAGCGGAAATCCTGCTGAAAGAAGACGGCAGTTTTGAGATGATCCGTCGGGCAGAGACTCCAAGAGACTATTTTGCAACACTGGATTGTTTCCCGATTTATAATAAAATTTTTGAATAAGGAGACAGGAGCTGTCGCATGAGTGATCGTGCTATGGCTCCTTTTACATACTTATGGAAAATCTGTTCTTTTGTTTAAATGCCACGTTGCCGATCTTTTTTACAATGCTTCTGGGATATGGATTTCGTAAGATCGGACTGCTGGATGAAAGTTTTATAAAGAAAATCAACCGATTTGTCTTCCGGGCGGCGTTGCCTCTGCTGCTGCTGGAAGATCTCTGGAGTGCAGACTTTCAGACACTGTGGGACGGAAAATTTGTCGGCTTCTGTGCGGCTATCACGATTGGCGGCGGACTGGTCAGTGTCCTGTGTTCCAGACTGGTGAAGGATGAGAATATCCGTGGAGAGTTTGCTCAGGCGGCGTTTCGAAGTAATTCTGCACTGCTGGGAATCGCATTTATCAGTAATATTTACGGAAAATCCGATATGGCTTCTCTGATGCTGATTGGAAATGTCCCGTTTAATAATATTCTGGCTGTGATCATTTTGCTTTTTATGAAACCGGATGGGGAAAAGAAGGCAGCAGGAAATCTGGCAAAAGAGACTGTAAAAGGAATTCTGACCAATCCGATCATTCTCGGTATCGCCGGAGGAATGCTTCTGTCTGTCTGCCATGTGCCACAGGTGACGATCGTCAGCAAGACAGTGCACAATCTGACCAGTCTGGCCACACCGCTTGGTCTCATGGCGATGGGTGGCTCCTTTGAGGGAGAGAAAGCAATCGGTCAGATCCGGCCGGCACTTGGTGCAATGTTTTTGCGACTGGCAGGAATTGCCATGATTGCCCTGCCGCTTGCAGCCCTGAGCGGATTACGAAACGAACAGATGGTAGGAGCACTTGTAGTGGCAGGTTCTTCTTCCGCAGTCAGTTGTTTTATTATGGCAAAAAATATGGGACACGAAGGAACGCTTACCTCGAGTGTGGTCATGCTTACTACGCTGGGAAGTGCTTTTACTATGACAGCATGGCTGTATGTGCTGCGTTGCTTCGGTCTGGTGTAGGAGTATAACATGGAGAATCTGATATTCAGTCTGAATGCCACAGTGCCAATCTTTTTTACGATGATCCTGGGATTTGTCTTCCGGAAAGTGGGGCTGATGGATGAAGAATTTACCAATAAAGCGAATAAGTTTGTTTTTCAGGCGGCACTGCCGGCCCTGTTGTTTTCCGATCTTTCCCAGGCAAACTTTCGGGACGTGTGGAACGGTACCTTTGTGGCATACTGCGCACTGACAACGATGATCTGTATCGTGATCTCGATTTTGATTTCCTGTCTGTGGAAAGACAAAAGTATCCAGGGAGAATTTGTTCAGGGGGCTTACCGGAGCAGCGCTGCAATCCTTGGTATTGCATTTATCCAGAATATATATGGAACATCAGGCATGGCGCCATTGATGATCATTGCTTCGGTGCCGATTTATAATGTGATGGCCGTTGTGGTACTGGCTTTTCTGAAACCGGAGAGAGAGAGACTGGACGGAACACTGATAAAGAAGACTTTAAAAGGGATTGCAACCAATCCGATTATTCTTGGAATCCTTGCAGGGGTGATCTGGTCAGGATGCAAACTGCCCTGTCCGCCGATTCTTATCAAGACAGTAGATAATCTGGGGAAACTGGCAACTCCACTGGGATTGATGGCGATGGGCGCTGCGTTCGATGCAAAAAAAGCATTCGGAAAGATCAAACCGGCGGTTACTGCTACGGTATTGAAACTGGTGGTCTGGTGTGCGGTATTTTTGCCGGTTGCTGTGATGCTTGGATTCCGGCAGGAGGAACTGATCGCCATTCTTGTGATGCTTGGTTCTGCCACAACGGTAAGTTCTTATGTCATGGCAAGAAATATGGGACATGAGGGGGTACTGGCGTCGAGCATTGTGATGTTGACGACATTTTTCAGTGGATTCACACTGACATTCTGGCTGTACCTGCTTCGCAGTATGGGACTGATCTGATGAGAAAGTATATGGTGAACAGGATGGCGGAAACAACATGTGAAAACGGGACAGCCGGAGACAGGAACAGTGCTTAAAAAGCAGATAGAATACATATACAGGAGAACAAAAAGAATGAAAAGTGAAGTTGTGATTCTTTCCTGCGAAAGTTATGAGGAAGAACTGGTTTACAGCACACTGAAAAAGGGAATAGCTTTACTAGGGGGATGGGAAACTTTCCTGAAAAAAGAAGAAAAGATTCTGCTGAAACCAAATCTGGTACGAAAAACGGAAGTGGAGCGGGCAGTCATTACCCATCCGGCAGTGGTCAAAGGTATCGTAAGACTGTTGCAAGAAGAAGGCTATGTGCATCTGAGCTGCGGTGATTCCTGCGGTGTGGGGTCAGCGAAGAAAGTCATGGAAGGCACCGGCATGGATCAGATGCTGGAAGATTATGGTGTCGCGATCGTTGATTTTAATGAGGGAAGTACGGTATCTTATCCGCAGGGACACACGGCAAAAGAATTCTTTCTGGCGAAACCGGTGCAGGAAACGGATGCGCTGATCAATCTTTGTAAGATGAAGACACATGCTCTCGAACGAGTAACCGGTGGGGTAAAAAATCTGTATGGCTGCATCAGCGGACTCCATAAAGCCAAAGGGCATACCAAATATACGAATGCAGACATTTTTGCAAGACAGCTGATCGATCTGAATCAGCTGATCAACCGCGGTTTGTCGTGATGGACGGGATCGTGGCGATGGATGGAAACGGACCGACTTCCGGAGATCCGGTGAAGATGAAAGTGCTGCTTCTGGGCAATGATCCGGTGGCCATCGACAGTGTATATTGTCATCTGGTACATCTTGATCCACAGATGGTTCCGACAAATGTACATGGAGAGACGATGGGACTTGGTACCTGGAGGGAAGAAAATATCCGGCTGTTAACGGACGGTGGTGAGATCACGATGCAGGAGGCAGTGGAACGTTTCGGAAATCCGGATTTCAATGTAGACCGTAAAAAGCAGAGAGGGAATCTGTGGAACCGGTTTAATAACGGTTTTTTACGATATTTTCAGAAAAAACCGTATATAGAAGCAGACAAGTGCAAAAAATGTGGAGTCTGTGTGGAAGCCTGTCCGGTGGAGGGAAAAGCCCTGCAATTTAAAAACGGCAGAAGAAAGCCGCCGGTTTATAACTATCATAAATGTATCCGGTGTTTTTGCTGTCAGGAAATGTGTCCGCACAAAGCGATTCAGGTAAAATAAATTTGCGATGAATCGTGATTAATGGTATAATGTAGTCGCTAATTGTCGATATTGCTTACCCGAAGGGGATAAAGTTCATATAAAGAAGGGAGATTGTTATGAAAAAGCTTGAAGAATATGTGAGAAGTATTCCGGATTTTCCGGAACCGGGAATTATTTTTCGTGATGTAACCAGTATCTTGCAGGACGCAGACGGACTGCAGCTGGCAATCGATTCCATTCAGGAAAAACTCAAGGATGTGGACGTGGATGTGATTGCAGGTACTGAGTCGAGAGGTTTTATTTTCGGTGTGCCGGTGGCATATAATTTACATAAGCCGTTTGTACCCATACGGAAAAAAGGAAAACTGCCGTGTGAGACGATTTCCCAGGATTATGATCTTGAGTATGGAAGTGCAACGATAGAGATGCATAAAGATTCTGTGAAACCTGGACAGAAAGTTGTTCTGATCGACGATCTGGTTGCTACCGGCGGCACCATAGAGGCAGCTGCAAAGATGGTGGAACGTCTGGGCGGCGAAGTCGTTAAAATTGTATTTTTGATGGAACTTGCAGGCTTAAAGGGCAGAGAACGACTGAAAGAGTATGATGTGGAATCTGTCATCTGTTACGAGGGTAAATAAACAAAAACAGGCGGTGAATCTATGGAAGATGGAAAAATAAAAACGGAAGAGGAACGGATGCAGGAGATCGAGGCGGTAGAGGCCAATGTAAAATGTATGAAAGATTTTACGAGTCCGGACAGCTGTATGAAGAATTAATCCGCAGTATTCGCAAATACCATCCGTCCACCGATATTTCTATGATTAAAAAGGCCTATCAGATTGCTTCTAAAGCACATGAAGGTCAGAAAAGAAAGTCTGGGGAACCTTATATTATTCATCCGCTGTGTGTGGCGATCATTCTGGCAGATCTGGAGTTGGATAAAGAAACAATTGTTGCCGGACTTTTACATGATGTAGTGGAAGATACGGTGATGACGACAGAAGACCTCACTCGTGAATTTGGCAGTGAGGTAGCACTTCTGGTAGATGGCGTTACTAAACTGGGTCAGCTGAATTATTCTGCGGACAAGGTGGAGGTGCAGGCGGAAAACTTAAGAAAAATGTTTCTCGCCATGGCAAAGGATATCCGTGTGATTCTGGTAAAACTGGCAGACAGACTGCATAATATGCGTACCGCACAGTACTGGTCGGCACCAAAGCAGAAAGAAAAAGCCAGAGAAACCATGGATATTTATGCGCCGATAGCACAGCGTCTTGGTATTTCCAAGATCAAGATTGAACTGGATGACCTTTCTTTAAAATATCTGAAACCGGAAGTGTATTATGATCTTGTGGAAAAGATCAATCTCCGAAAAGGAGAACGAGAGGCCTTTGTGCAGTCTATTGTGGATGAGGTCAAAACCCGCATGGAAGAGGCAGATATCGAAGCAGAAGTCAATGGACGTGTAAAGCATTTCTTCAGTATTTATAAAAAGATGGTCAATCAGGACAAGACACTGGATCAGATTTATGATCTGTTTGCGGTACGTATCATTGTAGATACGGTAAAAGACTGTTATGCTGCCCTCGGTGTGATCCACGAAATGTATACACCGATTCCGGGAAGATTCAAAGATTACATCGCCATGCCGAAACCAAATATGTATCAGTCGCTTCATACGACTCTGATCGGACCGAAAGGACGTCCTTTTGAGATCCAGATTCGAACATTTGAGATGCATCGTACTGCGGAATATGGTATTGCAGCTCACTGGAAGTATAAAGAGGCTTCGGATGGCAAGAAACCGGTAGAACAGCAGGAAGAAGAAAAGTTAAGCTGGCTTCGTCAGATCCTTGAATGGCAGCGGGATATGTCGGATAATAAAGAGTTCCTGAGCCTGTTAAAAAGCGATCTGGATCTGTTTAACGAAAATGTCTATTGTTTCAGTCCGGCGGGAGATGTGAAAACCCTTCCACGTGGTTCCAGCACCGTAGATTTTGCATACAGTGTGCACAGTGCTGTGGGAAATAAAATGGTTGGAGCCAGAGTCAACGGAAAACTGGTTCCGATCGAATATGAAATCAAAAATGGTGACCGTGTGGAAATTATCACATCACAGAATTCCAAAGGACCAAGCCGTGACTGGTTAAAAATTGTAAAGAGTACACAGGCAAAAAATAAGATCAATCAGTGGTTCAAGCAGGAGCGGAAAGAGGATAATATCCTCAAGGGAAAAGAGATGCTTGCAAATTATGCCAAATTAAAAGGCAGAACACTGGGAGAACTGACCAAGCCGAAATATCTGGAAGCTGTGATGCGAAAATACGGATTCCGTGACTGGGAAAGTGTACTTGCCGCGCTGGGCCATGGAGGCTTAAAAGAGGGACAGATTCTCAATAAGCTGATTGAAGCATATGAGAAAGAACATAAAAAAGAGATTACCGATGAGAAAGTTCTGGAGGCAGCTGCGGAAGCAAAAGAAAAACTGCCGATCGTAAAAAAAGAAAAAGGTGGCATCGTCGTAAAAGGTATCGACGATGTAGCGGTACGATTTGCAAAATGCTGCAGTCCCATTCCAGGGGATGAGATTGTCGGTTTTGTAACGAGAGGCCGTGGAGTTACGATTCACAGAACAGACTGTGTAAACGTCATGAATCTTTCTGAATCAGAACGTGTGCGTCTGATCGATGCGGAGTGGCAGGGCAGTAATCTGACCAGTGGACTTTATACGGCAGAAATCAATGTGTATGCCAATAACAGAACAGGTCTGCTGGTGGATATCTCGAAGATCTTTACAGAGCGCAAGATTGATCTGACAACGATCAACAGCCGGACCAGCAAACAGGGGCGTGCGACGATATCCATGACTTTTGATGTACACAGTACGGAAGAACTGAACAGTATTGTAGAAAAGATCCGTCAGGTAGAGAGCGTAATTGATATTGAACGTACTACCGGCTGACAGAAGGGGTAATCCGGAAATATGAAGAAAGCAATGATCGAACAGCTGGTACTGGGAATGGTAGGAACCAATACCTGGCTGATCAAAAATAAAGAAAGCAATGAGCTGCTGATCATCGATCCGGCGGATGAGAGTGCACGGATTGAAGAAAAAATTGACCGAATGGGAGGAATACCGGTGGCGGTTCTCCTGACACACGGACATTTTGATCATATGCTGGCAGCAGATGATCTGCGGGACGAATACGGTATTCCGATTATCGCATGTGCAGCCGAACAACAGGTGCTTACAGATTCCATAAAGAATCTGTCCGGAAGCTGGGCAAGTGCACATGTCTTGCTGGCAGATCAGTGGATCTGCGATGGAAAAAAACTGGAACTTGCCGGATTTTCCATCGAAGTTTTCCATACACCGGGACATACAGCGGGAAGTTGCTGTTATTATCTGCCGGAAGAAGAAATTCTGTTTTCCGGTGATACCTTATTTGCACAGAGTGTGGGAAGAACCGATTTTCCCACAGGAAGCGGCACAGATATGCAGGCGAGTGTAAAGCGGCTGTTAAAAGAACTTCCGGAGACGACAAGAGTCTGTCCGGGACACAACGAAGAAACAACAATAGGATATGAAAAGAGGTATAATCCTTTTGCTTAATAATATTGCAATTCGATTTAATAAAAAAGATTTTGAATATGATGTATATTCTCTGGTGAAAGCCTTTTATCCTCAGGCACAGATCACGATGTTTTATGAGGGAGAGGAAGAAGCAGAGGGAGAGTACGGGATGTTTCTCCTGGTTGCCTATGGCAGTCAGGAGATTTGTCTGGCTGTGGAAAGAGATGGTACAGAGATTTTCAGACAACAGGTGGCTGTAGAATATGAAAAGGATCGTCCGGAAACGAAAAATGTGCTGAAACGTCTGGTGTATGGTGCACTTTGTCAGGTGACCGGAAGAAAGCTTCCCTGGGGAGACCTCACCGGAATCCGGCCGACCAAGATTCCGATGAAACTTCTGGAAGAAGGCTGGAAAAATACAGAGATTGCCCGGTATATGAGGGAAACATATGGGGTAAGCAATGAAAAAACTGCCCTGGCGATCACGATTGCCAACAGGGAGAAGGCACTGTTACAGGATCTGGATTATGAAAACGGATACAGTCTCTATGTGGGAATTCCTTTTTGCCCGAGCATCTGTCTGTACTGCTCCTTTGGTTCTCATCCGCTGGAACGGTGGACAAAACGTGTAGACGAATATCTGGATACACTGTGTAAGGAACTGACTTTTATCCGGGAACAGATGGGAGCAAGAAAGCTGACAACGGTATATATCGGAGGCGGTACACCGACGACACTGGAGCCGGAGCAGCTACGCAGACTGCTTTCTCACATTCAGGAAACGTTTGATTTTACCTGGGTAAAAGAATATACAGTGGAAGCCGGACGACCGGACAGTATTACAAGAGAAAAACTGCAGGTGATGAAAGAATTTCCTGTGACAAGAATCTCCGTGAATCCACAGACCATGAATCAGAAAACCCTGGATGTGATTGGAAGAAAACATACAGTGGAAGATACGGTCAACATTTTCCATATGGCAAGAGAACTGGAATTTGACAATATCAATATGGATCTGATCATCGGTCTTCCGGGCGAGGGAAAAGAAGAAGTCGCACATACGCTGCAGGAGGTAGAAAAACTGCATCCGGACAGCCTGACGATTCATTCCCTGGCACTGAAACGGGCGACGAGACTGAACCTGTTCAAGGATAAATACGAAGAAATGTCCTTTGAGAACAGCAAGGAGATCATGGAAATGACCCAGCAGTGTGCCGGAAATATGGGCATGGGTCCGTATTATCTGTATCGTCAGAAGAATATTGCGGGAAATTTTGAAAATGTAGGTTACGCAGAGGTTGACAAAGCGGGAATATACAATATACTGATTATGGAAGAAAAACAGACCATTCTTGCGGCGGGTGCGGGAGCGTCTACCAAATTTGTGTTTGAGCATGGAACCCGGATCGAACGGGTGGAGAATGTAAAAGATGTGAATAATTATATTCTCCGGATAGATGAGATGCTGGAACGCAAAAGAGTGGGAATACAGAAATATCTGAACGGGTGACACAAAATAGAAACATGCGGAGGAAAAGGATGATTGCGGTGAATAAGTATGTCAATCGGCAGCATCTGTTACAATACAGCCTAGATGAACAGCTGATACATGGAATGCGGGTCAGCAATCTGGCGTATCAGGTGGCAAAAGAACTGGGAGAACCGGAAGAATTCTGTCATGACCTTGCGGTGGCGGGGATGCTTCATGATATTGGAAAAGAAGCAGTCTCAGGGGATCTGGATGATATGGATGCCCCACTGATCGTGGAGGAAATTCATTACGTCAGACTTCATGCACAGGCGAGTTATGAGATCCTTAAGAAAGAAGGGTACAAAGAGACCATTCTTCTTGCAGTGCGCCATCACCATGAAAATTATGATGGCAGCGGTTATCCTGATAATCTCTCAGGAGAAGCGATTCCGCTGGGGGCCCGTATCATCCGTGTCTGTGATGTATATGCGGCACTGACTTCAGACCGGCCGTACCGTCAGGCTTTTGAAAGCCAGTCGGCGGTTCAGCTGATGATCGAAGAGATAAAAGATTTTGATGTAAAGGTATTTCTTGCCTTTCAAAGAATGATTCATAAGAATAAGGAAAAGGAGATTACATTATGGCATTAAAGAAAAAACCTGTGACAGGTATGAAAGACATCCTGCCAGCAGAGATGGCAATCCGTGATTATGTGATTCGACTGATAAAGGAAACTTACGGTACGTTTGGATTCTCATCTATTGAGACTCCATGCGTGGAACATATTGAAAACCTGTCCAGTAAGCAGGGTGGAGAAAACGAGAAACTGATCTTCAAGATTTTAAAAAGAGGAGAAAAATTGAAACTGGATACTGCTGAAACAGAGGCAGACCTGGTGGACGGAGGACTGCGTTATGATCTGACACTTCCTCTTTCCAGATATTATTCCAACCATGCCAACGAACTGCCGTCGCCGTTCAAGGCTCTGCAGATGGGAAATGTATGGCGTGCAGACCGTCCGCAGAGAGGACGCTACCGTCAGTTTATGCAGTGTGATATCGATATTCTCGGTGAGCCGACTAATCTGGCAGAAATCGAACTGATCCTGGCAACTACAACGTTGCTTGGAAAACTGGATTTTAAGAACTTTACCATCCGTATCAACGACAGAAGAATTCTGAAGGCCATGGCTGCTTACAGCGGATTTACACCGGAATCTTATGACACTGTCTTTATTATTCTTGACAAGATGGATAAGATCGGTCTGGAAGGTGTCCGGGAAGAACTGGAAAAAGAAGGATTTGACAAAGCTTGCGTAGATAAATATCTTGCCATGTTCGAAGAAATCACCAATGATGTACAGGGTGTACGTTATGTAAAAGAAAAGCTGGAAGGCGTGTTGGAACCGGAATATGCAGACGGTCTGGAACTGATCATGAACAGTGTGGACGCTGTGAAAGCCGCAGACTTTAAGATTGCGTTCGATCCGACTCTGGTACGTGGTATGTCTTATTATACCGGACCAATCTTCGAGATTTCCATGGATGAGTTTGGCGGAAGCGTCGGCGGTGGCGGACGTTACGATGAGATGATCGGCAAATTCACAGGAAATAACACCTGTGCATGCGGATTCTCTATCGGATTCGAGCGCATCATCATGCTGCTGATGGAACGTGGTTTCCAGATTCCACAGATCGGAACAAAGAAAGCACTTCTGATTGAGAAAAATATGCCGGCAGAGGGCATGATGAAAGTTCTGAAACAGGCAGAAGAAGACCGGAAAAACGGATCTGTTGTTACGATTGCGGTTATGAAGAAAAACAAAAAGTTCCAGAAGGAACAGCTCAAAGAAGAGGGATACGAAGAAATCGTAGAATTCTTTGCAGACAGAATGTAATTGGTGTGAAAACACACTGTTACGAATAGAGTGTTAATATTGGAGGAAGAAACAATGGCAGAGTCAATGAAAGGGTTAAAACGGACCCATCGCTGTACCGAGATTTCCACAGCAAATATCGGAGAAAACGTAACACTGATGGGATGGGTACAGAAGAGCAGAAACAAAGGCGGTATTATTTTCGTAGATTTAAGAGACCGTTCCGGTATCGTACAGCTGATTTTTGAAAATGGCAGCATCGATGAGAAAGGATTCGAAAAAGCAACGAAACTGAGAAGTGAGTTTGTTATTGCAGTGACCGGTGTGGTAGAAGCACGTTCCGGTGCGGTAAACAATAACTTAAAGACCGGTGAGATCGAAGTGCGTGCAAATAGTCTGCGTATTCTTGCAGAGGCAGAAACACCGCCGTTCCCGATTGAAGAAAACAGCAAGACAAAAGAAGATCTGCGTCTGAAATATCGTTTTCTGGATCTGAGAAGACCGGATATTCAGAGAAACCTGATGATGCGTTCTCAGGTAACAACACTGACCCGTCAGTTTATGGCAAATGAGGGATTTCTGGAGATTGAAACTCCGATGCTGACAAAGAGTACACCGGAAGGCGCAAGAGATTACCTGGTTCCGAGCCGTATCCATCCGGGAAACTTTTACGCACTGCCACAGTCTCCACAGCTGTTCAAACAGCTGCTGATGTGCTCCGGTTATGACCGTTATATCCAGATTGCACGTTGTTTCCGTGATGAGGACCTTCGTGCAGACCGTCAGCCGGAATTTACGCAGATTGATATGGAGCTGTCTTTTGTAGATGTGGACGATGTGATTGATGTAAATGAACGTCTGCTGGCGTACCTGTTCAAACAGGTACTGGATGTGGATGTGAAACTGCCGATCCAGAGGATGACCTGGCAGGATGCGATGGATCGTTTTGGCTCTGACAAACCAGATCTGCGTTTTGGTATGGAACTGCAGAATGTATCTGAGGTTGTCCGCGGATGTGAATTTGCTGTATTTAAGAATGCACTGGAAGCGGGTGGAACTGTCCGTGGTATCAATGCCAAGGGACAGGGCGGTATGCCGAGAAAGAAAATTGACAAACTGGTTGAGTTTGCAAAAGACTATGGTGCAAAGGGTCTGGCTTATATCGCCATTCATGAAGACGGAACTGTAAAATCTTCTTTCGCAAAATTCATGACAGAAGACGAGATGAACCGTCTGGTAGAAGCCATGGACGGACAGGCTGGTGATCTTCTGTTGTTTGCTGCTGATAAAAATAAAGTTGTCTGGGATGTACTGGGTGCACTGCGTCTGGAACTGGCGCGTCAGATGAATCTTCTGGACAGCAGTGAATATCGTTTTGTATGGATCACAGAATTCCCTCTGCTGGAGTGGTCTGATGAGGAAAACCGTTTCAAAGCGATGCATCATCCATTTACCATGCCGATGGAAGAGGATCTGCAGTATATCGACAGCGATCCTGGTCGTGTACGTGCAAAAGCTTATGATATCGTACTGAACGGTACTGAGATCGGCGGCGGTAGTGTGCGTATCCATCAGGACGATATCCAGGAGAAAATGTTTGAGGTTCTTGGATTTACCAAGGAAAAAGCCTATGAACAGTTTGGTTTTCTGCTGACAGCGTTCAAGTATGGTGTTCCGCCTCACGCTGGTCTGGCTTATGGTCTGGATCGTCTGGTTATGCTGATGGCAAAACAGGAGAGTATCCGTGATGTAATTGCATTCCCGAAGGTGAGGATGCATCCTGTCTGATGACAGAGGCACCGAATCTGGTGGATGAGAAGCAGCTGGAGGAGCTGGGGATTGCGATTCGTAGCGAGGAATAATTAAATAGAGTTTCTTGCTGTTTTTTGGCAGAGGGACGCGGCAGGCTCCGGGTTTCCTTTGTCGCAACGTGGGCAGGGCAACTTTAAGCTAGCCACTAACTTCGGCTATGTTCACGAGGGTCAGCTGACCCTCGCGAAAGCCTGCGTAAGTGTCGGATCTTAAAGCTTGCCCTAAGCGCCCACAAAGTGTTGCGACAAAGGAACCCCGGAGCCTGCCGCTGTGTTTTGGCAAAAAAAACGGATGGTGGATATTGAAGATTATGGTAGAGAGAGGGAATCGCTGAGTAGAAGGAGCGATTCTGAAAAGGGAAAATATGGGGAAAGATAAATAAAAGCAGGTGCGAAGGAGAATATAATCTTTGCATCTGCTTTTTGTTGTGTTGTATCAATTGATTCAGTGGCTCAAGTTTGAGTGTTCTGAATCCGAAGAAAGCTGCCGGTGGCAGCTTAGGCAGGTGATGTCAGATATCAGCTTTCCGGCTGCGTGAGAATAGTGGTGAGGGCTTCTTCCAGGTTTCCAAGGAGGGCGGTTGTGATTTCGTCGCTTTTGGGGATGCGCCAGTTTTTGCCGTCGTTGTTCAGGTGGATGGTTACAGGGGTGGTGATGGTTTGAGTGCTGGTGGCGATACAGTCTGTCAGGAGAGTGATGGCGTGGGACTGACGGCCTCGGTTCCGTCTTCCAGAGCCAGGGAGGACGCCAGGTAGGCGGTGTATTCTTCCTGATAGGAGTATACAACAGAAGAAAAATCACAACTGGTCAGATTCAGATCTACAGAGGCATCCATACCGTCATCAGACAGGAGTTCCGACGTGATGGAGTAGTCCAGGCAGTTCAGAAGCTGACTGGCGATGGCTTTGACAACGGAACGGCTCGAAGTATCTTCGGAATTGAAGAGGGAGTCCAGTGCCAGATAACGGTTTAATTGTTCGGTGTCGAAAGCTTTCAGAGTATCCAGGTGGATCGCGATGATCTCAGAGGGAGAAAACAGGGAAGCATCGGCCACGTAAGTGGAAAAGTTTCCGGTTACTGCAGCAGACAGGCTTTTCGGGGAATCAATGTTCCAGGTTTTTCCAGATCGGGTGAGGGTGATCGTATAGTCAGAGGTAATGCTTTTATAATCATTGTTTTTCAAAACATTGCCAAGAAGCAGATAGCAGTCTTCCAGAGAAAAATCTACAGAAGCAGGACTTGCAGAGTTCTGAATCTGTTTGATCATTACCTGACGGGAGTATTCTTTTGCCAGTGCTTCACCGTCAGGTGTGGTAAGGGAAACAGTAACCGAAGCTGAATTTCCCTGTTCCGAGAAATTTCTGATATGATATGAAAAATCATGAAAGAAATCAGCAAATACAGAGGTGATATCGGAAGGTACGGACTGTTTAGTGTCAGCAGACGGGAAAACATCATGGACATTAAGTGTTTTTACAATGTCAGATTCCTTCTGGGCGGACAGAGAGGAGAGTTCGTGACGAACTACTTTGACAGGATCCTGCCGGTATGGCGTACGATTGCTGATGGTATAAAAACACACACATCCGGCGATCAGTTCCACTATGAGAATCATAGGAATCCCGATCCGGAAAGAAGGATGCAGGGTTTTGTGATGAAATACATGCATACCGATGAGACAACCGACACTTCCACCAAGGATAGCGATGGCAAACAGTGCGGATTCCCGGATCCGCCATTTATGATGGATAGCTTTGTATTTGTCGATGCCAAAAGCGGCAAAGCCGGTCAGATTGATAACGGCCAGATAAGAAAGAATACCGGTAAGTGTCATAAGAACCTCCTAATATATATAAATTGTAACTGTTCAGTACCTTCACAGTTACGAGCCAAAATACATTTAAAATCACCTTCGGTGATAGCATTTTGGCTTGTATGTCTCGGGATTTTGGCATATTCATGCCAAAACACCTCGCGGTACAGTGGCTACTGAATAGTTGCTATAAAGCATTGTATTTTCAGAAAATACCGGACCGCGGTAACAGATTTAATATAACAGAACCAGGAAAAATGTCA
>ENA-OQCO01000303-OQCO01000303.1-human-gut-metagenome-genome-assembly--contig:-NODE-303-length-28615-cov-1.877984_pt1 | contig 28615 bp, 25 predicted proteins | sample MGYA00242500_ERZ504582 | MGnify/ENA primary metagenome ERZ504582 (study PRJEB26092, sample SAMD00036346) | human gut metagenome | host: Homo sapiens | study: EMG produced TPA metagenomics assembly of... | reverse complement strand
CCTTCAGATCCTTGGACACACCCAGCACCTTGATGGGGCCGCGCGCATGCCGGCGTCCACGAGGGTGCTTGCCGGCCGGCAGTTGCTGCTCCACCGAGAACGTGACCCTGAGATACGGGGAAAGACGCTCGACCAGTTCCGGCCCCAACACTTCGGGATGAATCTGCGCACCCTTGGTGGCGATGGCCGCCTTGGTGAACACATGTGCCAGATCGGGCCAGCCAACGGTCGTGCCATCCTCATCCACCGGCGGCAGATTCGGCTTCTGCTGCGAGCCCGAGCCCGGCAGATCCGGGTAATGCTCGTCGATCCAGTCACGAATCGCGCGCGCGGCATCCGGGGCCGGCACGAACTGGACGCGCAGCTGCTTGGGCAGCGCCTTGATCATCGACAGGATCAGCTCATCCAACAGACCCGGCACATTCCATGTGAACTGGTCGGGCGTGATACGCGAGAGCGCCTTCAACGGCACATGCACGGTGACGCCGTCGGCCGGGTCGGCCGGATCGTACACGTAGCTCAGACGCAGGTCGATGGGTTGGCCGTCCGATCCGGTCGTATGCCAATGGTCGGGGTAATCGTCCAGACTCACCGAATCGCTGGATGCCAGACGCTCCACCTTGGCCGGGTCGAAATCAAGCAGATTCGGCTGACGGTCATGCTCGGACTTCCACCATTTCGCCAGATCGGCCACGCTGGTCACATCGTTGGGAATGACCGCGTTGTAGAAGTCGAACAGATCCTCGTCGGACACGGTATCCGCCAGCTGCGGGTGCGGCTCGCATCATCGGCGGCATCCTCGAGAATGTCGCGGTTTTTGCCCATAAAGTCGTCGTAACTGAAACGCTGCTGAATATCGCCCTCGACCAGACCCTGGCGAATCAGGAAGTCGCGCGCCTCAAGTGGATTGATGCGTCCCCACTGCACGGCACGGTCCTGTACGATCGGCAGACCATACAGCAGCACGCGCGCGGTGGCCACAGCCGAGCCACGCGAACCCGACCAGTGCGGCTCCGCATACGTGGTGCGGGTCAATTGGCCGGCCAACGGTTCGGCCCACGCCGGGTCGATGGCCGCCGAATAGCGGGCCCACAGGCGAGAGGTTTCCACCAGTTCGGTGCTCATCACCCATGACGGGGTCTTCTTGGCCACGGCGGAAGCGGGGAACAGGGCGAAACGGGTGCCGCGTGCGCCTGATAATCGTTCTTCGACTGCTTCTGGGCGCGTTTCATCGCACGGGCGCGCGCCGAACCGGTCAGCCCCGCGAAATCGGAGGCCTTGGGCTCGCGCACCACCTGCATGCCCATCATCGACAGCAATCCGGCGAGCATCGACTTGTGGATGCCGTCCGCATCCCACGCGCAGCACAGCGAATGCGCGGCCTGCTGGTTCAACGGCAGCTGGCGGATCTCCAAGCCTGGGCGGGAGGCGGGCAGCGGGTCGCCGACCTTGAACTTCAGCTCCTTGCACATCTGGCGTAGCTGGGAGACGAGATCTTTCCACTGGCGCATCCTCAGCCAGCTGAAATACTCGGTTTTGCAGATACGGCGCAGCGCGTTGTTGCTCGGGTCGCCGTCCGCCTGGAACACGCGGTCCCAGATATTCAGGGCCGTCAGGAAGTCGGAGGTCTCATCCGCATACCGGTTGTGGATGCGGTCGGCATCCTCACGCTTGTCGTCCGGGCGTTCACGTGGGTCCTGCAAGCTCAGGAACGCCACGACCACGAGCACCTGGGCCAGAAGATTCGGCGAACCGGTTTTCGCGGCCTCGATAACCATACGTCCCAGACGCACGTCGATGGGGATGCGCGCCAGCTGACGGCCGGTATGGGTGAGCGTCACCTCGCCGCGCTTGCGGCCGATGGCCTTGAGCTCGGTGAGCTCATTGAAACCGTCCGACACGGCCTTCATATCCGGCGGATCGATGAACCCGAAGTTCGTGACGTCCTCGGCCGTGCGGGCCACGCCCACCGACAGCATGTGGAGTACCACGGCACCCAGCGAGGTACGCAGTATTTCCGGCTCGGTGAAGCGCGGTCGGGTCTCGTAATCCTCACGCGAATACAGGCGGATCGCGATACCGTCGGCCACGCGGCCGCATCGGCCGGACCTCTGGTCGGCACTGGCCTGGCTGATCGGCTCGATCGGCAGACGCTGAACCTTTGCGGTCTTCGAATACCGGGAGATACGGGCGGAACCGGGGTCCACCACATACCGGATACCGGGCACGGTCAGCGAGGTCTCAGCCACATTGGTGGCAATGACGATGCGCTGGTGAAGGTGCGATTCAAACACCTTATGCTGGTCGGCGGCGGACAGTCGCGCGAACAGCGGCATGATCTCGATGGCATCCGGCCGGCGCATGTCGTCGGCGCGCGGGCCGTAATGATGCCGCAGTGCGGCCTCGAACTCGTGGATGTCGCGCTCGCCGGAGGCGAAGACCAGAATATCGCGGGGGACCGCGCTCGTGGGAGGAGTGAATCACCAGCTCGGCGCAGGCTCGAGCCACGGCGGTAGGCATATCGGTGATACCGTCATCGGCATAGGAGGCACCGGACCGGCCGCGGGCCGGTCGGAATCGGATTCCGCGATGGCGCTGGCCAGCTCGTCGTAATCGGCGTCGCCGGGGCGGGCGCCACCGCGAATCCCGGCACTTCGCGCATCAACGCGGGCGCGGTGCCAAGCGGCTCGTAGACCACCTGCACGGGGAAGGTACGGCCGGAAACCTCGATTACCGGCACCTTCTCATGCAAGGCGTGCTCGAAATGCTCCTGGAACTTGACCGAATCGATGGTCGCGGAGGTAATGATGAGCTTCAGATCGCGGCGCTGAGGCAGCAGTGCCGTCAGATAGCCGAGCAGAAAGTCGATGTTAAGACTGCGCTCATGCGCCTCGTCGATGATGATCGTATCGTATCGGGTGAGTTTCGGATCGCGCTGGATCTGGGCGAGCAGAATACCGTCGGTCACGACCCTCAATCGTGTGCCGGACGAGCTTTCGTCGGTGAAACGCACCTGATAGCCGACCTCGTCACCGAGCTTCACGCCCATCTCCGAGGCGATACGTTCGGCCACCGTGCGTGCGGCGATACGGCGAGGCTGGGTGTGCACGATCTGCTTGCCGTGCGTGCCACGGCCAAGCTCAAGCAGGATTTTCGGCAGCTGTGTGGTTTTGCCCGAACCGGTCTGGCCGGACACAATAACGACTTGGGAACGTTTGACCGCGCTGGCTATCTCATCACGCGCGGCAGATACGGGAAGTTCTGCGGGATACTCATATTTCATGACGAACTTCAATGATACGGAAGCCCTTGGAGCTCGCGTATTTGCTCGCAGTGAACCCCTCGCCGAGGGCATCGTCCAGCCAGGGGATCAGCGAATCGGAACCGAGATTCTTCTGCACTACGAGATAGGCGGCACCGCCCACCTTGAGCTTCGGCAGCCAAGCCATAAGCAATGTATGCAGCGCTTCCTTGCCGACTCGGATCGGTGGGTTCGACCAAATCACATCAAACGTGAGGTCGCTCGGCACCGTCTCGCAGAACGCCGGCTGGTTCTCGGCAGGCAGGGGAGTGCTGGACTCGTCCACCTGAGCCGTATGAATGTTCGTGTGGCCGTTCGCCTGTGCGTTGGCATGGGTCAGGTCCAGCGCGCGCTCGTTGACATCCACCGCCCACACGTTCGCTTCGGGCGACTCAAACGCCAATGTCAGGGCGATAGGGCCCCAGCCGCAGCCCAAATCCAGAAAATCGCCGGTAAGCGGCGGCTCGGGCGCATGCTTCAGCAATACCGACGTACCGAGGTCCACGCGCGAGCCGGAGAACACGCCGTTCGACACCTGAGCGGTCGCCTCATGGCCGCGCAACGTTACGTTCAATGTGCGGCGCACATCCTTCGATGCGGGTTCCGCAGAGAAATACTGTTCTGCCATGGTCGCTCCATTTCTGCGGGATTCGCCGCTCTCGTATGCCGACCTGTATCAGCCGGCCTATGCCGGTACGTGCCGATCTATGCCAGCATGTCACCTCATGTGATGATAATAAAGGACCATAGAAGAATCGTGAACCATTCCAACCAAACGAGGCGCACTTGACCGACAACACCCAGTACACCGACATCAACCGCGGCAACAACGACGTTACCCCTGAGGTGTGCTGGCCGAGCAGTCCGAAGTGCTGCTCGACGACAGCCAGCGCGCGACCGGCTGGCATGAGGACGCCAACCAGGAATGGGAGGAGCGCGAGGCCCGCAACGAGCTCAAGCATGTCGCCGGTCTCGGCGAGCTGCAGGACGTCACCGAAGTCGAATACCGCAAGGTGCGTCTGGAACGTGTGGTGCTCGTCGGCGTCTGGTCGTCCGCCGTCACCACGCAAGCCAAGGCCGAGGAATCATTGAGAGAGTTGGCGGCGCTCGCCGAAACCGCCGGTGCGGTGGTATGCGATGGTTTGCTGCAGCATCGCTCCAAGCCGGATGCAGCCACGTACGTTGGTTCCGGCAAAGCCAAGGAGATTGCCGACATCGTGGCGCGTGAGGAAGCCGATACGATTATCGTGGACGACGACCTGCCGCCGTCACAGCGCCGTGCATTGGAGGACGCCGCCAAAGTCAAGGTGGTGGATCGCACCGCGGTGATTCTGGACATCTTCGCCCAGCACGCCACCTCGCGTGAAGGTAAGGCGCAGGTGGAGTTGGCGCAGCTCGAATACATGCTGCCCCGACTGCGTGGTTGGGGTGGTTCGTTGTCCCGTCAGGCCGGCGGTCGCGCGGCCGGCGCGGATGCGGGCATCGGATCGCGAGGCCCGGGCGAGACCAAAATCGAAATGGACCGTCGTGTAATTCGCACGCGTATCGCCAGACTGCGCCGTCAGATTCGTGAGATGGCCCCGGCACGTGAGGTCAAGCGCGGTTCACGCCGTCGCTTCGGCCTGCCCACAGTGGCCGTGGTCGGCTACACGAACGCCGGCAAATCCTCGTTGACCAACCGTCTGACCGGTTCGGCCGAACTGGTGGAAAACGCGCTGTTCGCCACATTGGACACGGCCGTGCGCCGCGCCAAAACCCGCGACGGACGCGCTTACGCCTACGTGGACACGGTCGGCTTCGTGCGCCGCCTGCCCACCCAGCTGGTCGAGGCGTTCAAATCCACCCTGGAAGAGGTGGCCGAGGCCGACGTGATCCTGCATGTGGTCGATGGCTCCCACCCTGACCCGTTCTCTCAGGTCGACGCGGTCAATGACGTGTTGGCGGACATCGAAGGCACGGCCTCGATTCCGCGTATTCTCGTATTCAACAAGGCCGATCAGGCGGACGAGGCGACTCGTGAACGACTCGCCGCGCTGCAGCCAGATGCGTTCATCGTCTCCGCCTATACCGGTGAGGGATTGGACGAGCTGCGTACCGCAGTCGAAAGTCTGCTGCCGGTCCCGCATGTGCATGTCAACGCTCTGCTGCCGTATACCGCTGGCTCCCTGATCTCTCGTGTACGCGAATACGGCAAGGTAGACAAGGTGGAGTACCGCGATGATGGCATACAGCTTGAAGCGGACGTTGACGCCCATCTTGCCGCTCAGGTGGTCGAACAGTCCATTGACTAACGTGATAAACATCACAGTATATTCGTGAGCGCTAACAACCGTTGAAAACATTACCATACGGTTATCAAACAGGGTGGTGTGCTGGTAGCAAAACGTCTTAGCGGGTTTATAGAGTGAAGACGTTAGTTACAAGGCCTGCCATTCATCAGCAGACCGCCTTTGAAGAGAGGTTCATCCATCATGGCGGAAACTACCGTTAAGCCACGAAGCTTGCTGTTATTGGTGCCGGTGCCGTTGGCTCCACCCTCGCCTTCGCCGCTGCCCAGCGTGGCATCGCTCGCGAGATCGTGCTTGAAGACATCGCCAAGGAGCGCGTGGAAGCCGAAGTGCTCGACATGCAGCATGGCTCCAGCTTCTACCCGACCGTGTCCATCGACGGTTCCGACGATCCTGAGATCTGCCGCGACGCCGACATGGTCGTCATCACCGCTGGTCCGCGTCAGAAGCCGGGTCAGTCTCGTCTTGAGCTCGTTGGCGCTACCGTCAACATCCTCAAGGCCATCATGCCGAACCTGGTCAAGGTGGCTCCGAACGCCATCTACATGCTCATCACCAACCCGGTCGACATCGCTACCCACGTGGCTCAGAAGCTCACCGGTCTGCCCGAGAACCAGATCTTCGGTTCCGGCACCAACCTGGACTCCGCTCGTCTGCGCTTCCTGATTGCCCAGCAGACCGGCGTCAACGTCAAGAACGTGCACGCCTACATCGCCGGCGAGCACGGCGACTCCGAAGTCCCGCTGTGGGAGTCCGCCACCATCGGTGGCGTCCCCATGTGCGACTGGACCCCGCTGCCCGGCCACGATCCGCTCGACGCCGACAAGCGCGAGGAGATCCACCAGGAAGTCAAGAACGCCGCTTACAAGATCATCAACGGTAAGGGTGCCACCAACTACGCCATCGGCATGTCCGGCGTCGACATCATCGAAGCCGTCCTGCACGACACCAACCGCATTCTGCCCGTGAGCTCCATGCTCAAGGACTTCCACGGCATCTCCGACATCTGCATGTCCGTGCCGACCCTCCTCAACCGTCAGGGCGTCAACAACACCATCAACACCCCGGTCTCCGACAAGGAGCTCGCCGCTCTGAAGCGCTCTGCCGAGACGCTGAAGGAAACCGCCGCCCAGTTCGGCTTCTGATAAAAAATCGCTGTACGGAGCGCCTTTCGCACCGCACAAGACTCGACCTACCTTTGTAGGCCTTCACCTTGTGCGGCACGAAAATCGCACACGTACAGCGATTTTTTATACCCTGCTGAATGCTCCCGTTGGGAGCATTTTTATTCGTGGAGTTCGTTGGAGGAGGGGGAGCTATAGCCCTCGGGCTCGAGCTGGAAGGTGGTGTGGGGGACCGAGACCGGGAAGTGCTCGCGCAGGCAATCCTGCAGTTGGGTGAGGATTGTGGCGGCATCTTCCATGGTGAGGTCTTTGTCGACTACCACGTGGGCCATCAGAATCGGCATGCCGGTGGACACCGTGCTGGCGTGGAGGTCATGCACGGCAAGCACATGCGGCACGTCTTCCAGATGTTCGCGTACCTTATCGAGGTCAAGTCCATCCGGTGTTTCCTCCAGCAGCACCTTGACCGCGTTGTGCAGCAACTTGATGGCGCGCGGAATCATCATCAGTGCGATGACGGCACCGGCCACGGCGTCGAAGCCATTCCATCCGGTGGGGATCATTACCAGGGCAGAGGCCACCACGGCCACCGAGCCAAGTGCGTCATTCATCACCTCGAGGAACGCGGCCTTCATATTCATGTTGTCTTCGCGCTGCGAGGCAAGGATGAAAATCGAGATGATATTTGCGGCAAGACCCAGAATGCCCGCGAACAGCAGCAAGCCGATATCGTCGATTTCCGCTTTGGAACTGCCGAACAGACGCATGCCGGCCTCCACCAACGCATAGATGCCAACGATGAGCAGCACCACGGCACCTGCGGCAGCGGTGAGCACCTCAAGCCTGGCCCAGCCCCAAGTACGAGTGTTGCTGGGCTTGCGGCGCATCAGTATGGCGGTGATTGTGGATGCCGCCAGCACGGACATGTCGGTGAGCATATGACCGGCATCCACCAGCAGGGCCAATGAGCCGGTTAAGACAGCCGACACCACTTCGATGAGGAAGACCGAACCGGTTACGGTCAACGTGGCAATCAGCCTACGCTGGTGCGCGGCAGGGTTTACGGATGTGGATGGTGCGGGTGCATGGGTATGAGCCATATGTACTCCTTCGCTCTATCGAGTTGAAACCGCTTCTCATTTCCATTTGCGATATGGTCTGAATACGACGAAACCCCGGCGCGAGGCCGGGGTTTCGTAAGCTGTGCGTGACTATAGCACGACCAGCGCGATTCGGTGCACGCTGATCAGCTGGTGGCGAACAGGCTACAATTTGCGCAGCACGGTGACCACCTTGCCCATAATCGTGGCATGTGTGCCGTCGATGGGCGAGTATGCGGGGTTGTGCGGCATCAGCCAGACATGGCCGTTTTCCTTGCGGAAGGTCTTCACCGTGGCCTCGTCGTCCAGCAGAGCGGCGACGATATCTCCGTTGACGGCGGAATTCTGTTCGCGCACCACCACATAGTCGCCATCGCAGATAGCGGCATCCACCATGGAATCGCCGTGGACTTCCAGCATGAACAGGGTGCCGGAGCCGGTCAGCCGTTCCGGCAGACGCATGACGTCGTCCACATGCTGTTCGGCGGTAATTGGCACGCCGGCGGCAATACGGCCAACGAGCGGCACATCGTGTGATTCGGCAATGGCTTCGGCGGGGAATTGGTATATCTCCGCCACATTACTGGTGCTGGTTGCCTCTTCGCTGGCTTGGGAGGGCTTTTCGGCATTCGGGGCGGATCCTGCCACCACCTCGATGGCTCGACCCTTGTTCGCGTTCATGCGGATGAAGCCCTTGTCTTCCAAAACTTGTAGCTGATGCTTGACCGAAGACGGACTTTTGAGCCCGGCGGCATTTCCGATTTCCCGGAAAGAGGGGGCGAAGCCTTGTTCGTCGATATGCGTGCGAATGGCGTCCAACACTTTGCGCTGGCGGTCGGTCAGGGTGGACTCGTCCGGCTTCTGCTTGGGGGAGAAGGGAATGGTGCTCACGTCAGGGCTCCTTTCGTTACGTCACCAGCATAACGTGTTGTTCGTGTGAAATCAAACATCTGTTCGAGTTTCGACTTGACCGTGTCGAACGTTTGTGCCATTATAAGAACAGTTGTTCGATAGAACATCTGTTCGAGAGAGGTGGTCGTGATGACTGGTTCAATGGTGATGGCCCCGGCCCGTAGCGCACGTGTAGCTATGCAGCATGCTGGAACGTTCCACCGGAATGTGCGTGGGAAGATTATCGCAGTGATGGTCGCCTTGGCGCTGGCCTGGTGTGGTTTCGGCGCGCTTACCGCTCAGCGGGCCCAATCGGATACGGGGGCCACGCAGGTGACCAGTTATATCGTGCGGCCGGGGGATACGCTCTGGTCATATGCTTCGGCTATCACGCCTGCTGGTCATGATGTATCGGAAACGGTGGATGAGCTGATTGCGTTGAACAATCTTGAGTCCGGATCATTGCAGGCCGGGCAGCGCATTATTGTTCCGGTTGAGTAAATGAAACCCGAGCGGCATGGTTTTTCCGCCCGTACACGTTATTCTGGGGAGCATGCATTGTCCTTTTTGCCAGAACCCCGACACCAAAGTCATTGATACGCGCATTAGCGATGACGGTCATTCCATCCGTCGGCGTCGCGTATGCCCGAAATGCAGCAAGCGTTTTACCACGGTGGAAACCAGTATGCTGCTGGTCACTAAACGTTCGGGTGGCGTGGAGCCATTCAGTAGAGACAAAGTGATTTCCGGCGTACGCAAAGCTTGTCAGGGGCGGCCGGTCAGAGAAGAGGATCTGAAGCTGCTGGGACAGAAAGTCGAAGAGGATCTTCGCTCCCGAGGCCTTGCCGAAGTCACCTCAGATGAAGTGGGCAAAGCCATCCTGAAACCGTTGCGTGACTTGGATGTGGTGGCGTACCTTCGATTCGCGAGTGTGTACCAGAACTTTGCAGGTCTGGAGGATTTCCAAAGCGCCATTGATGGTTTGCGTGAATAATATGCGAATGCCATGCACCGTGATATGCGAGTGATTCGCAAACCATGGTGCGAGCCAATCATGAAGCCCAGCACTTATGAAAGAGACCCGTCATGATGACGGGTCTCTTTCATATCAATCGAGGATGAGCTGCGTCAGCTGATGACACGCATGCGAATGGTGCCTTCGATGTTGCGCAGTGCTTCAAGCGTGGCGGCGCTGGGCTTCTGAGCCACGTCGGTGACCACATAGCCAAGTTCGCCTTCGGTTGCCAGCGACTGGAAGGAAACGTTGATGTTCTCCTCGCCGAGCACATGATTGACATGAGCCAGCACACCAGGAAGATTGTCGTGCAGATGGGCGATACGGCACACACCCTTGCACTCACCGAGGTTGATCTGCGGTAGGTTCACGGACAAGGAGGTAGAACCCTTGAACCAGTAATCCTCAAGACGCTGAGAGACGAAATGGCCGATGGATTCCTGAGCTTCCAAGGTGGAGCCGCCAATATGAGGAGTCAGAATCATATTGTCTTCATTGGCCAGTGAGGTCTCGAACGGATCTCCGCTCTTCTTCGGTTCAACGGGGAACACGTCGACCGCCGCGCCAGACAGATGGCCGGAATCGAGGTGCTGCTTCAGAGCTCCCAGATCGGCGACGAAACCGCGCGAAAGGTTAATGAAAATCGCGTCCTGCTTCATGTGGGCGAATTGGTCTTCGCCGAAGAATCCGGTGTTCGACTTGCGGCCATCCACGTGCAGGGTCACGGCATCGGACTGTTCCAGCAGTTCGTTGAGGGTGTCGCAACGGTGGGCATTGCCCAGTGCCAGTTTCTCCTCAATGTCGTAGAACACCACGCGCATGCCGAGGGCCTCGGCCAGTACCGACAGCTGGGAGCCGATGTTGCCGTAGCCGATGATGCCGAGGGTCTTGCCTCGCACTTCATGCGAGCCGGAAGCGGACTTGTCCCACAGGCCATGCTTGATGTGATGCGTGTGTGCGGGAATGCGGCGCATCAAGCAGATGATGTCGCAGATCACCAATTCCACCACGGAACGGGTGTTGGAGTAGGGAGCGTTGAACACGGCGATGCCACGCTTGCCGGCATGTGCCAGATCGACCTGATTGGTGCCGATGCAGAAGCAGCCGATGGCGCTTAGCGTAGGACGCGCATCCAGCACGCGGGCTGTGACGTTGGTCTTGGAGCGTACGCCCACCAAGTCCACGCCATCCAGCGCATCGATGAGTTCGTCCTCGCTCAGGGCTCCCTTCATGGTCTCGACTTCGAAACCGTGATCACGCAGCGATTTGGCCGCATCGGGGTGAATGTTTTCCAATAACAGTGCTTTGGGCATGCTTCATACCTTAGATGTTCAGGGACTTTTCGTCCGCTTTTGTCCGAACTATAACCAGTTTCTGGGTCGGCCTGGTCATTGCCACGTACAGGTCCGAGGCGGCGACCAGGCGGCTCGGCGCGTCATCCTCGATGAGACCGGGCTCGACCACCACGACGGCATCGAACTCCAGACCCTTGACCGTTTCAGTGCCGCAGACGCTGATTTGCTCATCCCATTCGGGCTGCTCGATGAGCCTTGCGTATTCGGCCGGGTCAAGAATGACAGCCAGTTTGCGGCGCACGGCATCGCGCACCGGGGCGATGAGATTATCCGGACAGATGACGGCGATGCGGCCGGTGCCGTCTGCCGAAACGAATTGTTCGGCAAGCTGCGCCGCCTGCTCGGCCGTCGTTTCCAGCAAGGACGACATGTCGGGCACCACATTGCGGGACACCGAATCGGGGATGGCGCGCACCGCATTGACCGTGGAGATGTAGAGGCCTTCCTCCTCGGCAAATCGTGAGGCAAGTTCGGAAACTTCCTGCGGATTACGGTAGTTGATGGTCAACTCGTTCAAATCCCAGTGGCTTTCGCCGAACAGGCGGTTCATCGATTTGCTCCAGCGTCGGGTGCCACCCAGCGCCGAAGTCTGCGCCACATCGCCCACGATGGTGAACGAGCGGGAGGGGCAACGGCGGATCAACATACGCCAGTCCATGGCGGTCAATTCCTGCGCTTCATCGACCACGATGTGCCCGTAGGTCCATTCACGGTCGGCCGCGGCCCGCTGCGCGGTCAGCTCAGCGTCGTCCCCGTTCATCTGGTCGAGCAGCATCTGACTGGAGACGATGCCTCCACCCAGACCGGTCGCGGCCAGAGTGTCTTTGGCATACTGCTCTTCGGCGGCACGACGTGCGTCGGCGGCGGACTGGCGGGCCACCGCCTTGGGATCGGGGCCCAGCATATCCATTGCTTCGTCGAGCAGCGGAATATCGGAGCGGGTCAACGGGGAGCCTTTGGGGCGGGCAAGTGCCGCGATGTCGTTGTCGGTCAGCCAACCAGCCAGAGACTTCAGACGTTCGGGATGGGCGAACAGCTGATCGATGAGCCATGGGGCGGTCATCGGCAGCCAGCACAGGTTCAGGGTCTTGCGAACCTGCTCGTTCATACGTAGCAGCGACATCGCGCGGCTCAGCTCCGCCTGATCCGGCGTGTAATCAAGCTGTTCGGCATAACGGTTCTGCATGCTGGTCAGCATCGAACGGATAAAGGTCTCGCGGGCCTTGTTATGAGGTTGTCGGGTGCGCTTCGCGTCCGCCTGCGCCTGCTCGATATCAGTGGCCAGCATTGGTACCTGAATGCCGCTAATGGTTACTGTCGGCAGAGCAGCGGGAACACGCACGCGTGCGGCGATGGCATTGGCCACTACGGAGGTCATGCGTCGATCGCCCTTGAGCTTGGCTGCATAAGGGGAGTCGACCGCCGTGGCGGTGATGCCGGGAATCAGATCGCTGATGGTGCGTGAGACCACGCCGGTCTCGCCCAAGGAGGGTAGCACCTGATCGATGTAGTGCAGGAACGCCGAGCTGGGGCCAACAACCAGCACGCCGGAACGTTCCAGCGTGCGCCGGTGCGTGTACAGCAGGTAGGCGGCGCGATGGAGCGCCACGGCCGTCTTGCCGGTGCCGGGGCCGCCCTGCACCACCACGGCGCGATTCATGTCGGAGCGGATGATGCGGTCCTGCTCGGCCTGAATGGTGGCCACGATATCGGTCATCTTGCCGGTGCGGCGTGAGCTCAACGAAGCCAGCAGCGCACCCTCGCCGGTCAATGTGCCGGCGGAAGACGCCTGGCCGACCTGGTCTGAATGCACGTCAAGCACCTCATCCTCAACGCCCACGACTTCGCGGAAACTCAAGGTGATATGCCTGCGCATCACGATGTCGCCGTGATTGGAAGGGGTCGCCTCATAGAAAGGACGTGCGGCTTCGGCACGCCAGTCGGTCAGAATCGGCTCATGGTCCGGGCTCGACAGGCCGATGCGGCCGATGTAATGACGGTCGCCGTTCTTGGCATCGAGGCGGCCAAACACCAGCCGATCCTCAACGCTGCGCAATTGCGTGAGGCGGTTTTCGTACATTGTGGCAAAGGAGTCTCGTTCGCTGCGTTGCGTGGGGGATCCGTGGGAGCCGGCGGCGCGTACGGTGTCCAGGCGTTGCCACATTTCGGCTCGCAGATCATCCAATCGTCCATAGGCGCGATCGACGGCCTGCTGCTCTTCATGCAGCTGGGAGGCGTAACTCGACATGCTGTTCTCTTCGTTCCATTTCCGTGGGGCAGAAAAACTTAAGGCATTCAAATTTACCGCACACCCCCTACGTCAGTGATGCGGGCAACCCGGAATAGGTGAATTCAGCGTGAATTCACCATGCTGCTCGGTCGGTGGGGTGCGCGACGTGGATTGAATGTGCGGAGCGTCCATTCGTGCGACAGTCGTGGCCGACACGCGCAATCCATCGGTAATTGCCCTAAAAGGGTGAGCAAATCGTGCATGAGTGGGGAGAAATGGGGAATCGTGGGGTAGAGTGGTGAGCCAGTTGGCCGAAGTGTATCCCACGTAACGATGAGGAGGTGGAGCCATGGTTGCCGATCAGACGATTCGCGACGCTGATGCCAACGCACAAGGCTCCACCACTATGGCCGATCTCATGGCTGGTCTGCCGCCATTGCTTCTCGGAACATATACGCCGAAGATCGATGCCAAGGGCCGTATGGCGCTTCCGGCCAAATTCCGCTCCCAGCTGGGGCAGGGCCTGGTCATGGCCCGAGGCCAGGAACGGTGCGTGTACCTGCTGCCGTTCGACGAATTTCGACGTATCGCCTCGCAGATTCAGCGTGTGTCGGTGGGAAACAAAGCCGCCCGCGAATACCTGCGTGTGTTCCTTTCCGGTGCCGTCGACCAGCAGCCGGACAAGCAGGGCCGCGTGCTGGTGCCGCAGATGCTGCGCGATTACGCCAATCTGGGTTCCGACGTCGTGGTGATCGGCGTTGGCACCCGTGCCGAACTGTGGAATAAGGACACGTGGGAGTCCTACCTCGCCGAGAAGGAAGAGGGATATTCCGATATTGCTGACGATGTGTTGCCGGAGGTGGAATTCTGATGGTTGATGTGGCGAATATTCATCTGCCGGTATTGCTTGACGATTGCGTGAACCTGATGGCACCTGCCCTGGAACATGAGAACGCCATCGCAGTGGATTGCACCCTGGGCCTTGCCGGCCATTCCATCGCCTTCCTCAAGGCCGCGCCTCAGGCTCGGCTCATCGGCATTGACCGTGACAGTGAAGCGCTGGGGCTGGCCACCGAACGTATGGAACGGGAGGGGCTCGCCGATCGATTCATTCCGGTGCATGCCGCCTTCGATCAGCTCGATCAGGTGTTGGCGGACCAAGACATCGAACGCGTGGACGCCGTATTCATGGATCTGGGATTATCCAGCCTGCAGATTGACGAAACCGATCGTGGCTTCTCCTATTCGCATGATGCGCCGCTGGATATGCGCATGGACGTCAGCCAGCCGTTGACGGCCGAACGGATTCTTGCCACCTATGATGCGGCGGAACTGGTCCGCATATTCAAGGAATACGGTGAAGAGCGTTTCTCGCGTCAGATCGCCCGCGCCATCGTGGCGCGTCGAGACAAGGAGCCGTTTACCACCACCGCACAGCTCAACCGTCTGGTCGATGAAGTGGTGCCGCAAGCCCACCGCCCGGCGGGCAATCCCGCCAAACGCGTCTTCCAGGCGTTGCGCATTGAAGTCAACGGCGAATTGGACAAGCTCGCCTCCACATTGCCGCAGGCCGCGAACCGACTGCATGTCGGGGGACGACTGGTGGTGGAGTCCTATCATTCGCTCGAAGACAAAACCGTCAAATCGTTCATGGCACAAGGGCTGCGAGTGGATGTTCCGGCTGGCCTGCCTGTCATACCGCCGGATGCCCAACCGTTTTTCACGGATCTCACGCGAGGTGCCATCAAGGCCGACGAACATGAAATCGCAGCCAACCCGAGATCGGCTTCGGTGCGGTTGCGGGCGGTGGAAGTCAGCCGTGAGATTCCGTCACGATGGAGGAAACGCTTTACGCAAACCGCGCAGGGCCTGAATGACGTCAAGATACAAGGCTCCGCGTCTCCGGGCAGAGCCAAAAACACGGCACGAATTCGTACAAGGAGGGGATAACGGCATATGGCAACTGCACGTAGCATTCGATCGAACGCGGCTCCAGCCTCGAACCGACCGCACACCAAGCATCAGTCCTCCTCCCGACCTGAGCTGCGGGTGGTCTCCAACCCGCGTGGAGACGAGCGGGGCAATGTCGTCGGACGGGTCATCGAATGGACCAGAACAAGAAGCGCACCGCTGGTGCACGTGGCCATTGCAGTGATCTTCCTCGTCGGCACCTTGTTCGGCGCGCTGATGCTGCGTACCCAGATGGTGCAGAACTCGTTTGAGGCGGCACAGATCGAAACCAACATCAACAGACTTACCCAAGATATCGAAGACGATCAGGCCAAACTCGATCAATTGGTCGCGAACCTGCCCGACAAGGCCAGCGACATGGGCATGGTCCCGCAGCAGGGATCAGTGTCCATCGACTTAAGCGGATACCAGTCCAACAAAGGCGGAACCCAGTGAACACCATTCGTCGCATCGTAGAGTTCGCCAAGGTCAAGACCTTCGCATTCAAATGCATCGCCATCGGCGCCGCATTGGCGTTGGTGGCGTCGGCATGCGTGATTCAGCTGGCCTCCACCCAGCTCATCGGCGGCCGTCAAACCGCACAAGCGGCCACGGCTAACCGCACCCTGACCGTGACGTTGAGCGCCAAGCGTGGGCGTATCCTCGACGCCAACGGCTCCGTGCTCGCTCAAAGCGTGGAGCGTTATACTACGTCGCCAATCCGGAGGCTGCACAGGAGTTCGAGCCGATTACTTGCAATGACAACACCCGTGATTACTGCCACGAAATTGACGGCAAACCCGTGGGCGCTACCGGAGCGGCGGCCGTGGGCCGACTGCTGGCCAAAGTCCTGGATATGAACGCCATGGAACTGGGGCGCTGATCTGTCCGGTACCGGGCAGTATGTGATTCTGAAGAAAGATGTGACTCCGCAGGTCAAGCGCAGCATCGAGGCGTTGCACCTGGGCGGTATTGTCTGGGGTGAGCTGAGCAGTGAACGACTGTATGCGGATGGCGATCTCATGGGCGCGCTGCTTGGCGGCGTGAACGACAACGGCGATGGCGTCGCCGGCATCGAGCAGGTCGAGAACAAGACGCTTACCGGAACCGATGGCCATGAAACCTACCAGCGTGGTAATGGCGGCGAAGAGATTCCCGGCACCATGACCGAATCGGTGGCGGCCAAAAATGGCGACGATGTCACCCTGACCATTGACCGTGATGTGCAATGGTATGTCAAAAAGGTCTTGAAGGAGGCCGAATCCAAGTATGGTGCAGCGTGGGCGATCGCCGTGGTGCAGGATGTCCAGAGCGGGGAGATTCTCGCACTGGCCGATAGCGATGAAGTACAGGCTGGTACCGATGCGGCGAAGATGAGCCCGTCTCGGGCCGTGTCCGAAACCTTCGAGCCAGGTTCGGTGGGCAAGGTCATCTCCATGTCCGGCTATCTGCAGATGGGACTGCATAAGATGAGCGATCAATTGTCGGTCCCGGACCACATCACACAGGAGGGCCAGACCTACAAGGACTCATTCGACCATGGCACTGAGCGCTGGACGCTCGCCGGCATTCTGCAGAACTCATCGAACGTCGGCATGATTATGGCCGGGGAGAATTATCCGGATGAGCAACGCTACGAGTACCTGACCAAATTCGGCATCGGACAACCGACCGGACTGAACCTGCCCGGTGAATCGAGCGGTCTGCTCACCAACCCCTCGGCATGGGATCTGCGTACGCGCAACACCATCCTGTTTGGTCAGGCTACGCCGTCAACGCCCTGCAGCTCAACAACGTGGTGGCCACCATCGCGAACAAGGGTGTCAAGCAGCAGCAGTCGATCATCAAATCAACCACCGATGCCAATGGCAAGACCACTGAGACCAAGAAGGGCGAAGCCACCCGCGTGGTGGATGAAAAGGTCGCATCGGACATGATGAATGCGATGGAATCAGTGGCGGAAGGCTACAACAAGTTCGTCAAGGTCGATGGTTACCGCATGGCCGCCAAGTCCAGTACCGCAGAGGTGCAGGGCTCGGATGGCACGCTCTCGTCCATTATCTCCGATTATTCCGTGGTGATTCCCGCGGACAACCCGCGCTATGCGGTCACCGTGGTGATGAAGGATCCGAATGGTGTGTTCGGCGGTCTGACGGCCGGCCCTGTTTCCGCACAGATTTGTGAGTTCCTTATGCAGAAATACGAGGTGCCTGTCTCCAGTCCACGCAAAAATGCTATTCCAGTCACGTGGTAAGGATCAGGGGGAGAAAGGCGATAGCCCATGAGTGCAGTGAGCGAATCCATCGCCCAGCGGGTGACCCTGGGAATGCTGGTCGAACGGTACGGTTTTGAAGTCGATCCACCCTTCGCCACCAATGTCACCATTACCTCACTCAGCGATGCCGTGGACACCGTGATTCCCGGCTCGCTGTTCATCTGCACGCATGAGCAGGAACCCGATGTACTGCATGCCGCACAGGCCGGTGCCTATGCGGCGTTGCTGCCACGCGCGTCCAAAGGGCAGATCGCCAATGCCGATATACCGTTGCTCTACGGCGATTTCGACGATCGCGTACTCGGCGATCTGGCCAGCGGTCTGGCCGGCGGACCGTCCAATGCCATGGCGGTGTTCGCGGTGACCGGTGCGGATGAGCAGGCCGTCGACGCAGGCGTGTCCCAGCTCTCCGAATTCCTGCACATGCTGGGCAATCCGGTGGCGGTAATCACCGCATCCGGGTCCACGTCGATGACACGTACCATGAACCTGAACTATCCTCTGGGCATCCTCGATATGCAGCGCGCGCTGTCCGTGTGCGCCGAAGACGGTGTGGCGGCCGTGATCATCGCCATGGATGACCGCACGTTGGCCGAGCATGCGTTGGAATCGGTGAACGTGGATGTACTGGGCACGGAGGATGTCAACGCAAGCGCAAGCTTGAACGAATTGAAGACACGCTACGCATTCGTTGCGGAACATGACATGTCCATGACCTCGTCGACACCCGAATCGGATGAAATGGCTGCGGATTCACCGGCAATGTATGACCGCGTCCGACTCGGGCACATGTCCTTGGCCATCGCCATGGTACTGGCCGCCGGCGTGAGGAAAAACAACATACGCAGTGCCCTGCATGTGGCCAATAATCTCAATTAAGTCCGTGGATGCGGGACGAAGCGTAATCGTAAAGGAGTTTGAAACACCATGGTTCCGATGAGCGTGGAGGAGATCGCCAAGGCCGTCGATGGTCGATTGATCGGCGACGCCGATTCTGAGTCTCGATCCACCAATACGGTCAGTGACTCGCGGCAGGCCGGCCCCGGATCGGTGTTTGTGGCCATCCGAGGCGAGCGTGTCGATGGGCATGACTTTGTGGCGAAAACCGCTGGACAAGGAGCCACGGTGGCCATCGTCGACCATGAGGTGGAGTCCGATGGCCTGCCGCAGATCGTAGTGAAAGACACGGTCGACGCCCTTGGCGAGCTCGCCCGACACAACATCGTTCGCCGCCGCGAGCTGGACGGCGACTTCGACATCATCGGATTGACCGGTTCGGTGGGCAAGACCACCACCAAGGATCTGCTCTCCTCCCTGCTTGCCACCGTAGGCCCGACCGTGGCTCCGGTGGGATCGTTCAACAATGAGATCGGCCTGCCGCTCACTGCGTTGCGGGTCGATGAGCACACCCGGTTCTTCGTGGCTGAGATGGGTGCCAGCCATATCGGCGAAATCGCGCGACTGACCCGTATCGCACCGCCAAACACGGCAATCGTATTGAAGGTCGGCGTCGCTCACCTTGGAGAATTCGGCTCCCGCGAACGCATCGCACAGGCAAAAAGCGAAATCGTGCAGGGACTGCTTCCCGGAGGCACCGCGGTACTGAACGCCGATGACGGACACGTGGTTCCCATGGCCGGCTTGGCCAGCGGCGATGTGCTGTGGTTCGGCTTGGGATCGTCGCAGGAGCCCGAGGTGCGGGCCATTGATGTCACTGCCGACCAGTCCGATCATGCTGAATTCACGTTGGTCGATGCGGACGGCAACCATACGCCGGTGCATCTGGGCATTCCTGGACGTCACAATGTGATGAACGCGTTGGCCGCCGCAACCGTGGCGATGCGTTACGGTATGACATCCGAAACGGTGGCGCAGATTCTGGCCTCGCAGCACACCATCAGCCTCATCGCATGGCATTGTCCACGGTGAATCGCGAGGGGACTTCCTTCACACTGATCGATGATTCCTTCAATGCCAATCCCGACTCCATGAAAGCCGGCCTGAACGGGTTGAAGGCTTGGAACTCAAATGACGGCAAGGAGCCGTTCCGCGTGGCGCTGCTGGGCGCCATGCTGGAACTCGGCGCCGATGAAACGGCATTGCACACCTCGATCGGCACGTATGCGGCCGAATTGGGCATCGACGCGATCATCGTGGTCGGTTCCGCCCAAGACCAACATCTCGATGCACTGGCACAGGCTCTGGCGGACGGTGCCCGTCAGACCCCATCCGCGTCGGTGGATTGCGTACACGACATCGATGCGGCAGAACAGCTGGTCGTCGACTTGGCGCGCAACCATCCCGACGCTGTGGTACTGCTCAAGGGATCGCACGCGTCGGGCCTGAGCGCTTTGGCTGAACGCTGGGCAAAGAACTGACCTGATAACCACCCCAAGAAACCGACAAGAAAGAGAAGCTGCACGTGATTGCTCTGATCATTGGAATGCTGGTGTCGCTCATCGTCACCTTAGTCGGCACCCCGCTGCTGATTCGGCTGGTCCACAAGCTGCACTATGGCCAGTACATCCGCCAGGATGGGCCGCAGTCGCATCTGGTCAAGCGCGGCACCCCCACGTTGGGCGGCGTGGTCATCAACTTCGCGATTCTGCTCGGTTGGGCATCCTCCGCACTGTACCGATACCTGCGTTCGGACGACGTGCCCTCCTGGTCCGCGGTGCTCGTACTGTTCGCCATGCTGTCGATGGGTCTGCTGGGCTTTATCGACGACTTCGCCAAAGTGCGTAAGAAGCAGAACGAAGGCCTATCGGTGGGCGGCAAGTTCATCGGCCAGTTCATCTTCGCCACCATCTACGCGGTACTTGCGCTGCTGATTCCCACCAAATCGGGATTCCCCAGTGCGCAGGCGGGCATCAGCTTCATCGAACAGCCGTTCTTCAACTTCGACTTCGCCGGCCGTGCCGTAACCATCATCCTGTTCGTCATCTGGGTGAACTTCCTGATGACCGCATGGACCAACGCAGTGAATCTGACGGATGGGCTTGACGGTCTGGCGGCAGGTTCGTCGATGATCGCCTTCACCGGTTTTGGCATCATCGCATTCTGGGAAAGCTACCACATCAAGGGCGGCAGCATGGCGGCTATTCCTATGCCGTGTCCGATCCTCTCGATCTGACCGTCATCGCCGTATGCGCGGCCGTCGCCTGCTTCGGCTTCCTGTGGTACAACTCGAACCCCGCATCGATTTTCATGGGTGATACCGGTTCCCTGGCCTTGGGTGGTCTGTTCGCAGCCCTGTCCATCGCCACGCACACCGAATTCCTGGCGGTGGTTCTGGGTGGACTGTACGTCATGGAAGCCATGAGCGACGTCATCCAGGTCGGGTACTTCAAGATGACCCACAAACGTGTATTCAAAATGGCACCGATCCACCATCATTTCGAACTGAAGGGTTGGACCGAAACCAAGGTGGTGGTGCGGTTCTGGATGATCGAACTCATCTTCGTGCTGCTCGCCCTGACGATTTTCTACGGCGACTGGGTCACCCGCTCCGGCCTGCTGTTCAGCTAGCGGAAATCTGGGTGGATTATGCTCACCCACGGAATTCCTATATCAGGAGGAACAATGCAAGTAGCGGATAAGACAGTGGCGATCGCCGGACTGGGAGTATCCGGCACCGCGTTGGCGGAGGTATTGAGGGAACGCGGCGCCCACGTGATTGGCGTCGACGAGAGGAAGCCCGAGGCTGATCTCCGCTCCTTTGATGACGTGGACTGGGACCACGTGGACTACGTCATGTCGTCCCCGGTGTTCAACCCCCGCACCCCATTTGTGCTGGAAGCCCAACGCCGTGGCATCCCCGTGATGAGCGAGGTGGAATTCGCATGGCAACTGCGTGTGAATAACGAGCGCACCGGTACTCCGGCTCCATGGATCGGCATCACCGGCACCAACGGCAAAACCTCCACCACCGAGATGACCTCGGAAATGCTCACCGCCTGCGGGCTCGACGCGCCGACCGCCGGCAATATCGCCTCCGGAGACATGAGCATGAGCCTGTCTCGTTGCGCCACCAATCCTCAGCACGACGTACTGTGCGTGGAACTGAGCTCCTTCCAATTGCACTTCACCGATTCGCTGGCACTTGACTGCGCGGCGATCACCAATATCGCCGACGATCACCTCGACTGGCATGGCGGGCGCGAGAATTACGCCGCCGACAAATCCAAGGTGTTCCACAACGCCAAACACGCCATCGTCTACAATGCGCAGGACGCCAAAGTCAGCGAACTGGCGGCCGAGGCCCAAACCGCCGAAGGATGCCGCAAGGTGGGATTCACGCTCGAGGCCCCCCAGGCCGGTCAGATCGGCATTGAAGATGGCTGGATTGTGGACAGGAGCGGCGTGGCCGGCGGTGCAGTGGGGGAGCCGGTCAGACTGGCCGCCATCACCGATTTCACGCATCTGGCAGAGCCGGACGGCTCACTGTACCCGCATCTGGTGGCCGATGCATTGACGGCATTGGCGTTGGTGCTGGGACTTGGCGCTGATCGCGATACCGCGCTGAAGGCGCTTACCTCGTTCAAGCCGGGCGGCCATCGCATCGAAACCGTGGCTGAGGCCGTAGTCGAGGGCGGCTCTGTTCGTTTCGTGGACGATTCCAAAGCCACCAACGGCCATGCGGCACGCGCCTCGCTGTCCAGCTTCCCGGCCAAGTCTGTGATCTGGATTGCCGGAGGTCTGGCCAAGGGCAGTCGATTCGAGGACCTGGTCAAGGACCAGGCACATACCATCAAAGCGGCCGTCATCATCGGCAAAGACCAGCAGCCGATGATCGAAGCGTTTGCCAACCAAGCTCCGGACATCCCGGTGACCATCATCGATCCCGAAGACAACGATACCGTCATGGATCGTGCCGTCGAAGCCTGCGGCACGTATGCCGCCGCCGGCGACATTGTGCTTATGGCTCCGGCCTGCGCCTCCATGGACCAGTTCAAGTCCTATGCGGATCGAGGCAATCGATTCGCCGCCGCAGCCAAGACGTGGAGCGAGGTGCATGGCCTCCACTGATATCCATAAGCGTAAGGCATACAGAGCCCCTGACAAGCCCGCACTCGAAATCACCGACTACACGGGTTGGCGAAGCTTGCTCAACCCGATATGGTGCTACCACGGATTCCGCATGGCCGTGGTGGGGCTGACATGCTTCGGCCTGATCATGGTGTTCTCCAGCTCCACGGTCACCATGGCCGCACTGGGCAAGTCGCCGTTCCTTCAGCTTCTGAACCAGGGCGCGTTTTGCCTGATCGGCTTGGTGCTGGGCTTCGTGGCATTGACGATGCCGGTGACGTTCTGGAAACGGACCGGCGTGTTCTTTGTGGTGGGTGCCTGCCTGTTGCAGGCGCTGACCTTTACTCCGCTGGGTCTCGACGTCTACGGCAACAAAGGTTGGCTGAACCTCGGCTTCACCACTATCCAGCCGGCCGAATTCATGAAGTTCGCGATGTGCATATGGCTGCCCTCGTCGTTGCATGCCTGCAGCAAGATGTACCACAAGAAGGGAATCAAAGCATATGCCGCGCCGTTGGTGTTGTATGCGATAGGCGTGGCGCTGGTGATGGGCGGCAAGGACCTCGGCACGGCCATGATTCTGGTCTCCATCGGAGGCGTGGCCTTCCTGATCGTCGGATTCCCCGGCAAATGGATGGGAATCGGCGTATTGGGCGCGGTGGTTATGGTCGGTGCATTGGCGGTTTCCAGCCCGAACCGCATGCGTCGTATTCTGGCCACATATGGTGATTGCTCGGCCGCTGACGCGCAGAGCGTATGCTACCAGTCCATTCACGCCAAGTACGCCATCGCCTCCGGAGGCTTTCTGGGATTGGGCATCGGCAATTCGCGTGAGAAATGGAATTACCTGCCGGCCGCCCATAACGATTTCATTTTCGCGATCATCGGCGAGGAGACCGGATTCGTCGGTTGCGCCATCGTATTGCTGTTCTTCGCGATTCTCGCCTGGTGCATGATCGTCATCGCATTGCAGGTCACCGATCGTTATGTTGCCATGGTGCTGATGTGCGTCACCATTTGGATCGTGGGCCAGGCCATGGTCAACATCGGCGTGGTCGTGGGTGTGTTCCCGGTATTGGGCGTGCCTATGCCGTTCGTCTCCGCAGGTGGCTCATCAATGATCATGTGCTTGACGGCGGCCGGACTGGTTGTGGGACTTATGCGTTCTCAACCGCAGATAAAACAGTCGCGTCAGAGCGCGTAAGTAGACTCGGTAATCATGAATCAAGGCACACCACATATCGTTCTTGCTGGCGGCGGTACCGCCGGACATGTCAATCCGCTGCTCGCGGTCGCCGGAGCGATTCGCGACATCGAACCCACGGCACAGGTCACCGTCATCGGCACTGCGGTGGGTTTGGAGAAGGACTTGGTGCCTGAGGCCGGCTACGAGCTCGACACCATCGAAAAAGTGCCGTTCCCGCGTCGCCCTGACCTGTACATGCTGCGCTTCCCGGCAAAATGGAAGCGAGAAACCGCCAAGGTGCGCTCCATTCTTGAAACGCGGCATGCGGATGTCGTGGCCGGATTCGGCGGGTATGCTTCCGCCCCCGTCTACGCCACCGCACATAAGATGGGCATTCCGATTGCCATCCATGAGCAGAATGCGCGTGCCGGCATGGCCAATAAACTGGGCGCTCGTTGGGCCGATTTCATCGGTACCGTGTACGAGGGCACCGGTCTCAAACCGCGTGCCGGAGCCGACGTCGAGCGCGTCGGTCTGCCGTTGCGCCCGGCCATCGCCTCCCTGACCAGACGCATCGGTGACGACCGTGCCGCCGTACGCCGTGAATCGGCCGCGCAGCTTGGCGTCGATCCGAACCGTCCGCTGGTGCTGGTCACTGGCGGATCGCTGGGAGCGCAAAGCCTGAACCGCGCCATCGCCTCCTCCGCCGCAGACCTGTTGGCCCACGCACAAATCATCCACTTGACCGGGCGAGGCAAAATCAGCGAAGTACGCGAACTGGTCACGGCCTCGGCCGGCGCGGACGTGCTTACCGGCATCGGCCCCGAATCGGCCGGACAAGGTGACTACCATACCGCCGAATATCTGGAACGAATCGATCTGGCCTTCGCCTGTGCCGACTTGGTGATTTGCCGCGCCGGAGCCGGATCGGTATCCGAGCTGGCTGCACTGGGTCTGCCGGCCATTTACGTGCCGCTGCCAATCGGCAACGGCGAGCAGCGTTTCAATGCCGAGCCAGTGGTGAACGCCGGCGGCGGCCTTCTGGTCGGCAGACAAGGACCTGACCCCCGCAGTGGGTGCATGAGCATGTGCCCGATCTGCTCGCCGATCACGAACGACTTGCCGAATTCGGCCGCAAGGCATGGGAATACGGCATCAGAAACGCTGCCGAAATCATGGCCCGGCACGTTCTGCAATTAGCCGAACCATCCAAATAGTATTCAGATATCATCCCGTGCGCGATACAGACCAATCCCGTCCCGCAACACGAGATACGGTCATAATATAGGGTGCTGGAATCCCCAAAGGAGTTTTGAATTGTCTCAAGATCAGCCCATCGTGCTTGACCCCACGTATGCCTCGTTCGATGCTGCGGCCCGCCCCGCGGATCTCGGCGCCACCCATTTCATCGGTATCGGCGGCGCCGGTATGAGCGTTCTGGCCGAAATGCTACACGCCGAAGGAGTCGCGGTGGACGGCTCCGATCGCGCACACAGCGCCAAAACCGACCGACTTGAAACGCTGGGCATCACCGTTGAATTCGGGCAGCGAGCCGAAAATGTCGCCCAGGCCGAGACCGTGGTCTACTCCAGCGCCATCAAACCGGACAATCCGGAAATCGTCGCAGCGCACGCGGCAGGCAAGCGCATTGTGCATCGCAGTGACATCCTCGCCCTGCTCATGAACGGCAAACGAGCCGTCACCGTGGCCGGAGCGCATGGCAAAACCACCACCAGCTCCATGCTGTCCCACATTCTGGTGAACGCCGGTGCTGATCCAAGCTACGCCATCGGCGGCTTTATCCAAGGCCCGGACGGCACCACGCTGGACGGTGGACACGCGGGCAAAGGCGATATTCTGGTGGCCGAAGCCGATGAATCGGACGGCAGCTTCGCCAAATATCATCCGACCATCGCCATTATCACCAACTGTGAAGCCGATCATCTCGACCATTACGGCGACGAAGCCCACTACCGTGCCGCGTTCGTTGCCCACGCCGGCCGGGCCACCGGTCACGTGGTCATCAGCATCGACGACCCCGACGGACTTGCCGTGCTGGAGGCCATGCCCGCCGACGTGAAATCGCGTACCGTCGCCTATGGCACCACCGCGCGTGAATCCCTGCCCGATTTGGGCGGTGCCGCGTATGTCTGGATCGCTTCGGAAAGTGAGACCGCAGGCAGCGGCGTCGAACAGCTCACCCTGCATCTGCCGGCCGCGGTGACGGCGGGGGAGCCGGTGTCTCAGAGCGTTGCCCTGAAGGTTCCTGGCGTGCACAATGCGCGCAATGCGGCCGCCGCCATCAGCGCTGCCGTGCTGCTGGGCGTGAGCCCCGCAGACGCGGCCAAGGCGGCCGGCACATTCCTCGGTGCGGCACGCCGTTTCCAGGTGCGCGGCACGGTCAAGCAGGTCACTGTAGTGGACGATTACGCCCACCATCCCACCGAAATCGCGGCCCTGCTGGATGCGGCCCGACGCCGGTACCCCGATTCGACCATTCGTGTGATCTTCCAGCCACACCTGTTCTCCCGCACCAAGTTCTTCGCGCACCAGTTCGCCGAATCCTTGGCCAAAGCCGATGACGTCATTATCACCGGCATCTTCCCGGCCCGTGAAAAGCAGACCGATTTCCCGGACATCAGCCCCTCCACCATCGTGGACGCGGCTGCGGGACTCAAGGATGCTTCCGCAGGCACGTGGATTCAGCCGGTCGAGGATATGTGCCTGGCCGCCAAGATGATGGCCATGCGTGCCCACCACGGCGACGTGATCTTCACCGTGGGCGCGGGCGACATCACCGACATGGATCAGGTGCTGCTCGCCGCACTTGAGGCCCATCGGGAAAGCTGCGAGTGATGTCCGGGCGCACGGTCAGATCCGGGGGCAATGACAACGGCTCACGTCGTTCGTCCGGAAGTCCCCGCAAGCCGCGCACCATCGGTTCACGCGGAAACACGGGTCACTCGTCGAAGTCTCGCGCTCCCCGGTCCGTGTCTTCCGGTCATGAGATCGACGAGCCGGAGATCATCGACGATGTGACGGTAGCCAAGGGCCAGGCCGGTGCCTTCGTCGATGCACGACGGCTGCACAGCGAGGATTACGTTGCCGAAACGCTGCACCAGACCACCGGCTCCCTAGGAGTCGTATCACGCCCGAAAGTGGTGAATTTCACCGAACGCGCCAAAGAACGCAAGCGTGCGAACGTACGTGTCGTTGCGTTACGCGTGTTGATTGCTGTCGTCAGCGTGGCTGTAGTGACGGGGCTAACGTGGCTGCTGCTCTTCTCGTCGGTGTTTCGTCTGGAAACCAGCGAGATCGGCGTATCCGGTGCCAACGAATGGGTGAGCGCGCAGACCATCCATGCCATCGCCGATAAGCAGGCTGGAAAGTCGTTGTTCCTGGTTTCCACCCATGAGGTCACAGAGCAACTCAAGTCCATTCCCGGCGTCAGCGAGGCCAAGGTCTCCAAACAGTTCCCCAAGTCGATGAGCGTGGAAGTCAAGGCGCAACGGCCCGCGGCCATGCTGAAAAGAGGCGATACCCTGACCGCGGTGGATTCCCAGGCGCGTGTGTTGAACTCGGTGAAGAACGCCAATGTGGATGGCGTCCCGGTGATCGAGGTCAAGGATATAGACGCCAGTCTCAAGAACCGTTCGGTGAAGGAGGCGCTGACGATTCTGGGCGCGTTGCCGGAATCGATGCGTAAGTCCATTACCAAGGTCACCGCTGAGACGCAGGATTCGGTGACTACCACGCTTAACGACGGTGACCGCGTAATCATTTGGGGCGACTCCTCGCAACTGAAGCTGAAGTTGGCGGAAGTCGAGGAAATCGACAAGAACATCACCGCTGGCACGGCTGGCTTTGCCGGGAAACATCAGATTGATGTTTCCTCATCCCAGAAGCCCATCATCAAGTGACGGCGATTTCGTTGGCTTCGTTGGTTCCGTTGGTTCCGGGGCGATGTTCGCTGCTGGCGATTTGCGCGAGTAGCGCCATAGGGTGTATGCTGAAAAGTCCGGCCGAAAAGCCGGAAGCTTGATAACTCAAGATTGGGGGCGATCGGTTTCGACGGTGACCTGTTCGCTGCAGGGAAGCGTGCCGAGAACGCCGGGTCCGCTCGTGGATGACCCCGGCAAAAGAATAAGTGCTAAATCTAACCGCACTGAGTTCGCTCTCGCTGCCTGATTTTTAGTCAGGATTAACCAGTGAGCAGCCGCTCCGTTCACTCCTCCTCGTCTTTGGGAGGATGCTGAGCGTCGTTTAGAAGACTTGCTGATGCAGTTGAGCCTCAGGGCTGCATCGGGACTTTAACTGCGGATATGCTCGCCATCAGTTGTCTGCGACATCGATGGGGGCAGAAAAATCGCCAACTTGGCCAGCAGACTACGCACGTAGAAGACTGTGGGCTCGGTCATCGGACCGGGGTTCAATTCCCCGCGCCTCCACCAATCCGCCTCGGCGGAAACAAGCCGCTTTGCCTTACGGGAGTAGGGCTGAGCGGCTTTTCTTATTCCCGGTGATTCCCTCGTATTCCCTCGGTTTCCCGGAATAATGTGGGCAAAATGTGGGCAAAAATCGAGCCACGCCTAGCTGCTGTAACAACGAAAAAACCGGCCCCGCCGGCCGCAGTCAAGCTCGTGGAGCTGTCTGCGATGCCGGGCGGGGCCGAACTATGTGTGGTTATGCGGCGCGGTCGAGGCGTTGTTTGATGGCGCTGACGCCGATGAGCGCGCCGGCGAGGATGCCGAGCGCGTTGAGCGTGGTCACTATCGCGTCCACGTGAGGCCAGCCCCATGCGGGGCCGACCGTGTTGACGAACAGGGCGAGTGCGGGCAGGACGATGAGGCCGAGCCATTTGAGGGATGTCGT
>ENA-OQCO01000300-OQCO01000300.1-human-gut-metagenome-genome-assembly--contig:-NODE-300-length-28730-cov-2.130581_pt1 | contig 28730 bp, 32 predicted proteins | sample MGYA00242500_ERZ504582 | MGnify/ENA primary metagenome ERZ504582 (study PRJEB26092, sample SAMD00036346) | human gut metagenome | host: Homo sapiens | study: EMG produced TPA metagenomics assembly of... | reverse complement strand
GATAAAAGCCCATGGGCTTTTTATCGTTTCTTAGAAACGATAAGGGGTGTTCAAAGGGAGTGGCGTTCTGAGGAGGGCGCAGCCCCGACGTGGCAATCCGTACTCCCCGCCCCCCCCATAAAGCCGTCGGCCACCGACGCACACGCAAAAAATTAGGGGGAAGATACTATGACAAACCGCAAGTCCACCAAACGGGCCTTGCTGGGCAGCATCATGGCCATGGTTCTGTGCCTGGCTATGCTGGTAGGCGCTACCTTCGCATGGTTCACCGACACCGCAAGCACCGGCGTCAACAAGATCCAGGCCGGCAAGCTGGATGTGGCGCTGGAAATGAAGGATGCCGCTGGCCAGTGGGTTTCCGCCGAGGGCAAGACACTGAACTGGGTCAAGGCTGCTGCGGGCGAGCAGGTTCTGTGGGAGCCGGGTTGCACCTATGAGTTGCCGGAGCTGCGTGTGGTGAACAACGGCAATCTGGCTCTGAAGTACAAGCTGGTCATCAGCGGTATTCGGGGCGATGCCGAGCTGAACAACGTCATCGACTGGGCCGTGACGTTGGACGGTGCGGCCTACACCTTGGGCGAGGAGCACCATCTGGCCGCCAAGAACGGTGAGACCGTGGATGCCGACGTGCTGACCATCTCCGGCAAGATGCAGGAGAGCGCCGGCAACGACTACATGAATAAGTCTATTGACGGCATCGCCATCACTGTGGTGGCTGCGCAGGACACCGTGGAGAGCGACAGCTCAACAATACCTATGATGCCAACGCCCAGTATCCGGCGATGCCCTATGTGACCTCTCACGAGGCCCTGAACACCAATCTGACGCTGGCGGATATCCCCACCAACGAGGCTACCGGCAAGCATGATCCGGTGGAAGTCGCGCTGGGCAACACGGATGCCGGCGATATCGCTTACAGCGAGCATAGTTCCGGCTACACCGGCAAGGGTGTGATGCTGGGCAGCACCAAGCTGAACAGCTATGCTGCGGCCCCGGCAAAGGCTGGCGAATACACCTTTGTGTTCAAAAACGGCACCATCAACAGCGCCGCCACGGGCTATTCCTCCATCGACAATTTGAAGGATACTTCCGTCTATATGCTGGTTCCCGGCAACAGCGATGTGGTGTTCGAGAACATGACCTTCAACGGCGTGGTGAGCTTCGATATCCAGATGTACACCTCTCCGTGGAGCTATCTGCACTCCATCACCTTCAAGAACTGCACCTTCAACGGTATCGTCGTGGGCTCCTGCCCGGCGGAGAAGGCAACCTTTGACGGCTGCACCTTCAACAACTACACCAATACGATCTATGCCAATAACTCCAACCCCATCTGGTGGCGTGCAGGCACCGGCTACTGGGGCACCGGCGCAGATGAGAGTGTCCACTCCCTGAAGGAGTTTACCTTCGTGAACAACAAAGTCACCAGCACCCGTCCGGTAAAGATCGAACGCATCGGCTGGAACTGCACGGCCGGGATCACGATTCTGGACAACACCTTTGACATCAGCAAGCAGGCCGGAGATTCCGAGACCAAGAATATGGCCATCAACATCGGTCAGAGGGATAATACCAGCAAGTTTATCCTGACGGATGACGGCAACACCATCTCCGCCGGCACGGCGTCTCTGTATACGGCGGCGCTGGGCAGCGGATCCAACCAGTATGTGGCGGTTTCCGGCAGCAAGGTGCTGGACCGGAACGGAAATGATAAGGTCATCACGGCCATGGTCTGGAAGACCACCACCGGCGAAACCTTTGAGATGAAGACCATCGACTGATCTGGTGGGGAGCAAAGAATAGCAAAGGGGGAGAGCCGCCGTAAGGCGGCTCTCCCCCTTTGACGCAGTTCCTGCCGCTCTTTGCGAAGACGATTGTATCCGAAAATGGATACGGAAGCGGGAGACGGAAATGTCGATGAAGTGGCACGTCATTTTGACAGGAAAGATGACCGACGGCCATGGAAAATGATGCCGGAGGAAGTCAGAGCTTTTTTCATATACTGATATTTTTGCGAAACTTTGTTACTTTTGCCGAAATTTTTCTCTGGAAATCTGCTATTTACCAAAAAAACCGGGGTGAAGGTACAAATTCTGCAAAATGACAAAAAAGTTGATGTTTGTGTTGAAATGCAGACGGAACTGTGGTAAAATCATAGAAACATCGGTGTTCACAGAAAGGCAATAAATGTACGCCTGCTGTGTGTACCATGATCTCAGCGGCTGCCGGAGGCGGCCCTCGGAAGGAGCAGGCATGGCTGACAAGAAGAAAAAACAGGCTGGCCGCCGTGCCTATCTCAACGATTTTCATCGGGATCTTACCGGGGCCTATATCTATGACGGCAGCCATTTCCACTTTGCCGGGGACGGCTGGAAGCAGGTGCTCCTGCGGCTGTGGGCGCTGGGGCTCGTGCTGGTGGTGCTGGTGCTGGCGGGAGGCTTCTCCGGCGAGACCATGTCCACTGTGTGTTCCAGATCCTGCCCTATCTCGTGGAGGTGGGAGCCGTGGGCAGCGTCGTCTGGGCGCTGGTGCGGCTGACGTCCGGCGGCGAGACGCTGCGGGCCTACGTCTACAAGGCCACCGTTCAGGCGCTGCCGGGACGGGCCGTGCTGGTGATGTGCGCCGCTGGGGCCGGAATACTGGGAACGGTGTTGTGCATGGATCGTCCACGGGACGGCGGGACGGCTGGCGGGGCTGCTGCTGTGCCTTCTGCTGAGGCGGCGCTTCTGGCCGGGGCATGGCTGCTGCGGCGCTATGTGCAGACCCTGCCATGGGAGGGGCCGCCGGAGGAGACGGCGGACTGATGCTTCATGTGTGAACGTCGGATAGCGATATCCGTTTTGTTCAAATATATTTAAGGAGGATCCCAATGAAAAAAGTAACTCGTATCCTTGCTCTTGCGCTTTCCGTTGTGATGTGCCTGAGCTTGGTCGTCGGATGCGGCAAGAAAGATGGCGGCAATTCCGGCGCAAAAGACACGCTGGTCGTGGGTTATTCCCCGTTCAGCAGCAAGTTCTCCCCCTTCTTCTCAGAGACTGCTTACGATCAGGATGTTTACACCATGACCGCACTCGGTCTGCTCACTAGCGACCGTACTGGCGCTATCGTTGAGAAGGGCATCAAGGGCGAGACCCGCAACTACAATGGCACCGACTATACTTACTATGGTCCTGCCGACATGACCGTCAGCGAGAACCCCGACGGCACCGTGTACTATGATTTCACCCTGCGTGACGATCTGAAGTTCTCCGATGGCGAGCCCATCACCATCGACGACGTCATCTTCTCCATGTACGTTCTGTGCGACCCCACCTATGACGGTGGTAGCACCCTGTACGCTCAGCCCATTCAGGGTATGGCCGAGTACCGTTCCGGTATGTCCACCATGTCCAAGTATCTGGGCGAGCTGGGTGAGGGCAGCACTGATTTCTCCGTGGTCGACGAGGCCACTCAGAAGGCTTTCTGGGATGCCGTCAACGACGGCGGTGTGAAGTTCGCTCAGGAGATCGTGGACTACATGGTCGCGAACTCCGGCGTTGCCGAGGGCGATGTCAAGGCCGCTGCTGCCGGCTGGGGCTTCGATGGTCTGGCTGACGATGCTACCGCTAAGGATCTCTTCCTGGCCATTGCTGCCAAGTATGACTGGAACTTCTCCGCCATGGAGGCTGAGACTGCCGGTTCCGCTCTGTCCGATCTGCTGCCTGCGGATGTGTACGCCACCTCCACCAAGGCTGTCACCTTCGGTGAGTCCGCTGCCAGCATCACCGGTATCCAGAAGACCGGCGATTACAGCATGCGTGTTGTGCTCAGCGAGGTCTCCGCTACCGCCGTGTATCAGCTGGGCGTTGTGATCGCTCCTATGCACTACTATGGTGAGAAGGACAAGTACGATTACGCCAACAACAAGTTCGGCTTCGACAAGGGCGATCTGTCCCATGTCCGTTCCGTCACCACCCAGCCCATGGGCGCCGGCCCCTACAAGTTCGTTAAGTTCGAGAACGGTACTGTGAACTTCGAGGCCAACGATTCCTACTATCTGGGCGCTCCCAAGATCAAGCACGTCAACTTCCTGGAGTCTCAGGAGACCGATAAACTCAACGGCGTCGTCACCGGCACCATTGATATCACCGATCCTTCCTTCAGCGCCGACACCGTGAACGCTATCCAGCAGCAGAACAGCAACGGCGAGCTGAACGGCGACAAGATCACCGTCAACACCGTGGATAACTTGGGCTACGGCTACATGGGCATCTCCTCTGTGGCTGTGAACGTGGGCGGCGATCCCGGTTCCAAGGCCTCCAAGGACCTGCGTAAGGGTCTGGCCACTGTGTTTGCCGCTTACCGTGAGCTGAGCGTCGAGTCCTACTATGGCGAGCGTGCCAGCGTGATCAACTACCCCATCTCCAACACCTCCTGGGCTGCTCCTCAGGCAACTGACGCCGGCTATCAGGTGGCTTTCTCCGTGGATGTCGATGGCAAGCCCATCTACACCTCCGGCATGAGCGCCGATGACAAGTATGCCGCCGCTAAGACCGCTGCTCTGGCTTCTTCCAGGCCGCCGGCTATACCGTCGAGAACGGCAAGATCACTGCCGCTCCTGAGGGTGCCAAGATGCAGTATGAGGTTCAGATCCCCGCCGACGGTACCGGCAACCACCCCTCCTTCATGATGGTCACCGAGCTAAGAAGGCCCTGGCTGAGATCGGTATGGATATCGTGGTCACCGACCTGTCCGATGCTACCGCTCTGTGGGATGGCATCCGGGCCCGTCAGGTAGATATGTGGTGTGCCGCTTGGAACGCCACTGTGGATCCTGATATGTATCAGATCTACTACGCCGACGTTGCCGACTTCAACGGCGACATGGGCAATGGCTACAACCCCATGGGTGGTCCCGATCAGGGTAACTCCAGCTACATGTACTGCGTCGCTGACGAGGAGCTGGATAACATGATCCTGGAGGCTCGTAAGTCTCTGGATCAGTCCTATCGTAAGACCCTGTACAAGGCTTGCCTGGACACCATCGTTGACTGGGCCACCGAGGTGCCTGTCTATCAGCGTCAGAACGCTATCGTCTTCAGCACCGAGCGTGTGAAGATGGAGACCGTGCTGCCCGATATCACCACCTTCTACGGCTGGCTGAACGGCATCCAGAACATGGAGCTGAACTAAGCTCCGTGCTTATAACGGTATCCGGTCGGTCCTGCTGACTGACTGAGCAGACCCGGCGAACCGGTGGCCACTGCGGTCACCGGTTCGCCCCGGCTGCATATCGGGAAGCGACTTTCAAAAAATAGGCAGGTCGCTGCCTGATGTGCAGTGGGCTTTGCGGCATGGCGCCTGAGCGGCGCCGGCCCGTTGTATCATCAGAACGGAGGTTGAATTTGTGCGAAAATATGTTTTGAAAAGAATACTGATTTCCATTGTGATCCTGTTCTTTGTTTCGTTCATCATCTATGGCTTGATGCGCTGTCTCCCGACGTCCTATATCGAGAGAATGGCACAGCAGAAGGCTATGGCGCCCGGCTCCAAGAGCTATGAGGAGTGGCTGGCCCAGCTGGAAGAGATGTATCATATGAACGGCGGGATCATTTCCGGCTTTTTTGCGTGGATGGGCGAGATGTTCACTGGCAACTTCGGTGACAGCTGGCTGTACACGGTGCCGGTGCTCCAGAAGTTTAACGACACGGTGTGGCTGTCCTTCATCATGGGCGGTATCGCCTTCATTCTGGAGATCATCATTGCCATCCCCTTGGGCGTGCTGGCTGCCACCAAGCAGTACAGCAAGACGGACTACGCCATCTCCATTTTTGCGTTGGCCGGTATCTCCCTGCCTACGTTCTTCTTTGCGTCCCTGCTGAAGCTGGTCTTTTCCGTGAAGCTGGGCTGGTTCGACCTGTACGGTCTCATCGGCCGTAACTATCAGCAGCTGTCTGCGGCCGGTCAGTTCTGGGACAAGGCACATCATCTGGTGCTGCCCATCGTGACGCTGGTGGTCATCAGCGTCGGTTCCCTGATGCGCTACACCCGCACCAATATGCTGGAGGTGCTGAACGCCGACTACATCCGTACCGCACGGGCCAAGGGCCTGTCCGAGCGGAAGGTCATCTATCACCACGCCTTCCGCAACACGCTGATCCCGCTGGTCACCATCATCGGCGGCAGCCTGCCGGGCCTGTTCTCCGGTGCTCTGATCACCGAGACCCTGTTCGGCATCCCCGGCATCGGCTTGACCTCGTATAATGCCATGGTGGGCGGCGATATCCCGTTCTCCATGTTCTATCTGACGTTTTTGGCGATTCTGACCCTGCTGGGCAACCTGATCTCCGACGTCCTGTATGCGGTGGTCGATCCCCGTGTACGTATCGCTTAAGAAAGGAGGAAATAAACGATGGCAGATCATAACGAGAATCTGAAGGATACTTTGAATGAAGAGATCGAGCACGCCGACCAGAAGCCGGCGGAGGAGCACTATTCTCTGAACGACGACCGCCGTGTGAAGGTGCTGTCCCCCGGTATGCTGGTGGCCAAGCGCTTCTTCCGGAACCGTCTGGCGGTGACCGGTATGGCGATCCTCGTGTTCATGTTTGTTTTCTCCTTTATCGGCGGACTGATCTCCCCCTATGAGCAGGATAAGTTCTTCTACGCCGATAAGACCATCCGCCGGGAGTTTGCGGCGGTCATCAAGAATACGGAGTTCCGCTATTCTTCGGCGGACGATTCCGTGTTCGGCCTGCCTGCTCAGGCGCAGGCTATGCTGGCCATCCAACAGCAGAAGGACGGCTTTACCTACCGTGACAACAGATTCACCCTGACCAAGGAGGCGGAGGACTTTTACAGCGTCTCCGTAAATGGTCAGGTGGTGGGTCTTGCCTACAAGAGCGTGGTGAGTCCCTCCGCTTCGGACGCCACCCTGTCCTTCGAGTTCACCTATCAGGCTCTGAAGGCCTATCTCACCGACGGTGCGGATACCTTCACGGCGGACGGCAAGACCTACACCGTGGATGAAAGCGGCAGCGTCATGGACGGCACCACCGAGGTGGCCTATGTCAGCCCCTACGTGGTGCAGGCTCTGATGCCAGACGTGTTCCTGTCCCGTGACTTCAAGGATAAGCTCATCGACACCATCAACGCCGGCGGCGAAAAGTTCACCTACACCGACGAGTCCCTCATCGTGGATGAGGAACCCGCCACCGATGAGGAGGACGGTACCAACAGCGCCATCACCCCCGACGACAGTCAGATGCCTGATGACACGCCCCGGAGCGCTACGGCGGAGTATGATATCTCCTTCGACGCTGCCACCAACAGCTGGTCCGTTCTGCAGGAGCAGACCAGCCGCCAGTACGATAAGTATTCCGCTCCCAGCAAGGAGCACCTGATGGGTACCGACGGCTACGGCATGGATATGCTGACCCGACTGATGTACGGCGGCCGTGTGTCCCTGATGATCGGTTTCATCGTGATCGTCATTGAGACGGTCATCGGCGTTATCTTCGGCGGCATTGCCGGTTATTTCGGCGGCTGGGTGGATAACCTCATCATGCGTGTGGTGGATATCTTCTACTGCATCCCCTCCATGCCCATCATCATCATTCTGGGCGCCGCCATGGACGCTCAGCGTGTGGATGGCTGGCTGCGAATGATATACCTGATGCTGATTCTGGGCTTCCTGGGCTGGGCCGGTATCGCCCGTCTGGTCCGTGGCCAGATCCTGTCCCTGCGTGAGCAGGAGTTCATGACTGCCACCGAGGCCTGCGGCATCAGCGTCTCCCGCCGGATCTTCAAGCACCTGATCCCCAACGTCATTCCCCAGTTGATCGTCAACTGCACCATGGGCTTGGGCTCCGTGATCATCACCGAGGCCACCCTGTCCTTCCTTGGTCTGGGCGTGAAGTTCCCCTTCGCTTCCTGGGGCAACATCATCAGCGACGTGAACAACACCCACGTGCTGACCAACTACTGGTGGGTGTGGATCCCCGCCGGTCTGCTGCTTCTGCTGACGGTTCTGGCCTTCAATCTGGCCGGCGACGGTCTGCGGGATGCGTTCGACCCGAAGATGAAGCGCTGAGAAAGGAGGAGCCTGTATGTCTAAGAAGAATGAGACCGGCTATCTGTCCGCTAAGGAATCCCGGCGCATCTCCCGTGAGAACCGCCGCATCACAGATCAGCTGGAAAAGCGCCATAAGCGCAAGAATGTGCCGGAGTCCGAGTATCTGACTCAGATGAAGGATCCCAACAACGCACTGGAAATCGAGAATCTGCATACCTACTTCTTCTCGGATGTGGGTACCGTCCGTGCTGTGGACGGCGTCTCCTTCGACGTCCCCATCGGCAAGACCGTGGGCGTGGTGGGCGAGTCCGGCTGCGGTAAGTCCGTTACCAGCCTCTCCATCATGCAGCTGCTGCAGCGGCCGCAGGGCCAGATCGTGGACGGCGAAATTCGCCTGAACCTCGGCAACGGCAAGTGCTACGACATCACCAAGACCCCCACGGAGCGGATGCAGAATCTGCGGGGCAACTATATGTCCATGATCTTTCAGGAGCCCATGACCAGCCTGAACCCGGTGTTCCGCATCGGCGCTCAGCTGGACGAGGTCATTGCCCTCCACGACGGCGAGGGCAAGAGCAAGGAGGAGATCAAGGAACGCTCCATCCACCTGCTGGAGATGGCCGGTATCGCCAACTGCGAGGGTGTGTACAATATGTTCCCCCACGAGCTGTCCGGCGGTATGCGCCAGCGTGTCATGATCGCTATGGCCCTGTCCTGCAACCCCAAGCTGATCATCGCCGATGAGCCGACCACGGCTCTGGACGTGACCATTCAGGCCCAGATCCTGGATCTGCTGCGGAATCTGAAAAACAAGATCAATTCCTCCATCATGCTCATCACCCACGACTTGGGTGTTATCGCAGAGATGGCGGACTACGTGGTGGTCATGTACGCCGGTCGTGTGGTGGAGAAGGGCACAGCAGAGGAGATTTTTGCCAATCCCGCCCATCCCTATACCATCGGTCTGATGGCCTCTAAGCCCGTGGTGGGCAAGAAGGTGGATAAGCTGTACTCCATCCCCGGCAAGGTGCCTAACCCCATCAATATGCCGGACTACTGCTACTTCAAGGATCGCTGTGAGATGCAGGTGGAGAAGTGCAGCGGCGAGTATCCCCACATGATCCAGCTCTCCCCCACGCATATGGTCAGCTGCTATCGTTACTTTGACGGAAAGGTGGGTGAATAACCATGGCACACGAGAAGAAAGTCGTTGAAACGCCGGTGGAGTATGATCCCCAGTACATTCTGCAGGTCAAGGATCTGAAGAAGCACTTCCCCATCAAGGGCGGTATGATCAGCAAGACCGTAGGCCATGTGAAGGCCGTGGACGGCGTCACCTTTAACCTCAAGCGTGGTACTACCATGGGTCTGGTGGGCGAGTCCGGCTGTGGCAAGACCACCACCGGCCGCACCATCCTGCGTCTGGCCGGCGAAAAGACCGGCGGTCAGGTGCTGTTTAACGGTAAGGACGTGTATGCCCTCTCTGACAAGGAAATGCGGGATATGCGCACGAAGATGCAGATCATCTTCCAGGATCCCTTCTCCTCTCTGCAGCCCCGTATGCCCGTGGGCGAGATCATCGGCGAGGCAGTGCGTGAGCACGGTCTGGTGAGCAAGGAGGAGTTCGATGATTACATCGATCAGGTCATGGATAACTGCGGCCTGCAGCCCTTCCACAAGGACCGCTATCCTCACGAGTTTTCCGGCGGCCAGCGGCAGCGTATCTGCATTGCCCGTGCGCTGGCCCTGAACCCGGAGTTCATCGTCTGCGACGAGCCTGTGTCGGCTCTGGACGTGTCTATTCAGGCTCAGATCATCAACCTGCTGAAGAATCTACAGGAAAAGTACAACCTGACGTATCTCTTCATCTCCCACGATCTGTCCGTGGTGGAGTACATCTCCGACACGGTGGGCGTCATGTATCTGGGCAATCTGGTGGAGTACGGCGCTACGGAGGACATCTTCCGCAATCCGCTGCACCCCTACACCAAGGCCCTGTTCTCTGCCATCCCGGTGCCGGATCCCACGGTAAAGATGGATCGTATCGTGCTGGAGGGCTCCATTCCCTCCCCGGCAAATCCGCCGGCTGGCTGCAAGTTCCATACCCGCTGCGCCAACTGCATGGAGAAGTGCAAGACCGAGGTGCCTCAGCAGCGTGAGATCGAGCCGGGCCACTATGTGGTCTGCCATCTGTACGACGAGGCATGAGCGACCAGCACAAGGAGTGGGAGGACGACGGCCGCACGGTAGCGGATATGTCCGGTTTGGACCGACCGCCCCTGTTCGGCCATAAAGAGAGGGCCTCCCGGAAGAAGCAGCAGGAGTCGGAGCAGTCCGGCGGCGAATATGTGCCGCCCATGTCCAGAGGCGACCGATGGGCGTTCCTGCTGGGCACCATGAAGGCGTCCCCTGCTGATCGCACTGGCGTTTCTGGGCGGCCTCGGCCTGTGTATCTGGCTGTTGACGCTGCTTCTGCACTGAACCACACCGTCCGAAAGGGTGTGCTGCTTCCGGCAGCGCACCCTTTTTCCATACCATACGCTGCGGCTGCTCTCCGGGAGAGCAGCCACCCATGATGAGAAAGGAAGAATAAGATGATCTCTGCAATGCTGCAATACATCCAGCGCAGCCCCGACTGCTTCCACGCCGTGGAGGAGCTGCGCCAGCGTCTGCTGCGGGAGGGCTACACGGAGCTGCGGCCCGGCCGGTGGCAGCTGACGGCAGGGGGGAAGTACTTCACCACCAAGAACGGCTCCTCTCTGATGGCTTTCCGCATCCCACAGGAGGCCCCCGCCGGCTTCCTGCTGACCGCCAGCCATTCCGACTCTCCCTGCTTCCGTCTGCGGGATCATGCGGAGCTGACGGGGGAGTATATCCGCCTGTCCGCCGAGCGCTACGGCGGCATGATCAATGACAGCTGGCTGGATCGGCCCCTCAGTGTGGCGGGCCGGGTAGTGGTCCGCCGGGAGGGCGGACTGGAGGCCCGTCTGGTGGATTTGAAGCGGGATGTGGCCTTGATCCCCCGTGTGGCCATCCACCTGAACCGGGAGACCAACAATGGGGTCAAGTACGACCCGGCCCGTGATCTGGTGGCCCTGTACGCCGCCGGAACCGGCAGCGGCAGCTCTATCGGGAGGTGGCCAGAACGGCGGACTGCGCCCCGGAGGACGTGGTAGCCGGGGATCTGGTGCTGTACAACAACCAGCCGGGGACCGTCTGGGGACCGGAGGGCGAGTTCGTGTCGGCCCCCCGGCTGGACGATCTGGCCTGTGTGTTTGCCTGCACCGAGGGCTTTCTGACGGCGCAGGAGCGGGACATGGTGCCGGTGCTGTGCGTGTTTGACAACGAGGAGATCGGCTCCGAGACCAAGCAGGGGGCGGCCTCCGTATTCCTGCCGGAGACGCTGGCGGCCATCTCGGAGGCGCTGGGCCTCTCCGCCGCCGACCACCGGGCGCTGCTGGCGGACAGCATGATGCTCTCCTGTGACAACGGCCATGCCCGCCATCCCAACCACCCGGAGCTGGCGGACACCAACGAGGCCCCGGTGCTCAACGGCGGCGTGGTGGTGAAGCACTCCCCCCCGCTACGCCACGGACGGCGTGTCTGCCGCCGTGTTTACGGAGCTCTGCCGCCGGGCAGAGGTGCCGGTGCAGCACTACGCCAACCGTCCCGATCAGATGGGCGGGGCCACGCTGGGGAACATCGCTGACACCAAGCTGCCCATCCCCACGGTGGACATCGGCATGGCCCAGCTGGCCATGCACTCCTGCTTCGAGACCATGGGCAGCCGGGACGTGGAGACCTTTGTCCGGGCCGTGCGGGCCTGCTATGAGAGCAGCCTGCGCTTCACGCCGGAGGGTGTGGCGCTGCGGTAACGGGGCAGGGAAGCCCACACACCCCATGAGAAAACCATAAAACCCACAGGGCGGCGTAGAAGAACTCTGCGCCGCCCTGCCACATATAAAAACGGAGGCTTGCATCTTCGGAGCTTTCATGGTAAAATACTATGTCAATAGAATACGGATATTGCTACCGAGTAGTAGATGGGAAAGCATTCGTTTGCACATCGTCAGGTCTTAGAAGATGTGTATGCGGGTGCTATTTTTTTGGAGGTCTGTCTATGCGGAGAAAGCTGCTGCAATATTTTTCCAGAGCCGAGAGGCTCCTGTGGGGCCTGTCGGTGGTGTTCATCGTCGGTTCCTTCTGCGTCTTTGACCGGGAGAATTATCTGACGCTGGCCGCCTCGCTGATAGGCGTCACGTCGCTTATCTTCAACGCCAAGGGAAACCCCATCGGACAGGTACTGATGGTGCTCTTCAGCCTGCTGTACGGCATCATCAACTGGAGACGGATGAAGGAGCGCCAGCGAGCGTAAGGCCCCACGACACGGTGCAGCCAGCAAAAACCGGCAGACGCCAGGCGTCTGCCGGTTTTTTCCTAAAGCTATATCCTGAAAAAGCTGCCCATCAGGGCGTGACGGCGCAGGTGTGTCCCAGCGCCTCATAGCTGTCGCCGCAGACCTGCCACGAGCCGTCCGTCTGCCGCCGGAGGGTCAGGGTATGATCCACGGAGGTCCGTGTGGCGGCGATGACGCCCTGCCGCAGGTGATCCACCCGTAGGATCTCCCGAAGGGTCACCTGCACCGTCTCGCCGCTCTGCTGTATGGGGGCAAAGTAGGCGGGGCGGCACTGTACATCGTAAATGACGGCGTACTCGTCCACGGCGGTCTCCGCCAGAGCCTGTGCATCCTCCCGCAGGGCATCCGTGCAGCACGCCGGGGCAGCGGGGGTTCGCCCGGCCATGACGGCGGCCCGCAGGTCCAGATAATTCTGGATGGCGGCGAGGATGTCCTCCGACGGGAGGGAGGCGGTGCCGCAGCCGCTGAGATAGCCGCACAGATCGGACTCCTCGCAGTCGTCGCCCACCACCTGCCAGCCTTGGGCGGTACGGTTCAGGGTCAGATGGTGCAGAGAGCCGTAGCCGAAGGTATCGCCGGTGGTCTGGGTGAGGTCGCTGGAATAATTGGCCTCCACCCGGAGAGAGGCCCACACCTCCACCGCATCCTCACTGCGGTAAATAGGGTTCATGGGATACACCTGTACCCGCTGCTCCCCCCAGATATAGCTGGACCACAGGAAGCCACGGGTCAGTGCCTCCTGACGCAGGGTGTCCGTGGTATAGGGCTCCTCCGGCAGAGGATCATCGGGCCGGGCCAGAGCGGTGCAAAGCATGGTGGTATAGGAGAGGATGGCCTGCTGCTGTTCCTCCGTCAGGGTCTCCGCCTCCCCGGCCAGCTCACAGGTAATGACCGGCTGGAAGGGCGCACGGCGCAGGGCCTCGTCCTCCGCCGTGGGAGTCTGGGGCGTGGAGGGGCCAGAGGGAGCGGCAGGGGATGTACCGCAGCCGCTGAGAGCCGTTATCAGCAGCAGTAGGACGCACAGAAGAAGTGATAGGCGGCGGAAAAAACGGTTCATGGGATACCTCCTTTTTACACCAGATGACGACAAATTATGACTATAATGTATAATATAGACTGCAATATGTCAAGAAAAAACAGAGAATTTTACAAAAAGTGGGCGCTGCATAGCAGCGCCCATCGGCAGGAAAATTTTCGGCAGTCTCACGCCTCCCGGCGAAAGACATGGATATCGAAGCTGATGGTGACCGCCAGCTCCTCCAGCGCCGCCAGACGCTGACAGCCGGACTTGGGAGTTTTCCAGTAGTAGGGGGTCATCTGGAACAGGGCGTGGATGTCCTCCTGCCCCAGCACCCGGATGCGGTCCTCCACATGGCGGATCTCGGCGTAGGCGAAGCCCTCGTAGGGAGTCTCCTTCACCTCGTTGGGATAGGGGTGGTCATAGAGCACCTGCTTTAGCTCCCACAGGTGCTTTTCCGACGGCACCACATAGAGAAACGTGCCGCCGGGCCGGAGCGCCCGCCGAAATTCCTCCAGCGCCAGCGGGGAGAAGCAGTTGAGCAGCAGGTCGATAGATCGGTCCGCCACTGGCAGGTGATAGGAGGAGGCCACGGCGAACTCCACATCCTTTTCCCGCTTGGCGGCCCGGCGGAGGATGGCCTTGGAGATGTCCGTCCCCGCCATGCAGGGGGCCTTCCCGGCGTCCCGCAGCGCCCGGTAGACGGCGCTGGTGTAGTATCCCTCGCCGCAGCCGGTGTCCAGCACCGCCGGATGCTCCGGGGCATAGTCCAGTGCCAGACGGCACAGGGCATCCCGCAGGGCGGCGTAGTAGTCCTTGCTGAGAAAGACACTGCGGGCGGCGGCCATGCCCTTGTCGTCGCCGGGCATTTTGGAATGCTTGCGGTTGGCGGGCAGCAGATGGGTGTAGCCCTCACGGGCCACGTCATAGCTGTGGCCCGCCGGACAGCGGTAGCGCCCCGGCTCCCGCTCCAGCGCCGCCCCGCAGATGGGGCAGACGAACAGGCTCATTGCCCACGCTCCTTTCGGACGGTGACGTCGTGGATCCACTGTCCCGTGCGGATACGCAGGGCGCACAGCGGGACCTTCAGCAGGCTCTCCGACTGGATGGCGGCGGCGATCCACCAGTAGTCCGCCTTCAGCACCAGCGCCAGCAGCGCCGTCAGGGGCAGGGCCATGCACCACTGGGCCCCACGTCCAGCAGGGTGGACCAGAACACGTCGCCGCCCGCCCGCAGCACGCCGGTGACGGCGGAGATGGAGTAGGCGGTGGAGGGGGATGGACAGAAAGCCCGTCACCGCCAGCGCCGTGGCGATGGCGGCGGACTCGCCGTAGAGCTTGAACAGCGGGAACACCACCGGCACGAACAGCGTCGGCACCAGCAGCAGAGACAGGGCCGTCAGCCCCGCCCCCACCAGCGCCGTGAACACCAACAGCGTCCGGCTCAGGTCCATGACCTCCTGATGGCTGCGGCCCTCACCGATGGATTTGCCGATTATCACGGCGGTGGCGGCACCCAGACCGAAGCACACCACCAGGAACAGGCGGTTGAGGTTGCCCATCACGGCGTTGGCCGCCAGCATCTCTACGGAGTTGTCGGTGTAGCCAGGATCACCGTCAGCATACTGTTGCCGAGACCCCATGCCGTCTCATTGAGGATCACAGGGGAGGAGTACTTCACGAACCGCCGGAGCATTTCCCAGCCGGGGCGGAAGAAGGCCCGCCACTGGATGGGCAGGAGCCTGCTGCGGACGGCACAGAAGCTGCACACGGCGAACTCTGCGATGCGGGCCAGCAGGGTAGCCACGGCGGCACCCTGAATGCCCAGCGCAGGCAGGCCGCACTTGCCGAAGATCAGCAGGTAGTTCAGCCCCGTGTTCAGCACCGTAGACATGGCGAACAGCTTCATGCCGAAGCCGGCGTCCTCGGCGCTGCGCCGGGCGCTGACATACAGGGACGAGAGCATATTGAACACATAGGAGATGCCGATGAGCTTCAGATACGGCGCACCCAGCACCGACAGCTCATGGTTATTGGACAGCAGATCCATGATCTCCACCGGCCACAGGTACAGCACCGCCGCCAGCACCACCGTCAGGCCGGTACCCAGCATGGCCGCCACGCCGATGGCACGGCTGATGTGCTCCATATCCCGCTTGCCCCAGTACTGGCTCACCAAAATGCTCAGGCCGCTCTGCACGCCGAACACAATGGAGATCAGCAGGAACACCGGCACGTTGGCGGTGGTGACGGCGGCCATCTGGGTGTTACCCAGCCAGCTGACCATCAGCGTGTCCATCAGGCCCAGTGTAAAGGTGATAAGGTTTTGCAGGGCGATGGGGCCGGTCAGACCCCACAGATACCGGTAAAAGCCCGGTTCACGTTTCAGACATTGCAGCATGGTATCCCTCACAGCATGGAAAATCTCGTATTTTTGTGGCGCAGCAGCGCCTCGTACAGGGCGTCGATGTCACCCTCCGTGGTCTCCGGCCCGAAGCTGAGCCGCAGCACCCCGGCGGCGGTCCTTTTATCCAGCCCGAGGGCGGCATAGCCACGGCTGGCCTTGCCCCGGTGACAGGCGGAGCCTGCGGACAGGCAGATGCCCTGACTGCCCAGATCGTTGATGACGTTGGCGCTGGGGTAGCCCACCAGAGATACCGCCAGAATGTGGGGGGCCTCGCCGCCGCCCACCGGCACCACACCGGGGATGCTCAGCAGCCGCTCCCGGCAGTAGGCCTTGATGCGGGCCATGTGGGCAAGCTTTTCTTCCAGCCCCTCCTGCCGCAGCGCCACGGCCTTGGCAAAGCCCGCTATCTGGGCGGTGGCCTCCGTGCCGGAGCGCAGCCCCTCCTCCTGCCCGCCGCCGGCCAGCAGGGGCCGCAGGTTCCGCAGGTCCGGACGGACGTACAGAGCGCCGATGCCCTTGGGGCCGCCGATCTATGGGCGGACAGGCTCATCAGATCCACGCCCCCACCCCCGCCGGAGCGCAGGGAACCTTCAGAAAGCCCTGCACGGCGTCGCAGTGGAGGAGCGCACGGCTCCCCCGCTCCTTCAGCAGCCGGGCGATATCCGCCACGGGGAAGAGACACCCCGTCTCGTTGTTCACCAGCATCACGGACACCAGTACCGTGTCCTCCCGCAGGGCCTCCGCCACCTGTTCGGCGGAGATATGCCCCGTGCGGTCGGGCTTGAGGTAGGTGACCTCATACCCCTCCTGTTCCAGCTGGCGGCAGGGCTCCAGCACGGCGCTGTGCTCCACGGCGGTGGTGATGATGTGCCGCCCCGTGTGGCGGCCCTGCCATGCGGCGGCCCGGATGGCCCAGTTGTCCGACTCCGTGCCGCAGGAGGTGAAGTGCAGGGCCGAGGGCTGGCACCCCAGTGCCCCGGCGATGGTGCGGCGTGCCTCCTCCACCAGCTCCTTGGCCTCCCGGCCCAGAGGATACTGGGCGGAGGGGTTGCCGAACTGATGGCGCAGCACATCGTACATGGTATCCGCCACAGCCTCCGGCAGGGGCGTGGTGGCGGCGTAGTCCAGATAGATCATAGCGCAGACCTCCCGTTTTTTCAGAAAAACCGGCGCCGGACAGGGGGGAGGGGCAAAGACCCTCTTGCCACCGGCGGCCGGATACCGTATAATGTAGACAAATTCTTATTATATCGGAGAAAACCGCAAAGTGCAAGGAGAATCCCCATGCGAGTTGCTATTTACACCCTCGGCTGCAAGGTCAACCAATACGAGACGCAGGCCATGGAGCAGGAGCTTCAGCGGCGTGGCCACACGCTGGTGGACTTTGAGTCCCCGGCGGACGCCTACATCATCAACACCTGCTCCGTCACCGCCGTCAGCGATAAAAAATCCCGGCAGATGATCCGCAGGGCCAAGAGCCGCAATCCTCAGGCCGTGGTGGCTGCCTGCGGCTGCTATGTGCAGACCCACACCCCGGAGGCTCAGGAGCTGGGCATCGACCTCATCGGCGGCACCGGCGACCGGATGGAGTTTCTGACCCTGCTGGAGCAGGCGGCGGAGGACCACCGCAGCCGTGTGGCGGTGGACGAAGCCCTACGCCGCCGCACCTTCGAGGTGCTGCCTGCCGGAGGCATGGCGGCCCGGACACGGGCCATGCTGAAGGTGGAGGACGGCTGCGTCAACTTCTGCACCTACTGCATCATCCCCTACGCACGGGGGCCGGTGCGGTCCCTGCCGCTGGAGGAGGCGGTGCGCCAGACGGAGCAGCTGCGGCGGGAGGGCTACCGGGAGGTGGTCTTTACCGGCATCGAGATCTCCTCCTGGGGTCAGGACTTCAAGGACGGCCGCAGCCTCATCGACCTGCTGGAGGCGGTGTCGCAGGCGGCGGGAGAGATGCGTCTGCGGCTGGGCAGTCTGGAGCCCCGCACCGTGACGGAGGATTTCTGCCGCCGGGCGGCCCGGCTCCCCAACCTCTGTCCCCAGTTCCACCTGTCCATGCAGTCCGGCTGCGACGCCACCCTGCGGCGCATGAACCGCCGGTATGACACCGCCCGGTTCCTCCGGTCCGTGACTCTGCTGCGGCAGTACTTTCCCCGGCCCGCCATCACCACGGATCTGATCTGCGGTTTCCCCGGCGAGACGGAGGAGGAGTTTTCCCAGACGCTGGCTTTCCTGCGCCGCTGCGACTTTGCCCAGATGCACATCTTCCCCTACTCCATCCGCCCCGGCACAAAGGCGGCGGAGATGGAGCAGGTCCCCGGCCCGGTGAAGGAGGAGCGTGCCGCCCGTGCGGCGGCGGTGGCGGCGGAGCTGCACCGTGCCTATCTGCAGGGCTGCGTAGGCCAGACCTATCCCGTGCTCTTCGAGCAGCGCAAGGACGGCTGCGCCGCCGGCCATGCCCCCAACTATATGCCGGTGGAGGTGCAGACACAGGAGGATTACCATAACACCATCCGCCATGTGAAGATCACAGGCGTAGTAAACGATATCCTGATGGGAGAGGTGACATAACATGGAACACTTTTTTGCCTACACGTCCCGGATGCGGTTCATCTCCCGCTGGGCGCTGATGCGCAACAGCCAGCCGGAGAACATTCAGGAGCACAGCCATCAGGTGGCAGTGCTGGCCCATGCGCTGGCGGTGATCCGCAACCGCTGCTTCGGCGGTCAGGTGGACCCCGGTACGGTGGCGGTGGCGGCCCTGTACCACGACGCCAGCGAGATCCTCACCGGGGATCTGCCTACCCCCATCAAGTACTACAATCCCGCCATCCGGGATGCCTATAAGCAGGTGGAGCATATCGCCTGCGGCAAGCTGGTGGGGATGCTGCCGCCGGAGCTGCAGCCGGACTTTGCCGAGGCCCTGACCCCCACAGACCCGGAGGTGGAGGAGTTGGTGAAGGCGGCGGACAAGCTGTCCGCCCACATCAAATGTCTGGAGGAGCTGAAGGCCGGGAATCTGGAGTTCCGCCGGGCGGCGGAGCAGACAGAGCAGGCGCTGGACGATTTCCATCTGCCGGAGCTGACCTATTTCCGGGAGCATTTCCTCCCCAGCTTCCGGCTGACGCTGGATGAGATGGAGTAAAATCAAGCGCAGGGGAGACGGCCTGTCTCCCCTGCGCTTGATTCGTTATGAAGCTTGCGCCTTGCGTTCTGTGCATGGCGGCAGGCTTTTCGCAGCTGTGTCCTCCCACCACCCCGCAGCGATCTTCTGCCGTGGCATGGCATCGCCCATGCTGCGGCACCGGCCATGATATCCCGCCGAAGCAGGCACCATACATACAGACCTTCCCTGCAAAAAGAAAAGCAGGCGGAAAGCCACGCTTCCCGCCTGTCAAGGACACACGATCATTATTTGCCAGCGGCCACGGACTTGACCTGCTTGACCTCACGGCCATTGTAGGTACCGCACTCCGGGCACATTCTGTGAGGCAGATGCAGCGCACCGCACTTGGTGCAAGCCACCAGACCGGGAGTCGCCAGCTTCCACACGGAGCTGCGTCTCTTGTTGCGTCTTTGCTTGGATACTTTTCCCTTGGGTACTGCCATGTTGACACCTCCTTGGTCTTAACTGCCTGAGCAGTAATTGATAGTATAGAGAGCGCTTTACTCCTTCTCCTGCAGGAGACTGGCCAGCTTGGCAAGCCTCGGATCCACCTGCTTTTTACAGCGGCAGGGCTCCCGGTTGAGGTTCACGCCGCAGCCGGGGCAAAGACCCTTACAGTCCTCGGAGCAAAGAGTTTTCGTGTCCATGTCGAGAATGAACGCATCTCTGGCCAGTTCCGCCAGATCCACCTCGTCGTGCTCCAGCAGGATGATCTCGTCGCTGTCCTCCTCCTGCTTCTCCTCGGCCAGAACGCACGAGTAAGAAACGGACTTGGGCGCATCGAATTCCTCCATGCACCGGTCACACACGCAGTGCAGCGTCGTATGCATCTCCAGCTGGCACAGCAGAACCCCGGCCTGATTCCGAATACGGCCTTCCACAGTGACCGGACGGGTAATGGGCGCAGCGCCGCCGAAATCCAGCTGAGACAGATCCATCTCAAACCGGACCTCCTGACTGGCATCGGGGGTATGCAGCAGTCGGTTTACATTCAATCGCATAGTACACCTCTTAATGACACGAATAGTATTATAGAGGATTGCACCCGGCTTGTCAAACATTTTCTGCGAAATATTTTGACAATTTCCGAAAATCAGGTACAATAGCCTTAAACAGCATCCATCAAAGGAGGAAACACGCCATGCGGGAGCTGACCATCGGGAAAAATGACGCCGGACAGCGGGTGGATCGCTTCGTCTCCAAGGCTCTGCCACTGCTGCCGCCGGCCCTGCTGCAAAAGTATATCCGCCTCAAGCGCATCAAGGTCAACGGAGGCCGGGCCCAGCGGGATCAGCGCCTGCGGGAGGGGGACGTGCTGCAATTATACATCAACGACGAGTTCTTCGACAAGCCCAGGGAGGATAATCTGTTCCTCACCCTGTTCCGCCCCAGTCTGGATATCGTCTACGAGGACGAGAATCTGATGCTGCTGAACAAGCGCCCCGGTCTGGTGGTCCACGCCGACGAGACGGAGAAGGTCAACACCCTCATCAACCACATTCAGGCATACCTCTACCAGAAGCGGGAGTGGAACCCCCGGTGGGAGAACGCCTTCACCCCGGCGCTGTGCAACCGCATCGACCGCAACACCGGCGGCATCGTCATCGCCGCCAAAAACGCCGAGACCCTGCGGATCATCAACCAGAAGATCCGGGATCGGGAGATCGACAAACGCTACCTCTGCATCACCGTGGGTGCGCCCCGGCCGCCGCAGGGGGAGGTATCCTGCTTCCTGCTGAAGGACGAGAAGAAAAAGCAGGTGGCCGTATACCACAGGCCCGTCCCCGGCGGCAAGACCGCCGTCACCCGCTACCGGACGCTGGAGACCCGTGGGGAGCTGTCCCTGCTGGAGGTGGAGCTGCTGACGGGCCGCACCCACCAGATCCGTGCCACCATGGCGGACTTGGGCTGCCCCCTGCTGGGGGACGGCAAGTACGGCGACGGGCAGGTGAACCGCCGCTACGGCGAGACCCGGCAGGCCCTGTATTCCTACCGCCTGACCTTCGACTTCCCCACGGACGCCGGCCTGCTGAATTACCTCCGGGGCCGCAGCTTTCAGGTGGAGAGCGTCCCCTTCCGGGAGAAATACTTCGGCTGACCGCCGCCCCGGCTGCCCGGTGCAGCCGGGTTTGTTTCTGCCATTCCCCGGAAATCTCCGGCAAAAACGAGTAAAATTCTCCACCGTGCAGAATTTTCCTTAAACAGGGAAAAATATTCATTGACATTTCTTCGCTTTTTATATATAGTGAATCTGCCAAATTTCAACGAGAGATATCAGGCCTGTCCGCAAGGCCTCCCTTTGAACAGAGAAAAGAGGTAGATATTATTTAACGAACGGGGGAGGATAAATGTCCAAAGAGTTGATTCGCCTGCGGGATCTCTGCATGGCGTTTGACGACGAGCTGGTTCTCGATCACATCAATCTGTATATCAACGATTCCGAATTCCTCACACTGCTTGGCCCCAGCGGCTGTGGCAAGACCACGACGCTGCGGATCATTGGCGGCTTCACGACGCCCACGTCGGGAGACGTCACCTTTGACGGTGTGAGGATCAATGACGTTCCGCCGCATAAGCGGCAGATCAACACTGTCTTTCAGAAGTACGCCCTGTTTCCCCATCTGGATGTCTTTGAAAACATCGCCTTTGGCTTGCGGATCGCCAAGGTGCCTGCCGACGAGATCGAGCAGCGGGTGACAGAGATGCTGGGTGTGGTGAGCCTGAAGGGCTTTGAGCACCGGAGGATCCATCAGCTCTCCGGCGGCCAGCAGCAGCGTGTGGCCATTGCCCGTGCGCTGGTGAACCGGCCCAAGGTGCTGCTGTTGGACGAGCCGCTGGGTGCCTTGGACCTGCGCCTGCGGAAGGATATGCAGATCGAGCTGAAACGGATCCAGCAGCAGATGGGCATTACCTTTGTATACGTTACCCACGATCAGGAGGAGGCCCTGACCATGTCCGACACCGTGGTGGTGATGGACAAGGGCCGTATCCAGCAGATCGGCACCCCGGAGGATATCTACAACGAGCCGAAGAACGCCTCGTGGCGGACTTCATCGGTGAGAGCAATATTTTGAACGGCGTCATGGTCCGGGATAAGGTAGTGAAGATGTACGGCCGGGAGTTTCCCTGCGTGGACGGCGGCTTCGCACCCAACGAGCCGGTGGACGTGGTCATCCGTCCGGAGGATATCGACATCGTCCCCGTGGAGCAGGGGCAGCTGGTGGGTACCGTCACCAGCGTCACCTTCAAGGGGATGCAGTACGATATCATTGTGGACTTCCGGGGCTTCAAGTGGCTCATTCAGACCACGGATCACTCCCCGGAGGGCGCCCGCATCGGCGTGAAGATCGATCCCGACGGCTTCCACATCATGAAAAAGAGCGAATACTCCGGCCAGTTCGGAGATTACAGCTCCTACTCCGAGGAGTATGAGGAGCTGGCGGACGCCTCTCTGGAGACGGACGAGGAGGAGAGCGGGGATGAAGAATAAGCTCTCCCGGTTCGCCGTACCCTACGAGGTGTGGATGGCGATCTTCGTGGTGGCCCCCATTGTCATTATGGTGGTCTACGCCTTTTCCTCCGCCGACGGCGGCTTTACTCTGGATAACTTCGTGCAGATGGGGGGCTATACGGAGGTGTTCCTCCGGTCCTTCAAGCTGGCCATCATTGCCACGATGATCTGTCTGCTCATCGGCTACCCGGTGTCCTATCTCATGAGCCGGGAGGGTGCCTCCTTTCAGCGGACGGCCATGGTGCTCATTATGCTGCCCATGTGGATGAACTTCCTGCTGCGGACCTATTCGTGGATGACCATTCTGGAAAACAACGGACTTTTGAACCAGCTGTTCCAGAAGATCGGCCTTATCAGCCTCTATAACCACATCTTTGGTACCAGCTTGGAGTATTTCCCCATGATGAATACCCAGGGGGCTGTGGTGCTGGGCATGGTGTATAACTACCTGCCCTTCATGATCCTGCCCATCTATTCCGTCATCATCAAGCTGGACCACTCCCTGCTGGAGGCCGCCCGTGATCTGGGGGCCGGCAGCCTGACGGTGTTCCGCCGGGTGATTCTGCCCCTGTCCCTGCCGGGCGTGGTGTCGGGCATCACCATGGTGTTCGTGCCGTCGGTGTCCACCTTCGCCATCAGCCGGATGCTGGGCGGCGGCACGGAGTTGCTGCTGGGCGACCTCATTGAGCGGCAGTTTCTGGGGGGTGCCTACAACCCCCAGCTGGGCGCCGCCATTTCGCTGGTGATGATGATTATCGTGCTGGTATGTATGCTGGTGATGAATCGCTTCGGTGAGGGCGAGGAACAGGCGGTGAAGCTATGAGCCGCACCCAGAATCGCTTTGGCGACCGGCTGCTGATGGCGCTGGTGTTCCTGTTTCTCTATGCACCCATCATCATCCTGATCGTCTTTTCCTTCAACGCCGGCACCAGCTCCAGCGTGTGGAAGGGCTTCTCCCTGAAATGGTACGAGTCCCTTCTCTCCAACCGGCTCATTATGAACAGCGTCTATACCACGCTGCTGGTGTCGCTGCTGTCCACCATCGTGGCGTCCATCGCCGGCACCTTCGCCGCCATCGGCCTGTACGCCATGAGCCGCCGCCGTCGTGCGGCGGTGAACGCCGTCAACAACATCCCCATGATGAATGCGGATATCGTCACCGGCGTCAGCCTGTGCCTGCTGTTCGTGGTGTTCTTCAACGGCTGGGGCGCTTTCGCCGGGTGGATGAATTCGTGGCAGTCTTTGGTGGTGCTGCCGGAGCGCCTGACCATGGGCTTCGGCACACTGCTGATCGCCCATATCTGCTTCAATATCCCCTATGTGATCTTGTCCGTGGGGCCCAAGCTGCGGCAGATGGACCGCAACCTCATCGATGCGGCGCAGGATCTGGGCTGCACGTGGATGCAGGCCTTCTGGCGTGTGGTGATCCCGGAGATCAAGCCCGGCATCGTCTCCGGCGCTCTGACGGCCTTCACCATGTCTGTGGATGACTTCATCATCAGCTACTTCACCGCCGGTACCAGCTCCTCCACGTTGGCCATGACCATCTACGGCATGACCAAGAAGCGGGTCAGCCCGGAGATCAACGCCATCTCCACCCTGCTGTTCGTGACGGTGCTGGTGCTGCTGGCCGTCGTGAACCTGCGGGAGAGCCGTGCCGACCACCGCCTGAAGGCGGAGCACCACACCGCCTCAGCGGCCCCCCACCCCAACCGCAGCAAGCTGCATAAGACCCTGCGCCGTGTGGGGGCGGGGCTGGCGGCCTGCGTGCTGGTGGTGACGCTGATCGTCACCGGCCGCTCCGCCCGGTCCGACCGGGTGGTGAACGTGTGCTCCTGGGGCGAGTATATCGACGAGAGTCTCATCACCCAGTTTGAGGAGGAGACCGGCATCCGGGTCAACTACCAGACGGCGGAGAGCAACGAGGCTCTGTACTCCCTCATCAAAATGGGAGGCGCCGACTTTGATGTCATCGTCCCCTCGGACTATATGATCGCCCGGCTCATTGACGAGGATATGCTGGCGGAGCTGGATTACAGCCACATCCCCAACTTTGACCTCATTGCCGATACCTATAAGAACCTCAGCTACGACCCGGAGAACAAGTACACCGTCCCCTACACCTGGGGTACGCTGGGCATCATCTACAACACCACCATGGTCTCCCAGCCTATCACCAGCTGGAGCGCCATGTTCGACCCCCAGTACGCCGGACAGGTGCTGATGATCAACAACTCCCGTGACGCTCTGGCGGCGGCCCTGCTGTATCTGGGATACAGCATCAATACCACCGACGAGAACCAGCTGGAGGAGGCCTTCGCCCTGCTGAAGCAGGCCAAGGACAGCGGCGTGTATCAGGCCTTCGTTATGGATGAGGTGTTCCAGAAAATGGAGGGCGGCAACGCTGCTGTGGCCATGTACTATGCCGGCGACTACCTGACCATGCTGGAGAATAATGAGGACCTGGCCTTCGTTGTCCCGGAGGAGGGCAGCAACTGGTTTGTGGATGCCATGTGCATCCTGAAGAGCAGCCAGCATATGTCCGAGGCGGAGGAGTGGATCAACTTCATCGCCTCTACAAAGGCCAATCTGGCCAACATGGACTACATCTGGTATGCCTCCCCCAACGGCGAGGCGCTGGAGGAGTACCCGGCCTACTATGAGGAGGTCAACGAGGAGCCGCTGGATCCGGAGATCTACGAGATCATGGCCCCCTCGGAGGAGGTGCTCCGCCGCTGCGAGATCTATGAGAATCTCCCCGCTGAGACCCTGCGCCTGTACGACCGACTCTGGACCCGTCTGGGCGTGTAGGGGAAGCTGCCAATGTAAAATATCGGTTCAGACGTATTGACGTAAAATCGAATCAGTCCCCCGGTCGGATGGACATCCGGCGGGGGGCTTTGCCGGTCGTGACGGAGGGCATCCAATTTGGGAAAAACGCTTGTCAGTCCGGGAAAAATCCGGTATAATAATGCGTCAGGAAAGCGTCAGATATCTGTCCACTGGACAGAGAAATGTCAAGCTGACGGAAGAATTACAGAACGGAGTGGAAAAATATGAAAGCCATCGTGACCGTGGTAGGAAAAGATCAGGTGGGCATCATTGCCGGTGTGTGCGGCACACTGGCCCAGCATGGGGTCAACGTGCTGGAGATCAGCCAGACCATCATGGAGGGGTGCTTTACCATGATGATGGTGGTGGATCTGGCAGGGTGCCAGGGTTCCTTCGAGCAGCTGCGGACCGATATCACCGCCTACGGCGAGGCCCGTGACCTGTCTCTGCGTATCCAGCGGGAGGACATCTTCGACGCAATGCACAAGCTGTAAGAGGGGGAGCCATGCTGAGTATACATCACATTTTTGATACCATCGACATGATCGATAAGCGCCATCTGGATATCCGCACCATCACCATGGGTATCTCCCTGCTGGACTGCGTCAGTGAGGATCCCAAGCGCTGCTGCGAGAAGATCTATGACAAGATCTGCCGCCGGGCGCAGCATCTGGTGCGGACGGGCGAGGAGATCCAGGGGGAGTTCGGTATTCCCATCGTCAACAAGCGCATCTCCGTGACCCCCATGGCGCTGGTGGCCAGCGGCTGCAACACGGAGGACTACGTTCCCTTTGCCCACGCCATGGACCGGGCCGCCAAGACCTGCGGCGTGGACTTCATCGGCGGCTACTCGGCGCTGGTGCAGAAGGGCTTTGCCCACGGCGACGAGCTGCTGCTGCGGGCCATTCCGCAGGCGCTGGCGGAGACGGATATCGTCTGCTCCAGTGTCAACGTGGGCTCCACCAAGGCGGGCATCAACATGGACGCCGTGGCCCGCATGGGGCGCATCATCAAGGAGACGGCCCACCTGACCCGTGACACCGACGGGCTGGGCTGCGCCAAGCTGGTGGTGTTCTGCAACGCCGTGGAGGACAACCCCTTTATGGCCGGGGCCTTCCATGGGGTGGGTGAGGCCGACAGCGTCATCAATGTGGGCGTCTCCGGCCCCGGCGTGGTACACCACGCCTTGCGGTCCTGCAAGGGCCAGCCCTTTGACGTGGTGGCGGAGACCATCAAAAAGACGGCTTTCCAGATCACCCGTGTGGGCCAGATGGTGGCCACCGAGGCCTCCCGGCGGCTGGATACTCCCTTCGGCATCGTAGACCTGTCGCTGGCGCCCACCCCCGCCATCGGAGACAGCGTGGCCCGGATCCTGGGAGGAGATGGGGCTGTCCGTCTGCGGCACCCACGGCACCACGGCGGCGCTGGCGCTGCTGAACGACGCCGTGAAGAAGGGCGGCGTCATGGCATCCTCCCATGTGGGCGGGCTGTCCGGCGCCTTTATCCCGGTGTCGGAGGACGAGGGCATGATCGCCGCCGCTCTGGACGGTACCCTGACGCTGGATAAGCTGGAGGCCATGACCTGCGTATGCTCCGTGGGGCTGGATATGATCGCCGTGCCCGGCAGCACCACCGCCGAGACCATCTCCGCCATCATCGCTGACGAGGCGGCGGTGGGCATGGTCAACAGCAAGACCACCGCTGTCCGCATCATCCCCGTGGAGGGGAAGGATGTGGGTGACATGGTGGAACTGGGCGGCCTGTTGGGTTCTGCGCCGGTGATGCCGGTCCATGAAGCCGCCAGCACAGATTTCATCGCCCGTGGCGGCCGCATCCCCGCTCCGCTGCAGAGCCTGAAGAACTGAGAAGCGGCAGATCGCCGTGAAAAAGGAGCCTTGCGTGCGCCACCATGTGGCGGCTGCCGGTAGTCGAAATCATAAGAAAATGTAAAAAAGCCAGTCAGAGATTTTTGGCGGGCGGATAACGAAGTTTTTATGCAGGATACGGTGCAGCCTCTGAAAAGGGGCTGCACCGTGTTCTGCTCTATGCAGAAAATTTGAACTGCTGCGGGTTTTGGCGGGTCTCCTGTACACGGTCAAACAGTTCCTCGGAGATGATCGGCTCCTGCATATTCGGAATGATTTGCTGCTCCTCTGCGGGGTTGCAGATCTTCTTGTGAACCTTGAAGCTGACCGTTGTACTTTTGAAGTTTACAGCGCACCCGGTGTACTGCCTATTTTCAAGAATGTGCTTTACAGCTTCGCCTGCCCATAGATACCGATTTGCCGGAATTGGGTTGCGGGTGGCCCTGCCTGCGCTGGCATAATATGCCGTAGGGGTGAGAATTTACAAGCCGTTCATAGGTGGACAACCACCCGTGAACGGCTTGTATGGAAACTAAACCCATAATGGATCCAAGCAAATTCATCTTGCCCTGCGAAGTTCTGTCGAATGCAGATGATCTGAGAATACGAACATGGCTCACACGTAGTTTTCGATTCCGAATATCAGTCCGTATCTATATGAGGATGGAAATTGCAGTGGCTTTTGAAAAGAAGATTGCTTTTTTCTGCCCCAAGCGTTATAATCGGCATATACCGGAAATAAAGGAGGCGTGTCCATGCCAAGACCGCCACGGTGCCGTCGGATTTGTGGCGCACCACAAGTTGAGACATTCTGCCCCGACGGATGTGGGGATAGTGAGCCGATCCGGCTGACGCTGGACGAGTATGAAGTCATTCGGCTGGTTGACTTGGAGCAGCAAACCCACGAACGGTGTGCCGCGCAGATGGATATTTCCCGTTCTACCGTGCAGGAGATTTACGAAAGCGCACGGCGCAAGATCGCAGCGTGCCTTGTCCACGGGAAACCGCTGCACATCACCGGGGGGAACTACCGCATCTGCGGAGGACAGGAGGCAGCCCACTGCGGCCGCTGCTGCCGGACGCAGAGAGCCAACACAGAAAAATCAGGCAAAAATTGTAAAGGAGATTCCATTATGAAAATTGCAGTTACCTATGAAAACGGTCAAATTTTTCAGCATTTCGGCCACACCGAACAGTTCAAGCTTTATGAAGCTGCGGACGGCAAAGTCACGCATGCGGAGGTTGTTGATACCAACGGCAGCGGCCACGGCGCACTGGCAGGCTTCCTGATGCAGCACGGTGTGGACACTTTGGTTTGCGGAGGCATCGGCGGCGGTGCGCAGGCAGCTCTGGCCGAGGCGGGTATCAAGCTCTACGGCGGTGTCAGCGGGGACGCTGACGCAGCGGTGAACGCATTGCTCAGCGGAAGTCTGGACTACGATCCCAATGTTCACTGTGACCAC
>ENA-OQCO01000299-OQCO01000299.1-human-gut-metagenome-genome-assembly--contig:-NODE-299-length-28758-cov-7.064510_pt1 | contig 28758 bp, 23 predicted proteins | sample MGYA00242500_ERZ504582 | MGnify/ENA primary metagenome ERZ504582 (study PRJEB26092, sample SAMD00036346) | human gut metagenome | host: Homo sapiens | study: EMG produced TPA metagenomics assembly of... | reverse complement strand
ATTTTTACTTGGTCCACCTCAACTCCCCCTTTCATCATCAAATATAGAATCTGTTATCTGCAAATAACACGACACAAAGCGAGAAATGTCGTATTTTCACTAATAGACACAGTTGTCTATGCGTTTTTCATTTTTTCAATTATACAAACTGAAATTTGACTTGCCTATTTTCTTAAAATCTCATGTGGAGCTTCTATTTCATTTGCCAAGGTATGCTCTGTTAATTCTGATATCAATTTCAATTTTTTATTAATCAATGGTCGCATACAATTAGGAACATGTTCCTGATGCGCTCTGTGGATTGCTACACATTCCTTACAGTTTCCGTGATAACGACAGGCTTTCAGGCAAGGACAGTGATCTTTGTCTTTATACTCCTTACGAAATTCCGCTGCAAATTCTTCTTGCAGTCTCAGCCCCTCGACACGGTTTCCCTTATGAAATTCTACCATTGCATCCAGTTCTTTCTGGTTCCCTTCAATCTTCATGTTATTATAGCGCCTCCATTTCAACTATTCCTCATTTTCTGATAAATTCCGATTGAGATTTCACCTGTTTTAAGAGATTTAATAACTATTATATTTTGTTATTAAATTCACTGTAAACCCTTGAAAACTCTGGATTTGTCGCAGGTGAGCTTTCCCTTATTGTTTCCCTTGTGTTATATCTTCCCATATAAGTTTACGAACTCTGATAAGGGAAAATACAAGGGCACAAGATGTCCGGTGGACATCTGCTCTGTGCCGACCGAAGCGGCAGCGGAGACCAAGAAAAATCTATAAAACAGTATAACACAAAATAAAACTGACATGGTGAACTGATTGGAATGCTTCTTAATTTTTACAATTAATGATCGATTGAATCATAAGGAGATGGGATACGATGAGAACAATATTTGCAGAATACAATCCACAGTGCAACAGTATTGATGTTTATACCAATGCCGGCTATATGCTTCGCATTGACTGCTGGGAAGCTGAAAAGAATTTAAAGACTACACCTGAATCAGACTGTGCATTAAACGCACTCGCCATTGATGACCCTCTTGAATATGCAAGGTTATATCTTGATGGAAATCTACAGATATGGGTAGATGCGGAAGACTCATTAGAAATATTTTGATTTTTAAACAAATACAACAGTTTAAATCACTATTAGCTACAATATTTCCAGAAAATTCATCATAAGTTTGTGTAAACGCAAAGAAACGGCGGCTCTGAAAATTTTGGCACCGCTGGTCTTATTTTTCAATTATAAATTTATCTGTATTTCATCTTGCTGATAAATGTTTCACTGTTTCTAACCTGATAAATTTACGAATGATTCTTTTCTTAGAGTACAGAAAAACCCCGGAAACCTTGCGGTTCCGGGGTATCTTACGTTTGGACACAAGTTATCTTACGATAACAAATCTATATTCAGATTGTATTACTCGATGATTGTAGCAACACGTCCTGATCCTACAGTACGTCCACCTTCACGGATAGCGAAAGTAAGACCCTGGCTCATAGCGATTGGATGGATCAGTTCGATTGTCATTTCGATGTTATCTCCAGGCATGCACATTTCTGTTCCTTCTGGAAGGTTGCAAACACCTGTTACGTCTGTTGTTCTGAAGTAGAACTGTGGACGATAGTTGTTGAAGAATGGAGTATGACGTCCACCTTCATCTTTTGTCAGAACGTAAACCTGAGCTGTGAATTTTGTATGGCATGTAAGTGTTCCTGGTTTAGCAAGAACCTGTCCACGCTCGATTTCGTTTCTCTGAACACCACGAAGAAGAGCACCGATGTTATCACCAGCCTGAGCTTCGTCAAGAAGTTTACGGAACATTTCGATTCCTGTAACAACAACTTTACGTGTTTCTTCTTTGATACCAACGATTTCAACTTCTTCAGATACATGAAGAACACCAGCTTCTACTCTACCAGTAGCAACTGTTCCACGTCCTGTGATAGAGAATACATCCTCTACAGGCATAACGAACGGTTTGTCTGTGTCACGCTGTGGGTCCGGAATGTACTCATCAACTGCGTTCATGAGTTCCATGATCTTGTCTCCCCATGGGCCAGCCGGATCTTCAAGAGCTTTAAGAGCAGATCCCTGGATAACCGGAATGTCATCTCCTGGGAAGTCATACTCGGAAAGAAGTTCACGAATTTCCATCTCAACCAGTTCAAGAAGTTCGTCATCATCTACCATATCACATTTGTTCATGAATACAACGATGTACGGAACACCAACCTGACGAGCAAGAAGAACGTGCTCTTTTGTCTGAGCCATAACACCATCTGTAGCAGCAACTACGAGGATAGCACCATCCATCTGAGCTGCACCTGTGATCATGTTCTTAACGTAGTCAGCATGTCCTGGGCAGTCAACGTGTGCATAATGTCTATGCTCTGTCTGATACTCAACATGTGCTGTAGAAATTGTGATACCACGCTCTCTTTCTTCTGGAGCTTTATCGATATCTTCGAAGTTTTCAACTGTGTTTCCTGGAACTCTTTCAGCCAGAACTTTTGTGATAGCTGCTGTTAAAGTTGTTTTACCATGGTCAACGTGTCCGATGGTACCAATGTTACAATGCGGTTTTGTTCTCTCAAACTTAGCCTTTGCCATTTTAAAATGTCCTCCTTAAAAACTATGCTCTTTCTTTCAGAGCGTTTTTATCAGTTTTTGACTTGCTATCCTTGATTATATTGCAAATCAAGGATATTTGCAAGCTTTTTTATATCATCAGTCTTTCTTAGAAAGAATCTTTTCCTGAACGGACTTCGGAACCTGTTCGTATTTCTCGAAGAACATGGAGTAGTTACCACGTCCCTGAGTTCTGGAACGAAGGTCTGTTGCATATCCGAACATTTCAGAAAGCGGAACGAATCCACGGATCATCTTACCTCCGCCGATATCATCCATACCTTCGATACGACCACGACGGGAGTTGATATCACCGATAACATCACCCATGTAATCTTCCGGAGTAGTAACTTCGACTCTCATGATAGGCTCAAGAAGAATCGGAGCTGCTTTCTGCATAGCATCCTTGAACGCAAGAGAACCTGCAATGTGGAATGCCATTTCAGAGGAATCGACTTCATGATAGGAACCGTCATATACGTTTGCATGAACGCCGACTACCGGGAATCCACCCAGGATACCAGCTTTCATAGCTTCTTCGATACCTTCGCCAACAGCCGGGATGTATTCCTTCGGAATAGCACCACCAACAACAGTGGATTCGAACTTGTACAGTTCTTCACCGTTGGCATCCATAGGCTCGAATTTAACTTTACAGTGACCATACTGTCCACGACCACCAGACTGTTTAGCATATTTGCTGTCGATGTCTACGGCCTTAGTAATAGTCTCTTTGTATGCAACCTGAGGAGCACCTACGTTAGCCTCTACTTTGAATTCACGAAGCAGACGGTCAACGATGATTTCCAGATGCAGCTCACCCATACCAGCGATGATTGTCTGACCTGTTTCCTGATTTGTATGTGCACGGAATGTCGGGTCTTCTTCTGCCAGTTTTGCAAGAGCTTCACCAAGTTTACCCTGGCCGGCTTTTGTCTTAGGCTCGATTGCAAGTTCGATAACCGGTTCCGGGAATTCCATGGATTCAAGGATTACCGGGTGCTGGTCATCACAGATTGTATCACCAGTTGTGGTGAATTTGAAACCGATTGCTGCTGCGATATCTCCTGAATATACTTTATCCAGTTCCATACGTTTGTTAGCATGCATCTGAAGGATACGTCCAACACGTTCTTTCTTGTCCTTAGTAGCGTTAAGTACATAAGAACCAGAGTTCATGGTACCGGAGTATACACGGAAGTATGCCAGTTTACCAACAAATGGGTCTGTCATAATCTTAAATGCCAGAGCAGAGAATGGTTCTTCATCAGAAGAATGTCTCACGATCGGATTGCCATCCAGGTCAACACCCTCGATTGGAGGAATGTCTGTTGGAGCAGGCATGTATTCAATGATTGCATCCAGAAGTTTCTGAACACCCTTGTTTCTGTATGCAGTACCGCAGCATACCGGTACAGCTGTACATTCACAAGTAGCTTTACGAAGAACTGCTTTTAATTTTTCATTAGACGGTTCTTCACCTTCCAGATATTCCATCATTAAATCGTCATCCAGTTCGCAGATTTTCTCTACGAGTTCTGTATGATAAAGTTCTGCTTCTTCCTTCATATCTTCCGGAATATCTGTGATGGAAATGTCTTCACCTTTCTCATCATTGTAGATATAAGCCTGCATTTCGAAAAGGTCAATGATACCTTTGAATTCATCTTCTTTTCCGATTGGAAGCTGTAAGCAGATAGCGTTTTTACCAAGACGAGTCTTGATCTGATCTACAGCATTGTAGAAGTTTGCACCGAGGATATCCATCTTGTTGATGAATGCCATACGCGGTACATTGTAAGTGTCAGCCTGACGCCATACGTTTTCTGACTGAGGTTCTACACCACCCTTTGCACAGAAGACGCCGACAGCGCCGTCAAGTACACGGAGTGAACGCTCAACCTCTACGGTGAAGTCTACGTGTCCTGGAGTATCAATGATGTTGATACGATGTTCCAGAGCACCTGGTTTCTTCTTGCAGTGATCCTGCAGAGTCCAGTGACATGTTGTAGCAGCAGAAGTAATTGTGATACCTCTCTCCTGCTCCTGCTCCATCCAGTCCATTGTTGCGGTACCTTCATGAGTATCACCGATTTTGTAGTTGACACCTGTATAATAAAGGATACGTTCTGTAAGAGTTGTCTTACCTGCATCGATATGAGCCATGATACCAATGTTTCTGGTACGCTCAAGCGGGTATTCTCTACCTTCTTTTCCAGCCAATTGGATTTTCCTCCTTGATTAGAAACGATAGTGAGCAAATGCTTTATTTGCTTCAGCCATCTTGTGCATATCTTCTTTCTTCTTAACAGATGCGCCTGTGTTGTTCATTGCATCCAGAAGCTCGTTTGCAAGTCTCTCCTCCATAGTCTTCTCGCCTCTTTTACGAGAATATGTGGTGAGCCAGCGAAGAGCCAGTGCCTGACGTCTGTCTGCTCTTACCTCGATCGGAACCTGGTAAGTAGCACCACCGATACGTCTTGCTTTTACCTCGAGAAGTGGCATGATGTTGTTCATAGCCTCTTCAAAAACTTCGATAGCTGGTTTGCCAGCTTTTTCTTCAATTCTAGCGAAAGCGCCGTATACAATCTTCTGAGCGACACCTTTCTTACCATCTAACATGATGTTGTTGATAAGTTTGGTAACCACTTTATTGTTGTACATCGGGTCTGCCAGAACGTCTCTTTTCTGAGTATGTCCTTTACGTGGCACGTTACTTCCCTCCTTAATCAAAATGATTAAATCATCGGTACTCACTATTAAAACTAAGGTGTTCGCACTGGTAAAGTCCTATATTTAACCCGCAACCGACAGGGTATATGGAATACCGTACAATATTTATAGTTATAAGTGAATCTTCGATTGATTACTTTTTTCTACTTTATTTCTTTTTAGGTCTCTTAGCACCATATTTGGAGCGGGCCTGTTTTCTGTTAGCTACACCTGCAGTATCCAGTGTACCTCTGATGATGTGGTATCTGGTACCAGGTAAGTCCTTAACACGTCCACCACGGATAAGACTACACTATGTTCCTGAAGGTTGTGACCTTCTCCTGGGATATAGCTTGTTACTTCGATTCCATTGGAAAGACGAACTCTGGCAATCTTTCTAAGAGCTGAGTTAGGTTTTTTAGGTGTTGCAGTTTTAACTGCTGTACAAACTCCACGTTTCTGTGGTGCAGACTGTTCAACAGCTTTCTTTCTTAAAGAGTTGAATGTTCTCTGCAGAGCCGGTGCTGTAGATTTCTTTACAGCTGTCTGACGTCCTTTTCTTACTAACTGGTTGAATGTTGGCATTCCATTTCACCTCCCGATTATTTTCTCCATGGTTAGTCATGGGGTAGCGCGGTTGCTATTGTCAAATGAATATTGCGCACAAAAAAACAGCGTTCCTGTTGCACGCTTGCTCATTATATCCCGTAAAAATGCAGCTGTCAAGGCATTTTACAGGATTTTTTCGTTATTTTACGAAATCCTTATTATTGCATTTTAAGACATCTCTGCTTATAATAAAAAAAAGTAATTTTCACTTTATTTGTTTACATCTATAATATAGGAAAGGATTTTTTATGAAAAACAAAATCACCCCATCTGTTATCCTGCTCATCATTACCGTGATCTTCTTTATTGCCGGTATCTTTTTCATGGGAATCCAGGCCAGACAACAAATTTCGGATACTGAGCAAAGCCTTGATGCTTTCATTTCCCAGGTAAAAGACAAACAGCAGGCGTTAAACGACGCACAAACTTCTTTTTCATCCGCTGTCAAAGAAAAAAAAGATCTTCTGAATTATCGCCAGCAAAAAGCTTCCGGTCGGCAGACTGCTGTGCAGGAGCATCGCGATACTCAGGAGTCATCCGAAGCTGTCACTTCCGTTTTCAGTCAGGGCCACAGCTGATTCCAGAGATATTTTATAAGACATTTACTATAGAAAGAACTCTTACATACAGAAAGGATTTATATAATGAAAAATAGCAAGCAAAAAAAGCCATTTCTTCTTTATACGATCATCATCATCCTCGCGCTTGTCATTCTCGCACTTGGCGGGCTGACACTCTACTCTTTTCAGGATCTTGCTTCTCTCCGTTCAAAAGTCACTGATCTCCAGAATACAGTACAGGAAATTTCTGATACATCAGCAGAACTGATCAGTCAGGCAAAGGAACTAGGTAGTCTGAACGATCAACTGGAATCCTCAAATGATTCTGAAACAGATTCCTCCGTTGATTCTTCACAGGATGTACAGGAAGAAGGGACTATTTCTCCTTCCCATTCTTCTGAGTCTTCCACTGACGAAAGTCTGAACAGTCTTCTCTCTCAGATTAAACCGCTCCTTCCTCAGAACAATGGCACCTGGTCCGTATATGTATGCAACCTTATGAAAAATACAGAAGGTGTGATTGACGATCAGCCCATGCAGGCTGCCAGTCTGATCAAACTTTTTATTATGGGTACTGTTTACGAAAATTATGAATCTCTCTCCGAAACTTATGGTGCTGATACACTGAACAGTTATTTGAATTCAATGATTACCGTAAGTGATAACGATGCGGCAAATAAACTTGTAAATATGCTTGGTGATAGCGATGATGAAGCCGGTATGCGTGCTGTGAATGCATTTTGTGCTTCTCATGGATACTCCAGCACTTCAATGGGACGTCTCCTTCTCCAGAGTAATGAATATGGTGATAATTACACTTCCGTCAGTGATTGCGGTCATTTTCTGAAGGAAATCTATCAGAGCAATGCCGGCACTGCCGAATCCACTCTTGCGCATACAGATGCAATGTATTCTCTTCTCAAAATGCAGCAGCGCAGAAATAAAATTCCTGCCAACCTTCCAGATGGAGTAAAAGTTGCCAACAAAACCGGAGAGTTGGATGATGTCGAAAATGATGCCGGAATCATTTACAATACCGCCAAAAACATCGATCTGGTTGTCTGCTTTATGTCGCAGGATCTCACCGACAGTAGTGAAGCACAGGCAGTAATCGCACAGGATTCTCGTCTGATCTATGGTTATTACAACGAATGATCATTTTTCACAGCAAAAAACCTGTCATTCCGAATTTTCGGTCTGACAGGTTTTTCTTATTCTTCTTGCTTATCTTCCTCATATGACATTTCCCAGATATCCGCAAAAACAGCAAGCGGACAATCTGTCAAAAGACACATCAGCAAAAAACATTCATATGGATTTACTATGTAGATCTCACTCATTCCGCATTTCTTAAGAATTTCCTGAATCTCCTCAAGAAAATGATGATAACGATTATACGGATCATCATCCTGCATCTCCTGTGAAATGATAAAGAACTCTAATGTAATCAGATCAAAGCGCTCTACTGGAAATTTATGATTCAATATACTGTTGATTCTCTGTCTGCTGAATCGCTTCTGACTGAAATGTTTCGCCAGAATAGATGCCGACATCTTTTTAAGATTTCCCATTTTATTTACAGGAATTCCACTGCAGATAACTTTTTCCACATCTGAATCCGTAATATCTGAAATATTCCACACCTTATTGCGGGATTTTTCCACCTCATCCCCCTGATACATCTTCGCGATGATTTCTTTTGCATGAGTAAGGAGACGGACAAATTCCTGATAGGCCTGACTTTTCTCGGACATCGGATCATCTGCTCCAACTTTCACATACGCCAGGTAACGAAGCAGTTTATCCTCTGTATCAAGACAGATTTTTCCCGAATAAACCTGTGGAGCTTCTGTATAACTCTCATCTGGTTCCAGCTCTTCATAGCGTTTCTTAAGTTCTTCTGCCCTATGATAACCAAGCTGCTGCGAATAACAGTACCAGTAGATTACCTCATCCGGATTATGGAAATCAAAATCCTGTTCCCGCAAAACCCTTGTCAGAAAATCGGATACATCTTCTGCACTCATGCGCAATCCAAAACCCAATAAAAAAACAGTTTCTCTTTTTACCGAAGCCTGTGTCAGCCAGTTATTTACCAACGATGTCAGTTTTGTCGAAGTTGGATTCATAGATTTCGGTGTACAAGTCTCATGAAATGATTCGATCACAATATCTCTGTAAATATCCTGTGTGACTTCGTTATAAGGTTCTTCCAATCCTGCACGTTCATAAATATAACGTTTCAGATGATCTCCAAAAGACACGAGTTCCATTTCTTTATATAAATAATGAAAAATAACATCTGCATCCTCATCCTCAAAGCCATCCAGACTGACAACCTGACGAAATCTCTGTGCAGCTTTTCTCGTAAATTCAAAGTCTTTTACAGAATCAAATGCCACTGTCTGCTCAAAATCAAGATCCTGCATTCTGTTTTTCATTATATATCACCCTCATTCTGCCTGTGAAACCAATTTAACACTCGTCTGAACATATTGCGTGGCTGCTCCATGATCTCACATAAAACAACTGTAATATTATCTCTTCCACCCTTTTTCAGAGCTCTGTCCACGAGAATCTCTACGGTTTTTGCCACTGGAATATCCCTGCTGAGTATATCCGCGATTTCTCCGTCTGAAAGCATATCTGTGATTCCATCAGAACAAAGCAGGAAGCGATCCCCTATTTTAATTTCCTGCCTGCTGATCGACGGTTCCAGCTGCAGATTTTCTTCTTCCATCCCAAGATACTGTGTTAATGGTGCCTTTCCAAACAAACTGCGCCCCAGGACGTGGTCTTGTGAAATCTGATAAAATTTCTCGCGGTCTGATTTATAGATCCGGCTGTCTCCAAGATTGCAGCTATAAACAGCATCTTCTGCAAAGGCAAGTAATGCTGCCGTTGTTCCCATGCTGTTGATCTTATTTGTCCTGCCGTAATCGCAGATAGCCTGATTCATGCTTTCACAGATTTCATTCAGGAATTCTTCCGGATCATTCCGTATTCCATCTTTTGCAGTTTTAAAATGTTCGCCACAGGCTTCTGCCGCAAGAAAAGCAGCCATCTCGCCACAGCTCTCACCTCCCATGCCATCAAAAACAGCAAGCAGCGGATATTCCGATTGTTTCATATATCCGCTTCGAATATGGCTCATTCCCTGATTCTGAGCCTCCAGACTATCACCGCAGCACCAGAAATTATCTTCATTATTATTGCGGATTTTTCCTATATGGCATGTATATGCATATTCAATCTGATAGGCCATATTCCGTCCTTTCTTATGATGCTGAATTTTCTGAGCTGCTGTCTGAAGAAAGATTCAGTTCATTCTTATATTCCTCTGCACGATTCAGATACTTTTCGCCTCTGCTGACGTATTCATCATTATTTGTCTCATTGTCATGACAACGGTTATTTTCATCAATCCATCGGACAAGCTTTCCATCATCATAATAATAACGGTCTATTTTCTGCTGTCCTTCTTTTATATCTCCGGATGTACTGCTGTCTGACCAAATATATGCAAAAAACAGTTCATTCTTCCAGTAATAGTATTCTTCATACTGATTATCCTTCGAAAGGGATGGATAGATAAGGATCTTCCTTACCTGCCAGCTGCCATCATCCAGCTGTTTCAGGTAGCTGATCTTTCCATCCTCTTCTGAACCGATCCAGCTGTAATCATTCAGATTATCACTGATCTCTGTTGCCTGTGTCTGTATTTTTTCCAGTGTCTCCTGCAACTGCTTACTTTCTGCAGTCTGAACAGTTTCCGTTACAGACTGTTTCAAACGCTGCAGTTCCGCATTTTCCCTCAAAAGCCAGATAAATACACCCACGATCACACAGACTGCAGCAAACATGATAATAACCGCAGCAACCAGTGGCTCAAATTTCTTTTTTGCTCTCTTTTTGGCTTTTTTTGCTGATAACGGCCTTTCCTGATTGTTTTTGCGTACAATCACTGTCCCTTCTGTCTCTGCTTTCATTTGGGACTGCTGGATTGCTTGTTTTCGGTCTTTCTGTGGTGTTCTTTGCTGAGATTTGTGCTGCACCTTCTGTGGATTTATTTTCCCCGGTGCATGTTCAAGCTCCTGCGTTTTACGTACATGCACTGTTTTTGCAGATGAACTTCCTGTTTTTACTCTCTCCAATGCTTCACGAAATTCCTCTGCATTGGCATAACGTTCTTCCCGGTCAAACGCACATGCTTTGAGAATCACCTCCGCAAACGCATCGCCTGCTTCTGCCGGTCTAGGGAGTTTCTCCCCGGCCATACGTTTATTCAAAGCATTTTCTTTATCTCTGTATGTAATCAGCTGTTTTTCCAGGCTGATAAACGGAAGTCTGTTGTGATTCCGAAGTTTGTATAAAACAATTCCAAGCGAATAAATGTCTACTCTTGAATCATAAGCTTCACCTTTATACATTTCCGGAGCCATATAAGAATAGGTACCCTTCTTTGAAAGTCCGCTCATAGTGCGTTCCAGTTCACGGGCAATACCAAAGTCTCCAAGTTTAAATTCTCCAAACCTGGATACAAAAATATTTTCAGGTTTGATATCTCTGTGAATAATATTCTGACATTGACAGTATTCCAATGCTTTACACAGATCAATACCAAGGCGGATCACATCATCTTCCGAAAGTGCGCGTCCTGCACAATATTCCATAAAGCTGGTCAGATATTCCATCCGGATATAAATATCCCATCCAATGTCATCCAGATATTCTACTACTTTATAATCTTCAACAGAAACCACATGAGAATTTCCTCTGAAATATTCCATGGTACTGACTTCCTGAATACATTCATCAACAAGTCCCTGAAAATATTCTTTCACTGACTGTTCATTCGGGCTTTCAGAACGAACGCTGCTTAATTCCCCGGGATTTGAGGGAATCGTGATAACTTTAATCGCAGAATAAAATGTCGTTCCCTGCTCACTTCGACAAGCTTTATAAACTTTACCGAAAGATCCTTCTCCAATCTTTTCTGTAATCTTCCATTCCGGCCATACAGAAACCGGCAGTTGCTTATCCATCTTCCCCCTCCTTTCCCGGTAAGCTCCTATATTTCAGAGTTTTTTATTTATTTTAAATATTAATTAGCTTCATTATAGCATGCAAATAAATCCATGTCTGTAATTTTCGATATTCTTCCAGTTTTTTTCATACAATATTTATATTTTTCCATATAAAAATCCCCCGACCACCAAAATGGTCAGGGGATGTCTGCGAACAATAATTAATTATTCCTCTGTATCGTCAGTGTTTTCTTCTGCATTGATGATTTCATCGTCTGCAGCATCAACAGTTTCTTCCAGTGTGATCGTTTCTTCGTCTTCCGGAAGGCTTTCTGCAGTTTCTTCATCCACTGTCGGTGCCTCTTCCGGCATGCCTGTATCCAACTGGATATCTCTGTAACGTTTCAGACCTGTACCTGCTGGAATCAGTTTACCAATGATAACGTTTTCCTTCAGACCAACCAGGTGGTCAACCTTACCTTTGATTGCAGCCTCTGTCAGGACTTTTGTTGTTTCCTGGAAGGATGCCGCTGACAGGAAGGAATCTGTTGCCAGAGAAGCTTTGGTAATACCAAGCATTACCTGCTTTCCTTCTGCCGGTTTCTTTCCTCTTTCTCAAGGTTTTCATTAACTTCCTCAAATTCAAGAACATCTACAAGTGTTCCCGGAAGGAATTCTGTATCTCCATTGTCTTCGATACGAATCTTCTTCAGCATCTGACGAACCAGAACCTCGATATGCTTATCACTGATTTCTACACCCTGGAGACGATATACTCTCTGAACTTCACGGATCATGTAATCCTGAACAGCACGAACACCTTTAATTCTCAGGATATCATGTGGATTTACACTACCTTCTGTAAGTTCATCACCAGCTTCAAGAACCTGTCCGTCTGCAATCTTGATACGAGATCCATAAGGGATCAGATATGTCTTGGAATCTCCGTTCTCCGGATTTGTTACAATGATCTCACGTTTTTTCTTTGTGTCGTTGATGACAGCAACACCAGGAATTTCTGTGATAATAGCAAGACCTTTCGGTTTTCTTGCCTCAAAAAGCTCCTCAACTCGAGGAAGACCCTGAGTGATATCTCCACCGGCTACACCACCACTATGGAATGTACGCATAGTCAGCTGTGTACCAGGCTCACCGATAGACTGCGCAGCAATAATACCAACAGCCTCACCAACCTGAACAGCTTCACCAGTTGCCATGTTTGCACCATAACATTTTGCGCAGACACCAACCTTACACTTACAGGTCAGAATTGTACGGATCTTGACTTCTTCGATCGGTCCACCAGTTTTGCTTACACCTTCACTCATGATACGTGCAGCACGTCTTGGGGTGATCATATGGTTTGCCTTAACAAGAACTTCACCATCTTTATTTGTGATAGTCTCACATGCAAAACGACCTGTGATACGTTCCTGAAGGTTTTCGATTTCTTCTTTTCCATCCATGAAGCCTTTGACATACATACCAGAGATTTCCGGTCTGTTTTCGCAGCAGTCTGTCTCACGAACGATCAGCTCCTGAGATACATCAACCATTCGTCTGGTCAGGTATCCAGAGTCGGCTGTACGAAGTGCTGTATCGGACATACCTTTACGAGCACCATGTGCAGACATGAAGTATTCCAGTACTTCAAGACCTTCACGGAAGTTTGACTTGATAGGAAGCTCGATTGTATGACCAGTTGTATCGGCCATCAGACCACGCATACCTGCAAGCTGTTTGATCTGTTTATCAGAACCACGGGCACCGGAGTCAGCCATCATAAAGATATTGTTATATTTATCAAGACCATCCAGAAGTGCTTTTGTAAGCTCATCATCAGTCTTCTTCCATGTTTCAACAACTTCTTTGTAACGCTCTTCTTCAGTAATAAGACCACGCTTATAGTTCTTTGTGATTTTGTCTACGATATTCTGCGCATTCTGGATCATCTCAGGTTTCTGAGGCGGCACAGTCATATCAGAAATGGATACGGTCATCGCTGCACGTGTAGAGTACTTGTAACCTGTAGCCTTGATAGAATCAAGAACTTCTGCTGTCTTGGTAGCTCCGTGTGTATTAATAACTTTTTCCAGAATTTTCTTCAGCTGTTTCTTACCAACCAGGAAATCAACTTCCAGAAGAAGTTCATTACCCGGAATGCTTCTGTCTACGAATCCAAGATCCTGAGGAAGGATTTCATTAAACAGGAAACGTCCAAGTGTAGACTCTACAATACCAGTCATTTCTGTTCCATCAGGCATTGTCTTTGTGATACGAACCTTAATTCTGGACTGAAGAGTAATAACCTTATTTTCATAAGCAAGAATTGCTTCATTAACGCTCTTGAAGAACTTACCTTCTCCCGGATTTCCAGGTCTCTCCTGTGTCAGGTAGTAGATACCAAGGACCATATCCTGTGAAGGAACGGCTACCGGTCCACCATCTGAAGGTTTCAGAAGGTTGTTCGGTGAGAGCAGAAGGAAACGGCACTCTGCCTGAGCTTCCTGAGAAAGTGGAAGATGAACAGCCATCTGGTCACCATCGAAGTCAGCGTTGAACGCAGTACAAACAAGTGGATGAAGCTTGATAGCTTTACCTTCTACAAGAATCGGCTCAAACGCCTGGATACCCAGACGATGCAGTGTAGGTGCACGGTTCAGCATAACCGGATGTTCTTTGATAACATCTTCGAGGACATCCCAGACTTCCGGCTGAAGTTTTTCGACCATCTTCTTAGCATTCTTGATGTTATGAGAAGTTCCGTTTGCAACCAGCTCTTTCATTACGAAAGGTTTGAACAGTTCGATTGCCATTTCTTTCGGAAGACCACACTGATAGATTTTCAGTTCCGGTCCAACGACGATAACAGAACGTCCGGAGTAGTCAACTCGTTTACCAAGCAGGTTCTGACGGAAACGTCCGGATTTACCTTTCAACATGTCGGAAAGGGATTTCAGGGCTCTGTTTCCAGGGCCTGTTACCGGACGGCCACGACGACCGTTATCAATCAGAGCATCTACAGCTTCCTGAAGCATACGTTTCTCATTGCGGACGATGATGTCCGGCGCACCCAGCTCCAGAAGACGTTTCAGACGATTGTTACGGTTGATAATTCTTCTGTACAGATCATTCAGGTCAGATGTTGCAAAACGTCCACCATCCAGCTGTACCATAGGACGCAGATCCGGCGGAATAACCGGGATTGCAGTCATGATCATCCACTCAGGACGGTTTCCTGATTCGCGGAAAGACTCTACAACTTCCAGTCTCTTGATGATTCTGGCACGTTTCTGTCCGGTTGCATCAACAAGTTCAGCTTTCAGTTCAGCAGCGTCTTTTTCAAGATCAATTGCTTTGAGCAGTTCCATAATGGATTCTGCTCCCATACCTACACGGAAATTATATCCATATGCTTCACGAGCATCCTGATACTCTTTCTCTGTAAGTACCTGCTTGTACTGAAGTCCGGAATCAGCCGGATCCAGTACGATATAGTTAGCAAAGTATAAAACTTTTTCCAATGTTCTCGGCGACAGATCAAGGATCAGTCCCATACGGGACGGAATACCCTTGAAATACCAGATATGGGATACCGGAGCAGCAAGCTCGATATGTCCCATACGTTCTCTTCTGACAGATGCTTTTGTAACTTCTACACCGCATCGGTCGCAGACAACACCTTTATAACGGATTTTTTTATATTTACCACAATGGCACTCCCAGTCCTTACTTGGCCCGAAAATTCTTTCACAGAAAAGTCCGTCCTTCTCCGGTTTCAGAGTACGGTAGTTGATGGTTTCCGGTTTCGTTACCTCACCTCTGGACCACTCTCTGATCTTCTCAGGGGACGCCAGTCCGATCTTGATGGCATCGAAAGTCATTGGCTGATATGTTTCATTTGCTGTGGTTGATTCTGCCATGTATTCTTTCCCCTTTCTACTCGTTGTCTTCATCATCGTAGGACTCGTCGAAGTCAATGAAATCATCATCGTCTTCCTCATCCTCTTCAACATCTACAAGTTCTTCACCTTCGAATTCCTGTTTGGTGTAACCATGTTTTCCGAAGGACTCTTCTTCTCTGTGATGTCTGCTGTCACCTTCGATTACAGAACGAAGGTCTGTATCACCATAATCTACTGTTTCCAGCAGATGTACTTCTGTATTGTCATCTCTGAGGACTTTGACATCCAGGCCCAGAGACTGAAGTTCTTTCAGAAGAACTTTGAAGGACTCAGGGATACCTGGTTCAGGAATATTGTCGCCCTTGATGATTGCTTCATAAGTCTTAACACGTCCAACAACGTCATCGGACTTAACTGTCAGGATTTCCTGCAGTGTATACGAAGCACCATATGCCTCCAGAGCCCAAACCTCCATCTCACCGAAACGCTGTCCACCAAACTGAGCTTTACCACCCAGAGGCTGCTGTGTAACAAGTGAGTAAGGACCTGTAGAACGCGCATGGATCTTATCATCAACCAGATGATGCAGTTTCAGGTAATGCATGTGTCCGATTGTTACACGACCGTCGAAGTATTCACCTGTACGTCCGTCACGGAGCTGTACTTTACCATCTCTGGAAATCGGAACACCTTTCCACAGTTCTCTGTGATCTTTGTGTTCATCCAGATATTCCATAACATCAGGTGCAAGTGTATCCTGATATTTTGCACGGAATTCTTCAAAATCTTCAATATTTACATAATCATTTGCCAGTTCCAGAGTATCCTGGATATCAATTTCACTCGCACCATCAAATACCGGTGTGGAAACGTTGAATCCAAGTGCTTTGGCAGCAAGACTTAAGTGGATTTCAAGGACCTGACCGATATTCATACGTGAAGGTACACCCAGTGGGTTCAGTACGATATCCAGCGGACGTCCGTTCGGCAGGAATGGCATATCCTCAACAGGAAGTACACGGGAAACAACACCCTTGTTACCATGACGACCAGCCATCTTGTCACCAACAGAAATCTTACGTTTCTGAGCAATATAAATACGTACTGCCTGATTTACTCCAGGAGACAGCTCATCGCCATTCTCTCTTGTAAATACTTTGGCATCTACGATAATACCATATTCTCCGTGAGGAACTTTAAGGGAAGTATCACGAACTTCTCTTGCTTTCTCACCAAAGATTGCACGCAGAAGACGTTCTTCTGCTGTCAGCTCTGTTTCTCCCTTAGGAGTAACTTTACCAACAAGAATATCGCCGGCACGAACCTCTGCACCGATACGGATAATACCACGCTCATCCAGATCTTTCAGTGCGTCATCACCGACACCCGGAACATCTCTTGTGATCTCTTCCGGTCCAAGTTTTGTATCACGTGCTTCTGCTTCATATTCTTCAATATGAACAGAAGTATAGACATCGTTCTGTACCAGTCTCTCACTTAACAGAACGGCATCCTCGTAGTTGTAACCTTCCCATGTCATGAATCCGATCAGCGGGTTCTTACCAAGAGCAAGCTCACCATTTGCAGTAGACGGACCATCTGCGATAACCTGTCCTGCTTCTACATGTTCACCCTGGAATACGATCGGCTTCTGGTTGTAGCAGTTACTCTGGTTACTGCGGAGGAATTTTGTAAGATGATAATCATCTTTTGTTCCATCATCATTCTTGATCGTGATATCTGTAGATGTGGAACGTTCAACAGTACCAGCCTTCTTTGCCAGAACGCATACACCTGAGTCAACAGCCGCTTTTGTTTCCATACCAGTTCCTACTACAGGAGCTTCTGTTGTAAGAAGCGGTACTGCCTGACGCTGCATGTTGGATCCCATCAGCGCACGGTTAGCATCATCGTTCTGAAGGAAAGGAATCAGCGCTGTCGCTACAGAAAATACCATCTTAGGTGATACGTCCATGTAATCAAACATACGTTTCTCATATTCCTGAGTCTCTTCACGGAATCGACCGGATACGTTTTTGTGGAGGAAATGTCCCTCTTCATCCAATGGCTCATTTGCCTGAGCTACATGATAGTTATCTTCCTCATCAGCTGTCATATATACAACATCATCTGTTACGATCGGATTTGACGGATCTGTTTTATCGATTTTACGATAAGGAGCCTCAATAAATCCATACTCATTGATTCTTGCATAAGATGCAAGGGAGTTGATCAGACCGATGTTAGGACCTTCAGGAGTCTCAACAGGGCACATACGTCCATAATGAGAATAGTGGACATCTCGTACCTCGAATCCGGCTCTGTCTCGTGACAGACCGCCAGGTCCCAGTGCAGAAAGACGTCTCTTATGTGTCAGCTCACCAAGAGGGTTATTCTGATCCATGAACTGTGACAGCTGAGATGAACCAAAGAACTCCTTAACTGCTGCTGTTACCGGTTTGATATTGATCAGGGACTGTGGAGAAATACTCTCTGTGTCCTGAGTTGTCATACGTTCACGTACAACTCTTTCCAGTCTGGAAAGACCGATACGATACTGATTCTGAAGGAGTTCACCAACAGAACGGATACGACGGTTACCCAGATGGTCGATATCGTCATCATTTCCGATGCCATATTCCAGATGCATATTGTAGTTAATGGAAGCCAAAATATCTTCTTTGGTAATATGCTTCGGAATAAGATCATGGATATCTCTCTTGATAGCGGCTTTGATGTCTTCGAGATTATCATTTTCTTCCAGGATTTTTTCAAGTACCGGATAGTATACTAATTCTGTAACACCCAGTTCTTTCGGATCACAGTCAAGATCTACATGAGCTGTAATATCAACCATCATGCTGGAAAGAACTTTGATCTTACGTTCTTCACCCTGAATCCATACAAATGGTACTGCTGCATTCTGAATCTTGTCTGCAAGCTCGATTGTTACGTTTGTGCCTTCCTCTGCAAGGATTTCTCCTGTAGACGGATCAACAACAGCTTCTCCGAGCTTATGTCCTACAATACGTTTATTAAAATGAAGTTTCTTATTAAATTTATAACGGCCGACCTTGGCAAGGTCATATCTTCTCGGATCGAAGAACATAGCCATGATAAGACTCTCTGCACTCTCTACTGCAAGAGGCTCACCCGGACGGATCTTCTTATACAGTTCAAGAAGACCTTCCTGATAATTGGTAGATGTATCCTTGGTAAAACTTGCAAGGATCTTCGGCTCTTCACCGAATAATTCTACGATTTCTGCATTGGTGCCGATACCAAGGGCACGAATCAGCACAGTGATCGGAACCTTACGGGTTCTGTCCACACGTACATAGAATACATCATTGGAATCTGTTTCATATTCCAGCCATGCACCTCTGTTCGGAATAACAGTACTGGAAAACAGTCTCTTACCAAGTTTATCATGTGCAATTGCGTAATAAATTCCAGGGGAACGTACCAACTGGCTGACGATAACACGCTCAGCACCATTAATAACAAAAGTACCTGTTTCTGTCATTAACGGAAGATCTCCCATGAAGATCTCGTGTTCGTTGATTTCCTCTGTTTCTTTATTGATCAGTCGCACGCGAACCTTCAAAGGTGCCGCGTAAGTTACGTCACGTTCTTTACACTGTGCGATGGTATATTTTGCATCTTTAGCGTCATACGTGAAATCGATGAATTCCAGGCTAAACTTTCCGCCATAATCCGCGATCGGAGAAATATCATCAAACACTTCTTTGAGGCCCTCATCGAGAAACCACTTATAGGAATCTTTCTGGACTTCAATCAAATTCGGCATTTCCAGAACTTCTTTTTGTCTCTGGTAGCTCATGCGCATGCTTTTTCCAGTTTTTACAGAACGAATTCTGTTTTTTTCCATTGACGTTTCACCCCTGTTTTTTTATTTATTTTACAACATGCTCCTGTTTACGGTTTGAGATAAACAGGCATATCCTTGCCATAATATAGCATTCTTCACTATAGCATAGCGGTCTCTGCCTGTCAACCAGTTTTTTGTAAATTTATCCAAAAAAATATGGAGACACCGCAGGGTGTCTCCATCCAATTCTCATCTTTAACAGAATTATTTAAGTGTAACCTTAGCGCCTTCTGCTTCAAGTTTTGTTTTGATGTCTTCAGCTTCTGCTTTGGATGCGCCTTCTTTAAGAGCTTTCGGAGCACCGTCAACTACTGCTTTAGCTTCTTTCAGTCCAAGACCGGTAACTTCACGAACAACTTTGATAACTTTTACTTTGTTCGGTCCAACTTCTGTAAGTTCTACGTCGAACTCATCTTTTTCTTCAGCTGCTTCTCCAGCTGCTCCAGCTGCTGCTACTACAACACCTGCTGCTGCGGATACACCGAATTCTTCTTCGCAAGCTTTTACGAGTTCATTTAATTCTAATACAGATAATTCTTTGATTGCTGCAATAAATTCTTCTGTTGTTAATTTTGCCATTTTAATTTTCCTCCATTTTTTAAGATTTGTTTTAATAATGCTGGGATTTACTCAGCGGCTGCCTCTGTATCAGCGCCACCCTGTGCCTCTGCGATCTGATTAAGCACACGAGCGAAGTTTGTGATAGGAGACTGGATACTTCCAAGAAGTTTTCCAAGAAGTTCTTCTCTGGACGGAACCTGGGACAGTGCCTGGATTCCAGCCTGATCGTTGTAGTTACCTTCAACTACACCTGCGATCAGCTCAAGAGCTGGGAACTGTTTTGCATATTTAGCAAGGATTCTTGCCGGTGCTGTAGCATCTGTTGCGGAAATAGCCAGAGCGTTTGTTCCTTCCAGATGTGGGCAAAGGCTTTCACATGCTGTTCCTGCAAAAGCACGGTTCATCATAGTATTTTTGTATACTTTATACTGAACACCAGCTTCTCTTAACTCCTTACGCAGAATTGTATCCTGTTCAACTGTAAGACCACTGTAGTTAACAAGTACTACTGCCTGTGCGTCTTTAATGCTGTTTGCGATTTCATCTACGATTGGTTGTTTCAGTTCTACTTTTGCCATAAATGGTACACCTCCTTATAGATTTTGATATACCGCCGCGTCAAAACATAAAAAAAGCCTTACTGCATGACAGTAAGGTCTCTGTAATCTTAAATAGAATACTTAGTCCTCGGTAGGCGTTTTATCCTTATGCCTTTCGGCACCTACTGTCTTCGGCAGCGTTCTGTATTAAAATATCACACTTTTCCACGTGTGTCAATACCTTTTTTAACTTTTTCTGCATCTTTAATATAACCAAAAAGTAAATTTACTTTTACAGAAAATATTTAAAATTTATTAAGATTATGTTATGATTGTATTACTTGTTAAAAATGTATATCCTTTTAAAGTTTAACAGAATATAATTACAATACTTATTTACCTTGGAGGAATTATGATACCAGATAACCAAACACTTTCATCTTTGAATCACAAGAATCCGAACGGAACTGTTTCTGTGGAAGTCTCTTCTATTTCAGCGGATAAAGCTATATTGACAGTTAAGGACTTTTCTTTCGATAATTACGAAGATCTTTCTATTATAATAAAGGAAACAGAGTTTTCTGAGCCTGCACCATTGGACTTTTCCATATCTGATACCTCACTGATTCTGAACCTTTCTTCTTTAAGATCTCATTTTGAGTTCAGACGCAGCAAAGAATTTCGAATTTATATTCTCGGAGTCCATGATCAGAAAGCCGAACTTTTTCTATTAAAGGATAAGAGTCAGAAAGCTGCTCCGTGGAACAACTTTCATCTCTTTACTGAGGAAATCTATTTTGATGAGGATTCCGCCATCCGCCCAACAGAGTACATTGGCGTACTCAGTGCTGATTCCAAAGATAATCTCTGTATTCATCTCTGCAGCCGCAACAAATATCTGGCCCAGACTCATTACTGTTCTCTGCGCAGCCTGAAAATGAACGGCGGCAAATTAAAAATTTGTTACGACCTGGAAACCGGGTATCATGAATATGTAAAAACCGAGCTGTCTTTCAGAAACAAACTTGCAGAGGATGCAGTTACTTACGACTTCACCACTCTAAGCACCAACAAACGCGGAAATCTTCTTCGTATAAAGATTTCACTTGATCTAAATAAAGTTGACTGGAAAAGTCTCTACTGGGATGTCAACGTTCTCCTATACAACCAGGGCAACAACAAGACAAACCACATTTCCATATCAATGGATACAAAACAACGTATGTTCCAGAAATTCCTTTACAATGGTTCCTACAAGACTGACAATGGATTTTTCTTCTATCCTTACTATACCGGAAAGAAAACACTTGCTTTTGTTTACCGAAATAAAGGGAACTACGACGGACTCGATATCATTTTCAAGGAATTTACTGCAATATTCCTTTATCGCCTCGCAAAATCCTACTGGAACAAAAAACACATCTGCCTGGTTAGTGAAAAATTTGCTTCCATGGCTCAGGATAATGGATATTACTTCTTCAAACACTGCATGGACGAAAACGAAGAAGCTTATCTGCATAAAAAAATCTACTATATAATATCAAAAGATTCTCCTGATCATTATAAAGTAGATCCTTACAAAAAGAATGTGATCAATTTTATGTCCATCCGACACATGATCTATACACAGGCTGCTGATCTGATTGTCAGCTCTGACTCCAGATACCACACCTATGCAATGCAGTGTCGTCACAGTATTTTCAACCGCTATCTGCGCAAGAAGAAATTCGTCTTTCTTCAGCACGGCGTTATCGCCCTGAAAAGAGTTGATGCCTTTTACAGCAAAGGTATGCGTGGCGGCTGCGACCTCTTTGTAGTATCCACCAATCAGGAAAAACAGACGATCGTTGATAATTTTGGCTATGAGCCGGACGAAGTTATCAATACAGGTCTTCCCCGTTGGGATGTTCTTGAGGATACTTCTAACGGAAATCGTGAGATACTGATCATGCCAACCTGGCGAAGCTGGCTGGATTCCGTTCCGGATAAAGATTTTGAGGAAAGTGATTACTTCCGCCACTATATGGCTCTTTTGAATTCCAGTCATTTTAGTCAGCTTTTGGAAAAATATGATTTACAGGTCAATTTTTATCTGCATGCTAAATTCCAGGAATACTCCGATAACTTTAAGGCAGTCAGCGATCGTATCCATCTGATCTCTTTTGGAGAAGTTGCTGTCAATGAAATGCTCATGAGATGCCGTATGCTTATCACAGATTACTCCAGTGTATGCTGGGATGTCTTATATCAGGATAAACCAACTTTGTTTTATCAATTTGACCTTGATAAATATAACGAAGCTCACGGCAGTTACATAGATATGAAAACGGAACTGTTTGGAGACCGTGCCGAAACCGAGGAGCAGCTTATGGAACTTCTGAAGGAAACCGTTTTAAACGACTTCCGTCTGAAACCAGAGTATGAACTAAAACGTCACGAATATCTTCAGTTCAAGGATAATCAACACAGCCGCCATATCTGTGAAGAGATTAAGGAAAAGCTTTAACAATTCAATTCTCTCACAGTTATAAAACAAAATGCAGCATCATATTGCAGAGTTTCTATACTCTCTTATGATACTGCATTTTTGGTAGTATTCTCACCATAAAGTTCTGTCAGCCCATCCTATAAAACCATCTATGACTACATTTGAAATTTTCTCGTAATGAATGAGTTTCTTCACAACATCAAGAAATACCGCAATCAGAATACTGCTTCCCATCAGGAACAGCCAGATCACTGCTGCATGTCCAAGTGAATAAGTAAAATCTCTCAGCCATAATGTTCTTATAAAGGTATGGATATAGAATACTGTTGCTGAGTATTTTCCAAGAAATTCCAGCAACTGATGAAGTCCGGGAATATCCAGCAAAAATTCATACGCCCAGTAAATGATTGCAACCGGAATAAGACCATTCAGCATAAATTCAAAACGTTCCAACGCCCAACGACTGTTCCAGAGCATCAATAATGCCAGAATCATACCTGTACTGACAACAAATTTTAAAAATTTGCTCAACGCCTGGCTCTTAAGCGGTTTCCAGCTTTTCAGTCTCTCAAAGACCTGTTGATCAGCAAAACATATCGCAAGCGGTACGATAAAAAGATATTTTGTCAGATGTACATGCTTTTCTATCAGGAAACTGCCCGGAAGAAGGAACAGCATCACAATAAGCCAGCTGTATTTTCTGTAGATTTGAAGCGCTACCGGAAGGAAAAAGATCAGCAGCACCTCAAGGCTCAAATACCACCAGGTACTAACCAGCATTCTGCCCCCAAACATATGACCCACACCAAAGAAATCCATAATGATACTGATAATATTAGCAAACATTCCGGCCGGATAACGGAAGGTATCTGTAACAAAAGTCACGCCCACACAAAATACAAATGGAACTAAAAACGTTAATACAAGCTTTACATATCTTTTTAAAACAAACAAAGTTGCTGTATGACCATCAAAATCATATTCCGGATATTTTGACTTCATAGAGAGTGTCAGCCCATATACGGACAAAAATGCAAACATCCCTACGCAGTGCACCATGCATAAGCTGATCAGCATTGCCAGATTCTGTGGAAGCGGCCAAAAACTCACTTCTGCCCCACCCATTCTGGCAGTCTGCGAAAAGCAATGATAACACAGCAGGAAAGAAATCGCGATTCCCTTCACCGCCAACGTGTTTTTTTTCGTAAATTTAATGGTTTGTTCCATTCGATTTTCCTTCCTGATTTTATATACTTTCATCATTCCATAACATCTGTGAACAGTAATCATTCTATCTCAGACTCGAGGTTTTTGTCAATGAAGTGCAGTCAGAAGCATTTGCGATTTCCTTGCAAATAAATGTATGCTTCTGTATAATTTTATTATTATCAAATTCTTCAAGGAGTTTTTATGGAAAAACAGATTTCTATTACCAAGATTAAAATCAGACATTCTCAGATTCTTCTGTTTTTGAATTGTCCTAAAAAACCCGAAACACTTCAGGGTGAGCTTCGCTTTCAGAATGCCTGGCTGAACTTCTGTCATCCAGTTGCCTTCTATCCTGTTGGAAAAAGTCTGGTTTGTCCAATCAACACAGATAAACTTGAAAACTATGATGGTGACTGGAAGCTGACAATCCAGGATTCTAATGACACTTACACTCCTGTTTTCACTAGCCGCGTACGCCTTTCTCTGCTTCTCGGCAGACATTTTGTGCGAAATGAAGAAACTCTTTTCTTTCCTATGGGAGGCGCTTCTCACAGCTTTCTTCTGCGCTGCCGCCGCTGGCAGAAACAGGATCATCTGACTTTCAGAATCAAAGAGCTGACAGCCTTTGGTATTGCAAAACTATTTGGTCGTTCTCTGAAGGAAAAACACATGTGGCTTGTGTATGAGAAATTCTGCATCACAGCTCAGGAAAACGGTTTTTATTTTTTTGAATACTGTATGAAAAATAAGAAAGACAATGTATTTTTTATACTGGATAAAAAATCTCCTCAGTGGGATTATATGCAGCAATATCGAAAAAACATCATTCCTGCCTTGAGTTTTCGCCATATCCTGTATCTGCTGTGCGCTGATCTTCTAATCTCTCCGGATGGAAGACACCACGCCTATGCATGGAAGCCTATGCCAAACCCTGTGACCCGAACACTCAACAAACAGAAATTATATTTTCTGCAGCATGGTGTTTTGGCTCTCAAAAACGTTGATAGTCTTTTCAGCGTTGACTCTTCGTCTTCCGTTGATTATTTTACTGCATCATCAGAATTCGAAAAGAATATTATCGTAAACCGCATGGGATATAACCCGGATAAAGTTCCGGTAACCGGACTTGCCCGCTGGGATGGTCTCAGGGATACTTCAGATCCTGCTCATCCTGTCATTCTGCTTATGCCAACCTGGCGTTCCTGGCTGGAAGGTCAGAATAATGAAATTTTCCAACAGAGCAGTTATTATCAACATTATGCTTCTCTCCTGAGCAATCAGGAACTTCAGGATTATCTGAAAGCACATGAACTGAAACTGCTGTTTTATATTCATCCGAAACTACAGGAATTTATCAGCACTTTCCATTCCGAAGACTCTCAGATTGAGCTGTATTCCTTTGATTCCATGCCTCTGAACCAGCTTCTCATGCGGTGTTCCATGATGATCACGGATTACTCCAGTGCCTGCTGGGATGTTTATTATCAGGGAAAACCCGTTCTGTTCTATCAATTTGATGTGGACGACTATAACAGGACTAATGGAAGTTACCTCAATATGGAAAAAGATCTGTTCGGCGACCGTTGCACAGAGCAGGAAGATCTCGTTCATCTGATCAAAGATTATGCTGAAAACGGCTTTCAGGAAAAACAGAAATACGCCGAAATGCGCAAAGAATATTTTGCTTATATCGATCACAATAACTGTCAGCGAACCTACGAATACATCAAAAGCCAGGGCTATTAAACCCTGGCTTTCACTATTAAACCAATTCTGTTACTACTTTGATAAAGAAAATTACGATCACAACGATCATGACCGGTTTCACGATCTTATGACCATTTGATGTAAAACTGTGACTTCCAAGATAGTTTCCTGCCATATTACAGCAGCCCGCAGCAATTCCCAGTGGCAGGAGTACCTTACCATTGATCAAAAACACAACCAGTGCCGTAATGTTGGTTGTAAGATTGATTGCCTTCGTTGTTCCCACTGCATCATTCAGTGTCATATGGCAGAATCCTGTAAAAAGAAGCATCAGGAACGTGCCTGTTCCCGGTCCATAAATTCCGTCATAAATACCGATCACCACTGCGATCAGAATGCATTTAAAGATCAGCATTCCATTGACTGCATCTGTAGTATTTTCGTCATTCCCCTGCAGTGCTTTGCTTCTGAGAACATAAAATAAGATTACCGGCAAAACGATCACCATTGCTATTTTGAGAACTCTGTCTGAAATGAGTAATGCAAGATGAGACCCCATCCAGGACCCGGCAATCGCACCAAAAATTGCCGGAATACATATTTTCCACTTCATAAAGCCCTTTTTCATATAATGGTAAGTTGCAACAGAAGTCCCCATGAAGCTGCTCATTTTATTTGTTGCAATCGCAGTATGTACCGGCAGTCCGGCGATCATATATGCCGGAAGAGAGATCAGTCCCCCACCGCCGGCGATCGAATCTACAAATCCTGCCAGAAATACAAAAAAACATACTACCAGATAAACTAATATCACTTTTTCTCCCACGTTCCCTGTCCTCAACTTCTTTTGTTATTTATTATTTCTTCTTCATCGCAATCAGTGTAGGCCGAAGAATTTCCACATATTCTTCGTACATAACTTCTCTGAGAAAATCCACATATTCCCAGAAAGTCAACTCTCCATCCGGCGTGAGAAGTTCAAAATCTGTATCATAAACATTTACAAACAGACCGGTCTCTTTAAGACCATTTCGCAGATAAAACGCTTTTCTTCTCTTACGTTCTTCTGCATTCTCTGCTTTTTCATCCTGTGTTTCAATCTCAAAAATATATTTATAATTTTTAAAGCGCTCCAGAAGCACTTCCAGACCTTTGCTTCCATAACCACCATTTCGTTTCTCAGGTGCGATTGCATAATAGTCCAGAAGAGCCCGATTCTGCTCTTCATCGATTAGATTGATCGCCAGACCTGCAAATTCATCCTCATCGACCAACGCAAGCATTTCCATCTTTCCATCAGCAGCCAGCTGTTCCATAACCTGGAGTGGCTTTTTTTCCTGCTCTGGAAACGCCTTATCGTATAAGTCATACAGCTGCCATTTATACTGTGCGCCTTCATCGGCAATGTTCATCAGTTTCATATTATCTGTCTCCTGTTTAATTATTAATCATATCCGGCCATGACAGAATCTCTGCAGCAATTTCTTTTTCGTAATCGCCCTCGATATCCTGGCTTCTGCCTGCTTCATAGATATTTGTCTCTGCTCCCCAGACTTCATCGTGATATTCCCACACATGAAAACGAAGTCCGCGAAACATGAAATCAAGACTTCCACAGTCATCTTCTTCTGTATATTCATATTTGATATTTTTCTGTTTTAACGCATTCTGTACCATCTGCAGTTTCATATCTGTTTCTCCTGTCCTTATCATATATTTCTGTTAAACATCGAAATCGTCTTAACGGCGACTTTGCTTTAAACACTCATGTTCTTTAGTATAACACATCCCTGTCGGTTGTCTATTGTAAAAATTGCTTCCATGCTTTATTATAGTAAATAGCGAAAAAAGGAGTGTATACCAATGACTACTAAAATGGTTTTTCACGGAAGTGATATAGAAAAAATTTGCGCTTACTATCATTTGAATAAAGAAGATATCGTTAAATTCGGAGCAAACGTCAATCCACTTGGTCTTTCTGCTTCTGTCAAAAAAGAAATTGCAGAAAATATAGATCTGTTTTCTTCTTATCCAGACAGAGATTATGTCAGCCTCCGAAATACGATTGCTGCATACTGTCAGATTCCTGCAGAATTTATTCTTCCGGGAAATGGCTCCAGCGAGTTGATCTCCCTGCTTATCCAGGAGCGTGCACCAAAGCATACTCTGATCCTCGGACCGACTTATTCCGAATATTCAAGAGAACTTTCTTTCTCCGGAAGCACCCAGGAATATTATCATCTACAGGAAGAACGTAACTTTATTCTGGATGTGGATGATCTGTGTAAAACACTGGAAAAAGGCTATGATTTCCTGATCATCTGTAATCCGAATAATCCGACTTCTTCTGCGATCATGCAGGAAGATTTGAGAAAGTTGATTGCGTTCTGTTCTGGAAAAAATATTTTTGTCATGATTGACGAAACATACGTGGAATTTGCACCGGACATCAATGCAGTAACAGCGGTTCCTCTGACCAGAGAATTTACAAATCTGATGGTTCTGCGTGGTGTATCTAAATTTTATGCGGCTCCGGGTATGCGTCTCGGCTATGGCATTACAGGAAACAGAGAATTTCTCGCCCGAATGAGAGAAAAGCAAACGCCATGGTCTCTGAATAGTCTTGGTGCATTTGCCGGAAAAAAAATGCTCCTTGACCATGACTATTTCCGCAGGGCACGTGAGCTGATCCTCGGTGAACGTGACCGGATGGAAACCGAATTAAAAAAACTTCCAATCTTCAAGGTCTATCCGGCATATGCAAACTTTATCCTTCTGAAAATCCAGAAAGAAGGCCTGACTTCCGCAGATGTATTTGAAGCCTGCATCAAAAAAGGCTGATGATTCGTGACTGTTCTTCTTTCCAGTGCCTGGACGGAGAATTTGTCCGGTTCTGCATCATGATGCCT
>ENA-OQCO01000298-OQCO01000298.1-human-gut-metagenome-genome-assembly--contig:-NODE-298-length-28827-cov-2.823380_pt1 | contig 28827 bp, 27 predicted proteins | sample MGYA00242500_ERZ504582 | MGnify/ENA primary metagenome ERZ504582 (study PRJEB26092, sample SAMD00036346) | human gut metagenome | host: Homo sapiens | study: EMG produced TPA metagenomics assembly of... | reverse complement strand
CATCAACTTCTTTCAATAATATTCTGCTCTAATATCTTATAAAACTCAACATGTACTTATATGATTTTATAATTTATATTTAACTGTTAATAACCTCCTAGTTATTCTGGGGTTTTGTGATGTAATCTATAATTCTCTGTGTGGAGTGTCCGTCGCAGGCGGCCATATACTGTTCAAAAAATTCAAAATAATGCTGATCAATGGAAGCGTCAAGAGCTGCTTCATCAGACAGCGTCTGAACGATATGTTCACTGTCGCGGACAAGTATGCCGGGTAGTGTAAAGTAATCCAGATAAAATCCCCGATTGTCCACGTATTCTTTAAGATCCGGTGCAAACAGAATGATCGGAAGTTTGTAGATCATTGCGTCGAAAAGGATAGAAGAATAATCTGTGATCACTACATCAGCAACAGGGAGCAGTTCCTCAGAAGGAATGCTGCAGTTGGTTCCCTGTGTATGAAGCTGGGAATGGGGATGCAGTTTAATGATAAAGTAATGAGTATCTCTGAGGCGTTCCTGCGCCTTGAGGACATCTTCCAGTCCGCAGACCTGGGCAGAACCAGGTTTTCCGCGGAAAGTAGGAGCCCAGAGTACGATTTTTTTGTCCTGTGCTTCAGGATGCTGCCGGAAAAACTGTTCGCGGCAGTGCTGGTTGAAACTGTTGTTGAAGTACATGTCCGTCCGGCTGACGCCTACAGGGAGGATGCGATCCTCCGGAAGTTTCATGGCACTGGCAAAAGGTTTCACGCAGATTTCTGAGCTGACAGTTGCGATATTGCAGTTGGCCATTACATTGCCAATATAGTAGGATGGAATATCTGCCTCCGTGTCATAACCGAATTTTTTGAAGGCTCCACATGCATGCCAAAGCTGTATTACCTGAGTTTCGCTGCGTTTTTTGCAGGAAGCTGCAGGCAGAAAATTGTCACATATGATCACTGTTTCTGCGGATGCATATTTTTTCATAAAAGAGGCCATATTCTGAAAAACCTTCAGAGGAGAATCGGAGTTATTGTTCCAGTACATTTCGGTGATCTGAAGCTCCGGATGGGTCAGAAGCTCCTCACGGATGGCCAGCATGCTGAATGGGATCTCGCTGTGATGTGCATCAGCCAGTATCACGGTTCCGGGTATAACCGGCTTCATGGCATGGACATTATAAATAGCCGGAAGAATAAGCTGCTGGAAAAGCATTTTTATTATTTGTTTTAGCCAAAATATCATTACATATCCTCCGGTTTTCTGTTTCTGATTTATATTGCTCCTCTGATATAGAATAGCCGATATCTGTTAAAGTATAACATAATTGTTTTAAAAGTTAGTTATTTCTGTTTTCCATATTTTACATTGATTTAATAATACCTGTGAAGTATAACATATCCTATATGGAAGCACAACGCCGGATTTCATAAGGCTTTCAGCACATCTATAAGCCGTGAATTGTCCTTTGGCATCATAATACAGAATCTGATAAATTCGCCGTCAAGACACTGGAATGAAGAGCAGTCACGGATCATAAGTCCCTGGCGGATGCAGGCCTCAAAAACATCATAGGAGGTCAGGCCTTCTTTTCGGATCCTGAGAAGGATGAAGTTGGCATAAGCCGGATAGACTTTGTAAGTTGGAACTTTTTTTAATTCGGAGATTATTCTGACACGTTCGGACAGGATCAGTTCTCTTGTGTTTCGGATGTATTCTTCATCCTGAAGCATGATTTCTCCTGCAAAAGCACCAATGCTGTTTAAGGACCATGGTGTCTGTTTCTCACGCATTTTTGCGAGGAAGTTCATGTTTCCGGTGATGCCGTAGCCAAGGCGCATTCCGGGAGCAGCAAAAAATTTCGATACGCCGCGGAGTACCATGAGATTGGTGAATTCCTGTGTAAGAGGAACGGCTGTGATGGCACTGATATCAGGGGCGAATTCTACGTAAGTTTCGTCGATCATTACGAAGATATTTTTTTTCCGCACAGAAGCTTATGAGCTTGCGGAGATCTTCCTGTGAAATAGCAGAAGATGTCGGATTGTTGGGATTGCAGAGAATGAGAAAATCATAGCCCTGCGTGAGCTTACGGCAGAGATCGGGAAGATCCGGTTCAAAATCGTTGCTTTCCTGAAGATGATAATATTCCTGTGTGCTTCCTGAGAAAGAGAGTTCTCTGGAATATTCGGAGTAGGTCGGACCCAGGATCAGAGTATGTTTTGGAGCTCTTTCTTCGATAAGAAGGGAGATCAGTTCGCTGGAACCGTTTCCGGGAAGGATAAAATCAGCTGGAATCCCGCAATAACGGGAGATCGTATTGCGAAGAGAAGTGTATTCTCTGTCCGGGTAGGAAGAAAGGAGATCAACGTGTTCTGCGATTGCCTTACCGGCTTTCGGAGATAATCCCAGAGGGTTTACATTGGCTCCAAATTTGACGATGTCCTCTTTTTTTAAATTATAGTAGCTGCATATTTTTTCTATATCACTTCCGTGAAAAACGGGTTTTGTATCCATTGGCTGTCACCTCATTTGGTTATTTTTTCATTACAAAAATTAATTCCAGTATACACCAGAATGCTTTTCAAAAAAAGGCAGGATAGTAATTTTCTTTTGTATCTGATAAAATAAAATTATGAATAATTATGTGGAGATAATGGTTTTATAATCGCAGAAATACAGGATATCCGTGGGAAAAGGAGACAGATGATATGAAGGCAGAAGAGAAAAGAATTGCAGTGATCGGAATCGGCGGTGTTGGCGGATATGTGGCAGGAATGCTGGCGAAAGCATATCCTCATGTGACAATGGTGGCACGTGGAGCCAGAGCAGAGAGCATCCGGGAAAATGGTCTTGTGCTGCACAGTGATTATAAAGGTGAGATCATTGCAAGACCGGAACGAGTCGTTACAGTCCGCGATATGGGACAGCAGGATTATATTTTTATCTGTGTAAAAAATTACTCTCTTGCAGAGGTGTGCGAGAGTATCCGGGATATGGTTACGGATGATACGGTGATCATTCCGGTAATGAATGGTGTTGATCCGGGAGAAAATATCCGTGCCCTGATCGGAAAGGGAACGGTGGTAGATGCTCTGATCTATACGGTGGCTTTTGCAAATGAAGATTTTTCCATTTCTCAGCAGGATACATTTACATGGCTGTGCATAGGGATCAAAAATGCGGATGAGAAGCAGCGGGAGAAAGCTGCGGATGTTGCAAAGCTCCTGAAAGGTGCAGATATTGACTATAAAGATGAAGGTGATATTGAGGTAGAGATCTGGCGGAAATATATCCTTAATTGCGCGTTTAATGTGATGACTGCTTTTTATGACAATACCATCGGAGAACTGCGAAGTGATCAGGTGAAAGCACAGCAGTATGAGAGTCTTGTGTGGGAGGCTGCGAGTGTAGGACGTGCCAAGGGTGTGGCTTTGACAGATGAGCATATCAATGAGGTGATCCATAAATTCCGCCACGTGCATGCAGATAATGCCACAAGTTCTCTGCAGAGAGATTATCGAATCTGTAAGAAACAGACAGAGCTGGAGACTTTCAGCGGGTATATTGTGAAAGAGGCGAAACGGTTGGGCGTGGAGATTCCTTTATCTGAAAAAATGTATCAGGGACTGAAGGAGATTGCTGAGAAGTTCTGATGGAAAATCAGACTTTTTTGTGGTGGATTTTTTGCGGGTTTGGTACAATATAAGTAGTATACCGGAAGGAGGAAGAAGCGATGAAGAAAATACTCGCGATCATTGGTATTGTGATCCTTATACTGGCGGGAGGCCTGGCTGTCAGCTATAATGGTCTGGCCGGAAGCAGGGAGTCTGTGGAGACGGCACAGGCTGATGTGGATACCATGCTGCAGCGCAGGGCAGATCTTATCCCGAATCTTGTCAGCACAGTAAAGAGTTATGCGAAACATGAGACGGAAGTTTTTGACAAGGTTCTGGAAGCCCGCAGCCAGCTGATGGATGCATATACTATGGAAGAGAAAGCGGAGGCAGATCAGCAGGTGGAGAGTGCACTGAATGGCCTTAAAGTTGTAGTGGAGAATTATCCGGAACTGAAGAGTGATACAACTTATGTTAGTCTTATGGATGAGCTGTCCGGAAGTGAGAATCGTATTTCCGTAGCAAGAAAGGATTATAACGATGCTGTGAAAACCTATAATACGAAGCTTGTGAAATTTCCGGGAAATATTCTGGGTTCAGCCTTGGGTTTTGAGAAGGCGGCATATTTTGAGGCCAGTGCTTCTGCCGGTGAGAACCCGGATGTAGGAGAACTGCTTGCTGAATGATAAGCTGTACTGCAATGGGGGAACAGCCTATGAAAAAAATGCGCAGATGGATGGCAGCACTTCTGTTTCTGGCGATGGTGCTGTCCGGAAATGTTCTGGCAGTTTACGGTGAGACTCCGTCTGCCACGAAAGAATTTTATGTGAATGATTATGCAGGTGTTTTCAGTGATACTTGGAAAGAAAATTTGTGTCAGGCTGGCGAAGAACTGGCAGCAGATACAACTGCACAGCTTGTTGTGCTTACTGTGGATTCCACAGATGGAGAAGACATCAGTGATTATGCAGTTGAAGTGGGACGGAAATGGGGCATTGGATCGAAAGATAAGAATAATGGTGTCCTGATCGTGCTTTCTGTTTCTGATCGTAAAGTATGGGTGGCAGTTGGATATGGCCTGGAAGGAAGGCTGCCGGATGCAAAAACAGGACGGCTTCTGGATGAGTATGCAGTCCCTTCTTATAAAGAAGATAAATTCGAGAAAGGTACTGTGGAACTTTATTATGCGCTGTTAAATGAGATCCGCGACGAGTATGGACTGGAAGCTGTGACAGTACCGGAATATAAGGAAGTGCAGGCAGAAGCAGATGAAGAAGACGACGGAAAACCATGGGAGATCGCAGTTGGCCTTGTTCTGATCGTTCTGCTTATGGCAGGGGCATATCTGGGATTTGTTACAATTCCTGTATTTATTTTTGTAAATATTGTATTACTTCTGAAAGGTCTTCTCCGGAAAAGCCAGGGTAAAGACATGTCTGAATATTGGAAAAAGAAGTTCAGTAAAATGGAGCTTCTGCATCGTTTATTTAATTCCCTGTTTCCGATCAGCTGGTTACTTAGCCGGGGCGGAAAAGGCAGCAGTGGTGGAAGCAGTACGGATAATAACGATGACTATGATTATGACAGCAGTTATGACAGCGGAGATTCCGGTGACGGAGGAAGCTTCGGAGGTGGCGGAGCAGGACGTGATTTCTGAATTGACAAAAATTCTCAACTTTGTTATAATGACGAAAATCAATTCCGTGAGGGAGTAATTCGCGTGTAAACGTGGTTTGTCAACATACTGGTGTGCGCACCTGGCAAATCTTAAAGAATGAGACTCATGTATACTTTATTTCTATTGTGGAGATAAGGTATACGTGGGTCTTTTTTTGTCATGAGAAATATCTTCTGACCGGATACATATGAAAAGGAGAAAAAGAGATATGTTGTTATTTATGAAAGTGCTCTTTACCCAGTTTATTGCAGAAATGGGCGATAAGACACAGCTGATGCTGGTAGCGATGACTTCCAAATTTAAGCTGAAAGACATTCTGCTTGGAACAGGTGTTGCGATCCTGGTTCTTAACGGACTGGCAGTTCTGGCAGGTGGTCTTGTCAGTACAGTAGTTCCTACCTGGCTGATCCGGCTGATCGCAGGTGCGGCGTTCCTGTTTTTTGCAGCAACTACTTTAAAGAGTGACGATGATGAGGAAGAGAATGTAAAAGACCGAAAAATCAAGTTCGCACCGCTTTCTGTATTCTGTACATTTTTTGTTGCTGAGCTTGGCGATAAGACACAGCTCACAGCGATCACTTTTGGAGCAAATGAGGGATTAAGTGCTGCTGTTGTTGTATGGCTCGCCTGTTCCCTGGGACTTTTTGCTGCGGATGTGATCGGGCTTCTTATTGGTTATCTTTTGAAGAGCAAGGCACCGGAAGGAATCCTCAATACGGTTGCATTTTTTATTTTTTCCATCTTCGGAATCCTGACTCTGAGACAGGGATTCGGCCTTCTGCTTGGTGCGGAATCATCCAGAATCTTGCCGCTGACTGTGACTGTTACCGTTGTGTTTGTGATTGTCTGTCTTGTGATTTATAAGAAGCGTAAGAAGGTTGAAGTGTAAAGAAGGATAGTAATAAAGTAATACGTAAATGTATAGAGATCATTTGTAAAGACATACCTCGAAATCCCCCGGCATACACTGTAAAAAAGCGTCTTCGGAGGCTTGGCAGTGAAGGATTATATAGAGGAACGTGCAGTTGAGATCGCAGGGTATATTATAGAAACAAAGGCTACGGTGAGGCAGGCGGCGAAGAAATTCGGAATCAGTAAGAGTACGGTACATATGGAAGTAACAATATAGAACGGTTCGTTTGGGTAATAGAATAAGAAAAACCAAGGAGGAACGAACCATGAAGGATTTGAAAACAAGAATTACGGAGAATGGCATTGATTATGTACTTGTCGGGGATTATTATATCCCAGACTTGAAGCTGCCGGAGGAAAAGCGATCTATCGGTAAGTGGGGACGAATGCACAGGGAGTATCTGAAAAAGCAGTGCTACGGTAGATATTCCAGTTTACTGCTGACCGGAAAACTTTGGAGCTATCTGGAGGATTTGGACGAACAAGCGGAGGAACGGTTTACGTGTATTGTTGATCAGATGAAAGCGGCTGAGGGAGTGACGGAGGAATTGAAGCGGAAAGATGCTATGCTTTGGGTACAACGGTGTAATAATATTAGAAACAGAGCAGAAGAAATTGTACTGAACGAAATGGTTTATATTTAGTATGGAGCAGTCAGCCGAAAGGCTGGCTGTTTTTCTTTTCCTAGCGACAGAAAATGATTGACAATGTTATAAGACTGTGGTAGTCTGAAAACAAGAACAGACTACTGTAGTCTTATAGGAGGCGAAACAAGTGACAGAGGAAAATATCAAACTTTTTGATTCGGAATTAAAGGTAATGGATGTTCTGTGGAAGGATGGTGACGTGCCAGCGAAATATGTTGCAGATACTTTAAACAGAGAAGTCGGCTGGAATAAAAACACAACGTATACATTGATTAAGCGGTGTATCAATAAAGGCGCGATTGAACGAACGGAACCGGGATTTATGTGCCATGCGCTTATAGCAAAAGAACAGGTACAGGATCTGGAAACAGATGAACTTATTGATAAGATATATGATGGATCTGTTGACAAGTTGTTTGCGGCACTTCTTGGCAGAAAAAAACTTTCTATGGAGCAGATTAAGAACCTGAAGCAGATCGTCAGTGAATTGGAATGAGGTGATGTATATGAGCCTGCTGCAAATGAGTTTTCTGGGAACGGTTATTATTTTACTTATTGTGGTATTAAGGGCTGTGCTTATCAACAGATTACCGAAGAAAACATTTTTGATTTTATGGTGGATTGCATTAATACGGTTATTAGTTCCATTTTCCATAAAATCAGTCACAAGTATTTATTCTCTGTTGCAGAGTATTTATTCTGATATAAACCCAGTGAGAACGGCGCAAACGACAACATTTTTACCCATTCATGGGAATATGCCTGAGATAGCAAATGGATTATCAGAGGCTATGGTACAGAGAACAGAATCCATTTCGATTTTGAGTGTAATATGGCTGGCAGGTCTGTTACTTTGTTTTGGATTTTTTGCGGTTTCCTATATAAAATGTTATCGGGAATTTCGATTTTCGCTGCCTGTTGAAAATGATATTTTGGAAGCATGGAAGGAAAAACATCCACTAAAAAGGAGTCTATCCATCCGGCAGACAGAAACCATAGCTGCACCACTTTCTTATGGTGTGATTCGCCCAGTTATTTTAATGCCGAAAAATACAGAATGGAAAAATATTTATCAGCTTCGTTATGTGTTGGAACATGAATATGTGCATATCAGACGGCTTGATATGCTTACAAAGCTGATAATGATTGCTGCAGTATGCATTCATTGGTTTAATCCTCTTGTGTGGGTAATGTATATTCTTTTTAACAGAGATTTGGAATTATCCTGTGACGAAACCGTAGTCCGTAGATTTGGAATGGATATAAAGTCGGTATATGCAACTGCTTTAATATCTATGGAAGAAAAAAAGAGCGGACTGACACCATTATGTAACAGTTTCAGTAAAAATGCGATTGAAGAGAGGATAAGAGCAATTATGAAGATAAAGAAGACATCTAAGTTTGCAGTAATTATAAGTGCAGTATTGGTAATTTGCGTGACAGGTGGATTTGCAACTTCCGCATCATCCTTGGAGAAAAAGACAGAGACAGCGCAAGAAAACGGTGAAACAACAGTTGCTTTAAACGAAGTGAATATCCGGGAAGATGAATCACTTTCAAGTTCGGATGTGGAATGGTGGACAGCAGAAGAGTATGCGAAATGGCTGGACGAGGAAAAAGAAGTTCTGCAGTCTATGATTGGTGAAAAAGCTTATACAGGCGGCGACGGATGGTTTGTATGGACACAGGAAAAGGTAGATGAGACGATTGCACTTTATGAGGATAATCTTCAAAAAATAAAAGATGGGATGAAGTTGTCGAAATCATCTGATGATGCAGTGGGAATTACAATGGCATATTCTCCGGAAAATATAGAATATGCGAAGCAGGAAGCAGAAACGGTCACCGAAAATAAAGACAGTAATGAAAATGTATTCAGCGAAGAACAGCTTTCTGAATATGCAAAAGCGGGAATAACTTACCAGAAAGAAACAGGATTTCTGATGTATGATGGAAAGACCATTGGATATTTCCGGGATGAGTTTAAGCCGGGTACTTATACAATAAGTTCCAAACGTGGAGGTACGCTTCGAGTTGAAGTGCAAAGGGAAAACTATGGCACCATCACAGACGTAAAGGCAGAACCGTTATCAGATGATTTTTGGTCAGAACCGGCAGTATTGGTTGAAAGTTCCGGCGGAGAAGCTGTAACTGCAGATGAAATGAAAGGATCTGTTTTTGAAGAAGGAGGAAGTGAGAACATAGCGGCTGATGACATGGGCGAATATAGCAGTGAAGAGGGAAAAGGTCTTAATATTGCTGTTCCACAGGAGTATGCTGATTATGGAGTATCTTGTGATGCTCAAGGAAACTGGGTTTATAATGGTAAGATTATAGCAGATTTATATGATGAGGGAAGGGGAATCTTTTCTAACAGCAACGGAACTATGTACATTGAAGTAACGAGAGACAAAAGTGGAAAGATCAGCAGCTTTCAAAAAGTAAGCAAAAATAGAATGCAGGAATTATTTACTGAATTTAATCCGGAAGCGGAAACATTTGATGGATATACTTCAGAGGCGAAACATTAAGTTAGTATTAAATGAAACGAGGACGATTAGGTGGGAAAAATATTGCTGGTATCATTCGAGGGAGCTGAGGAAGATTTGGTAAATTCTGTTATTTCTGTGTTAGATTCCGGCAGAGAGAAATTTCTTTTTCAGGAAATACAATTTCAATCGAAAATATGGCATAAGGGTATAGCGATTGATTTGAAACGGAGAGAAGTCGTTCGTGATAATAGAAAAATAGAATTAACTTACACCGAGTTTGAAATCCTGCAGTTATTAGCACAAAATCCAGGAAGAGTATTTAGTAAAGAACAGATTTATGATATAGTCTGGAAAGAATCCTATTTTGGCGATTACAATATAGTAATGAGCCATATCAGTCATATTCGTGAGAAAATAGAAGATGATCCGGGTAACCCGGTATATATTCAAACCGTCTGGGGTGTAGGATACAAGTTCAATGAGAAGGCAGGCAGCGAGTAAATTCGCTGCCTTTCCTTTACAGGGATGGATTCAGATTTTGCTGAGTTTTAAGATAATATTGCTCTGCTGATACAACCAGTCTGTGAATTCTGTCGGACTGGTTGCTCCTGCCTTTACAGCTTTCTTACGCTGCAGAGCTTCTTTCTTAAAAAGGTCAAACGCATTTTTCATTTCTTCCAGGCGTTTCAATCGGAAAATTAGCAGTTTTTTTGGGACTTATTGATTTTATTACGCCAATTCTGGCATTCATTTTTATAAAGCAGATCATAGTTATTTTCTCTGGCTCGTTCATCAAACTCCCTTTTGTTTTGAAGTGCCTGTGCTTTACGGCACTTATCACTGCACAGTTCATAACGCTGGCTTTTTGCCAGAAAATATTTTCCACAGACTTTGCACTGACGGAAACAAAGGCCCCAGTCATTCAGTCGATTCAAGTAATAAGTGATAAGCGGATAAAAAGAGCTATAGGCAGCTACGCATTCTGTTCTGCGCCTATTATCCGGAAACCAAAGTTCAAGTCGAGTGATTTCAGCAGGAGTGTTGCGGAAATAAAGACTGCCAGTATGAAAACGTTCTGGTTTTCCGGTATCAGAATTAAAATTCATGACATTTTCTGTTTGGAATGCCTGAGTCAAAATTTGGATTTTTTCTATAAAACGATCACAGGCAGTATTACGGTCACGATATTCCCTTGTAACAAGATATTCATTCCAAATACGGAATGTAGCATACATTCTCACCGGATCACCGGTGAGATATTTTTTTGCCAGAAAATCACCAGCAGTCTGTTCCAGTGCAGGCTGTTTCCAACGGTTAGTGTGCAATGCATCACGTAGGGGAGCAAGTCCATATATATTCCAGTTCTTTTCTTTATCATATTCAAAATCTATCAGAAAACGTCCTAGAGGACGTGTTATATCATATATGACATCGTTATCTTTATTTCCGTCCAGTCGAAAACGGATTTGCTGTTCCGTTCCGATTAAAATTCGCTCCTTCATTTTGTCTCTATCCAATGCCAGAACGAAGAGGATGTGGTCGTAGCAAGGTTCTTGCCTTATAAATTGATAAGCCATTTCTATTTGCTCCTGTTTTGTATGGTAATTTTAAAAAATATAATATTAGTTACATTTATGGTATCGCGAAAGTATTGAAAAGTCAAGATGAGATTGATAAGATACGATTGAATGGTAATTTCGTACTATGCAGTGTACTTTGACAACTTTATGACCGTCTAACCTGAGATAAACCGCCATGACCTTCGATAAAAGAAGTGAGCGCATCCGAATGGATGACGTGTTGTATGCCTTGACAGCAGTATGACTCAGGAAACAGGAAAGAGAAAACGGCAATGAGAAGCTAAAAAAATGAGATCAAAAATGGAGGAACAACATGAGTGAAAATAAGAGATTAAACAATTATGATGAACTGCCTCTTGTACTGGATGTGGCTGATATTCAGCGGATTATGGGGATTTCCAGAGTAACGGCTTATGAACTGGTTCATACACCCGGTTTTCCGGCATTTCGAAGCGGCAGATTAATTAAGGTTAGTAAAATTGCTTTTTTCGAATGGATGGCAAAGGGGAATGGAAGGGTGCCGGAGAATAGTAACTAAATCTGGAGCAGAGCGGAGAGCGAAGTCTTTTGTGCAGGTTAAGGGCGGCAGCCATTGCCCAGTGAGTTGATGCGTGCGTCTACTCGTACTGGGTATTACCTGACGCAAATTCACGCAGGTTTGCAGCTTCGCTGCCTTATTTAATTTGGAAAAACGTGAAAAAGGAGGGCAAGAAAATTATTGAAAGCAACAAGACACAATGGACGCTCCGGGAAAAATGGCACTTATAATCCCAGGCATAATGATCGCCGTTTCGACTTGGAAAACAGTGAACATATTGATGCTGGAAGAGTCAGAGAAAATATTTACTGGGACTGTTACCGTGGCTATACCACAATGCAGAACAGGGAAGAAGATTCTCAGGATATCAGTTTTGAGAAAATTGAATGTACTTTTTATCAGGAACATTATGGAAAATATATAGAAGCGCAGAATGAAAGAAATGCAAGAACCCGTCATACAGAGCGTAACCGATCTGTGGAAGATTTACTAAAGAACAATAAAACCTGTCCAGAGGAAACTATTTTTCAAATAGGAACAGTAGAAGAATCTGTTTCCTATGAAATATTACTTGCGGTCGTACAGGACTTTACAAAGCAGTTCACAAATCGGTTCGGTTCTCATGTCCATATTCTGGACTGGGCACTGCATTTGGACGAAGGAACGCCGCACATTCATGAACGTCATGTTTTTGATTGTGAGAATAAGTACGGGGAAATCTGTCCCCAGCAGGAAAAAGCACTGGAAGAATTAGGGATTGCACTTCCAAAACCGGATAAACCTAAAGGCCGCAATAATAATCGAAAGCAGACTTTTGATGCTATTTGCCGGACAATGCTTTTTGATATAACTCGAAAATACGGGTTGCATCTGGAAGAAGAACCGTCTTATGGAGGGCGAGATTATCTTGAAAAGCAGGATTATATCCTGTTTAAGCAAAAGGAACAGATGAAAAACCAGACAGAAATACTGGATACACTTACTTTGAAAATTGAAGAAGTAGAAGCTTTGATCGATGAAGTTTCAGATATTGCTTACGACAAAGCTGTGGAGGTTGTGACGGATGAGGTCAGAGTGGAAACCCATAAAGAAGACATTCGTCTGGTAGAACAGTCAAAGGCGTGGGTGCTTTCCCCTGAGCGCAAGGCTTCCCAAAAAGAAAGAACTTATGCTGTAAGTCGATTGGACGGAGTAATTACCAAAATTACAAAAGCTATGCAGACAGCAGTTAAAACAATCCAGACCACGCTGATAAAACCGGAAGTCAAAAAGGTGAATACCGAACAGATTAAGAAAAAAGCCAGAAGTTCCATTCTGGATAGGCTGGCAAAAGCAAAAATTACTGCGGAACAGGAGAACCGAGAGCGATGGGAACACGAAGGAAGAACTAAATTGGGAAGGAACGATATGGAGTTGTGATGTAAAGAAAAGAGGAAAAGGATGAATATATTTGAAGCAGTTAAACAGTCTGTGACTACCCGGCAGGCTGCAGAAAGCTATGGAATACGGGTAAACAAGAATGGAATGGCGGTCTGTCCATTTCACCGTGACAAGAATCCAAGCATGAAAGTGGACAGGCGTTTTCATTGTTTCGGATGTCAGGCAGATGGGGATGTGATTGATTTTACGGCACACTTGTACAATTTAAAACCAAAAGAGGCGGCAGAGAAATTGGCAAGAGATTTTTCTATACATTATGAGAACATGGGGCACAGCCCGCCACAGAGAAAACAAATCAAACGACAGCTAACACAGGAAACAGGAGGTATCTGCAGGCAGAAAATAGATATTTCCGTGCACTGGCAGATTACCTGCATTTGTTGAAACAGTGGAAAGAAGAGTGTGCTCCGAAACAGGTGGAAGATGTCTGGCATCCGCTGTTTATGGAGGCATTGGAAAAAATATCAGAAACAGAGTACCTGTTGGATACATTATTATCAGGCACATTAGAAGAACGAGTTGCCGTAGTGGTGGCTCATGGGAAGGAGGTGACAGCGATTGAACAGAGAATTTCAGACTTTATCACCACAGACACGACAGGAATTGTGCGAAGTAATGGATATAATGGAAACGGAGTTGACAGTAGAGGAAATCAGAGAACAACTGGAAATGACACAGAAGGGTGCTGTGAAAAACAATCGGCATAACTGTAAGCTAATTTTAGAACATGATCCTCTGTTAAAAGATGTATTCCGGCACAATATTTTGACTGAGCAGACAGACATTGTAAAACCCGTGTGGTGGGAACGGATAAGCCCGGCATTCACAGATATGGATTTGAACTATATTATGCTTTATTTGGAAGAGACTTACGGTCTGACGATGGATAAGATTGTGCAGAAAAGTATTGTCCATCAGGCAGATCGGAACAAATATCACCCTGTCCGGGATTATTTGAACAGTCTGCAATGGGATGGGCAGGAACGTATCCGCTATGTGCTGCATCATTTTCTTGGTGCACCTGTGGATGAGTTGACCTATGAAAGTATGAAAATGTTTTTGCTGGGAGCTATTGCCCGTGCGTTCCGCCCCGGAATTAAGTTTGAATATATGCTCTGTCTGGTCGGGGGTCAGGGCGTGGGAAAATCTACATTTTTTCGTTTCATGGCAGTAAAGGATGACTGGTTCACTGATGACATCGGCAAACTGGATTCGGAAAAAGTTTATTGTCAGCTTCGTGGTCATTGGATGATTGAAATGTCTGAAATGGTCGCAACGGCACGCTCTAAGAGTATTGAGGAAACAAAGAGCTTTCTGAGCAGGCAGAAAGAGACTTATCGGGATTCTTATGCAGTATATGCTCTTGATCGTCCGAGGCAATGTGTATTTGGAGGAACATCCAATATTAAGCGATTCCTGCCGTTTGACCGTACCGGAAATCGAAGATTCGTTCCGGTTCAGACGAACCGGGCAGAGATGGAGGTTCATATCCTCGAAAATGAGAAGGAATCCAGACAGTATATTGATCAGGTGTGGGCGGAAGCAATGATGTTGTACCGTAATGGAAATTTTAAACTGGCGTTTTCAAAGGAAACAGAAACACAGCTTGATAAACTGCGGCAGGAGTTCATGGCGGATGATACGGAAGCCGGAATGATACAGGCATGGCTGGATGAACATGAAGACAGAAAAGTCTGTTCATTGATGCTTTTTAAAGAGGCACTGGACAATCCTTATGTAAAGCCGAAGAAGGCGGAGACAGACCGCATCTGTGAAATCATGAATACAAGCATTGTGGGTTGGAAACAGGGGACGATGACAAGATTCAAGGATTACGGTACACAGCGTTCGTGGGTATGTGTAAACGAAAACTGTAAACGAGACGCAAAAGACTTAAAAAATGAAAATGACTGGCATCCGATTACTGAGAAGGAAGCCCGGCAGGTGGAGTTACCTTTCCAGTAAAATGCCAGTCAGGTTTACGGTAGTTGGCGTGTTGTTTACACTTTTTTCTATGGATATTGCTTTGACTTGTAGAATTTGTAAACAGTAAACAGATATATAAGAGTAATTTGGTATTGAGGAAAGAAAACTGAAAAAACAAAAAGAATTAGATTTTTTGGAGTTTGTTTACAGCGGTGGTTTACAACAGGGATGCCCCTTTGACCGGCATCTATTTAAGTTGAACAGGAATGGCATTTGGCAGGACTATTTCAAAAAACATTTTCATAGTTATGGACAAAGACATACGGGAGGAGGTGGAAATTCCGCTATGAAAAAGAGAAAACTTAATTATCGATTCCATAATCCAAACACTGCGGAAGTAACCGCCGACTATCTGTTAAAGATATTGATTGAAGCAAATGCAAGTAAGGTGGAACAGGCAATACAAGAAGCAGCGGATGAGCTCCCAATGAACCAAAACATGATGGAGGGTGTCCTGCGTAGCGCGTGGGATGCCTTTTATTTTTTTGCTATTGCTTGTGTTCTGTCTGAAAATCAGTTAAAATTAGTTCTAGAAAGTCATAGATTAGTCATAGAATTTAGTCATAGAAAATTTTGAAAGGCGGAAGAATATGATATATACGGATAGCCAATTAAAAGAAAAGATTGTTCGCATGATAGAATCTTTTGAAAATGAAGTTGTAGAATTTAAAGAAGCACGCACAAATTATTCGTTTAATGACATTGGTAAATATTTTTCTGCACTTAGCAATGAAGCAAATCTTCGGGGATTACAGGAGGCGTGGCTGATTTTCGGAATTTCGGATGATAAACGATATGTAGGAACGGAATTTCGGAAACAGGGAAGTCTGCAAAGTTTGAAAAAGGAAATCGTAAATGGAACCAATGAACGATTGACATTTCTGGAGATATACGAACTGACAATGGAAAAATGTCGAGTGATAGCATTTCAAATTCCTCCAGCTATTAGGGGGATTCCGACAACATGGCAAGGGGCAGCGTATGCCAGAGAGCATGAATCTATATCACCGCTTCCGATGAATAAAGTAGATCTACTTAGAAGTCAAATAGGAATGGATTGGTCAAAAGAAATTGTAGAAGATGCAACGATAGAAGACTTGGATGAAGAAGCGATTAAAAGAGCAAGAGAACTTTTCTCAAAACGTCAGAGTGATCGAAAAAAAGCACAGGAAGTTTTAAAGAAACTGTCTGATATTGAGGTTTTAAATAAAGCTGGTATTACAATAAAAGGAAAAATCACCAGAACGGCATTATTGATATTAGGAAAAAGTGAGGCTAAATATTTCTTTGATGGCTTTATTCCTAGAATTACCTGGACACTTTATAATGCAGATAATTCGGTAAAAGCTTATGAACATTTTGATATACCGATGTTAATGGCAGTGGATAAGGTATATTCCAGGATCAGAAATGTAAAGTATCGTTATATTGCCGGACAGCAGACTTTGTTTCCGGATGAAGTAGATCAATATGAACCAGAGCTGATCAAAGAGATTATTAATAACTGTATTGCTCATCAGGACTATCGCTTGCGTGGAAAAATCAACGTAGAGGAATTTGAGGACAGACTGGTATTTATCAATGAGGGGGCTTTTATACCAGAAACTATTGAACAAGCACTGGAACCGGGATATAAACCACCGTATTATCGAAATGTGTTTTTGTGTAACGCAATGGTAAATCTGTATATGATTGATACAAATTCAATGGGAATACCAATGATGTATCAGATACAGCGTGATAAATGCTTCCCATTGCCGACATATGATTTGAACACAATTAATAGAGTTACAGTGACTGTGTACGGAAAGATATTGGATAAGAATTATACTCAGCTTTTATATTCCAATGAAGATTTAGATATGAGAACTGTATTTTTGTTGGATAAAGTTCAGAAACAGGAAGTAGTTTCTAAAGAAAGCTTTAAGGATTTGAAGAAAAAAGGTCTTGTGGAAGGACGTTATCCTAATGTTTTTGTATCTTTCAAGGTGGCAGATATTGTCGGACAGAAAGCTGCTTATGTTCGAAATAAAGGGTTAGATGATGATATTTGCAAGCAGTTAATTATAAAAGCACTTCAGTCAATGGGAGAAGCCAGCAAAAGAGATTTAATGGAAGTACTGGAAAAAGCATTGCCAGAAGTACTTAGCGATGAACAGAAATCGAAGAAGGTTTCTAATTTGTTACAGGCAATGAAAAAGGATGGAATTGTTGTTACAACAGGAACTAATAGGTATGCAAAGTGGTACTTGATAAAAATGATTGATTTACAAAAATGCGAGGGGGATGAAAAATGAAATATATTACACAAGATTGGACATCTACTAAGGATGGATATTTATTTTTTGTTCAAAGACTACAAGAAATGTTGTTTCATTATTCAGATGATATTGTTAAAGCGCCTGTTCATAATACACAAACATTATTAGAAGAATATGTTGATACTGAAAAAGATGTGGTGAAAGGGAGTATTAAGCAATATCAATTAGATATAATTGCAAAAGAGATTAAGTCGAGTTTAATGACAGACGTTATTGTTCGAGAGTTGTATAAATATGAAGTTATTGAAGAGATGGCAAAATTTTTAGATAAAGATCAAAGAACAGCGGTACATTATATATTCAATAAGATACCAAAGAAAAAGTACTATGAAATATGTTGTAAATACTTGAAAGAAAATTTGTCGGAATCAAACCGTAAAACAGAAATTGAAAAAGGACTTCGTGCTTGGCTTGCTTTTTTGCTATGGCATGGATATTCATCGGAATATATATATAGATTCCTGAGAAATATATTTGAGGAAAGTATAAATGATCCAGAAAAAAAAGCACAGATTTTTTTGAATAGGTTTGATTTTGAAATTGGTAAATACAAAGTGTACTTTGTTTTTTATGAAAAATTAAAGCCATATCAAAAGTTGTTAAATGAAAGATTGCATATTTCGTTTGAAGATGATGGTTGCTTTAAACAGATTAAAAGAAAGCAAAAGTCCTTTATAGGGGTTATGGAAACAAAGGCATATGATAATTATTCAGCAATGAAACGAGCGTATTCTGCATTAGAAATTTTTTTGAGATATTTAGAAGTTTTTTTGAATGATAATATCAGTGTAATAGGTAAAAACGGATTGGTAATTCGACAAGATACCCAAGAGGGAATAATTCTTCCCGTAAAAGCGTTTGGGTATAAAAGTATCAAGCCTGAGCCACGAGAAAATTTTAAAACTGAAATAGATACAATTGTTTTGGGATGCCAAGAAAAAGGAAAGGAAACTTATTCTCAGCTTAATAAGATTGTTGATTTGCATAATGCGGCATTAAATCAACAAGACTTAAATGATGCATTTCTTAATTTGTGGTCAGCGTTGGAGGTTGCAAGTGTTACAGATAGTTCAAAATCCAAAATTGAAAGCGTTACTGATAATATAGTTTCCATTCTACAAAATGACTATTTCGAATGCATATTTTCTAATATACTTGACGATTTGAAAAATAATTTAGGTAATCGAAAAGTAAGTTTGTTGCTTAAAGATATAACAGAATTCGATAAAGAGATTTGTAAAATCGCAGGCTTTATATTTCTTGAAAAATATGAGAAATATCGAGAAGATTATTTTGCGAATGAGCTTAAGTATTATCCCAATATACGTTATAAAATATATAACTTATATGAGCAAAGAGAAAATCGCGAAAAATTATGGCATCTTTCCGAAAAGTATTGTCAAAGAATTGAATGGCATCTTTATCGCTTATATAGGCTTAGAAATGCTATTGTTCATGCAGGGGAAAGCCATAAACGAATACAAATGTTAGGAGAACATTTGCATATCTATGTGGATCGTGTAATTCTTGAGTTGATGGTTAAATTAGCAAAAGATAAATGCCTTGGGACGATACAAGATGTTTTTACAGATACATATTTGTTATTGAATAAAAAGAAAAAAATTTAAAAGAACCAGGTAATGTTGATGAACAATCCATTATGCTATTGTTAGAAAATTTTTTTATCGAAGAGTAATGCATATAAGGAATATTCTGAAGAAAGGGTATTCCTTATTTTGCTATTTACAATTATATTTTAGATGGTACAATAAAGTTGTAACAGAACGACTTAAATATAACAGAAAGGTATTAGATATGAATATAGCTGCTTATTGTCGTGTCTCCACTGATAAAGCTGATCAGCTCAACAGTCTGGAAGCTCAAAAGCAATTTTTCTCTGAGTACACCCAGCGTACTGGTGACAACTTAGTTAGATTATATGCAGATGAGGGTATTTCAGGCACGAAAATAAAAAATCGAAAAGAATTTTTACGCATGATGGCTGATGCTGAACATGGACTATTTGATATGGTAGTAGTAAAGGACATCTCTCGCTTTGCCAGAAATACTGTAGACCTTCTGCAGAATGTCCGCAAACTGAAAGCATTAGGAATCGAGACACAGTTTTTGACGGCCAACATGACCAGCATGGGAAACAGTGAATTTGTTCTGACAATCTTCGGTGCATTGGCGCAGGAAGAAAGTGCCAATACTTCAAAGCGTGTGAAATTCGGCAAGAAAATGAATGCTGAAAAAGGACGAGTTCCGAATATTGTGTACGGATATGATAAAACCATTGGAGATTACTTTAATTTGGCAATCAACGAGGAAGAAGCAGCTGTTATCAGGCAGATTTATAAATGGTATATCGAAGAAGGATATGGTGCCGCCAAGATTGCAAACATGCTGAATGCGAAAGGCATCCGAACAAAGCGTAATTGTCAGTGGAGCCAGAATGCGACGTGCCGGATTTTAACGAATGAACTTTATACCGGAAAAATTATCAATGGAAAGCAGGAAGTAACTGACTTCCTGACCGGACAGAGAACGGAAAAAGATGAAACGGAGTGGATGGTAACAGAACGTCCGGAACTGCGGATTATTGAGCCGGAAATGTATGAAAAGGCACAGGAGATTTTGGAGTGCAGAAGCAAGACTTTTAAATTAACAAAGGAACGGCAGAGCAATAAGTATTTGTTTTCTACTCTGATTAAATGTAAGGAATGTGGCTGGTCATTTCGACGAACTGTTCGTACTTATAAGAATACTTATATTCGCTGGGTATGTTCCGGTCATAATGGACGTGGGGCGGATAGCTGCCCGAATGCTCAGACAGTGGACGAGGAAGAGTTGATTGAAGTTCTGTCCGAATACTTTTCCGAGCTGCTGAAAGCAAAGAAAAATGTAATTCGTCACGTAACAGGCGAATTCCAGAGGGTTTACAAAGCCAAGGATGAGAACCTGAATTACGAAAAGGAATTGAACGCACAGCTTCACAAGCTTCAAAAAATGCGTCAGAAATACATGGATATGTACACCGATGACCTCATTACACGTGAGGAACTGAATGAAAAAATCGGCGGCACAAAACAGGAAATCGAGCGTCTGGAGAATGAGTTGAAAATGGTTGCTTATCACCTGACAAAAGGTGAACAACTGGAAACAATCTTGAATCGCACGTTTAAAGAGATTGAAGATATTTCCGATGTTCACCAGATGACCAATGCACAGCTTAAACGGATTATCCAGAAAATTGAAGTAGACAAGGATGGTAACGTAGATATTTACTTACGAATCTTCGGTGATTTAGGCTTAGATGAAACCGTTCTAATTAGTGACAACCAAACATAAGGACTGTGTGGAACGGTTGAAGGCGATCAATCCGGGGATGGCTGTGGAAGTGCGGAAGGTACTGGATGTGAATAAACAGGAGAGACATATCCGTGGAGGGCTTGCGACCCGGGAGAAGTATCTGCATGCGCGAAATTAAGTTGACATACCTGGTGAGTTGTGCGAAGATTTGTATATAAGTGCAATGGCTGCTTTGCCAGGCATTGAATACACCACGAACGAAAGAGAGGCTTTTATCATGCTGAAACAGTTATCCATATACGCAGAGAACAAGAAGGGCGTTATGCAGAACATCACAGGGATCCTGAAGGAACAGGACATTAACATTCTGGGATCTGTTACCAACGACAGTGCTGAGTACGGAATCGTAAGAATGGTAGTTTCTGATCCGGAAAAAGCGAAGGAGGCTCTGATCGGTGCCGGTTATCTCTGTCATGTTATTGAGGTGATCGGAGTAGAAGTAGAAGATAAAACAGGAAATCTCAATGATCTTCTTCTTACACTGAAGGACAGTAACGTAAGTGTGGATTATCTGTATCTTTCTTTTAATCGTGATTCCGGCAAGCCGATCATGGTATTCCATACAGAAGATATCATGGAAGTAAGAGAATGTCTGAAATCCAGAGGATACACTGTTTTATAAGAATAAAACAGTAATGTCCAATTATTAAAGAAGTCTATATTATAAAAACTAAATATTAATTTTACAAATAAACACGGTCATGCTATCATGTAACCATAATAGTTCTTAACCTGTATCAGCCACCTACGGATATGCGAATATCCGACATAAATACAGGGCAGAACTAAAAAACTCATCACATAAAGTTAATAATTACACCCATGAAGGATCCTGTGAATCAGCGTACACAGGTTACTTCAGAAAAAAGCTGTTATATCGGCGGAGTTTTCTGTGTCTCCAATGGTATAGCAGCTTTTTTCTTTATGTAATATTCAGTCAAAAATTTCGCAGTATTTTCACAAACACGTGATACATTATAGGAAGTGTTATAATACATTTCGAATATAAATGAGCGTAGCGACTGCGTTTATGAGCAAGTGCGAAGTGGATTGCGAATATCCGCATAACCTGAATGCAGATGGTGAATATCTGCCTGACGACTGATAAGAATCGACGGAAGAGGAAATACGATGAAATTACTGAAAAAACGAAATCATAGAAGCGAAATCCCGGTCTGGGTCTATATCCTGGCATTTTTGTTTCCGGTAATCATATTTACAGCTGGTTTTTCCCTAAAAGGCGTGTATCCCTTTGGGGAGGCGTCAGCACTTGTTGTAGACGGTGTTCACCAGTATACAGCTTTTTATAAAGAGCTTGCCAGCCAGCTTGGAAAAGGTCTGGGATGGACTTATTCTTCACACGCCATGGGATACAATTTCTATGGCTTATTCTGTTATTATCTCTGCAGTCCATTCAGTTTGCTGGTTCTTCTGCTGATGAAATTCATGTACGTAAACGAAGCTGTGACAGCTGTGATCCTGGTCAAAGTGGGGCTTTGCAGCGTGTCCATGGCATGGTATTCCGGAAAAAAATATCCTGGCAGAAGCAGCATGGCAGTTTCTCTTGGCTGCATGTACGGCCTGTCTAATTTTATGCTGGGTTATTACAGCAATGTGATGTGGTTTGACTGTATTATGATGCTTCCGGTGCTGGCATATTTTATAGAACAGTTTGTACATACCGGAAGATGGAAAAGATATTGCCTGGTGCTGGGGTACTGTATTCTGACCAGCTATTATATGGGATTTATGCTGTGCGTATTTGCAGCACTTTATTATCTGGCCAATCTCATTATTATGGTGGCGACGAAAACGGATCAGCGCGGAGCTAAGATTTTTTATTCACTGGGGACGTTCGCGGGAGCTTCCATTGCGGCAGCAGGCCTAGGGGGTATCACGCTGATCCCCGGAATCATCGCAGTTTCCAGAACAGCTGCAGCAACAGAGGCAGGAAGCGAACTGAACGGTGTTTACGGAGATCTCTGGAAGCAGCTTGGCGCGTTGATGGAAGATTCCCTGTCTTTTGTGAAATCAGGTGAGCAGGGAGATGTGAACCTTTACTGCGGCTGCGCGGTGCTGCTTTTTGCAGGAATGTATTTTTTTAACAAAGAGATCCGAATTGTGGAAAAAATCGTGCTGGGTTTGCTGATCGTTTTATATTTTGCAGGGTTTCATGTAACGATGTTGAATCTTCTTTTTCACGGGCTGCATAAGCCGGTGGGAATTCCCAACCGATTTGCTTTTGTTCTGGTGTTCCTGCTTCTAAGAGTGACCAGTGATGCCTGGGGAAAAATATCCGTACAGAGCAGAAAATGGCTTTTTGCAGGGCTGGCAGCAGCAGAAATATTTTGTGTAGCTGTAGGGATTCTGGGTGGGAAAAACAGAGAAATTTTATTCTCAGCCGGTGCTATTGCACTGATGTTTTTACCTGTGTGGACGGAATGTTTTATTTGTGGAAAACTTCCGGTAAACCACTTCGGACATGTGGAAATTCGAAAAATATGCAGCTGTATACTTATGCTGTTGATCCTTGCAGAAACCGGAATCCACGGGATTGTAAGCATTACAGATAACGGAACAGCCAGTCGTGATATTTATGTGGAAAGCGAGCAGGAAGTTAGTGAACTTATGGATTCTGTAAGTGCAGATCAGGTAAATTACAGAGCTGCTATTGTGAATCCGCTGGTGAGAAATGAGGAACTTCTGTATCAGCTTAATGGAATTTCAATGTATTCATCTACCAATACGGAAGAAATGTGGGATTTTGTGAAAACCATGGGTTTTGAAAATCTGGAGAACCGCTATCAATATGCAGGTGCAACAGAGGCAATGGATATGCTTCTGGGAATCCGTTATCTGATCTGTCGGAATACAAGGATATTGAACACATCCTATCAGAAGATGGGGGAAAGTTTGTCTTTTGACCTGTATGAAAATCCCCGTGCGCTGAAAGCCGGATATATGGTCAGTGATTCTGCAGTGGATTATGCAATGGCAGGCACTAATCCAATGGAAGTACAGAACCGGCTGCTCAGAGGCATTGCAGGGAAAAGACTTTATAATCTGAAGACAGTCAGCTCTGAGACAACACTTACCGGAATGGCAGCCTTCAATATCCGACTGAAAAAAGACGAACATGGATATCTTTACATTCCGGGAACAGAGCCGGATACAGTTACGATCAACGGGCAGGAACAGAAGTCAGATTACTGGAATAATAATTTTCTGGATCTTGGAACTTATGATACAGAAACAATGGTTCATATCACTGCAAATTCCGGTATACACGAAGCTGTTCTCGGAACTTATCAGGAGACGGATCTGGATGAAATCTATGAAAAGCTTTCCTTACAGCAGATAGATCTTGAAGGAGGAAAAGGGAACATAACTGTGCAAAGGGGCGGAATACTTATGATCAGCAGTTTTTATGATTCGGATATGCGGATCTATGTAGATGGAAAAAAAGCGGAAACACTGAACCTGCAGGGACTTACCGGGGTGAAGCTTTCGGCAGGAGCACATAAGATTGTTATGAAATATCATACACCTGGGCTTCGGTTGGGAGCAGTTCTTTCTATATTAATGGTATTTGTGCTGGGAATTATAGAGTATGCAGGAAGCAGAAAGCGGAAAAATTACGGGAGAAGGAGATTTTTTACCTGGATATAGTAGCTCAACAGAAAAAGACGTGATATACTTCCTGGAAGGAGCGGAGGCCATAGCGGAAAAATCAGCTGGTTCAGACTGTGCGGTGCTGAATGGTTGGGAACAGTCAGCAGACAGATAGAGAATGATCTGTCTGGAAGAAAGGGAAATATCATGGAAAACTGTGGAAAAGACTGGAGACGCAGATGGTACAGTCTTACGAAGGTATGGTAAAGGAAGATTCCGATATGACGGTGTGGAACCGGGCGTTTGAGACGCTGGCAGAGATCGTTGAGCATGGCCGGAAAAAATACGGGGATTTCGCACCGGAGCTTTTTATCCTGGATGGAAGCACGGATTTTATGTTTGATCTGAGGTATGGCTGGATGATTACATGGAGTTTCTGGAACAGGAAGAGGAGCAGGAACAGCTGGAAAAAGTATGCAGAAAACTTTTGAAGCTTTTTGCGTGGGAAAAGGCATCGCCGTCTGATATACGGTTCCGTCTGGCATCATCTATGCTGTCTTTAAATAAGAAAAAAGAGGCAGGGGATTTCTGCGAGAGATGGTATGGAGAGGATGAGAATGACCCGGCTGCGGCAGCTGCGCTGATTTATGCCTGGATCGCAGACAGACGGTATAAAGATGCACAGAAAGTTGTGGATTTCTGGATGGATAAAGAAGGCGGTTATACAGAGGAAAATGCAGAGGTTTTTGGAGCAGCAGCTGTTTTGCAGAATGTTTTTCCGGGAAATGGGAAAGATATACAGGTACAGTACTGCAGTTCATGCAATAAATTATAAAGCAGTCTCTTCGGAAAAGATGGCGGAGATCGGGAAAGACAAGGTCCTGGAAGTAAAAGTGTCATTTTTGCAGGGTTGTGACATCTATGAAGAAAATTGCGCTGAACCCCTGTAAAATCAGCAAAAATTCTTTGTAAAACACCTTGACAAGCCGTATATTTACGGTCTATAATGAGCAAGCGTGCGAATGAAACGTTATATTTTCGCATGCCGTAATTTGTAAATAGCAACCGCAAGGCCCCATGGGATAACCCATGGAGAAATAAATCGGGAGGTGAAATGGAATGCCAACATTCAACCAGTTAGTAAGAAAGGGCCGTCAGACAGCTGTTAAGAAATCTACAGCACCGGCTCTGCAGAAAACATTTAACTCTTTAAGAAAGAAATCAGTTGATCAGGCTGCTCCACAGAAACGTGGTGTTTGTACAGCTGTTAAGACAGCTACTCCTAAAAAGCCTAACTCAGCTCTTAGAAAGATCGCCAGAGTTCGTCTTTCCAACGGTATCGAGGTAACAAGCTACATTCCAGGAGAGGGTCACAATCTTCAGGAGCATAGCGTTGTCCTTATCCGTGGAGGAAGAGTTAAGGACTTACCTGGTACAAGATACCACATCATCAGAGGTACTCTTGATACAGCAGGTGTCGCTAACAGAAAACAGGCTCGTTCCAAATACGGAGCTAAGAGACCTAAAGCTAAGAAATAATTTAAGTAGATCAGAAATCTACACCGCTTCCTGATTGCAGACGATCAGGAGGATTACAAAGATATTATTCATCTAATGTATTACAGCGGAAGACTATAAAGATTTGTACGGTATTCCATATACCTGTCGGTTGCGGGTTAAATATAGGACCTTACCAGTGCGAACATGCAATAGTTTTACTGCGTGAGTACCGATGATATAATCAATATGATTAAGGAGGGAAGTAACGTGCCACGTAAAGGACATACTCAGAAAAGAGACGTTCTGGCTGACCCGATGTACAATAACAAAGTGGTTACCAAACTTATCAATAACATCATGTTAGACGGTAAGAAAGGTGTTGCTCAGAAAATTGTATACGGTGCATTTGCCAGAGTAGAGGAAAAAGCTGGTAAACCAGCAATTGAAGTATTTGAAGAGGCTATGAACAACATCATGCCAGTTCTCGAGGTAAAAGCAAGACGTATCGGTGGTGCTACTTATCAGGTTCCGATCGAGGTAAGAGCAGACAGACGTCAGGCACTTGCTCTTCGTTGGCTTACAATGTTCTCACGTAAGAGAGGCGAGAAGACAATGGAAGAAAGATTGGCTAATGAGCTTCTGGACGCAATGAACAACACAGGTGCATCCGTTAAGAGAAAAGAAGACATGCACAAGATGGCTGAGGCAAATAAAGCATTTGCTCACTATCGCTTCTAATTCGAGGAGGAAAATTCATTGGCTGGAAAAGAAGGAAGAGAATATCCATTAGAGAGAACCAGAAATATCGGTATCATGGCGCATATCGATGCTGGTAAAACAACTCTTACAGAGCGTATTCTTTATTATACAGGTGTTAACTACAAGATCGGTGATACTCATGAAGGTACAGCAACAATGGACTGGATGGAGCAGGAGCAGGAGCGTGGTATCACAATCACATCCGCTGCTACAACATGTCACTGGACTCTTGAGGAGAACTGCAAACCAAAGCCAGGTGCTCTTGAGCATCGTATCAACATCATTGATACACCAGGACACGTAGACTTCACTGTTGAGGTTGAGCGTTCCCTTCGTGTACTTGATGGTGCTGTCGGCGTTTTCTGTGCTAAGGGTGGTGTTGAGCCGCAGTCAGAGAACGTATGGCGTCAGGCTGATACCTACAATGTACCTCGTATGGCATTCATCAACAAGATGGATATCCTTGGTGCAAACTTCTACGGTGCAGTAGAGCAGATCAAGACTCGTCTTGGTAAAAACGCTATCTGTCTTCAGCTTCCAATCGGAAAAGAGGATGACTTCAAAGGAATCATCGATCTTTTCGAGATGAAAGCATACATCTACAACGATGAGAAGGGTGATGACATCTCCATTACTGATATCCCGGAGGATATGCAGGAAGATGCAGAACTTTATCATACAGAGCTGATCGAGAAGATCTGCGAGTTGGATGATGACCTCATGATGGAGTATCTTGAGGGAGATGAGCCTTCTGTAGACAAGCTGAAAGCTGTCCTCAGAAAAGCTACATGTGAGTGTACAGCAGTACCTGTTTGCTGCGGTTCCGCTTACAGAAACAAAGGTGTTCAGAAACTTCTGGATGCAATCCTTGAGTATATGCCGGCTCCTACAGATATCCCGGCTATCAAGGGTGTTGACCTTGACGGCAACGAAGTTGAGAGACATTCATCTGATGATGAGCCGTTCTCCGCTCTTGCATTCAAGATCATGACTGACCCATTCGTAGGAAAACTTGCTTATTTCCGTGTTTATTCAGGAACAATGAACTCCGGTTCTTATGTACTGAATGCCACAAAAGATAAAAAAGAGCGTGTTGGACGTATCCTTCAGATGCACGCTAACAAACGTATGGAGCTGGATAAGGTTTACTCCGGTGATATCGCTGCAGCGATCGGATTCAAATTCACTACAACAGGTGATACAATCTGTGACGAGCAGCATCCGGTAATCCTTGAGTCCATGGAGTTCCCGGAGCCGGTTATCGAGCTCGCGATCGAGCCTAAGACAAAAGCTGGACAGGGCAAACTTGGTGAGGCACTTGCTAAGCTTGCTGAGGAGGACCCGACATTCCGTGCTCATACAGATCAGGAAACTGGACAGACCATTATCGCTGGTATGGGTGAGCTTCACCTGGATATCATCGTTGACCGTCTTCTTCGTGAGTTCAAGGTTGAGGCTAACGTTGGTGCACCTCAGGTTGCTTACAAAGAGACAATCACCAAGCCTGTTGATGTAGACAGCAAGTATGCTAAACAGTCTGGTGGTCGTGGACAGTATGGTCACTGTAAAGTTAAATTCGAGCCTATGGATGCCAACGGAGAAGAGCTGTACAAGTTCGAGTCCACAGTTGTTGGTGGTGCTATTCCGAAGGAATACATCCCGGCAGTTGGCGAAGGTATCGAGGAAGCTATGAAAGCTGGTATCCTCGGAGGATTCCCGGTAGTTGGTGTACATGCAAATGTATACGATGGTTCTTACCATGAAGTCGATTCTTCTGAGATGGCATTCCACATTGCAGGTTCTCTTGCATTCAAGGATGCTATGCAGAAAGCAGCTCCGGTTCTTCTTGAGCCAATCATGAAGGTCGAAGTTACTACACCAGAGGATTACATGGGTGACGTTATCGGTGATATCAACTCCCGTCGTGGACGTATCGAGGGTATGGAAGATATCGGCGGCGGTAAGATGATCCGTGGATATGTTCCGCTTTCCGAGATGTTCGGATACGCTACAGACCTTCGTTCCAGAACACAGGGACGTGGTAACTACTCTATGTTCTTTGAGAAATATGAGCAGGTTCCGAAGTCTGTACAGGAAAAAATCCTTTCTAAGAAAGACTGATAATTATTGATCATCTGCAGTCTGCCGGTGTTTAAAGCCGGCAGGGTGTAGGAGATATAAAGTTACTGTTCACTATGTTCTCAGTAATGTGTGGACTGTAATGATACAACAATTGATAATGATACACTGTTTATAGTGTGAAACTTATCAAATTGTATAAAATGCTTGCAAATATTCCGGTTATGCAATATAATCAAGGATAGCAAGTTTAAAACCGAAAAAGGCGCTCTATAATAATATAAGAGCCAAATGTTTTAAGGAGGACGTTTTAA
>ENA-OQCO01000297-OQCO01000297.1-human-gut-metagenome-genome-assembly--contig:-NODE-297-length-28905-cov-1.462645_pt1 | contig 28905 bp, 28 predicted proteins | sample MGYA00242500_ERZ504582 | MGnify/ENA primary metagenome ERZ504582 (study PRJEB26092, sample SAMD00036346) | human gut metagenome | host: Homo sapiens | study: EMG produced TPA metagenomics assembly of... | reverse complement strand
CGTTAAAATTTCCAAATTCAGCCATAATTTCAAAAAAAATTCTAACTAATATTTTACACCAGTCGGCGATCAATGTCTACAATTACTCCCTCAATTAGCCAAAAAACTAAGAAGCTGACGAGGACAGGGCGGTCTGGCTTTCAGCTTATCAAATTGTACGCATTTTGAGTACAGATGTCCGAATGAGGCGGATGTAAGATCCGCATCAGGCGAGCATCTGTAGCGAAAGCAAGCGAACGATGATAATTGGAGACGCAGGCGGCGCAGATTCCCGGACGCCTCTTTTTGCATCACAACCATGAATCTATCTATTGCATCTCATCCTCAATCATCCGATACCCAATCCCGATCTCCGTAAACACATACTGCGGTCCGCTGGATTCTGCTCCAGTTTCCTTCGAATATGTGCCATATTCACGCGCAGAATACTGTTATCATCGTCCGCATAGGGACCCCAGATATTCGAAATAATCGTATCATACGTCATGACCCTGCCGGAATTCTGTGCCAGCAGGGAGATAATCTTAAACTCGATCTGCGTCAGATGGACATCCTTTCCATCAACCGATACCAGATGTTTTTCAAAATCGATCGTCAGTCCCTTTGCATGGAATGGGCGCTTATAAAGCGGAGAATCCGTGTTTAGGCGGTTGCTGTGGCGCAGGGATGCGCGTATGCGGGCCAGAAGCTCTGAGGTGCCGAAGGGCTTTGTGATATAGTCGTCGGCGCCCAGTCCAAGACCTTTGATTTTGTCAATATCCTCTTGTCTTGCCGTTACCATTAGAATCGGAATATCAAGCTTTTCACGCAGTCTGCGGCAGACGGTAAATCCGTCCATTTTCGGAAGCATCAAATCAAGAAGTATCAGGCTGTAGTTTCCATCAAGTCCTATTTTCAGACCTGTTTCACCGTCATAAACAATATCGGCTTCATAGCCGCAGTTCTCAAGATAATCCTTTTCTATTTCCGCGATTGCTTCATCATCTTCTATAATCAGTATTTTATTCATTGTTGTTCAGACTCCTTCGGAAATTTTATCATAATATCAAGACCGTTATTCGACGCATTGCGCGCCGAGGCGGAAGCGTTCATTTTTGCAGCGGCATTTGCAACAATGGCTAGTCCAAGACCGCTGCCTTTATCAGGATGATTACGTGATAAATCGCTGCGGAAGAATACGTCGAACAGTTTATCCATCGACTGCTTGTCCACGCCCTGACCGTTATCGGCAAAATGCAGTATATATGAAGCGTCGTCTGTTTCTGAATAAATATTTATTTCCGGCTCATGATTATGATTGTATTTCAGACTGTTTGATAAAAGATTATTGCAGATACGGCTTAATAAATCTGCATCCAGCAGAATGTCGCAGCTTTCGGCATTCAGATTGATGATAAGTCCATTTTGCGCATATTCGTCCGTTAATGGTCGGATTATTTTTTCAAGCTCAGTTTTAATGTTACATATGACAAGATTCAACGGATAATCGTCAAGCTCCATTTTTGAGAATGTAAAAATCTGTGAAACCATATTTGAAATACTTTCGGATTTCTGTTTTATTGTAAGCAGATATTTTTTCCGCTTTTCCGGAGTATCGGCGATGCCGTCAATAAGTCCCTCCACATAAGCCTGAATCGAGGTCAGCGGGGAGCGTATATCATGAGAAATACCTGCAAGAAGCTCCTTGCGGCTCTGTTCGTTTTTCATTGTCTGCTCAACGGACTCTTTCAGACGCACAGCCATTTCGTTAAAGGCGTCGCACACAGGGAGAAATTCGGTATCATCGTTATAATTTATTCTATGATTAAGATTACCGTCACGGATTTGTGCTACTCCTTCTTCGAGGAGCTCAAGAGGCTGCTCGATCTTTTTGAATACAAAATTCGTTAAAAAGCGGTTAGTGAAATAAACGGAAAGAATTACAGTTAAAATAAAAATCAAGAAAATGATCACAGCAGAAACCTTCATTGTCACAGACAGCGGCTCGTATGATTCTGCCGCCTCTTCTGTTTGTTCGACCAATTCCAGTACATTGGCAAAATGAGTCTCCACAATCCATGAAACCAATCCAAGACCGATTGCTCCGATTATCAGGCAAATTGCGACTGGAATTGCAATCATAAGTATATTGGAGATCACAAGACGCTTTTTAATGCTCAGTCTTAATTCCTTTATTTTTTTGAGCATACTATCACCTCTATAACATTATATCATATTTTTAGCTATAATGTATATAAACTGAAGATAAAATGTTTTTTAAGAGCGGTAAATTTTTTTGTTAAATTAATTCGAAACGTTTAAAATTTTTCATACACTTAACTTTAAAATGACAGCAGACTTTACATTCGACCAGTATAATAAACGTGAAATCCATCCAAAAGTGATTTCAGAAATTATCATTTAAAAAGGAGCTTTACTATGAACAGAAAGCACAAATGGTCGGCATTCCTTGCAATTGCAATGATTTGCGGCAGTATTACAGGCTGTGCTGGTACGGAAAATAATTCGAGGGAAACTGTGCAAAGTTCGTCTTCTATTAAGGAAGAATCCCAAAAATCAGATGATAAGTATTCTGATACCATTACGCTTGTATGGTATCCTAATGAATCCGCAGAGGATTATCAAGGGGCAAGAGACGAGATCGGAAGATTGATAGAACAGGCTACCGGCAAAAAAGTAGATCAGAAGCTGACTACAGACTACGCAATTGCCATAGAATCTCTTTCCAACGGTACTGCACAAATCGGATGCGTCATGGGAGCTGAAGGCTATATTCAGGCTAAAAGCGCCAATAATGCTGTGAATCCGTTGTTTGTACAGTCCGGAGAATCTGGTACGCTGGACGACGCGCTGTATTATAGCTTTTTTGCTGTCAACAGCGCTGACGCAGATAATTACAAAAACGGCGAATCATATTCTATTGACAATATTAAGGGCAGTAAAATATCCTTTGTTTCCAACAGCTCAACTTCAGGATTTAAGGTTCCTACGAATAATATCATTTCTCATTTCTCTTCCGACGATCTCATTGTTGACGATCTGCTTGAAGGAGGAAGCGACGCGTTTTTCTCTGAAGTTCTGTTCGGCGGTTCTCATCAAGGCTCAGCGTTTAATCTGCTGTCCGGTAAATGCGATGTTGCTGCCTTTTGCGATATTGAGCTTGCTCCCTATGCAGACCATGTAAGCGGAAATGAACACGAAACAGGCAGCGTTTACGCAATCAAGAGTAACGCTTCCGCTCCGTTTGATACTGTAACAGGTGCAGAATATACGGTAATTCAATCTATCCCTGTTTTGAACGGTCCGTTTGCTTATAACGGAGACGTTATCAGTCCGGAAGATGTAAAAGCAATACAAGAACTGTTTACTTCCGACGCGGTAAGCGGCAATCCGCTTATATTTTATACCGATGATTCCGGAGAACTCGGACTTTATGAAAAGAAATCCGAAGAAATGTGCTTTCTGACTGTGGAGGATTCCTGGTATGATCCGATCCGCAATATGGAATCATGAGATGAGGTGGAAAAATGCCTATTCTGGAGTTTCAGCATGTAAACAAGGTATATAATAATTCCACAAAAGCTTTGGATGATGTTTCATTTTCTGTTGAAAAAGGCGAATTTGTATCAATTATAGGACCGTCGGGCGCAGGAAAATCCACAATACTGCGCTGTATAAATCGTTTGATTGACGCGACAGACGGAAATATAATTTATGACGGAGATGATATTCGTCAGCCTTGGAAAAGAGATCTAAGAAGAGTCCGTACTAAAACAGGCATGATTTTTCAGCATTATAATTTAGTTGACCGGCTCAGCGTTATTGAGAATGTACTGCACGGCAGACTTGGACAAAAATCTGCAATCAGCGGTATGTTAGGAAGCTATAGTGAAACAGAAAAAGAAAAGGCTTTCTCCATATTGAACGAGCTTGGACTGGCTGAACAAGCATATAAACGCTGCGACGCACTTTCCGGAGGCAGAAACAGCGTGTAGGTATTGCCCGCGCTATTATGCAGGAACCGAAACTGATTCTTTGTGACGAGCCGATAGCTTCTCTCGATCCAAAAGCTTCAAAAACGATTATGGATCATCTTTCACAGATAAATCAAAAGCAGAAAATCACATGTATTGTGAATCTCCATCAGGTAGAGGTCGCAATGAAATACTCGCAGCGCATTCTGGGCGTTTCGTCGGGGAAAATTGTATTTGACGGAACGCCCGAAGAACTGACGAAGAAAAAGATTCACGAGATTTATCAATCCTCCGACAGCGATTTGATAATGGATTCACAGGGAGCTTAATATGGACGGACAGATTAAAAAAGTTTTTTTAAAACGCAAGCTTACATATACGGCTGTCATTATTGTTTTTCTGCTTCTTTACTTCGGCTCGTCATTTGTTACGCAGTTTCACTTAGCACAGGGGGTATCCTCCTTTCCCCAAGCTTTTGCATGGATTGCCGAAAATCTGATGCCCGATGAACTTGCTATGAAACGTCTGCCTAAAATTGTTGATAAATTGATTGAAACGGCGTTATTGTCGGCTGCGGTTACAGTAATCGCAGCGGTCTGCGCATTCTTTTTCAGTTTATTCGGTTCAAAGGCGACTGGATTCAATGGTATAATCAACAGAACTGTGAGAATTATTGCGGCATTTTTTCGGAATGTCCCCGATGTAGTATGGGCAATGCTGTTAATGTTTTCATTTGGACAAAATATTTTAACAGGATTTTTTGCGTTGTTTTTCACAACATTCGGAATGCTGACAAGAGCATTTATAGAAACCATTGACGAGGTAAGTTCCTCTTGCATTGAGGCGCTGCAAGCCTCGGGAGCGGGTTTTATTCAAATCGTATTTCAGGGAATTATTCCTTCCTCCATAACAGGAATTGTGACATGGGTTCTGTACATGATTGAAACAAATATTAGAAGTTCCACACTTATCGGAATGCTGACCGCAACGGGAATCGGCTATCTGTTTGATATGTATTACAAGCGTCTGGACTTCAGTTCCGCAAGTCTTGTAGTGCTGCTGATTATTGTTATGGTAATTGCAATTGAAACATTTTCAAATCTGATAAGGAGAGTGATTATGTAATGGAAAATTCGGTTTTTCTTACAGAAAGAAGTATTTGGAATTCACATGCAAAGCGACATAGAAACGGCAAAATAAAAGTCGGCATACAGAGCAAAAGCGGCATTGCAATGAAAATTCTGGGAGTATCGCTGATATTGCTCACAATATATGCTTTTATGACCTTTGATTATAAGGATATTGATTTTTTTGACGCCGTATCTGCAACTTTTCACAATATCAAAGCAGTGTTTTTACAGCCGAAGCTTTCAAGAGATTCTGTGAGTTCTATTTTATATCAGCTGCTGATTACATTTTGCCTTGGCGTTTTGTCCACGGTATTCGGCGCGGTTCTTGCTTTTTTCTGCTCGCTTCTCTGCGCGAAGAATATTTCTTCGTCTGTAACTGCAAATATTATAAAAAGCATTGTCGCATTGGTCAGAGCAGTTCCGACTGTTTTATGGGTACTGATTTTTGCAGTATCGGCAGGTCTTGGAAGCGTTGCAGCTGTTGTTGGTCTGACATTTCACAGCTTTGCCTATCTCACAAAGGTTTATGCGGAGTCCATTGAGGAAATTGACAACGGTACAATAGAAGCTCTGCGTGCAAGCGGCGCAAGCTTCTGGCAAATCGTATTTCAGGCGATTATTCCGGCTTCTGTCAGCAGAATGGTGGCGTGGACGTTTATGCGTTTTGAAATCAATTTCACAAATGCTGTAGCAGTCGGCGCAGCGGCAGGCGCAGGAGGAATCGGTTTTAATCTGTTTATGGCAGGCAGCTTTTATTTTGACCTGCATGAAATGGGATTTCTGACCTATATTGTGGTAATCACCGTTATTATTCTCGAAACGGTATCAACTAAAATTAAAGCAAAAGTAAAATAAGGAGAATCAACATGGAAAAAAAACGACTCTTCCGTATCCTTTCCGGTGCGGAGCGTTCTGATGTAATTGCGATGGGAAACTCTATTCAGGAGAGTCACAGAATTACAATTATAAAAAAGCCTGAAAAATCGCTCGCTATGATTCAGATGCGAGAGCCTGTTAAAAACAGTCTTTTCTACATTGGCGAAACAATTGTCTGTGAGGCTGTCGTTTCCCTCGACGACGTCGTAGGAACGGCTGTAACAATTGGCGATGATTTTGATAAGGTTCTGAATATGGCGGTCATTGACGCAGCCTGCAATAAAGGAGTTTTTACAGAATACGATATTCTCATTGAGTGGGAAAAAGATCAAGTTCTCAAAAAGGAACGTGAAAACGCTATGTTCCAAAAGACGAAAGTCGACTTTCACGCAATGGATTCGGAGGTTAATGAATGAATACACTTCATAGTTTCGACGAGGTTTTTGATACACAAGCTGTATTCAGAAAGGTACTTGAAGCAATGTCAAATCCTGCGAGAACAGTGTCGATTGCAGAGCAAAAGAGCAGACTCTTTGGCGAATATAAGGAATTTATTGCCCTTGCTGTGACTTTGCTCGATAATGAAGTAACCTTTTCGGGATGCGGTAATGAAGAGCTTGAAAGAGATATTCAGCTTGTAACGCTCTCTGAACAAGCGGATATTTCCAATGCTGATTTTATCTTTGTTTCAGATTTAAAAATGCTTCCGGATATTTTTGAGAAGGCAAAATGCGGAACGCTTACCGATCCTCATAAAAGCGCGGTGTTAATAATTAAAAATAACAAAAATCACGATAATATCATGGAACTTTACGGTCCCGGAATTGACGGTACATTAAAATTTTCATGTTCGGATATTATATATAATTCCATTAGTCTCCGTGATAAATGCGAGTATGAGTATCCGACAGGCATTGATATGATTTTTGTAACGGAAAGCGGGGAAGTTGCCTGCATTCCACGTCTTGTAAAAAGGAGGAGTTCCTGATGGCATATTCAGCGGTTTCCGGCGGTGAAGAGGCAATTGAAGCAAGCATTCAGCTTCTTGATTACTACCGCAGCGGCACAGATAAAGATATTGAATTGGAGTCGGTTACTGAAAAATTCGGTTTGCTGATCGACAAGGTAATGAGCGAAGCCGGGCTTTATGCAAAGTCCTATGCCGCCCTAGCCTTAAAACAATGCGAGGCTCTACAGAAGAAGCGGTTTTTCTGCTTCGTGCATACCGTTCTACATTGAAACGCAGTCATTACACAGCGCCTGTAAATACTGACAATATGCGAATTATCAGACGTATTTCAGCGGCCTTCAAGGATATTCCCGGCGGGCAGCTTTTAGGTGCAACCTATGATTACACGCATAGGCTGATACATTTTGAAAGTGAAAACGAAAATTCATCTGAGCTGAGCGAAAGATTTAAACAAATTTTAGCGGAGCAGGCTCCTGAAAAAATAAAACTCTATGATAGAGTTTCTTCGCTGCTTAAAAAGGAAGGACTGATAGATACTTATGACGAGGATAATACGCCGCCATGTGATGTAACAGAGAAACTGCTTGAATTTCCGGCTGCAAGAAGTGCAAGACTGCAAACCATGACAAGAGCCGATACGGGTTTTCTTTCAGGGCTTTCCTATTCGGTTCTGAGAGGTTTCGGTCAGGTTCATCCCACTGTTGGAGAGCTTCGCAGCGGTTATGTGGAACTTGAAATACCATATCCTTATAAGAAAGAAGAAACTATTTCTCTTGGCGAAATACTGCTGACAGAAGCGGAAACTTTTCATTCGGCAAGCGATGAAAAACAATTAAAGCTTGCCTGCGGTTACGGCGCTGTTTTCGGCAGAAATGAAAATAAAGCGATTGCAATGGCCGTGATTGACAGAGAACTGGAACAGGGTGGAGATTATCCGGCTCAGGACGAGGAATTTGTGCTGACTCATGGCGATTGTCTTGAAATGAACGGTTTTATTTCACACCTGAAGCTGCCTCATTATGTCACATTCCAGTCAAAGCTTGATGCAGTGAGAAAAACACGGGGGGAATCAAAATAATGAAGAGAAATGAACAGTATAACTACGCTTTTTTAGACGAAGGCTCAAAGCGTGAAATACGCCGCTGTATCCTGAAAGCTGTGGCAATTCCGGGATATCAGGTGCCTTTTGGCTCAAGAGAACTGCCTATTGGCAGAGGCTGGGGAACGGGCGGCATTCAGCTTACTCTTTCGTTAATAGGTCCTTCGGATATATTAAAAGTTATTGACCAAGGCAGCGACGACAGCGTAAATGCCGTAAATATCAAGAAATTTGTAAAGCTGTGTACCGATGCGGAAACTACAGAAAGCGCCCGCGAAGCAACGCTTATACAATCACGTCACCGCATTCCTGAAACTCCTCTGAGAAACGACCAGATTCTTGTATTTCAGGTTCCAATTCCGGAACCGCTGCGTATCGTAGAGCCGAAAGAAGAAGTCACAAAAAAAATGCACGCTGAAATGGATTATGCACCTATTTGGCTACAACTGTACGAAAGTATCGTGAAATACGGTAAAGTAACAATTCCTACGGAATATCCATGTACCGTTGAAAACAGATATATTATGAATCCCAGTCCTATTCCGAAATTTGATAACCCAAAGCTTCATCAGTCGGAGTGCCTATATTTGTTTGGCGCAGGCAGAGAGAAAAAAATATATGCTATACCGCCGTATACAAATGTGGAATCCCTTGCATTTGATGACGTACCTTTTGAACGTGAAAATTTCAAAGGCAAATGCTGCCGGTTCTGCGGCAGTACGAATACATATCTTGATGAGATGTTCGATGAAAAAACAGGTGAAAAAGTTTATCAGTGTTCAGATACAGCTTATTGCAGGGAGGTACGTTCTCATGACAATTGATGAAAAGCCGGTCCTAAGCGTTAATAATCTTACAGTTCGCTATGGTCGCGGCTGTGAAAAATGCCGGACGCATCTTGAAAAAAACAGATGTACTGTCTGCGGTACGGTCTGGGCGGCAAATAATATTTCACTTGACGTTTATCCCGGAGAAGTACTTGGAATTGTCGGTGAAAGCGGTTCCGGCAAGTCTACGCTTATGCAAAGCTTATATTTTGATATTGAGCCAACCTCCGGAGAAGCATTTCTTGACGGATATAAAAATGGTTCTGAAAGTATATGGACCGCAAGCGCTGCGGAAAAACGTCATATCAAAAACAGTGTGATGGGAATGGTGTATCAGAATCCTATTCGTGGACTGCGAATGGAATATTCAGCGGCGTCAAATATTGCGGAAAAATTAATTTCTGCCGGCAATCGCAATGCGCATTACATGACAAAGCGCGCTGAAGAACTGCTTTCAGCCGTGGAAATTCTTACATCACGTATGAGTGAAGCTCCTAAAAATTTTTCAGGAGGAATGCAGCAGCGTGTTCAGATTTCAAAAGCGCTCGCCAATAACCCGTCTGTTTTGCTTCTTGATGAAGTTACTACAGGTCTTGATTTATCAGTTCAGGCGAGAGTTCTTGATTTGATACGGAAAATAAAAGCGGAGTATGGAATTTCGATTCTTCTTGTATCTCACGATCTTGCGGTTATCAGAATGCTTGCTGACAGAACGGTTGTTATGCTTGACGGAAAGATTATTGAAAGCGGTCTTACGGATCAGATTTTAGAAGATCCTCAGCAAGCTTATACGCAGCAGCTTGTACATTCATTGTTATAAAGGAGAAAGTCATTTTATGATTGCAATTAAAAACGGAAGAATTATTACGCCTGATGAAGTGATAGACAGCAAGACGCTGCTGATTGAAAATGATAGGATTATCAGTATTACCGGCGAAAAGGTTTCGGCGGACAAGGTTATAAACGCACACGGAAGATATGTCATGCCGGGATTTATAGACGTTCACTCGGATAAAATAGAGCAATTTATCTATCCGCGCCCCACTGCAAAGTTTCCTTTTGAGCTTGCGCTGAAGGAATGTGAAAAGGAATTGTTACAGCTTGGCATTACGACGATATATCATTCTTTTTCTTTGTATAAAGACGAACTTCTAGGCAAAAGTCCTCTGCGCAATAAAGAAAGCGTTTTAAAAATGGCAAATCTGATTGCAGATATCCAGAGCCGTTTTCATCTTATTCATCATCGTTTTCATCTGCGCCTTGAAATTGATAATGTTGACGGGTATGATATTGCAAAGGATATGATTAAAAGACATCTGATTCATGAGATTTCTTTCATGGATCATACGCCCGGACAAGGACAGTACCGTAATCTGGAGGTTTATCGTGATACGGTGGATAAATATAACGGAATGGAAAACGAAGGAAAAACCTTTGACGAGGTTATGGAGTATCATAAAACAAAAGACACGCTTTCCTTTGAACAGCTTAAGGAATTAGCAGAGATGGCGCAGGAAAATGGCATTACAGTTGCCTCTCATGATGATGATACAGAAGAAAAACTGAAGCTGAATAAGAAGCTTGGCGTAAATATCAGCGAATTTCCCATTACTGAAGAAACAGCCAAAACAGCCCATGAAATGGGATTCTATACCGTTGCGGGAGCGCCTAATATTCTTCTGGGCGGCTCTCATTCCGGTAACATGTCCGCGGCAAATGCAATCGAAAATAATAGCGTGGATATTCTTTGTTCCGACTATTTTCCGCAGGCGCTGCTGCACAGTCTTTTTGTAATGTGTGAAAAATACGGACAGAAGCTTCCCGATATGGTCAACAAGGTATCGCTGAATCCGGCGAAAGCAATGGGAATTGATAAAGATTACGGCTCGCTTGAAGCCGGAAAAAAAGCAGATATTGTTATTGCCGATATTTTGGACGGCTATCCTGTTGTAACGCACGTTCTTGTTGATGGAAAAACCACTTCGCGGGTGGAATACAGGAGGCAGTCATTATGAGTATACTTACAATCAGCAATCTTGGGAAACAGTTCTGTATGCATCATGCAAACCGCATGATCCGTTCCTGCGAAAATATAAGTTTTACGCTTGAACAGGGTGATTTTATTGGCATTGTCGGCAGATCAGGCGCGGGAAAATCCACTATACTGAAATGTATTAACCGCACCTATATTCCTTCATGGGGCGATATTATTTACGACAGCACAGCTTTTGGAAAAATCAATCTTTCTGAGGCTCCGGAACGTAAAATTATCTATATCAGAAATCATGAAATAGGATATGTATCACAGTTTCTGAGTGTTATGCCGAGAACTACCGCAAAAGAACACGTCATGCAGGCGCTTCTGGAGATCGGAGAAAATAAGCTTGATTCGGAAAAAAGAGCAGAGGAAATGCTTTGTTATTTTCGTCTGCCGGAAAATCTTTGGGACATCTACCCGAATACTTTTTCCGGGGGCGAAAGGCTTCGCTTAAATCTTGCACATACTATGGTAAAAAAACCTCGTTTGATGCTTCTTGATGAACCGACTGCTTCTCTTGACAATGAGTCGAAAATTCCCGTTAAGGAAATGCTTATGAAGCTGAAAAAAGAGGGAACAAGTATGATCGGTATTTTTCACGATTTAGAATTTATGGACGGACTCTGCGATAAGGTCTATAATATATCAGAAGGAGCATTTGCATGATAAAAGCAGATTTGCATATGCATTCTACAGTGTCAGACGGAAGTTTTACCATTCCGGAGCTGATAGAATTTGCAAAGAAAAAGGGACTTGATGCGATTGCAGTCACTGATCATGATACAGTATCGCATTTTCAGCAGATTCCGAAAATTGAGCATGGAGTTAAAGTAATACCGGGAATTGAAATATCCGCTTATGATTATGAAAATAATTTCAAGGTACATATGCTTGGCTATGGTATAAGATATCCTGAAATTGTTGAAAAAGTTGTACAGCCAACCCTTTTGGCAAGACATGAAAATTCCCTGAAACAGATAAGAATTCTAAATGAGAACGGTTATGATATCAATACGGAAGAACTGCGCGTGGCAGACGGAAAATATATCTATAAGCAGCACATTATGGAATATCTGCTCAGACGCGGAAAAGTTTCGGAGATGTTTGGTGATTTTTATTACAGCGTTTTTAAAACAACGGAATCTGCAACTTTGATATTCAGTATATTTCTCCTATCGAAGCGCTGAATACAATTAAAGAAGCTGGCGGTCTTGCCGTTCTTGCTCACAGCGGACAGCAGCAGAATTTTTGTCTTATTCCTGAACTTTCAAAGAACGGTCTGGACGGTCTGGAAGTGAATCATCATTCCAACAGTGAAAGCGATAAAATCATAATCCGCCGATATGCAGAGAAATATGGGTTGTTTCTGACTGGCGGAAGCGACTTTCATGGAGAATTTGAAAATGTAAATGTGGAAATTGGAGATTTTTTATCTGAATTAAGCGGCGTAGAGGCAGTTTTGAAAATGGAGGAGGAATGAAATGATTTATCGCGCTTCAGTTGCTGACTTCCAGAGTATTTATAGTTTGGTGTGTGACCTCGAAAAAACTACGTTTATATTTGAAGCGTTCAAAAGGTATTATGAAGGCATTATGTCAAACCCGGGCCATGTGATTCTTGTGTATAAAAAACATGGCAGAATTATAGGAATGCTTCATATCAGAATGGAAATGCAGCTTCATCACTGTGGAAAAATTGCAGAAATTATGGAACTGATTATCGAAAAAAATTATCGTTCGCAAGGAATCGGAAAAAAACTTATTCATGAGGCTGAGATTGTAGCAAAACAGAATCATTGCATTCAGATTGAAGTGGCAAGTAATATGGAGCGTACTGATGCGCACCGATTTTATCAGCGTGAAGGTATGCAAATTACACATTATAAATTAACGAAAGAATTAACGCAGTAATAATTTTTATATTGCGTATTTTCTGTTTATTGCAAGCTCTTTTTCTGTCGGCAATCTTTTCTTAATAGAATCTGAGCTTACTCGGCAATAAGCTGCTGTTTTTAATTTTGGCATTACAATTTCCTCCTTTTTTATATAAAAGATAGAATAAAAATAACGAGGGTTCAACTTACAGGATTTGAACTCTCGTTTTTATTTCTGTTTTTTGTGGTTTTGCATAACAGCCATAACTGCTCCTGTATAATGGCGAACAACCTCATCAATTTGCTTTGACATCTTCTGATATTTAAGAAGCGATTTTTTCTATTATACAATATTTATATTTACTCCGTTAACCTCCACATTATCGTCAGCACGGATCATTATGTATTTAACTCCGTCTATAATACGAGTTTTTACAAGGTCCTTACGTTCAGGATTTACTTTAATTGTTATATCCGGTGTACATACTTCAAATTTCTTTACGTCAATGATATTTTTAGGACTTAATTCAGTATTTTCGCCGAATTCGTTATCAAATTTTTATCAAATTCGTCTATATGCGGTTCGGCTACACCGCAATAGGAAAGAACGTCCTTTACCGTATTTTTTGATATTACGAGCGGAGCTTCCTCCTTGCGTTCCTTATGCTCTGTAATCATAGATGAAAGCTGTTCATGTACCGTTTGCAGCACCTCGTAGCTGCAATCCTCCGAAACGGTTTCCTCAAGAATAGAATTGAATATTTCTTTTTGAGCCGCCGCAGGCATTGGTATTTCAGTTTTGAATATAGCTTCGACAAGCTCTTCGTGATTTTCAGCGGGGCTTTTGGAATAGTATAACGCGTTATAAATATTTGATTGCCGATCGTCAAAAGCAGGAAACATAAAACCAAGTTCTGGAGTATTTATAATCCAGTCAACAGAGATATTGCGAAATTGATTTTCATTTACATAATAGCTTAGCGCGGGTTTTGTCATTTTTACCGGACACACTGCACAGACTAAATATGAAAATACTTCAGAGGAGTCTTCAATTTTTATATCGTCCTTTGAATAGGACGGAACGTCGTATTTGTCAAAGGTCAGAAGTATCAAATATTTTCCTTCCAGCATAAGAGAACGAATTATACCGGCAAAGAGTTCGGCAACCGCTTCATCATCGTTTAATGCTGAATCCCTGAGTCGCATAAGCAGTTTGTGTTCGTCGCTGTCAATAACCTGCTGATTGGAAAATTCAATGTCAATAAGGTTTTTCCCTATTGTTCCGGATAATGTTTTTTTTATAATAGTAAGCAGCTCCTCGGCCTCATTTCTTGGTATAGTACCGAAAAATTGATTGAAATCAGAAATTATTTCTTTATTTTCATTGACGTAACATCCTCTTATACAGGATATATTTGTTTTATCTATATTAAATCTGCGGCGGATTTCAGATATTTCTTTTTCAGTCATTTTTATATTTTCCTCCCGTTTTCAATTAAAAATATTGTATCATTTCTTTTTGTAAAAGTCAATCGGCATCACTTGATTGACTTATTACGGTAGTTGTGATATAATAAATAAATTAAAGAGATGAAAGGAATTGTTAAATGCAGTTTAATGAAATCAGCTATCAGGTGAAATGCTGAAAGCAATAGATCAGATCGGCTATACGGATATGACAGAGATTCAGGAAAAAAGCATACCTGTGATATTATCCGGAAGGGACATTATCGGACGTTCAAATACAGGAACTGGAAAAACTGCCGCTTTCGGTATACCTGCAGTTGAAAATATCTGCCGTGAAAACAATGGTAAAGTTCAGACGCTCATATTATGTCCTACGCGGGAGCTTGCCGTTCAGGCGGCTGAGGAAATAAAAAAATACTCCCGGTTTATGCCTTGGGTTAAGGTATCAGCCGTTTACGGCGGCTCAAGCATGGATCGTCAGATTCATGAATTAAAAAGGGGGGCTAACATAGTTGTAGGAACGCCGGGCCGCGTTATGGATCATATCAGGCGCCGAACTTTGAAGCTTGCCGATTTACAATCGATTATACTCGATGAGGCGGACGAAATGTTGAATATGGGCTTCAGGGAGGATATTGAGGAAATTTTGGGATATGTTCCTGAAAAACGTCAGACAATTCTTTTTTCCGCTACAATGCCTCCGGAAATAATGGCAATAACAGAAAATTTTCAGAATGATCCGGTGGTTATAAAAACTCTATCGAAAAGCCGTACTGTTGAGGCTATAGATCAGTCCTATTATGTTGTAAATTCTGATAAAAAGGCTGACGCTTTATATGTTTTATGGCTTTATAACGCTCCGAAATCATCAATGATTTTCTGTAACACTAAAAAAATGGTGGATGAGCTTACAGAGTATTTAGCTGAAAAGGGAATCAGGGCGGAAGGAATTCACGGCGATATGAAGCAGGTGCAGAGAACGAGCGTAATGAAATCCTTTAAAAGTGGCAGAACAAGCGTTCTTGTGGCGACCGACGTAGCTGCCAGAGGAATAGATGTCAGCGGCGTTGACGCCGTTTTCAATTATGATCTTCCGCAGGATAACGAATATTATATACACCGTATCGGGCGAACGGGACGAGCAGGTAAATCAGGTAAGGCCTACACCTTGCTTTCTGGAAGAAAACAGGTTTATTCAATGAAGGCTGTTGCAAAATATACTAAGTCTGATATAGCAGAGGGTAAGCTTCCGACGAGAAGCGAGGTCGCGGAGGCTAAGCTTGCCGATTTTGCCGAGAAAATATCAGCCGCATGTAAGAAGGAAGTTTTACCTGAGACGGATCGTTTAATTGAGATTCTTAAAGAAAAAAATATATCTGTTGAAGATATAGCAAGGGCGCTTTGCAGCAAAAGAATAGGGAAGGATCTTAATAATATTCCCGATGTTCAGTCTGTAGTCTACAAGACTGAAAGAAGTATCAGAAGAAACGGAAACGGTAAAATCGTTAAGGTTAATATCAATGTCGGAAGAAAACATAAAATAGCTCCTAATTTTATTTTAGGCGCTCTTGTTGATGCTACCGGTATGTCCGGAAAGAATTTCGGAAAAATTGATATTCATGATAAATATACTACTGTTGAGGTTCCTGACGCCGAAAGCGGTTTTATCATAGATTCTATGAATAACAGTCGCATAAACGGGAATAAAGTTACAGTTAAGCTTTATGAGGGAAAGAGCTATTCTGATAAAAACAGAAATTACAGAAGAAAAAATAATTCGGATTATAGAGAAAAAATTCATTCGGCGGTGGGAATAAATATAGGCGCGGCAGCGGCTCACAAAAGAAAAGATATTGATTTCGGAGGAAATTATGAGGATTCTTGTTGTTGAAGACGAGGAAGCTATAGCTGAGGCTCTTGCTCATATCCTTACAAAAAATAAATATCTGGTGGATACCTGTTATAATGGTGAAAACGGTTATGATAACGCTGTTTCAGGAATCTACGATATTATAATTCTGGATATCATGCTTCCCGGCATGAACGGTTTGGAAATACTTCGCAGACTAAGGCTTGAAGGGATAGCTTGTCCTGTTCTGCTTTTGACGGCAAAGGACGAGATTTCAGATAAAGTGAAGGGTCTTGATTTGGGAGCGGACGATTATCTTACAAAGCCCTTCGCTATGGAGGAGCTTCTTGCAAGAATAAGATCCCTTTCAAGAAGAGTGGACAGTTCGCTGAATGATAACAGCTTGAAATTTTCTGATATTTCTCTTAATCTTCAGACTTATGAGCTGTCTGGAAGAGACGGTTCTCTCAGTCTTGGTCTGAAGGAATTCAGCATAATGGAATATCTTCTTAATAATCCCAATAAGGTAATCAGCAAAGAGCTGCTGATTGAAAAAATATGGGGATATGATTCAGACGCTGAATATAATAATGTTGAAGTTTATATTTCTTTTTTAAGAAAAAAGCTTAGACATATTCATTCTGCAACTTCTATAAAGACTGTTAGGGGAGTAGGGTATCGTCTGGAGGAATCTTGAATGATAAAAAAACTCAGGCGAAGATTTATTATTGTTAATATGAGCATACTTACCTGCGTGCTTTTTGGTGTGCTTACGGGAATATTTGCGTATATGTACAGCTCGGAGGTCAGAATTTCTTATGAATTGATTGAATCAATATTAAACGAGAAGGATATAAATTTTAATAAGCCTGATAAAATTATGGAATCAGCCGAAAATGAAACGGTTACTGAAAACGGCGGATTTTTAGCTCAGATGAGTTATATCAGTCAGAACAATAATCAAAAGAATGAAGGCGGAGATTTCAATTGGGACAGAAACGAGCAGTATACGCCGTTCCCGGAAGATCCGTTTGTTCCTGATCCGTATCCTGAGAAGAAGCCTGATCCCACGTCCCCTGAAAAGCCGGATAATTCGAATCCTGATAAAGAAGATCCTGATTCATCGGAAAATGATTTTGAAGATGATGAGGAAAATAATGAATCAGAAAACGATGATAGCAGCAGCCGGACAGATAATGCTGTAAATATCAATCCGCATTTACCTGCTGAAGACAGCGTAAAGGAAGGAAACAACGATAGTTTCAGCAGGAATCGGCAGTTACTCAATCTACGTACACTACTTCCGCCGATAAAGCTTCTTCTGAAAGTAGAACGACAGTAATAGTTACTACTGAAAAAAAAGAATCTCAGCCTCCAAAATTAGAATTTCCCGATCCTTACAGAGGAAATGTCAAACGCGCCTATATAATGGTTCAGTTTAATCAAAACGATGATATTGATAGGATAGTCTATCAGTATTTAGATGACGCGGACGAGGAGGACATAGAGGAAGCGGCAATAAGAATTTATAATGATAAAAGCGACAGAGGAAAGCTTACTATAGGGGATTATAAGCTTAGATATATGAAAAAGGATAATCCCAGAATGATAGGCGGCGGATGCAGGATAGTCTTTCTTGACAGAACGCTTGAAATTTCTACAATAAACAGAATGTTATTCATTTTTATTATAATAGGAAGCGTCGGAGTCATTATAATTTTCGGAATAAGCGTTTTATTGGCTAATTGGACTATTAAACCTGTCGATAAGGCATGGCAGCAGCAGAAGCAGTTTGTTGCGGACGCGTCACATGAATTGAAAACTCCGCTTACTGTTATTTCAGCAAACACCGATGTTATTTTGTCCAATGAAAACGAAACGGTTAAAAGCCAGTCTAAATGGCTTAATTATATAAAGGAAGAAACTAAGCGTATGACGAAGCTGGTAAACAGTATGCTTTATATCGCCAAGTATGATTCAAATGAAATGAAGCTTGCCGCGGATCGTTTCAGCTTAAGCGAGGTTATGTCGAGCATATGCTTGCAGTTTGAGTCAATTATTTATGAAAGCGGTAAATTACTTGAAACGGATATTGAAGATAATATTTATTTTAAAGGCGATGAAGATAAAATAAAGCAGCTTGTAAATATACTTCTTGATAACGCTCATAAATATTCTACCGAAAACGGCAGAATTACCGCTCGCTTATCTGAAGATCAAAAAACTGGTAAGATAAGTCTTTCTGTTGCAAATACCAGTAATTATATAGAACCCGATAAAATGAATAAGCTTTTTGACAGGTTTTATCGGCTGGATTGTTCAAGAAACAGAAAAACCGGAGGCTCAGGACTTGGTCTTAATATTGCCAAATCAATAGTAGAGGCTCATGGAGGTTCAATTAAGGCTTTTCATGAAAATGGAATAACATGCTTTACTGTAATATTGTAAAAGCTCCCGCAAAAGCGGGAGTTTTTTTAGTTATTTGTATAAAGTCTTTTATATGGATTCTGGCTGTTAGGAGTTAGTACATAAAAACTTTTATTAATAATATTAGAAATGTCATAATCAAAATTACCGCAATATTCCTTTAGCAGATCCTTTATTTCGTCAATATCATCGGAGGTCGCCTTTTTCGCAGAAACCTGTGCCGGAAGGTTTAGAGGCAGCTTTTCTGTACATATATAAATTTTGCCTCCGTGCATTCCGGTTCCACAGAAATGTCCGACAGGGGGAGTATTTTTATCGCAGTTGATCCCCAGAACTATTATAATGCCTCCAGCCTGATATTCTCCGAGAAAACTGCCCGCTTTTCCTCCGATAACAAGCACAGGAATCTTTTCCTCATAGGCCTCATATGTATTCCCGCCCTGTAGCCGGCGTTGTCACGGACAAATATTTTTCCGCCTCTCATTGCATAGCCGGTAGCGTCTCCTGAAGAGCCGTGGATAATAATTGAACCGTCGTTCATAGTATCTCCAGTTGCGTCCTGCGCGTTTCCGTTTACAATTATATCTGCTCCGTTTAAGTAAGAACCGAGAGCATTACCGGGAGTTCCGTTGATTATTACCTCTTTATGTGACAGTCCGCTTGCGATATAACGCTGGCCAATGCAATTGTCAATATATATATGATTTTCAGGGGAGCTACGTACCTGTTCGTTTAATTCTTTAAAATACATAAGTCCGGCAGTAATTCTCATTATCTGACACCTCCAAGCTGTTCTTTTCTTTCAGAAATTGAAAAAGCCATAAGCTGCGGCTTTTCCTTGATAAGCTCAAAGTCAATTTTATCCAGCGGAATTTGTTCGCGTATAAGCTTTGTATAAATACCTGCTCTTGAAATATCCCCTATACATAATATATCCTTTTAAAAGATTTGTTTTTGGTAACAAGCATCTTATAATTTTCTCCGTTTTGGTAAAGGCTTTTTTCACCGTCATAGCTGCCGGCAGTTATCATATGATAATCAAAAAAGCCTATTGCGTTCATGGGTATAGCTTTATCATAGGGCTTATCAGTACCAGTCATATGAAGACCGGCAGTTTCCCCCTGCATATATGCGTTTGGAAGAAGAGCTAATATTCTGTCTGTATCGGTTGTAATGTCGCGGCTTTCAGTACAGTCTCCGGCAGCGTAAATTTCCGGAAGAGAGGTACGGCAGAAGCTGTCTGTAACTATACCTTTATTCACATTTCCCCCCGCATCTTTGATAAGCTCCGTATTAGGTCTTACTCCCACAGCGATAACCAGTGCGTCGAATTCTATAGTTTCGCCATTAGTCAATATTGCCTTGTTTTCATTAAATTCAGAAACCGAGGCTCCGAGGATAAAATTTACGCCCTTATCCTCTATTGATTTCCGGACGAGTTCAGCTCCTGTTTCGTCCAATATAGAAGGCAGAATTCTATCGGCGAGATCAACAACAGTCAGTCTGCCTATTTTACTAAGTATTCCTTCCGAGCATTTAAGACCGATAAGTCCGGCGCCTATTATCAGTACTCTTGAATCCTTGTTAAGATTACTGTTTAGCTTTTCGGCGTCGTCAAGCGTCATAAAAGTATATTTGTTTTTTACCTTTTCCAATCCTTTTACGGGAGGTATAAATGGTCTTGAACCTGTCGCCACAAGCAGTTTATCATAAGAGATTGATTTTCCGTCGTCAAGAACGACGTTTTTGTTTTCAGGATCAATCCGGACTGCTTTTTTTCCGAGAATAGCGGTTACATTGTTATCTTTATAAAAACTGTCGGGACGGAATTTCATTCTTTCTTTGTCTGTTTTACCGTATAGAAGATAAGAAATAAGCGGACGTGAATAAGTATGATGCTTTTCTTCGGAAATAACGGTAATTTTATTTTCCTTATCATTTTTTCGTATTCCTTCAATGCAGCCGACTGCCGCAGCGGAATTTCCGATAATTACATAATTCATCTTATCACTCCTCTTATCATCTTTCTTCATAGACAATGGCGTTATTGGGACATCCGGCGACACAAGCCGGTGCGCCGCATGAGTTTTTAGTGCAAAGTTCGCATTTCTGAGCAACATGCCCGTTATCGGCAGGCATTATAGCTCCGTAGGGACATGAGAGAATACAGGTATAGCAGCCGACGCATTTGTCCTGATCTAATTCAATCAGACCGTCGTTTAAGGTTAAGGCTCCGGAGATACAGCTCTTTACGCATAGCGGCTCGGTACAATGGCGGCAGGAAACCGCAAAATAGATTCCATCGTTTTCCTCAACCTGAATTTTCGGATAGATTTTTTTGCCCTTTAATGCCTTAGCCATTTCATTTGCCTTTGATTTTCCGGCGGAAGCTGTATTTGCAAAAGCGCAGTTGTATTCGCATAGATGACAGCCAAGACACCATTCTTCATTAACGTAAATTCTTTTCATGGGTCAAGTCCTCCTTATTCGCCTGCATGCTTTATTCCAAGAATTTCAAGCTCTTTTTCATTCAAACCAACGCCTCTGAGCATGAGCCTGTTGCCCTTGAGACTTTCTATTGAGTTGATTCCCATACCGCCCATCATTTCCTTTATTTCATGATCCCATGCCGAAACAAGATTCACAAGGCGTCTGGAGCCGATATCGGGATTAAGTCGTTTTACGAGATCCGGACGCTGGGTTGCAATACCCCAGTTACATTTTGCTTCGTGACATGCTCTGCATTGGTGGCAGCCCAGAGCGATACATGCCGCAGTGCCAATGTAAACTGCGTCTGCTCCAAGAGCGATTGCTTTTACGATATCAGCGGAATTTCTGATGCTTCCGCCCACTACTATAGATACGTTTCCTCTGATTCCTTCCTGCCTTAAACGTTCGTCAACGCTGGCAAGAGCAAGCTCTATGGGAATACCTACATTATCTCTGATTCTTGTAGGAGCCGCTCCTGTTCCGCCTCTAAAGCCGTCGATGGCTATAATATCGGCGCCGCTTCTGGCTATTCCCGAGGCAATTGCGGCAACGTTATGTACTGCCGCTATTTTAACAATTACAGGCTTTTTATATTCTGTAGCTTCTTTTAAAGAGAATACAAGCTGTCTGAGATCCTCGATTGAATATATATCATGATGAGGAGCCGGAGAAATTGCGTCGGAGCCTTCCGGGATCATTCTTGTTCTTGAAACTTCTCCTACAGTCTTAGTACCCGGCAGATGTCCGCCTATGCCCGGCTTTGCGCCCTGCCCCATTTTTATTTCAATTGCCGCGCCAGCTTCAAGATATTCCTTGTGAACTCCGAAACGTCCTGACGCTACCTGAACTATTGTGTTCGGTCCGTATTGATAAAAGTCCTTATGAAGACCGCCCTCGCCGGTATTGTAGTATGTACCGAGCTCCGCTGCTGCCCTTGCAAGACTTTCATGGGCGTTTTTACTTATGGAACCGAAAGACATAGCGGAGAACATAATAGGCACTTCAAGCTTAAGCTGGCTAGTTAAATTATTGATGATATTACCATTTTCATCTCTAACCACCGACGAAGGCTTCTGGCCCAGAAATGTTTTAGTTTCCATAGGCTCTCTCAGCGGATCTATAGACGGGTTAGTTACCTGAGACGCATTGATGAGAATTTTATCCCAATAAACGGGAAGCGGTTTAGGATTACCCATGGACGAAAGAAGTACGCCGCCTGATTCCGCCTGTTTATATATTTCTTTTATATTTTCCATAGTCCAGTTAGCGTTTTCTCTGAAGGTGTTGTCGGATTTTATAATCTTCAAAGCCCTTGTCGGACAAATGGTAACGCATCTCTGACAGTTTACGCATTTTGAATCGTCGCACATCATTTTGCCTAAGTCCGCGTCATAGTAATGAACTTCGTTTGCACACTGCCTTTCACATGCCCGGCAGCCGATGCATCTGTCAGCATTGCGTACAACTTCGAATTCCGGATACTGATAATCCATTATTGGAGTCCCTCCTCTAAAGTAACAATAACAGGCTCTCCGCCTCTTGGAGACCAAATTTTATCAAGCTCTGGCTCTATAACTCTTATAGCGCATTCCTCGCTGGCAATATAGACCATATCGTCCTTTTCTCCCACCACCATGGAGCGCAGCTTTAATCTATCGTTTAAAGCCATCAGACCGCCGTCGAATCCTACCATTATAGAAAACGGTCCTGTTATAAGCATACTGGAGAAAGCGTTTCTGAAATACGTCAGTCTTTCTCTGTCCTCAGGCTTCATCGATTCGATTGTATCCCAAAACGGTGCGGCGATAATTTCAGAAACCTCTTTGAATGAAAAACCGAGCCGTCTGTGAAGATAATCAATAATATATGTAATAACCTCAGTGTCCGTAAGCAGGGTGCATTTATATCCGAACATTTCAATAAATCTTCTGTTAGCGTCATAAGAGGATATTTCGCCGTTATGAACTATGGACAAATCGAGCATCGCAAACGGGTGAGCACCGCCCCACCAGCCTGGGGTGTTTGTAGGATATCTTCCGTGAGCAGTCCAGCAGTAGCCTTCATATTCGTCTAATCTGTAAAATTCTCCGACATCCTCAGGATAACCGACGGCTTTGAAAATTCCCATATTCTTTCCGCTGGAAAACACATATGCTCCGTTTATGGTAGTGTTTATCTTAATAACACATTTTACCGTAAATTCATTTTCGTCAAGCTGAGATTCCTTTAGCCTGTTCGGAAGCGGCTTTACAAAATATCTCATAATAATCGGCTCGTTCATTATAGCCGCAATTTTTTTTGTTGGTATTTTAGAAAGGTTGATAACGTCAAAATGCTTATCTATAAATTTTTCACATGCAAGCTTTGCGCTTGTGTTGTCATAAAATATATGAAACGCATACGCGTCCTTATATTGAGGATAAATTCCGTAACCCGCAAAGCCGCCGCCAAGACCGTTTGAACGGTCGTGCATTGTTGCTATGGATTCAATAATTGAACGGCCGTTGAGCGTTTTGCCTTTTTTAGAAAAGATACCGGAAATAGCGCATCCGGAAGGAATCCTAACTTCCCCTTCTCTTAACATAAAACTGTTCCTCCTTGAATGAAACTGTATTTTTAACAGAAATGTCTGCAAAACAAAAAAAGGCGCTCATAAGCACCGCAGACAATATCCGCAATACTGATGAACACCTTTGTTCTCTCTGTCATATATAATACACTTTTTTTTTATTATTGTCAAGTACTTTTCTCAAAAAAATTAAGAATAAATTACAGGAACTTTTTATCTTTTATTTTTAAAGCTGAAATTTCAATAAAAAATTTCTTATGAATATAATGTGTCTTTACGGAATGAAGAAAGAAATTGAAAATTTTTTTGTAAAAAAAGTTCTTGACAAGACAATAATTTTGGTATATACTAAAGCTACAGACAGCAAAGGTGCTGTGGGCATGAGATCGTGCTCACAGCACCTTTTTTGTTTATTAAAGGCTTTTCGGCTGATTAGGTACCGATCATGACCGATTGTGCCGCTTAAAACCGTTTACGGTTTTCCGATGATAATATGGGAAGGATGATTTATGGAATTTTCATCAGTAAATACCATTTGGGTACTGTTAGGAGCCGCGTTGGTTTTCTTTATGCAGGCAGGCTTTGCAATGGTAGAAACAGGTTTTACAAGGGCAAAGAACGCCGGAAATATAATTATGAAAAATCTTATGGATTTTTGTTTGGGTACTCCTATTTTCTGGATACTCGGCTTCGGATTGATGTTCGGCGCAGGCTCCTTTATAGGAGGATATCATGGTATTGCGTCTGAAGCTAATTATGGAAACGGCATGCTTCCGGACGGAGTTCCGTTTTTTGCATTTTTTATATTTCAAACTGTTTTCTGTGCTACTGCCGCGACAATCGTTTCAGGCGCTATGGCGGAAAGAACTAAGTTTGCCGCTTATCTTGTATACAGCGCAGTTATCAGTGCGATTGTTTACCCGATTGAAGCTCATTGGATCTGGGGCGGCGGCTGGCTTTCCGAAATGGGATTCCACGATTTTGCCGGTTCAACGGCAGTACATATGACCGGCGGTGTGGCCGCTCTTGTGGGCGCTGCAATATTGGGACCGCGTATCGGCAAGTACGGTAAGGACGGCAAACCGAAGGCTATTCCGGGACATTCCTTGACATTGGGCGCATTGGGATGCTTTATTTTATGGTTCTGCTGGTTCGGCTTTAACGGAGCTTCCACGGTTTCAATGGAAGGCGACAGCATTGCTCTTGCCGGAAAAGTATTCGTAAACACGAATTTGGCTGCCGCTATAGCCACTTGCGTAACTATGGCGTTTACATGGATAAAATACGGTAAACCGGATGTATCAATGTCCTTGAACGGTTCTCTGGCAGGATTGGTGGCTATTACGGCTGGATGCGATGCAGTAAGTCCGATAGGAGCGGCAATTATAGGCGCCGTTGCTGGCATTCTTATTGTTCTCGGAGTAGAATTTATTGATAAGGTTCTTAAAATAGACGATCCTGTCGGAGCTGTCGGAGTACATTGCGTAAACGGCGCCTTCGGTACTCTTGCAGTCGGTCTTTTAGCCGACGGTTCTACAACTGACAAAGGCTTGTTCTACGGCGGCGGGTTAAAGCTTTTAGGCACTCAGGCGCTTGGCGTTGTCTGTGTTGCCGCATGGGTTGCAGTTACCATGATCGTTACATTTACAGTTATCAAGAAAACAATGGGTCTCAGAGCTTCCGCAGAGGAGGAGATTCTCGGAATGGACGCAACCGAGCATAATCTTCCGTCAAGCTATGCCGACTTTATGCCGTCGGCGGCAAGTATTAAGGAAATTCAGAAGCAGGGAGCTAAAGCAGGAGTAGATGTAACCGGATCAGTTCCTATGTCTAAGGCGGTTCCTGTTTCAATAAAATCCGGTTCGTCTGCCGGTGAAAACAGCAAGCTTACAAAGCTCTCGATTATATGTAAGCCGGAAAAGCTTGAATCTCTTAAGAACGCTCTGAATGCGATTGATGTCAGGGGCATTACGATTACTAACGTAATGGGATACGGCACGCAGAAGGGTCAGAAGTCATATTACCGTGGAGTTGAACGCGACGATGTGCAGCTTCTGCCTAAGGTTAAAGCCGAGGTGGTTGTATCTAAGGTGCCGGTTGAAACAGTCGTAAACGCGGCTAAGGCGGCTTTATATACCGGTAATATCGGCGACGGCAAGATATTCATTTTTGACGTTGAAAATGTTGTTAAAATCAGAACCGGTGAGGTAGGATATGACGCTCTTCAGGGTGAAGATGATATTAAATAAATTAATATAGAAACTGAAAAATTTTCTGATTTTTGCCTAACTCTCCCTATTTACTATAAAAAGGGAGAGTTTTTTGTGCATTAATACCTATGTTCATAAATTGTTCATAGTTTGCTCATAATTTATCCAAAAATAGCTTTTATATATTTTGTATAATTAAATAGTACGTTTATAATATAATATTTTTATAGGAGAGATTATTAAATGATAGGTTCAAAGCTTTTAAAAAGGTTCAAAGCGGCGGCTACTTGTGCAGCCGTTGCCGTTACCGCTTTAGCGGCGCCTATGTCTGCTGAAAACGATCATGCTGACGCCGCATACAACGTTAATTACGCTAAGGCGCTGCAATATTCTTTGTATTTATATGATGCAAATATGTGCGGTTCTGAAGTAGGGGAAACCTCACAGTTCAGTTGGCGAGACGACTGTCATACCTATGACTCAAGCGTTTCTACTCCTTACGGCACGATGGATTTAAGCGGAGGCTTTCATGATGCGGGCGATCACGTAAAGTTCGGTTTACCGGCTGCCTATTCTGCAACAATGTTAGGCTGGGGATATTATGAATTTAAGGACGCGTATACCAGAACTGGTCAGGCGTCGCATCTTCAGACGATAACTGATTATTTTTGCGATTATTTCAAGAGATGTACGGTTATGAACGGTTCAAGCGTTCAAGCCTTCTGCTATCAGGTAGGAGACGGAGATACCGATCATGCTATATGGGAATCTCCTGAAAATCAGACTATTGCAAGACCTGCATATTTTGCTACTGCAAGTAATCCTTGCACTGACGTAGTAGCTGAAACGGCCGCCGCTCTTGCTATGAATTATATTAACTTTAAAAACAGCGAGGATCTTACATAATGCTAAGGCGCTTTATGAATTTGACAAAAATAATAATAAGGCAAATCATCAGTCCCAGTCATATTATCAAGGAACAAGCTATCTGGACGATCTTGCATTAGCTTCTGTAATTCTTTATAAGGCTACAAACAATTCTTCATATAAATCGGATTGTGCAGACTATATCAGTCAGTCAAACTGGGCTTATACGACAAATTATCCGCTTTGCTGGGACAGCGTATGGCCGGCGGTAAACGCGATTTATGCAAACGAATGGGACAGGGTTGCTGCTAACGTAAATGAATTGAAAAACGGTTATAATACGTCTCAGGGTTATGCTTGCCGCGATAACTGGGGATCGGCAAGATACAATACGGCACAGCAGCTTGTCGGTCTTGTTTACGATAAGTACAATAATACTTCAACATATAAAACATGGGCGAATAGCCAGATGGAATATCTTTTCGGCGGTAATAATTCAGGAAACTGCTATATGGTAGGCTATAGCAATAATTCTGTTTCTCATCCTCATCACAGAGCTTCCTCCGGATTAAATACATATTTGAAGGAAAATGATTCAAGAGAGCATAAATATATTCTTGCCGGAGCTTTAGTTGGAGGACCGGATCAGAGCGATAATTTTTCAGATTATACTGACGCTTATAAATATACAGAGGTAGCCCTTGACTATAACGCGGCTTTTGTAGGAGCGCTTGCAGGTCTTTATCTTGAGTATGGTTCCGGACAGTCTGTTGATTCGGTTGTACCGGGCACTGAATCAACTGTCAATCCTACCACTACAGCGCCTGTAACGACTGTTACTACTTCCGCAACAACGATTTTGACAACAACTGAAGCTACTACCACTACCACCGTTTCACCTCGGTTGTACCGGATCCTACTTCCGGCACAAAAGTAGTGGATGTCAATAAGAAACTTGATTATTCAAGCGATACTGAAAATATACTTCAGATTAAGATTTCTGATCTGCTGCCATCGGGAGCAAAAGCGGAGAAATTCATCGTTAAGCTCTCAGCCAGCGGAAATATAGGCAGTCCTTCAATAAGCGGTGGAATCAATGTTACAAATAATGATGATTATTGGCTCGACCTTGACGGAACGCAAAAAATTTCCGGTTCAACAGGAACAATAGAATTTGATGTTAAATCTATTCAGGATTATATCCAAGAGAACGGAGTTTTTCAGATTGGTTATTGGTGGGGAGAGCAGAATACGGTCAATATAGAATCTGTAACGTGTATTTATACTGATGATTCGGCTGTTGTAACAACAGCGGTCACGACTAAAGCGACAACAACTTCAACAGCAACTACAACAGAAACCGCTACCGTAGAAACAACTATAACAACAACTACTACAATTCCGTCATCTTCTGATAAAACTGTTACTGTTAATAAATTACTTGATTACACAAGCGATACGGAAAAAATTTTGCAGGTAGAAATTTCAGACTTACTCCCTTCTGGCTCAAAAGCTGAAAAATTTATTGTAAAAATATCTGCGTCGGGTAATATAGGAACACCTCAATCGGCGGAGGCATATCGGTTACGAATAACAATGATAACTGGCTTGATCTTAACGGCAAGCAGAGCGTCTCCGGTTCGTCCGGAACAATTGAGTTTGACGTTAAGTCTGTTCAGGATTATATTCAGGAGGACGGCGTATTTCAGATTGGCTATTGGTGGGGAGAGCAGAATAAACTTACTGTTGATTCAATTACATGCGTTTACAGCAGTACGCAGTCCGCTGTAACAAGCGTTACTACGATGCCTGTAACTACTTCTGTTTCAACGCAGGAAAAACCTGATACCACCGTACCGTCGGTAAGCCCAACTATATACGGAGATGTAAACGTAGACGGTTTTATTAATGTTTCGGACGTTGTCGCGCTTAATATGTATATTTTAAGCAGCGGGGAAAATAAGCTAAGCGACGTTGGAATAGCTAATGCTGATTGTGTTAAGGACGGGGTAATAAATACTTCAGACAGTCTTTTGATTATGAATTATGTTGCGATGATTGTAGGGGAATCGCAGCTTGGAAAATAGTATTTAATGATTAATATAAAAGCGGTACCGAATTATATTCGGTACCGCTTTTAAAAATTATCTGAAATACTTGACAAATCAGTATGGCAGTGTTAAAATTGAAAATGGTTATTAATTTATATTTGGATTGGAAGTGAAAATGAAAATATGCG